>Ga0180429_10000752_pt1 | contig 28421 bp, 26 predicted proteins | sample SS_ome_FD_132428 | JGI IMG/M metagenome (GOLD analysis project Ga0180429, IMG submission 132428) | Hypersaline lake sediment archaeal communities from the Salton Sea, California, USA - SS_1_S_1 metaG | ecosystem: Environmental > Aquatic > Non-marine Saline and Alkaline > Hypersaline > Sediment ...
AGAGGTGATCTTCCTGTTCACCGTAACGGCCACGAACGACCCGATGGCCGACGGGCTGCAGCTCGTGAACGTCTCCTTTGCCGAGTCCGCCAACAGCGGCGCGGTCAGCAGCACAAACTCCGCCACCGAGGCCTTCACCACCGATCAGCCGAGCCTCAACATCGCAAAGGTCGCCAACGCCGTCATCAGCGGCGGAGGATCGATAGTGGGCGGTAACTTCATAGACGTCGATGCGGCGGACGAGCTCGAATACAAGGTCACCATCACCAACGACGGGAGCGACACGGCCTTCGTCGATACCGACGACTCCGGCGACATATTCGTCACCGACGATTTGCCCTCCTCCCTGGTGGAGGGCGACGGCCATGAGATCGAGGTGACCGACGGCGGCGGCGCGGGCGAGTGCCAGTGTGACGACGGCGGCGGAAACTGGGACGCCTGCGATGGCGCCACCTATGTCGCCGACACCGCGTCGACCGTAGCGGGCGACGTGATCAAGATCACCGACCTGCGCATAGAGGCGGGCGGCATTTGCGAGATAACCTATCATGTGGATGTCGACGTCACGGCCCTCTTCGGCGACGAGATCGAGAACACCGTCACGGTCGAATACACATCCGAGGACGGCGGTCTGAAGTTTCCGCCCGAGTACGACGAGGCCACTGCGACGGTGGTCGAGCCCACGATGGAGAAGAACTATCAGAACGGCAGCACCGACAACGTCGAGACGACCGACAAGGATCTCGCGATCGGCGAGAACGTGATCTTCGAGTTCGAGGTCGCGGTGCCGGAGGGCTCGGCGGACGCCTTCGAGGTCCTGGAGCGCGATACGGATAACAACTTCAAGGCGATCGACAGCAACGACGTCAGCTTCTACGTTGGCGGGGTCGAAAAGGCCGTGGAGCAGAACTGCAGCAACGGAAACCCGGCCCTGTACAACTTCGTGGACCTCGAGGATGTCTGTTTCACGAAGGATCCATCGAACGCCGCCAACCACTCGGAGCCGGGAAACACATTCACGATCGACTTCGGCGATCTCGTGAACGTCAACGAGAACGATGGGGTCGACGAGCAGTTCACGGTCTGGATCGGGATGTATGTCGACGATGGCGTGAGCGCTGGCGGGAAGACAAACCGTTCCCGCCTCAACTGGGACAACTCCGACGGCACGCAGCGTGACAACGACAATGAGACGTTCACGGTCGTCAAGCCTGATCTCACCCTGACAAAGACCACTGTTACGGCCGAGCCGGTCACCTTCGGCCAGGCCATACGGTACCAGATCGAGGTGAGTAACGCCGCAGGTGGGACTACCGCTTACGACGTCGCCGACATAACCGATACCCTCCAGGCGGGCCTGGGCGGCGCGACGCTGGTCTGCGCCGGCTGTGGCGCCGACTACGAGGGCACTCCCGTAGCCGTGAACCTCAACCAGGTAGGCCAGACAGTGTCCATCTCGGTCCGCAACGATGCGGACGATCCCGACATCGCCCCCGGGGATACATTTACGGTGATATACGAGGTCACTGTCCAGGGCACGATGGCCAGCGACTCGACCGATGGGCCCGGGCACCCCGGCGGCATAACCGATACCCCGGGCGCGGTGAACAGCCTAGCCAACAGCGCTGACGTACTCGCCTACTATCCGCTCGACGGCTCGGCCGGCGGCCTTATAAATGATGTGGCCCCCGACAGCGTCACGCGCACGCTCGACTCCGATAACGACGGCATACCCAACAGCGTGGAGATCGGAAACGGCGACTCGGATGGCGACGGTGTAAACGACTATCTCGACACCGACTCCGACGACAACGCGATAACCGACGCCTCCGAGTACGGCGGCGGCGCGGATCTCAACGGCGACGGCACGCCCGACTACATCGACCTCGACGACGAGGGAGACGGCTCGGACGACTGGGACGAGATCACGGCCGGCGGAGGGGCGGCCCACGACGCGGACGGCGACGGGCTCGCCGACTACCAGGACGCCGACTCCGACAACGACGGCGTGGCCGACGGCGCGGAGGCGGATGCCGACGTGTCCCGCAACACCGACGGCGCGGCCGACGGCAACAACCACAACGACCTCGACTCCGATAACGACGGTATCCCGGACCTGATCGAGTTCGGCCTCGGAGGCTGCGACGACGGCGCCGGCGCCGGCATTGCTGGCAACGGCGTGCTTGAGCCCGACGAGATCGACGCCTGCACCGATGTCAAGGCCCCGGTCTGCGACAACGCAAACTGCGACGCCGACGGCAACGGCGCGATAGAGGCCGACGAGTTCGCAGGCGGCGCGCTGCCCGACGCCGACGGCGACGGAGTGCCCAACGCCTGGGATCTCGACTCGGACGACGACGGACTGCCCGACATTGCGGAGGCCGGTTTGAGCGCCTGCGACGACTCGCCGCAGGACGGTTTCCTGACCGCGGCTGAGCGTGCGGCGTGCGACGACGGTTCCGACCCCGATGTCGCCGGCGGCAACGACGACGGCGTCATCGATGCGAACGAGATCCTCGATTCGGACGGCGACGGGATCTACGACTTCCTCGATCCGGACAGCGACAACGACGGGCTGCCCGATGTGCTCGAGACTGGGCTCTCCGTATGCGACGACGGATCCGGCACGGGTGTCGCGGGCAACAGCACGCTCGAGGCGGACGAGATCGCGGCATGTGCCGCATCCGTCTGCGTCAACGATCCGGGTCCCTGCGATTCCGACGGGAGCGGGACGATCGAGGTCGACGAGCTGGTGGGCGGCGCTGCGCGCGACTCGGACAACGACGGGCTGCCGGACTATATGGACGAGGACAGCGACGGCGATCTGATCGGCGATCTCGTCGAGAGTGGCCGCTACATCTGCGACGCGCCGCCCGACGGCGAGATCGACTATCCGGCCGATATAACCGCCGCATGTGCCGCAATAGACGCCAACGGCAACGGCCTCATCGACGACGGTGAGCTGGCGCTCCTCGACGGCGATCTCGACGGCACCTTCAACCATCTCGACCTCGATTCCGATGACGACAATATATCCGATGCGCACGAGGCCTACGACGCCGGCAACAACCCGCCGGCGGGGATCATCGTCCTGCTGGCGGACCTCGAGAACACCGATGCCGCCGGGGCCCCCGACTACCTCGACACCGATTCGGACGACGACGGGGTGGACGACGTCGACGAGGCCGGCGACGCCCTCACGGCCAGCTACCCCGTCGACACAGATGCCGACGGTACGCCGGACTATCGCGATACCGACTCCGACAACGACGGCCTCGACGACGAGGACGAGGCGACCGCCGGCACGCAGCGCACAGACCCGGACAGCGACGGCGACGGATGCACGGACGGCTGCGAGACCTATGGCGAACAGGTCGGTGACGACCCCGACGCCTGTCCGTTCGCGGCCAACCCGTTCACCGCCCCTGACATACCCGTCGGGCCCGGGTATCCGCCGAACTTCATCACCGACCCGGGCGACGCCGACACCGACGACGGCGGCACCGGCGACTGCGTCGAGGGAGGCGGCGGGAGCGATCCTCACGATCCTGCGGACGACCCGTGGCTCGACGAGGACCCGGACAACGACGGCTGCTCCAACAGCGTCGAGACCGCGACCGGCTGCACGGACCTCAACGATCCGGACACCGACGACGACGGCATCGACGACTGCGAGGAGATCAACGGCTGCACCGATCCGTGCGACGACGACACCGACGGCGACGGAATATCGGACGGCCAGGAGGTGGATATCTACGGAACCGATCCGTGCGATCCGGACAGCGATGGCGATGGACTGACAGACGGTGAGGAGATCCTGGAGCATGGGACGGATCCCAACGATCCGGACACCGACGACGATGGGCTGGACGATCGATATGAGGTGCAGAGCTGCTCCGACCCGCTCGACGACGACTCCGACGACGACGGGCTTATCGACGGCGACGAGGTGAACGTCTACGGTTCCGACCCGTGTAACGCGGACACCGACGGCGGCGGCGTGCCCGACGGCGAGGAGGTGGAGCTTGGGAACGACCCGGCAGCGATCGAGGACGATGAGGTCGAGTGCACGCTCGAGACCGACCGCGACGGCGACGGGCGCCCGGACGCCCTCGATCCGTCCAAGTTCGGCGTCGACGACGATCTAGACGGGATTCCGGACTGCTGCTCCGACCCGAACGCCGCTGCGGAGCTGCTTTCCTACGACCACGACGGCGACGGATTCAACGACTGCGGCGAGTTCCGGCTCGGCGGCGATCCTCTCGACGACAGCGACATAAACGTCCAGGGCTCGGGCTTCGATACCGTCAGCTGTGCGCTCGCGTATTCGGCCCCCGGTGCAGGCTCCCTGATGACAGTCCTGCTTGCGCTTGCGGGCTTAGCCGGCATAGGAATTAGGAGGTGGCGCAGCTGAAACTAGTATGGTAAAAGAACCGTATTCGCCGAGGGCCTTATCCTTAAGGGGGATCAGATGAGGACAAGACGGATCGCGGTTCTTTTTCTATTCGCGCTGCTGTGGAGCCTGCCGGCGCAGGCGCTGAATGTCCAGCTGCTAAGACCCCAGACCGGCGCGGTCATGGGCTACCAGGCCTTCACGAGCCAGACCCTGCCGCAGTACGAGCTCTCGACTGGCATGGTGTTCAACTACGTCCACCATCCGCTGGAGGTGGGGCGCTTCGGCGGCAACCAGCGTGTCGTGGGAATAGTCGACCGCTTCGTCACCGGCGACTTCCTCGTCTCCTTCGGCGCCGCCGACTGGGCGACGATCAGCCTCGACGTCCCCTTCAACGTCTACCACAACATAGCGCCTGTCTTCATACCGCAGCGCGACACCGGCTGGTTCGACATGGGCGACATCATGCTGGATGCCAAGTTCCAAATCTTCGACGCCGAGGCTACGAAATACCACCTGGGCCTGGCGTTGGTGCCCTTCGTCACGTTCCCGACTGGCAGGCAATCGATATACTTCGGCGACGAGAACTTCACCGGCGGGCTGTGGCTCGTCTTGGACGCGCAGTGGAAGGCCAACCGCTTCTATCTCAACATCGGCACCCGTTTCAGGGAGCGTGAACAGATAGCCAACCTGGTCGTCAAACACGAGTTTCTCTACGGCGCGGGCTTTCAGAGGCCGCTGTGGAAGGAGCAGTATCTGGACATCATAGTCGAGGTCTACGGCTCCACCACCTACAGCAAGTTCTTCACCGAGGAGATAAGCTCCCCTGCGCAGGGCCACATCCTCCTGCAGAAGAAGTGGCTGGATCAGAGACTGGTGACGAATCTCGGTGCGGGGATGGGTTTCGACAACGGCTACGGCTCCCCCGACTTTCGCGCCATGCTGGGCGTGAGCTACTCCTTCTCTTTGGCAGAACTGTAGGAAGGCACGGGCCCGCCCTCGCCGAATCCCAACACCCAGAAGTTCGGAATGACCTGAGGCCTCTCGATGAGCGCGTTGGCGAGCCTCTCCACCGGCTCGAACTGACCGTCGTCGCCCAGCCTGAACGTGCCGTAGTGTATCGGGATGCTGGTCCCAGCGTGCAACCTCTCGTGTACCTCGACCGCCTGCGCGGGCGAGGTGTGCACGGGGCTCATGAACCATGCGGGCAAAAAAGCGCCGATCGGGATCATGGCGAGCCTGGGAGCCCCGTAGGTGTCGCGGATCCGTTCGAAATCGTTTTCAGCGCCCGTGTCGCCGGCGAAGTAGACCGTTCCGGCGGGGCCTTTGATGACGAAGCCGCCCCAGAGCGTGCGGTTGCGGTCGCAGAGGCTGCGGCCGGAGAAGTGCCTGGCCGGGACGAACGCCAGCGTCACGCCCTCGGCGATCTCGGTCTCGTCCCACCAGTCCATCTCCGCCGACGCCTCGATGCCCTCCTCGGCCAGAACCGCGCGGTTGCCCAGGCCCGTGTAGAAACGAGGGCCGTGTTCATCGCGCAGCCTTATGAGCGTGGGCATGTCCATGTGGTCGTAGTGGCTGTGGCTTACGAGCACGACGTCGATCGGCGGCAGGTCCTCGAAGCGGATGCCCGGCAGGCGATGCCTCTTAGGTCCCGCCCAGGAGACCGGTCCTATGCGCTCGGACCAGACCGGGTCGGTGAGGATGTTGAGCCCGTCCATCTGCACGAGGACGGTCGAGTGGTTGACGAAGGTCGCCCTCATTTCGCCCGCGCCCACCCGCTCGGGGGGCGGCGGCCCCGGTTCGGCCTCCACCCACTCCAGCCAAGGGCCGGGCTTGCGTGTCCAGGTCCACTTGAGGAAGCCCGCGAAGCCGTTGCGCTCGACGGGCGGCACGTTGTGGAAGCGGGCGCCGTCGAAGTTCTCGGTGACCGGCCCGCTGTAGGCGGGCGCCCCGATCCAGAAGCAGCCGTAGGAGTAAAGGCCCAGAAGTCCCGCCAGTATCGCGACCAGTACCCATGTAAACAGCCGCATTCTAAAATGTTTCCTGATTCCCATCAGTCGAGTTTGTCGCCGTGCGTGCCGCAAATGTCAACGATTTCGGCAAGCTCTCTTCCTTTGACAATCGCGCCCCCCCGGGTTAAGCGGTGGGGTCTGATCGATCATTACCTGGGGCTGGAGGGGGAATGCACGCTGGGATAGCCGTCACCGACTCCGTAGTCTGGGTCGGTACCAACGACCGCGAGACCGATCTCTTCGAGGGGCTGTGGCCACTGCCGCGGGGCGTCTGCTACAACTCCTATCTCGTCAAGGGGGACAAGATCGCGCTGGTGGACACCGTAAAGCGCAGCACCTTCGACCGCTACATCGAGAACGTCCGCGCCCAGCTGGACGGAAAGCGCATAGACTACCTCATAATAAACCACATGGAGCCCGACCACTCCGGCTCGGTGAGGATGCTCCTGGATCTCTATCCCGAGCTCAAGATCGTGGGCAACCAAAAGACCGCGGGCTTCCTAGAGAAGTTTTACGGGATAAAGGAGATGCAGGTCGTGGCCGACGGCGACGAGCTCGACCTGGGCGGGCGCAAGCTCAGGTTCCACCTCACGCCCATGGTGCACTGGCCCGAGACGATGATGACCTACGACGCGAAGGAGGGCATCCTCTTCGCGGGCGACGCCTTCGGCGGCTTCGGGGCGCTCGAGGGCGGCATCTTCGACGACGAGGTCGACATCGAATACTTCGAGGGCGAGATACTGCGCTACTTCTCCAACATCGTCGGAAAGTACTGCGTGCCCGTGCAGAACGCCATCAAGAAGCTCGCGGGCGCCGACATCAAGGTCATCTGCTCCACGCACGGCCCGATCTGGCGCAAAAACCCCGGCTGGATCGTCGACCGCTACGACCGCTGGAGCCGCCACGAGGCGGAGGAGGGCGTGGTCGTCGTCTTCGGCTCGATGTACGGCAACACCGAGCGCATGATGGAGGCGGTGGCGGCCGGTCTCGCCGAGGAGGACATAAAGCGCGTGCGCATACACAACGTCTCGCGCACGCACGTCTCCTACCTCATCCGCGACGCTTGGAGGTTCAAGGCGCTCATCCTCGGCAGCCCCACCTACGACACCAGGCTCTATCCGCCGATGGACGAGTTCATAAGGTTCCTGTCTCACAAGAAGCTCACGAACAGGACGCTGGGCCTCTTTGGCACCTTCGGCTGGAGCGGAGGCGGCGTATCGACGCTCACCGAGTTCGCCAAGGGCGGTGCGGGGGCGTGGGACCTGGTGGAGCCGATCGTGGAGGCCAACTGCTCGCCCACGAAGGAGGATTTGGACAGCTGCGAACAGCTCGGGCGAAATATCGTGAGGAGGCTGGTGATAGAAGCTAGAGGCTAGAAGCGAGAAGCTAGAGGCGAGAAGCAGGAAGATCAATCTAGCTTCTAGCCTCTGGCTTCTAGCTTCTCATCGTGAATTTTATTGCAAAGTATTTTGCTTGCATATATAAGATGTCCGCCCAATGAAGGGCCGAAAGGAGAATGAGATGAACCTGAAGGGATCGAAGACCGAGAGGAACCTGCTGACCGCGTTCGCCGGCGAGAGCCAGGCCCGTAACCGCTACACATACTTCGCCAGCGCGGCGAAGAAGGAAGGCTTTGTGCAGATCTCCAAGATCTTCGAGGAGACCGCCGCGCAGGAGAAGGAGCACGCCAAGCGCTTCTTCAAGTTCCTCGACGGCGGCATGGTGGAGATATCCGGCGCCTTCCCCGCGGGCAAGATCGGCACGACCGTGGAGAACCTGACCGAGGCCGCGGCCGGCGAGAAAAACGAGTGGTCCGAGATGTATCCCGGCTTCGCGACGATCGCGCGCGACGAGGGCTTCGAGGACGTCGCCGAGGCCTTCGAGGCGGTGGCCGTGGCCGAGAAGCAGCACGAGCGCCGCTACGCCACGCTCAAGTCGAACATCGAGAAGGGGATCGTCTTCACGCGCAAGGAGGAGACCACCTGGCGCTGCCTCAACTGCGGCTACGTGCACAAGGGCACCGGCGCGCCGGACAAGTGCCCCGCCTGCGTGCACCCGAAGGCCTTCTTCGAGCTCTTGGGTGAAAACTGGTAGACCGATGATGTCATCCTGAGGCGCCAAGCGCCGAAGGATCCCCCTGAGTCCATGGGATCCTTCACTACGTTCAGGATGACATTCAAGGGAGATGCAATGAAAGAACGCAAGGGTGAGGTCACGTTTCAGGGAAGCCCGCTTACGCTCCTGGGCGAAGAGGTCAAGGTAGGCGAGCGCGCGCCCGATGCGGAGCTCGTCTCCAACGACATGACCCCGGTGAAACTCTCCTCGTTCAGGGGAAAGGTATGCGTCGTCACCTCGGTGCCGTCGCTGGACACGCCCGTGTGCGACACGGAGACGCGGCGCTTCAACGAGGAAGCCGGAAAACTCGGCGCCGACGTCAAGGTGCTGGCCGTGAGCATGGATCTGCCCTTCGCACAGAAGCGCTGGTGCGGCGCGGCCGGCGTGGAGTGGGTGCAGACCCTGTCGGACCACAGGGATGCGAGTTTCGGCACCGGGTATGGCGTGCTGATAAAGGAGCTGAGCCTCCTGGCCCGCGCGGTCTTCGTGATCGACCGAGAGGGGGTCGTCCGCTACACGCAGCTGGTGGGCGAGATAGCCAAGGAGCCGGACTACGACGCGGTCCTTTCGGCCGTGAGGGAGATCGTCTAACACAAAGGGGGATGGTATGGCTACGAAACGCCTGCAGATCTACAAATGTGAAGTATGCGGAAACATGGTGGAGATGGTCCACGACGGGGTGGGCGAGCTCGTCTGCTGCGATCAGCCCATGAAGCTCTTCGAGGAGAACACGGTCGACGCGGCCAAGGAGAAGCACGTGCCCGTGATCGAGAAGACCGACCACGGCTACCTCGTCAAGGTGGGCAGCGTCGCCCATCCGATGGAGGACAAGCATTACATCGAGTGGATAGAGGTCATAGCCGACGGCAAGGCCTACAGGGAGTTTCTCAAGCCCGGCGGCACGCCCGAGGCGCGCTTTTGCATCGATGCCCAGAAGATTACGGCCCGCGAGTACTGCAACGTCCACGGGCTGTGGAAAGGGGAATGAAGATGATAAACCCTAAGATCGAGAAGGAGTTCAACGACCAGATCAAGCACGAGATCGGGTCGGCTTACCTGTACCTGTCCATGGCGGCCTACTTCGACGGGCTGGGCTGGGACGGGATGGCGAGCTGGATGAAGGTCCAGGCGCAGGAGGAGATGACCCACGCGATGAAGTTCTATGCGCACATCGTGGACAGGGAGGGCAAGGTCCTCCTTCAGGGTCTGGAGCAGCCGCAGTCGGAGTGGGCCTCTCCCCTGGAGGCCTTCAAGGCCGCCTACAAGCACGAGCAGTTCGTCACGAGCAGGATCCAGACTCTGGCGAAGGTCTCCACGGAGGAGAACGACTACACCTCCAGGCCGATGATCGACTGGTTCCTCAGCGAACAGATCGAGGAGGAGGCGAGCGCAGCCAAGATAGTCCAGCAGCTCGAGCGCATAGGCTCCTCGACGCAGGGCATGACAATGCTCGACAGGGAGTTGGCTGCGAGGGTCTTCACGCCCCCTGCGGCCGGCGAGTGAGGGCGATATGACCAAGGATATCGATCTGGAACAGGTCATGGCGCTCGCCATCAGGGGAGAGGAGGACGCCAAGGACTATTATCTGAGCGTCGCCAGGGAGGTGGGCAACGAGCTGGCGAAGGCGAAGTTCGAGGCGCTGGCCAAGGAGGAGGACTCGCACCGCATGATGCTGCTTTACATGTACAAGCGCCTGAGCGGCCGCGACTCGGTGCCGACGGTCAAGGGCTCCCCCAAGACGCACGAGGAGCACTCCTTCGTCCCCAGGCCGAACACGATGGAGGGGATAGTCGAGCTGGCCCTGGAGCGCGAGCGACAGGCCCAGCGCTTCTACAAGGACCTGGCGGCCAAGGTCGACGACGACAAGGTCCGCAGGGTGCTTGAGTATCTGGCCGATATCGAGCGGGGCCATGAGGTCTCCCTCGAGGCGGAGCTCAACGCCTTGAGGCGGGACGCCGACTGGTACGCCAAGGGCATCTGACTGAGGGGTTACGATGGATTTCAAGACGGTTAATGAAGCTGCGGGGCTCAACCAGGCGCTGTTTTCCGTAACTCACGGCCTGTACATACTGACCTCGAAGCAGGGCGATCGGATCAACGGCCAGTGCCTGGACGCGCTGATGCAGGTCACCAACATGCCGCCGCGCATCGCCATAGGCGTGGGCAAGCGCTCGCTCACGCACGAGATGATCGCGGAGTCCGGCGTATTCGCGGCCAACGTCATAGACAGGGAGTTCGACGGCGCCTACGACGACGTAAAGCGCTTCGGCTTCCAAGGCGGGCGCAAGGTCGACAAGTTCGCAGATCGCACACACGAGATCGGGGAGCTCGGGGCGCCTATACTCCCGGAGTCGAAGGCCTTCTACGAGTGCAGGGTGATGGGCGAGCTCACGCAGGATTTGGGGACGCATTCGCTGTACGTGGCCGACGTGGTCCGCGCCGGCACCCGTGACGCGGGCGAGCCGCTGACATACAATGAATACAGAAAGGTCATGAAAAAGAAATGATATTAGGCTGAGGCTGAGGTCGAGGTTGAGCGCGCTATGATGCTCAGCCTAAACCTCAGCCTTAACCTTCGAGGAGGTTACACATGCAGAAGTGGGTTTGCACCGTATGCGGTTATGTCTACGATCCGGCGGCCGGCGATCCGGCAAACGGCGTCGAGCCGGGCACGTCCTTCGAGAAGGTCCCGGACGATTGGGTCTGCCCGGAGTGCGGCGTGGGCAAGGACCAGTTCGAAAAGGTAGAGGGCTAGTCGGTCGATAAGGGTCGTTTCACGGAGGGTCCGTTGAACAAGGTCGTCTGCGGAGATCACACCTTCGTTCCCAGCAAGGTGATCTGCGTCGGAAAGAACTTCCGCGACCACGTGCGCGAGATGGGGGGCGATGCCCCTCCGGGCGAGCCGGTCATCTTCATCAAGCCAAACTCGGCCATCGTCGCGTCGCCTGAACAGGTGCGCGTGCCAGGTTCGCTGGGGCTCCTTCATCATGAGGTGGAGCTCTGCGCCCTCATCGGCTCGTCCGCCAAGGATGTGGACGCCGACGCCGCCGGATCGCTGATAGCCGGATGGGCCGTGGGCCTGGACCTCACGCTCCGCGACAGGCAGGCCGCGGCCAAGAAGGCCGGGGCGCCGTGGGCGCTCAGCAAGGGCTTCGACGGGGCCGCGGTCCTGGGGGAGTTTCGCCCCGCGGACGACGCGGGCGAGATGACCTCAGTCGAACTTGTCCTTTCGGTGAACGGCGCCGAGAGGCAGCGCGGTAGCGCGGCGGAGATGGTCTTCGGCCCGGCGTCGATCCTGAGCTTCGCCTCCCGCTTCATGACGCTGGAGGTCGGCGACGTGGTCATGCTGGGCACGCCCGCGGGCGTGGGCGCGCTCGAGGACGGCGACAGGGTAGAGGCCTCCGCGGGGGATCTTCCGGGGCTGGATTTTGTGCTTACGAGAAAGTAGGCGATAGGCAAGAAGCAAGCAGGGCAAAGATGTGCTGGCCGTGCTGGCAGTACTGGCTGCACTGGCCTAATGGAGTCTAGACGATGCAGGTTATATACGGTGTGACAGCCGAGTCCGTGGAGCTCCTCTACCGTATGGGCCCGTATCTGCTCTTCGGCTTCTTCTTCGCGGGGGTGTTGCACGCGGTGATCTCAATCGACTGGATCGCCAGGCACCTGGGCCGGTCGAGCTTCGGCTCGGTGATAAAGTCGGTGGTGCTGGGCATCCCTCTTCCGCTTTGTTCCTGCGGCGTCATCCCCGCCGCGATGATGCTGAACAAGAAGGGCGCCAGCCGCGGGTCGGTCGTGAGCTTTCTGATCGCCACGCCGATCACCGGCGTCGACTCCATACTCGCGACGTATTCGCTCCTGGGGTTGTTTTTCACGATCTTCCGCGTGATCGCCTCGTCGGTGACGGCGATAATCGCGGGGGTTTTGGGCAATCTCCTGCTCACCACGAAGCACGAGCCGCTGGCGCTTACGGAGGCGCCGGAGATGAAGCCCGGTCACGAACACCACTGCCACGCCTGCGGCGATGAGGGCCACGGCACCGGCGAGCGCGACCGGTGCCAAAGGCCCGAGTGGTGGCGCGCCGGCAGGATATACGAGCTCTTCCGCTACGCCTTCGGCGAGCTCCTGGGCGACATCTGGAAGTGGCTTGTCATTGGCCTCATAATAGGAGGCGCGATCGCCTACTTCGTGCCTGAGGCCTTCGTGGAGCGCTACATGGGCTCCCACTTCGTCTCCATGATCGTCATGCTGCTCGTGGGCATCCCGATGTACGTCTGCTCCACCGGGTCGCTGCCGATCGCCGCGGCGCTCATGCTCAAGGGCTTAAGTCCCGGCGCGGCGATGGTCTTCCTGCTCGCCGGCCCCGCGACCAACGCGGTCACGATCACCGTCGTGACCAAGGAGCTCGGCAAGGGGGCGACCGCGATATACCTTGCGACGATCGCCGTTATGAGCGTAGTCTTCGGGCTCGCGCTCAACTGGCTGTGGTACGAAGGGGGGCGGTCGATCAGCATGATGCACCCCGCGGGGGCGATGTTGCCGCGCTGGGTGGAGGTGGCGAGCGCGATCGCGCTGGTTGTCCTCATATTGAACGTCGTCGTGCGAGAGATGATATCCAAGTTCAGGAAAGGATGAGCGATGAGTGACGTGAACGAGCTGTGCGTGAATGCGATAAGGATGCTCTCGGTCGACGCCGTCGACCGGGCCAAGTCCGGTCACCCGGGCATGCCCCTGGGCGCAGCGCCCATGGCGTATGCGCTGTGGACGAAGTTTCTCAGGCACAACCCCAAGGACCCCGGCTGGCTGGACCGCGACCGCTTCATACTCTCCGCCGGCCACGGCTCGGCGCTGCTGTACGCGCTGCTGCACCTGACCGGCTACGACCTCTCGATCGAGGAGGTGCGCCGCTTCCGGCAGCACGGCAGCCGCACGCCGGGGCACCCGGAGTACGGCCTGGTGCCGGGCGTCGAGGCCACCACAGGCCCCTTGGGCCAGGGCTTCGCGATGGGCGTGGGCATGGCGATGGCCGAGCGCTTCATGGCGGCGCGCTACAACAGGCCCGGCCTTGAGATCGTGAACCACCGCACCTACGCCATCGTCTCCGACGGCGATCTCATGGAGGGCATAACCTCGGAGGCGGCCTCGCTCGCGGGTCACCTGAAGCTCGGAAAGATGGTCTACCTCTACGACGACAACCGCATCTCGATAGAGGGCAGCACGGACATCGCCTTCACGGAGGACGCGATGAGCCGCTTCGACTCCTACGGCTGGCACACCCAGCGCGTGGGGGACGGAAACGACGTCGAGGCGATCTCGAAGGCCATCGAGCGGGCGAACGCGGAGGGGGCGAGGCCTTCGATCATAGCCGTGCGCACCTCGATCGGCTTCGGCAGCCCCAAGCAGGATCACTCCTCTGCCCACGGCGAGCCGCTGGGGGAGGACGCCAACAAGGCCACGCGCGAGTACTTCAAGTGGGAGCACGGCCCCTTCGAGGTGCCGGCCGAGGTGAAGGAGTGCTTCGACAGGGCTGCCAAGGTTGGCGCCGATGCGCAGGCCGCCTGGCAGGAGCTCTTCGCAAGATACGGCAAGGGCTCGGCCGAGGATGCCGCGAGGTTCGCGGCCGAGGTGGCCGGAGAGCTGCCCAAGGGCTGGGAGGATTCGCTCCCGAAGTTCGGACCCGACGACATGCTCGCCACGCGCCAGGCCTCGGGCAAGGTGATAAACGCTCTGGCCCCGGTGCTGCCCAACCTCATCGGCGGCTCGGCGGATCTCGGCCCCTCGAATCAGACGCTGATTGCGGACGGCGGCGACGTCTCCGCGGCCGAGCCCAAGGCGAGAAACATCCGCTTCGGCGTGCGCGAGCACGCTATGGGCGCGATCGTAAACGGCATGGCGCTCCACGGCGGCACGATCCCCTACGGCGCCACCTTCTTCGTCTTCTCGGACTACATGCGGCCGTCGGTCAGGCTCGCGGCGCTGATGGGCGTGCACTCGATCTTCGTCTTCACGCACGACTCGGTCGCGGTCGGCGAGGACGGACCCACGCACCAGCCGATAGAGCACCTGGCCTCCATGCGCGCGATCCCGGACCTGACGGTCATCCGCCCCGCTGACGCGAACGAGACCGCGGGCGCCTGGAGGGTGGCGGTTGAGCGCAATGGGCCGGTGGCGTTCGTGCTCACGCGCCAGAAGGTGCCGCCCTTGAAATCGAGCGCGAGCGATGTGGCCAAGGGGGCGTATGTCATCTCCGACTGCGAGGGGAAACCCGAGATCACGATCATCGGCACCGGCTCGGAGGTGCAGCTGGCCATCGAGGCGCAGGGGAGGCTCAAGTCCGAGGGCGTGGCCGCGCGCGTGGTCTCGATGCCCTCGTGGGAGCTCTTCGCCGAGCAGTCGCAGAAATACCGCGACTCGGTCATCCCGCCCGACTGCGCCAGGCGCGTCGCCGTGGAGGCGGGCGCCACGCAGGGCTGGCATCGGTGGGTCGGCGAGAACGGGCGCGTCGTCGGGATCGATCGCTTCGGCATGTCCGCCCCGGGCCCGGTCGCCATGAAGGAGCTGGGCATCACCGCGGACGCGGTGGTCAAGGCGGCCAAGGAACTCCTCCAGTAGCCCCGGCGTTTCCGGTGTTGGCCTTCGTCGCGGGGCGCGCTCGCCTCGCTACTCGTCGTCAAAAAACCGCTTTCGTCTTCGGGTGAGGAAGGGCAGGCCCGATAAGGCCAGGAAGGACACTCCGCTCGAGGAGCTGGATCAAAAGGAGACGTTGATGCACTACAACGCGGTCATCGTCGAGGAGCTCCGCTCCAACATGCAGCTGGTGCTCGAGTGCGTTCGGTCCAATTCACAACGCCTCGCTATTGTGGAACAGGCCATCCATGCCCTCAAAGAGGACATGCTCGACATGGAGCGGCGTATCTGTTCGAAGATAAATAGAATGACGGAGCGATGTCAGAGTCACGAGAGCCGCATCGGCGCACTGGAGGCCCATACCTAACAAATCCTAAACTCTAAATCCGAAATCCTAAACAAATTTTAATTTCTAAACTCCAAATCCCAAACTTTGTAAAAACGATTTGTTTGGAACATTGGAATTTAGAATTTGGAATTTGTTTAGAATTCAGTGCTTAGGATTTAGGGTTTGTTTTTTTAGCCCTCCTCGTCCAGGCAGCGCTGGTCGGGCCTGTGGCGGGGCATGAGACATTCCTGGTGACCCTTAGGATAGATTATGTACTTCGTGATCATGTGGTCGGGGTAGTAGCTCTCCTTGGCCTTTCTTAGCCCCGGTATGCCCAGATCCTGCTCGCGGTTGACGAACTCGAAGTCGGCGAGGCTGTTTTTGCAGAACCACTGGTTTATCACCTGATAGAGCCCCTTGTACTGCGGCATCGCCTTCTCGAAGTGGATGACGACCGTGTTCTCGTTGAGCCTCTCGCCCACGGTGAAGGCCTCGATGCGGCCGTCTATGCGTATGGCCGCCCCGACGACGCCGAGCTTTCCGTAGTTTTCAAAGAGCTCCTTGGTCGCCTGGAACTCGCTGCACAGCCCGCGGTCGCCCTTGCACTTTCTGTAGTCGCACCAGCGCTGCATCATCTCCATCCCCTCGGCCGCGTTCCTGCCGCCCAGCTCCTCGTAGGTGCAGTCGTGCTCGGCCAGGCACTGGCTGACCAGGTTTCTCTTCTTGTGGTAGTTGCGGCCGGCCAGCTCCGCCAGGTCCTCCCTGCGGTAGACGTAGTCCGAGAAGTCGCGGTCGGTCGCCACCTCCCAGCCGTCGTTGAGGTGCGGCCCCATCTCTCGCTCGCCCACGCGCTCGAAACCGACCACGCGCTTGCCCAGCGCCTCCGCCAGCTCCCGGGCCGCCTCCGCCAGGGTGAGCGGGCCTATCGGCGGGCAGAAGAGCACAGGGCCCTCGTCGCGCTCCTCGTAGGTGATGATCGTGTCCTTCACGTCGATGCCGAAGAAGGGGTGGGTGCGGCGCCACACGAAGTGGTTCGTGAAGGTGTGCTCGGAGACCACCGTCGTGTGCTTCGCCAGCCTCTCCTCGTAGAAGCCCCTCTGCTCGATAGTTATCGGTCCGATTTTCCTCATGACAGCGCCTTTCTCATCACGAAGTGCTCCATCCCCACCTCCTCGAACGGCTCCCCGTCCCTCTTGTAGCCCATCCTCTCGTAGAAGCCCACCGCATAGTGCCTGGCGTGGAGGTAGGCGCCATCGAAGCCCTCGCTCTTGAGCCGCTTCTCCAGGCGGCGCACCAGCTCCCTGCCCACCCCGTGGCCCTGATAAGTGGGCTCCACGGCCATCTGGCATATCCTGCCGCCTCTGCCCTCCGGTATAAAGAGCGCGCAGCCGATAACGCGGCCGTCCTCGACGGCCACCAGGTGGTAGCTCGTGTTTTCCGTCGGGAAGACCTCGGCGCCGGGGGTGATGCCGAAGGGGAGGATGAGGACCTCGCTCCGGAGCCTGCGCTCCTCGGCGTACAGGGCGTCGTCCGTGTCGATATAGCGGTATTCCACGGCCGAGCTGTATCCTATTGATATTAAATGTCAAACCTGTATTGTCTCACCAACGCCATCTGGGATTACCAGTAACAACCTGCTTCCTACTGGTCATCGCCTTACCAGTAAGAAGCAGGTTGTTACTGGTAATTGGTTTGCCAGTAGGAACCAGGTAGTTACTGGTAGAGGGGGGTGCGATGCAGATAGGTATCGTAGGGCTGGGCAGGATGGGCATGAACATGGCCCGCAGGCTGATCAAGGGCGGCCACGAGGTCGTGGTCTACAACCGCACGCAGGAGAAGGTCAAGGAGATGGAGGCCGAGGGCGCGATCGGTGCCGCCTCCGTGGACGATCTCGTCTCGAAGCTTGCCGCCCCGCGCGTCGTGTGGCTGATGCTGCCCGCGGGCAAGGTCACGCACGAGTACGTCGCTGCGGTTGGCGCGAAGCTGGCCAAGGACGACATCCTAGTAGACGGCGGCAACTCATACTTCGAGGACGACATCGAGCGCTCCCACGCCCTGATCGACAAGGGCGTCCGCTACCTGGACGCCGGCGTCTCCGGCGGCGTGTGGGGGCTTAAGATCGGCTACTGCACGATGGTGGGCGGCGAGCGGGCCGACTTCGAGCGCATCGAGCCGATCCTCGCGACGCTCGCGCCGGAGGAGGGATACATGCACTGCGGGCCCGCGGGGGCCGGACACTTCGTGAAGATGGTCCACAACGGCGTCGAGTACGCGATGATGCAGGCCTACGGCGAGGGCTTCGAGCTGCTCAAGGCGTCGCGCTACGGCGAGGGCCTCGACCTGGGAAAGGTGGCGCACCTGTGGAATAGGGGCAGCGTCGTTCGCTCCTGGCTTTTGGAGCTTTTGGAGTCCGCGCTGTCGAAGGACCCGGGGCTCGCCGGCGTCGCCGGATACGTCGAGGACTCCGGCGAGGGCCGCTGGACGGTCCAGCAGGCCATCGAGAGCGGCGTGCCGGCGACCTCTATCGCGCACGCGCTCTTCGCGCGCTTCCGCTCGCGCGAGCGCGACTCCTTCGCGGACAAGGTCCTGGCCGCGCTCAGGGGTGAGTTCGGGGGCCATGAGGTGAAGGGGGCCTAGGGGGGTTTGATGTCCGAGTTCAAGGCCAAGCTCGCGGATACTTCGAGGCTGTGCGTCGAGGAGAGGCCGGGGCCGTGCACGCTCGTCATCTTCGGCGCCTCCGGCGACCTCGCGAAGCGCAAGCTCGTGCCGGCGCTGTACAACCTCTACAAGCGCGATCTGCTGCCGGAGAAGTTCGACGTGGTCGGCTTCGCGCGAAGCCCTATGACGGATGCCGAGTTTCGCAAACAGGCCTGCGATGCCATAGGCGAGTGCTGCGAATGTCCCGACTCGTCGAAGGTCGAGGCGTTCGCCTCCAAGTTCCATTACCGGCGCGGCGGCTACGACGACGCGGAGTCGTTCGGCGCTCTCTCGACAAAGCTCTCCGAGCTCGGCGCCAGGAAGACCGAGCAGGGCTGTCACGTCTTCTATATGGCGACGCCGCCGAAGGTCGTGCCGGGCATAGTCTCGCGCCTATCGGGCGCGGGGCTCCTCAAGGTGTGTCCCGGCGGCCCCGTCTGCTCGCGCGTGGTGGTGGAGAAGCCCTTCGGCTACGACCTGGCCAGCGCGAGGGCCTTGGACCGCACGCTGGGGGAGTTTCTCACGGAGCGGCAGATCTACCGCATCGATCACTACGTCGGCAAGGAGACGGTGCAGAACATGATGATGTTCCGCTTCGCCAACGCCATCTTCGAGCCGGTGTGGGATCATCGCTACATAGACCACGTCGAGATCACGACGGCGGAGTCGATCGGCGTGGAGGGCAGGGCCGGCTACTTCGACGGGACTGGGGCGCTGCGCGACGTCTTCCAGAACCACCTGCTTCAGATGATGGCGATCGTCGCGATGGATGAGCCCGCGGCGTTCGATGCCGACGCGGTCAGGGACGAGAAGGTGAGACTCCTGAGGTCTATAAGGCATGCGGATCCGAAGGACGCCTGCTCGGGCGTGGTGCGAGGGCAGTACGCGGGCTATCTGGACGAGCCGGGGGTGGCGGCGGGCTCGCAGACCGAGACGTTCGTGGCCGCGGAGCTCGAGGTCGACAACGACAGGTGGCGCGGGGTGCCGTTCTTCCTGCGCACGGGCAAGCGCCTCTCCAGACGCGCGAGCGAGATCGCCATCTTCTCCAAGCGCATACCGCGTTCGATGTTCGCGCCGTTTCTGGGCGAAGGGGCTTACCCCAACGTCCTGTGCTTCAACGTACAGCCGGACGAGGGGATCTCTCTCTCGATACAGGCCAAGGCGCCGGGCCCGAAGCTGTGCATGGACACGCTGGCGATGAACTTCCGCTACAAGGAGGCGGGCCTCGATCTCCCGGACGCATACGAGAGGCTTCTGCTCGACTGCATGCAGGGCGACCAGATGCTCTTCATCAGAAGCGACGGGCTCGAGCGCGCCTGGTCCATCGTGGATCCGATAAGGAAGGGGTGGGATGCGGGCGCCGGCTGCGGGCTCATGATCTACGAGCCGGGCTCTGCGGGACCGGCCGCCGCGGACGATCTGATAGGGCGCACGGGACGTGCGTGGAGGGGGCTCTGAACCCATGATACCCAGCGTGCACAGGTTCGAGGACGCCAGGGACCTCGCCGATCAGGCCGCGCGCCTTTGCGTGGCGCAGGCCAAGGCGGCGGTGGCCGAGCGCGGCCGCTTCGCGATGGCGATCTCCGGCGGCACGAGCCCCAGGGGGCTGTTCGAATCGCTCGCCTTGGAGTCGTTCTCCGCGGAGATGCCGTGGGCCGACACGCACATCTTCTGGGCTGACGAGAGGCTGGTCTCGCCCAAACACCCGGACAGCAACTTCGGCATGGCCCATGGCCTCATGCTCTCGAAGGTCCCCATCCCCGAGCCCAACGTTCACCGCGTTCCGGTGGAGCTCATCAACCCCAACGTCATCGCCCAGACGTACCAGGACGAGATCGCGAAGTTCTTCGAGGGCGCCACGGAGTGGCCTCTTTTCGATCTTATACTCCTGGGTCTCGGCGAGGACGGCCACACGGCCTCGCTCTTTCCGGGGAGCCGAGCCCTCGATAGCAAGGCGTGGGTCGCGCCTGTGCTCTCGCCCGGCATGGAGCCCAAACATTCGCGGATAACTATGACGCTCGAGCTCATCAACCGCACCCGCTGCGCCGCGTTCATCGTCGTCGGAGAGGGCAAGAAGGGGATCGTCGACAGGATCCTTGCCGGCGGCGCGCCTATGCAGCCCCTCCCCGCCGCTCTCGTGAGGCCCTTGAGCGACATGGAGTGGTTTCTGGCATACGTGTGAGGTTTCAGTGGAGATCGCGAAATACATAATGTCCTGCCCGCTCTTCTTCGAGGTTGGCGAAGCTGCGGCGCGCGAGCTGGCGAGCATAGCTCGAACGGCCAGATCGAAGCGGGGCGAGGCGATCTTCTCCGAGGGCGAGCCCGCGCGCGCGATGTACATCGTCGCCGAGGGCTCGGTGCAGCTCGCCAAGGGCTCTGCCGAGGGCCGCGAGCAGTTCGTGCGGTCGGTCGGCCGAGGCGAGACCTTCGCCGAGGCGGCGATGTTCGCCGGCGACGCGTATCCGGTCACCGCCGTCGCGAAATCCCCCGCGGAGCTCATAGTGATAGAGAAGGCGAAGCTCCTCGCGCTCGTCAAGTCGCATCCCGAGGTTGGACTAGCCATCATGGGTGCGATGGCGAAGCTCCTCCGCCACTGGAGCGCGCTGCTGGCCGATGTCTCGCTGAGCTCGGTCGAGGCGCGCCTGGCCTCCTGGATACTGAAGCGCGCGAAGCATGCGGGCAGGGACGAGTTCAAGATCGGGATGCACAAGAGGGAGCTGGCCTTCAGGCTCGGCACCGTGCCCGAGACGCTTTCCAGAAACCTCCGCAAGCTCACAGACGGCGGGGCCATATCCATGGAGGGCGAGAGGATCACGATCGAAGATCCAAAGGCCCTCGAAGATCTGGCTAGCGGATAAGGGATTGTAGTGATCGGCTTTTATTACAAACAACCATTAAATATCAGGGGGTGATGAGGGGCAGTCATCGTATATCGATGATTTCTTATCCCATGCGTACTTTATAGCCTTCAGCAAGTTATCCCGCATTATCGACTCCGGAATATAGAGAAATCCACTATCTCCATACATACCCCATGAATTTTTTACCACGAAGTAATTTGCCCCCTTCGAGAACAGTGTATTATTCTTTGCTTCGGCAGGTATGGCGTCGTTTGGTATGTATGCAACAGCCAATATTGCGTGTGTTGGTTCCGCCTGCCCTAAACTAATTGTGTTGCCATCATCGCTGACGTCCTCGGATGATTCCGAGCCGGCCGGCTTGGCTTTATGTACTTTTCGAATATATCCGTCGCTTTTGGCGAAGTCTGTAAATAGTGAAGACGGTACACTTATTTTTATGGGAGATCCTTCATCGTTGATGATGTCACCTAGATAAGAAAGATCCGCATGGTCGTCTGTTTGTAAGTTAATATTTTTTTCGATTACGCATCTTGCACCACTCGTGTCGCGAGTTGAATGATAGGGGTAGTGCACGTCCGGGTTTTTTCTGACCAAGATGCCCTGATGCTCGGTGTTTGAACATGGGATCGGACGTTCCAGAATCTCACTGAAGTAGCTTACACCCTCCTCACATTCTTTAATGTTATAGGGCCAGTCCCTCTCGAACCCCGTGGGTTTACCATGAGAAAGGGCCATCTTGCCTGCGTATTTTCTCTGATAGTAGAGAAACTGCTCCGAGACGTCCTCGCGATTTTGCCGCACTATTTCGACCGCTGCTCCCCTTGCGAAACTGGCACATGACCCACGATCCCCCTGGTCTTTGACTGGTGTCAGATAGGGCAACAGGGGGAAGTGACCGTTATCGTATAAAATGTGCGCATAGCGCATCAGCCCCTGATAGTCGCCCTTGTAGAACATGTCGTTGATCTCGTTTAACTCATCCGCCTGGCCCTCAGGGACGGAGAGGCATTTATGCTTTGAGCACATATCGGATAGGCAGTCGGAGTCACTATTGCAGGATTTCGATGCGGTGCACTTATTATAATTGTAACCTCCACAATCGATATCCGTTTCCCCGTAGTCTCTGACTCCATTGTAAGGGTTGCTTATGCAGACACGTACCTTCTTCGAAGATTCGAAACCGCCCAATGACGTAGAACGGCATAATCCACTCCTGCAATCGGAGTCGCGCTTGCACTCCTCCCCAACTCTCCTTGCATAGAGAGGACTCTTGCCACTGGGGACAACTGGTGGGACAATAGCTATCTCTGTATTTATCGGCGCGACGATGCGAATGACCGGCTTGGGTGGCCTCGGTATCGGTTTTAGAGGTGCCAATTTGGCGGTCTTTGCCGCTTTCGCCCTGACTTCCGCCATTTCCTCCTTCATCTCGGAATAACCCAGAAAAACCACCTCTCTGCCGTTCGGCAGCTTTTTCACTATGTTTCCATAGCGATTGAATCTCTCCCCTCGCTTGGGCCTGTAATCGAGGAGGCCTTCGAGTGTCCTCTTCATCCTGCTGTCGGGGAGCGTCTCGAGCCACACCCTCTGCCTTTGGAGATATATCTTCTTTGCCAGTCCGCCTGCTTTGTTTAGCGGAGCGATTACTGTGCCGATCTTTGTGGGATGCATCAGAAGAGATTTTTTGGCTGCGAGCTGTTTTTGCCGGGCATAGCGCATCTCATTTATCAGGTATTCGAGTTGGACGTCGGACGCCTGGTTTAGCTGTGATTCGATTTGTTGATCGGTTGCGGATGGGACGAGGCTGCATCCGGAAATGAGCAGGCCTGCGATCAACGCCACACACTGGATCGCATGGAGTTTCATCATGGTTTTCCTCCAGGGAGGATAATTTGCATCTATCATGCCATAAATTAAAAACATAACCTATTGAAATATAAGGACAATGAATGCTGGAGGTGGAGATCAATTTGGTAATAGTGCCAATAGGCTGACATTTTTTGATATTTCAGGAAAACTGTTCAAGTATCTAATTCTTCGGCGCTTGACCCAGGTCAATTACTCAAGCTCCCGCCCGTACTACTATCGATCCGTACGGTGGAGGTGCGAGATGGCAAAACGCGTGAGGGAGATAATAAGGATAGACGAGTCGAAGTGCGACGGCTGCGGCGCATGCGTGCCCTCGTGCAAGGAGGGCGCGCTGCAGATAGTGGACGGCAAGGCCAGGCTCGTGAGCGAGGTCTACTGCGACGGCCTGGGCGCGTGCCTGGGAACCTGTCCGAAGGGCGCCATCACGATCGAGCGGCGCGAGGCGGAGGAGTTCGATGAGGCTGCGGTGAATAAGATGAAGGCTGAGGTTGAGGCTGAGGCCGAGCCCAAGGGGAAGTTGCCCTGCGGCTGTCCGGGATCGATGGCCAGGAGCGTGGCGCCGAAGGCGGCGAAGCCGGACGTCGTGGGCGATGTCGTCTCGCGGCTCGGCCACTGGCCGATCCAGCTGGCGCTCGTCCCCGCGAATGCGCCTTACCTCAAGGGTGCCGATCTGGTTCTCCTGGCAGATTGTACGGCGGTGGCCTACGCCAACCTGCACCGCGACTTCATAGCGGGCAGGGTCGTGGCGATGGCCTGTCCCAAGCTGGACGATCTGTCTAAGAACGTTGACAAGCTCGCGCGCGTGATAGGGGAGGGCGGCCCGCGCTCCATAGAGGTCGTGATGATGGAGGTCCCCTGCTGCGAGGGGCTCTACGGGATAGCGAAGGAGGCGGCGAGGCAGGCGAAATCAGATATCGAGATCAAATACTGCGTCATCTCCGTCGAGGGAGAGGTCCTCGAGCGGGGTTGAACCCAAAGCAAAGGAGGATGTCATGGGAATGTTCTGTTATCAGTGTGAGCAGACGGCCGGCGGAACCGGCTGCACGGTAAAGGGAGTCTGCGGCAAGGAGCCGGAGGTCTCGGCGCTCATCGACCTGACGGTGCACGCTTCCAAGGGCGTGGCGCAGTACGCGCATCGCGCCAGGCAGCTCGGGGCGAGCGACAACGGGGTGGACGTCGCCCTGGTGGAGGCGCTCTTCACCACTGTCACCAACGTCAACTTCGACCCGGAGAGGTACGTCGGGGTCCTTGCGAAGCTGGCCAAGGCGCGTGACCGCGCGAGGAAGCTGTACGAGGACGCGGCGAAGGCGGCGGGCAAGACGCCGGAGCAGCTCGCCGGGCCCGCGGAGTGGAAGCCGGCGGGCGATCTGGCCGGGCTCATAAAGCAGGGCGAGGGCGTATCGATCCCCGGGCGCAGGGAGCGCCTGGGCGACGACGTCGCGGGGCTCGAGGAGCTGGTCACATACGGCCTCAAGGGCTCAGCAGCCTACGCCGACCACGCGAGGATCCTGGGCCAGGAGGACGACGAGGTCTACGCCTTCTTCCACGAGGCGCTGGACTATCTCACGACCGACGCGCCGGACGCCGAGAAGCTCACCGCGCTGGCGCTGAAGGTCGGAGAGGTCAACCTGCGCGTTATGGAGCTGCTCGACGCGGGCAACACCGGGCAATACGGGCATCCGGAGCCGACGAAAGTCCGCATCGAGCCGGTGAAGGGAAAGGCGATACTGGTCTCCGGCCACGACCTGCGCGACCTGGAGGAGCTGCTCAAGCAGACCGAGGGCAAGGGGATCAACGTCTACACGCACGGCGAGATGCTGCCGTGCAACGCCTATCCGAAACTCAAGAAGTACCGGCACCTGGTCGGCAACTACGGCGGGGCCTGGCAGGATCAGCAGAAGGAGTTCGACGCCTTCCCCGGCGCGATTCTCATGACCACCAACTGCATCCAGAAGCCGCGCGATACATACAAGGCCCGCATCTTCACCTCGGGGCTGGTCGCCTGGCCGGGGGTCACCCACATACGCGACCGCAACTTCGGCCCGGTGATCGAGGCGGCGCAGATGGCCGAGGGCTTTAAAGAGGACGGGCCCGAGCGCTACATCACCGTGGGCTTCGGCCGCAACGCGGTGCTGGGGGTTGCGGACAAGGTGATCGAGGCCGTGAAGGCGGGCAAGATCAAGCGCTTCTTCCTCGTCGGCGGCTGCGACGGCGCCAAGAGCGGGCGCAACTACTACACCGAGTTCGCGCAGAAGGTCCCGAAGGACTGCGTGATACTGACGCTGGCCTGCGGCAAGTACCGCTTCAACAAGCTCGAGTTCGGCGACATCGGGGGGATCCCGAGGCTTCTCGACATGGGGCAGTGCAACGACGCCTATTCGGCGATCAAGGTCGCATCTGCCCTGGCGGACGCCTTCGGGGTCGGCGTGAACGAGCTGCCGCTCTCGATGATACTGTCCTGGTACGAGCAGAAGGCGGTCTGCATACTGCTGACGCTCCTGCACCTGGGCATAAAGGACATGCGCATAGGCCCGAGCCTGCCGGCGTTCGTGACTCCCGCGGTGCTCAAGGTCCTGGTCGACAAGTTCAACATCATGCCGATCAAGACGGCCGAGGAGGACCTGAAGGCGATACTAGAGGCTAGAAGCTAGAAACGAGATGCGAGAAGCGAGAAGCTAGACACGGTACACTTCTTTTTCTAGTCTCTAGCGTCTAGCTCCTAGCCTCTTGAAACAAAGGGGTGCTCAGATACCGCTCGCCGGTGTCGCATATGATCGTGACGATCGTCTTTCCGGCGAACTCGGGGCGCTTGGCCACCTGGACCGCCGCCCAGACGTTGGCGCCGGCCGATATGCCGCAGAGGATCCCCTCCTCCTTAGCGAGCCTGCGCGACGTGGCGAACGCGTCGTCGGCGGCGACCTTTATCACCTCGTCGACGACCTCTCGGTTTAGGACCTTGGGCACGAAGCCCGCGCCTATTCCCTGCAGCCTGTGCGGGCCGGGCTTGCCGCCGGAGAGGACCGGCGAGTCCGCCGGCTCCACCGCGATGGCCTTGAAGTCCGGCCTGCGCTGTTTCAGGACCTCAGCCACGCCGGTGATCGTGCCTCCTGTGCCCACGCCCGCGACTATAGCGTCGACCTTGCCGTCGGTGTCCGCCCAGATCTCCTCGGCGGTCGTCGCCCTGTGCGCCGCGGGGTTGGCGGGGTTGTCGAACTGCATCGGCATGAAGGAGTTGGGCTCGGAGCCGGCCAGCTCCTCGGCCTTCGCGATCGCGCCCTTCATCCCGTCCGCGCCGGGGGTCAGCACCACCTCGGCCCCGAGCGCCGCCAAAAGCTTTCTGCGCTCCACGCTCATCGTGTCGGGCATCGTGAGGATGAGCCTGTAGCCGCGCGCGGCGGCCACCATCGCCAGCGCCACGCCGGTGTTTCCGCTGGTGGGCTCGACGATCGTCGTGCCCTCGTCGATCTTCCCCTCCGTCTCCGCGGCGGCGATCATGCTCAGGCCTATGCGGTCCTTCACCGAGCCCATCGGGTTCTGCGACTCGAGCTTTCCCAGCACCGTGCCCTTGCAGCCGGCGGCGACCATCCTGATCCTCACCAGCGGGGTTCCGCCTATGACCTCGGTTATGTCGTTTGCGATCCTGGCCATCGTGCCTCCATAAATGTTTGAAAAACCATACCATCTCTGGTACCGATTTCAACGGATATGAGGCGGATAGACATAAGAAGGGCGGTCGAGGAGGACGTGGAGGGGGCGCTGAGGCTCATGGGCCAGCTCGACCTCATCCACTCTGCCGTGGCCATGCGAAACCTCTGGGTGGTGATGGAGGAGGCCGACGTCGTGGGCGTGGCCCATCTGGAGCACGCGGGCGAGTCCCTGTTTCTGAGCTCCGTGGGGGTGAGGGACAGCCACCGCCACATGGGCCTGGGCCGAAGGCTCGTGGAGGCCATGCTCAAGGACGCCGAGAGCGACGTCTATCTCTATACCGTCATCCCGGAGTTCTTCGATAAGCTTGGTTTCGTGGAGACCCAGCCGCCCGCGCACATCCCCCCGCGGGACGTCTTCGGGTGCGAGAACTGTGAGCTCGGCAAGTGCAGGTGCATGGTGAGCCGCAGGGGGTAGGTCTAGGATATCGCCCAGCGAAAGATCTGGCTGCCGGTCAGGGTCACCAGCGTCACCGCGATGCCGGCCAGAGTCACGCCTATGCAGTTGGCGAGCAGAAACCTCCGATAGCTCATCCCCAGCAGAAACGCCCCGAGCCCCCCGCTGTAGGTCCCGCTGCCGGGCAAGGGCACCGCTATGAACAGGGCCACCCCCACCGTGCCCCAGCGCTCCACGTACGGGTGGATCTTGCGCTGCGTGCGCTCCATGGTGAAGCGCCAGAAGCGGTTGACCAGAGGGATGTGCTCGAGCGCCAGCAGGATGTACTTGAGCAGCGGGTAGAGCACGACCCCAAGGACCATGTTCGACAGCACGCAGATTGCGAATACCGCGGGCCAGCTAAGCCCCATCCCCTCCATCTCGATCCCGAAGGGGAGATGGATATCGCTTGAGAGGATCCCTATCGGGATCGAGGCCCGAAGCTCCACGGCCGGGATCATGGTGATGAGGAAGAGGATGAGGATGTTGACTAGCATTCCCAGACTTTTAGCACGATTGCGGGCGGAAGGCCACAGGGCCATTAAACCCTTGCCATCTTTGCCGAAATTGACTAGGACCGCCCTCCAAGTGGGTCATTAGCTCAGCTGGTAGAGCAGCTGACTCTTAATCAGCGGGTCGCAGGTTCGATCCCTGCATGACCCACCATTTGGGCCTCGCCGCACGGCGAGGCCTTTTTTGTGGCCCGGGCGAACCTGCTCTCCCGAGGGGTCGCAGGTGACTCGCCTCCCGGCTCGAGACGCGCAAGGTTTCAACGCGCCCACCCACCCTGCGGGCGGGTCCCCGGTCGCGTTGTCTATTATATCGCGCCCCTTCTGCTTCGCATAAGCCGCGCCGCGCGTTCGATCCCTGCATGACCCACCAAGCCTCCGCAGAAATGCGGGGGCTTTTTGTTGCTAATCGTCTTATCATCGCTTTTTATATCGCCTTATCATCGCAGTACCATCGCCTTTCCATCGCCTTCCCCGTCCACCGAGTACAGCGACAAGCCGAGAACCGAGACACCGATACACCGAGAACCGAGACACCGAAAACCGAACTGCGAGGCTCATGGGAGAGCCTCGATCATCGTGTACGCGAGGCAGAGGCGGGATTTGAGCGAGGCTTGCACCGCAGCGCTGATGAGGCCGAAGGCGAGGGCCAGATCGAGACACGCGGAGACCTCGGAGATAGAGCCTAGCGAGATGGCGAAGAAGCGTCGGCGGTCCTTTCCAAACCTGCTCTTTCCATTGCCCTCGGCCAGATTGAGTACCGAGGAGGCCATGGCCCGGCTGAGCTGATCGACTAGATACCCTTTGCCCCGTGGCCACCTGGCGACCATCCTTGCAACCTCCTCTGCCATTGAAGCCAACAGCTTGTAGCAC
>Ga0180429_10000755_pt1 | contig 28351 bp, 23 predicted proteins | sample SS_ome_FD_132428 | JGI IMG/M metagenome (GOLD analysis project Ga0180429, IMG submission 132428) | Hypersaline lake sediment archaeal communities from the Salton Sea, California, USA - SS_1_S_1 metaG | ecosystem: Environmental > Aquatic > Non-marine Saline and Alkaline > Hypersaline > Sediment ...
CATCGTGTGGCAATCCGCACAGTTCACAGGCATTACGACTGCACCCCTCTTGAAGTGGCAGCCGTTGCAGGTATCGCCGCTTTCCGGATCCGAGAGCCAACCCGTAGCGAGGCCATCGTCCACAAAGATGGACGGTGCTTCCTGAGGAATCGCCCGCAGCTCGATCTCGAGCAGTGCCTTTACAGAGTACCGGCCTCCGTATTCCGGCATCGCCGGATTGTCGTCCGTGACAAAGGTTCTGTTCGCGAGAGGCCGGAAGTACATGTCCTCCACGTGATTGTGCCCGTATGGGAAGTAGGTGCCGAAATCGTCCGAGGCATAGAGGAGGTAGTCGTTTTCCACCTTCTCCGCTTCCGAGAATCCTGCAATGTCCAGCAGGGTGTCCAGGAAGACCACTTCTTCATCATCGATGGTGTCCGTTGCCAGGTCCTCCCAGTAGAAGACCTCTTCGGTCAGACCGTCGTCCACGATCACTTTCCGGACCATCTCGATGGTGGCGAGATCGTCCACATCATCGCATCCGGCCAGGCCGGTCACGACCGGAATCCCGCTCGACAGGTCTACCATGGGCGCGCCTGTTTCCGCATCGATTTCGCCCCACGTTACCGGGAAGCACTCGTCGATCCCATCGTACGGAACGAGCCGGTAGTCGTAGAGCACGCGGATCTGATCGTAGGAGAAGGAGTCGCCCATGGTGTAGAAGGAAATGATGTTGTCCGGCACGAAGTCGGCAAGGGGCCTTTCCGTCAGCTCGGGGCTTGGCAGGTCTGCGAAGTTCACCGGATAGCTCGTCCCGTCGATGACCAGGGTGACCCCTTCCCCGTGGGTCGCCTCTCCCTCCTGGGGACCCTCGCCCGCCGGGTAGAGGATGATCTCGGCCAGGTCATTCAGGTAGAAGATATGAGAGAACTCCATGCTTTCATAGAAATGGCTATTCAACACGTCCTGTTCTTCATATTCATCCTCGTAGAGGAGGCCGCTCTTCATCTGATTGAACTCGAGGGTCTCGAAGGGCTGGCGGCCGTCGCGGGCCACGATCTTGTAGGTCCAGTTCTTCGGGTCCGTGACCACCTCGGGCACGATGAAGGAGGCAAGGGTGACGGCCGGTTCCGCACCCGGGTCGATCCCCCGTTCCCGGTCGTAGTTGCACTGGGGCAGGTCATCCACGGAGACGGAAACGGCCTGATCCGCCTGGCCGTTCTTGTACACCGTGAGCTCGTATCCCGAGAGGGGGACGCCATCCGCAGGATTGAGGTCGTACAGGGCCCGGGGATAGATCGTGTAGGAGACTTCCCCTCCGTCGGCGACTTCCCGGTGCAGCAGGCCCACGATGTCGAAACTGCCCTCCAAATAGTTCGAGCCCGGGATGCCCGAGCCCGGGTAGATGTCCGCGTAGAGCGTGTTCGCGTCACCTGCGGTCTTCAGCTCGATGCCCTTTCCCTTCTGTCCGTATGCGGGCCAGACCGCAGAGGGGTCTCCCTGGATTTCCACGTCGTTGATCCGTACGAGGTTTCCCACGTACTCATACTCACTCGCGTAGATCGCGTCCACGCTTGCGAAGGCGTGTGCTGCGGGCTGGGACTGTCCGGAATCCCGTACGGAGATATTTCCTCCAGACAGGGGATAGAACTCGATCATTCCATCGTGGGAGCCGATGTCTCCCCGGATCCGAACGAGGTCTCCTTCGTAGATCTCGATGCCCAGAAACGAGCTCCCCTGGGTCGGTTCATCGGTGTCTGCAAACACGTACGCCCCACCGGTGCCGTCCTCGATGTGGAACTTCACGTACCGCCCCGACACCATCACCCCGGTCCCCATCGTTGCGACACCCTCGATGTAGATGGTCTCCCCCTCGTTGGCGGGCACGTTTCCGTCCATCTCCTTCATGTAGGAGATGTCGGTAATCTCGACCGAGGCAGGAGGGGCAGGGTCGTCCTTGCTGGAGCACCCGATCATGAAGGCAAGGGCCAAGATGATGGACATCCATCCCATGAGCCCGGCATTCGAAAATCTTCGCAAGCTTCCCATTCTTCTTCTCCTTTACTGTGGTTACCTGGAGGGGTTGTGCGAGCCGGTTCGTGCCGTCTCCGGCCGGGATTCCGCCCACGCTCCTGGGCATACGGAAAGATGCCTGCCGGAAGGAGGTCCGTTGAGAGAGTTGAAGCTCACAAGGCTCGCACGACGCATGAGACACGCTGTTCGGGTGAAATGCCCGGAAAGGGAGAAGCGGCGGGAAACTAAAAAGCTTCCCGGATAGGGAAGCCTGATAGGCCCCGGCCCTCGGTATTCGGCCGGGTCCTCAGCTCTTCTCCTTTCCAAACACGGGAGGCAAGACCGTTTCCGGTCATACCCAATGTCCACCCCTCGGTTGGGGGTCAGCCCTTTAGAGGGAGTGGATCGGAGAATTTGCAATACTATAAGGGGATTCCGAGACATTGTCAAACAAGTCGGAGCCGCACCCGAAGCAGGCCTATCCTGCCCGCGCAGGTTGACTTTCTTTTCGGGTGTTTGTTAATGTGAAAACGTGAGTTGTTCGTGACACGAGAGAACTTCGGACCGGCAGGAGGATCTTCGGAATGAGCGAGAAAAAGAGAGTACTGGTCGTGGATGACGAACCGGATTTCGCGGACCTCGTGAAGCAGTACCTCGAGCAGGCCGGCTTCGAGGTCGAGGTGGCCTATGACGGGGTGCAGGGGCTCGACAAGGTGAAGGCAAATCCGCCGGATGCGATTGTTTTGGACGTGATGATGCCCGAGAAGGACGGCTACGCGGTCTGCGGGGAACTCAAGCAGGACGAAAAGTACAGCGAAATACCGATCGTGCTGCTCACGGCCGTCAGCACCCACGTGGGGACTACGCAATACTCCCACTACGACGGGATGAGCACAGAGGCGGACGACTATCTTCCGAAACCCGCCTCCGCCGAAGATATCACCGAAAGCGTGAAGAGCCTGTTGGGGGTCTGAAAAGGGGCGGCGTGGCGTTGGGCCCGACCCCTGACCCCTCAACTGCCGAAATGCCTATGACCGGGGCAATGCGACAGTGAAGGTGCTCCCTTTGCCGGGTGCGCTGTCCAGGCCGATCATTCCTTCAAGATCCTCCACGATTCCCTTGACGATCGGGAGCCCCAATCCCGTCCCCGTGATGTAGCGGGTGTTGTCGTCCTTCACCCGGTAGAACCGCTCGAAGATCCTTTCCTGATGCCGCTCCTCGATGCCGAAGCCGTTGTCCTTCACCGTCACCCGGACCTGTTCGTCCCCGGCCGTTGCACTCACCTCGATGCGGCCTTCCTCTCCGGTGTAGTGGATGGCGTTCGTGATGAGATTGCCGAAGACGATCTCGAGAGACTGCGGGTCTGCGTAGACCAGGGGGAGTGTCTGCTCCGGAAGCGTGAGCGTGAGCGTCTGCTTCTTCCCGGTTGCCTTGGACCTCAGGAAATCCACGACGCCCGTGAGAATGCCGGACACATCGATGGGCTTGCGGTCTTTGATGACCGACCCGGATTCGATCCTGGAGAGATCGAGGAGGTCGCCGATCATGGTGATCAGGCCGTGGGTCTTCTCCTTGGCCCGCGAGAGGAGGTATCGCTGATCGTCGGAGGTATCGTCGGCCAGCTTCGTGAGGACCATGGCGAGCTGTTCGTGAATCGTCGAAAGGGGGGAGCGAAGCTCGTGGGACACCTTGGCCACGAATTCGGACTTGAGCCGGTCGAGCACCATGAGGCTGGTGATGTCGATGACGACCGTCACGGCGCCGAGGCACTCTCCCTCCTCACTGCTAATGGTGGTCGAGTCGGCTCGCAGGTACTTGTCCCCTTCCATGGAAAACTCATAGGTGAGGCTGGTCTGCTCTTCCGGAACCTCCCCTCGTGAGGTGCGGGTCACGAGGTCGCAGAAGCTTTCGTCCTTCACATAGTGCCGAATGTGCTGCCCTGGCTGAAATTCCCCGGGGAGGGAAATCAACCGCGTGCAGGCGGGGTTCATCAGGGCCACGTGGGCGTCCGGCGTTGTGACCATGACTCCATCCGGCAAGGCTCGGATCACGGTCCGGGTCCTGCTCTGCTCCAGGTGAAGATCCTTGAGCGTGCGCTGGCGTTCCTCTTGCAGGCGCCTGGCCTCGTCGGTCAGTTGCTTCAGCTCGATGGCCCGATCGACCACGATCCGGAGCTGATCCGGCTTGAAGGGCTTGGGCATGAAATCGTAGGCGCCCCGCTTCATCGCCTCGATTGCCGTTTCGATCGTTGCGTAGCCGGTGATCACGATGACGAGGGTGTCGGGGTGGGACTCGCGGATCAGGCGAAGGACCTCCAGACCGTCCATGCCGGGCATCTTGAGGTCGAGCAGCACGATCGCAAACCGGGTCTTCTCCACGCATCGGAGGGCCTCTTCGCCGTTCGACGCCGTGGTGACATTGTATCCCTTTCGGGTGAGTATCCGTTCGCTCCCGTCTCGGATATCGCGCTCGTCGTCAACGACGAGAACGTGGTAGTCCTGCGTCTCTGCGCTCAATGTCTACTCCTGTTCTGAAGGTTGGCCCATGGGCAGCTCGATCGTGAAGACCGTCCCCTCTCCCATCCTGCTTTCCGCCCAGATGCGGCCGCTGTGGTTCTCGATGATGCCATAGGCCAGGCTCAGACCCAGTCCGGTGCCTTTTCCCTGCTCCTTGGTCGTGAAGAAGGGCTCGAAGATATGGGGCAGGGCGTCCTCCGGAATCCCGGGGCCCGTGTCGGATATACGGATCAACACGCCGCAACCGTCGTCGGAAGCAAGGGTCTCGATCCGGAGTTGCCCTGTTCCCTCCATCGCCTCTGCGGCGTTGAGGATGATGTTCATGAACACGTGGTTGAGTTGCTGGATGTCGGACGGGACCTTCGGGAGATCCGGCTCCAGGGACTTGATGATTTCGATGTTGTGAAACAGGGACTGGTTCTCGAGGAGGAAGAGGGTCTGGGAAATCGCATGGTTCAAGTCGTTCAGGCGGATCTCCTGCCGTGTCTGTCTTGCAAACTCGAGGAGCTCTCGAACCGTGTTCCGGCACCGTTCCGCATCGTCGATGATCCGTTTGAGATCCTCTGTGGCCGCATCCTCGAGGGTGTACTCTTCCAGCATGAGCTGGGCATAGAGGGTGATGCCTCCCAGGGGGTTGTTGAGCTGGTGGGCGACGCCGGCGGCCAGCTTGCCCAGGGAAGCCATCTTTTCGGCCTGGAGGAGCTGGATCTGTGTCTTCTGGAGCTTCTGCTCCATCTCGATTCTCTCGCGCAGGTCGTAGAAGAAGCCCACCGAGGCGACCTCCCGGTCTCCATCGTACACGATGGCCGCCGAAAGCCGGATCTGGAATATGGCGCCGTCCTTGCGCTGGTAATCCACCTCGCAGGACTTCAGTTTCCCTTTGCCCCCGTATTCCTCGCTCCGGAGTTTTCGCATCACGTCCCTTGCTCCGTCGCCGGGGTAGAAATTTCGGATGTTCAGGGATGTGAGCGCTTCATCGATCGTGTACCCGCTGATCTGAGAGGCCGCTTCGTTGAAGATCAGAATTCTCCCCTTCATGTCCGACGCGATGATGCCGTCCACAGAACTCATGATGAGGTTTCTGAGGAAGGCGTTCGACCGGGTCAACTCGGTTTCCAGGTGGTGTAGATGAACCAGATCGATGTCCAGGACGGTCACCGCCTCGATTTCCTGTCCGTCGAAAATCGGCGTTGCCTGGAGGCACTGGTTCTGTTCCCGCCTCCCGCCGGTGTCCCTCATCCTTCTCACGACCGGGCGCCCGGACTCGAGAACCTCCGCAACGGGGCAGGAAGGGCAGGGCGCGTCTTCTCCGGAGAAATACTCGTAGCACTTTTTCCCGATGACCTCGGGCCCGCCCTGCTTGGTGGCCGGACGATTGCCCGCCAGGATCCTCAAGTCCGGGGAGACCACGAAAAGCCGCCGCCCGAGCGAATCCAGAACTTTTCGATAGTATTCCTTCTGTGATTCCGATCCCATTTCTCCGACACCCCCTCCCTGATTGAATCAATTCTCACATAGACTCGGGAGAAACACTGGTCTGGGAGACGTCAATGAAACATGTATCCCATTGGCGGCTTCTATTATAGAAGATTGGAAGGGAGAGTGAAAAGGCCGACGCAGTCCCCCGCCCGCGCACGGGTTGGGCAATGCCTGTTTCGCAAAGGGGCTCAAGCTCGAGTCTTCAAGGGGCTTCAAGCCGAGGCGTCCGAAATGTCGGGTCTGGGCAGCAGCCCGGCCTTATCCGCGATGACCGGAACCATCTTTTCCCACTCGATGGCCATGATGTGCGCGCCGGCGATCCCTTCGACCTTCCGAAGACGCTCGATGGATTCCACGCAGATCTCGATTCCCTTGGCGGACTGCTCTTCTTTCGGCGTGTCCGCCATCCGCTTGATCACGTCGTCCGGGATATCCATGCCGGCCACGTTCTTCTTCATGAACTTCGCCATGCCGGCGGATTTCAGGGGCGTGACCCCGGCCAGGATCTTGACCTGCTCGTGGAGCCCCAGCTTCCGAACCTCGTCCATGAACTTCTCGAAACGGTCCAGGTTGTAGATGCACTGGGTCTGAATGAACTGGACCCCGGCATCCACCTTCTTGGCCAGCCGGATCGGACGGATCTCGAAGGGCTCGGCAAAGGGGTTGCAGGCCGCTCCGATGAACAGCTTGGGCGGCCCCTCGATCTCCTTGCCCGACGGGAATTTCCCCTCGTCCCTCATCATCTTGATGAGCTCGATCAGCTGGATCGAATCGATGTCGAAGACGTTCTTCGCCTCCGGATCGTCGCCAAAGGTCTGGTGGTCCCCGGAGAGACAGAGGATGGCGTTCAGCCCGAGGCCTGCCGCGCCCAGGATGTCGCTCTGGAGGGAGATCCGGTTCCGATCCCGCGTGACCATCTGCACGATCGGCTCGAGCCCCATCTCCTTCAGCATCACACAGGCTGCAATCGAGGCCATCCTCACGACCGATGTCTGGTTGTCGGTCACGTTGATGGCGTCCACAGACCCCCTCAGCAGTTCGCCCTTCTTCCGGATGACCTCGGGATCGGATCCCCTTGGCGGCCCGCACTCGGTGGTAACGGCAAAATGTCCTTCATCAAAGACTCGCTCAAGACGGCTTGCGGTTTTCATTCCATCAAGTCCTCCCTAGCAATTCTCCTCGGTCCACCATCGCGGCTTGTCTTCCAGGACTTCATCGGCAGGTTCTGGCGGTAGTTCTCGAGCTGGTTCAACGAGCGGAGCCGCTCGATGATCATCATCCATCCGCACGGGATTTCCTTGTCCACCTCGCATCGGCCGTCCGTGGTGGTCCCCCCGCACGGCCCATTGAAGAGGCTCTTCGAACAGCGGGCGACCGGGCAGATGCCGCCTGTGAGATGCAGTACGCAGTTGCCGCACGCCTGGCATCGTTCCACCCAGAGGCCCTGTTTCTCCGTGACCCCGATGAAGGTGGTGTCCAGGCCGGGCAGGACCACGGTGGAGGTGAACTTCTCCGCCACGAATTGAATCCCTGCCCCGCAGGCGATCGACAGGACCGCCTGGTAGTCCTCCAGGTAGGGACGCATCGGCTCGAGGTACTCCGGGTCGCACTGGCGCTCGAGGGTCACCTCCTTGATTTCCAGGGGGCGCCCTTCGGTTTCCCGGGCGAGTCGGAGGGAGGAGGCGAGGATCTCGACCTCCTTTGCACCGCCCGCACGACAGACCGTTACGCACCCGTGGCATCCTGCCAGGACGATCTTGTCGTAGGGGGCCAGCATTCCGAGAAGGACGTCCAGCGGTTTTTGTTCACCCATGATCATGAGGCCAATCTCCTATTCGTGTCCGGGAGCTTTTTGCCGGGATTTGCGGGCCACGTTCACGGGGCTCGGTCCCAGGCTCCTGATTTTATCGACCATTTCCGTGGCGAAAAGGGCGAACTTGTTCCCTTCGCCCGCGCTCAGGTTGTACATGGTCACCCGTTCCCCTCCCATCCCGATCATGTCGAGCACATCCGCTACCCGGCCGACCCGGGCCCTGGCGCGAAGGTTCCCCGAGAGGTAATGACAGTCCCCCTCCAGGCAGCCGACGACCATCACGCCGTCTGCTCCCTTTTCGAAGGCCTTCAGGATCATCGCTTCATCCACTCGTCCCGAGCAGGGAAGGATGACGATACTCGTGTTGTCCGGATAGTCGAGCCGTGCGGAACCTGCCAGGTCCGCAGCGCTGTAGGCTCAGTGCCTGCAGGCAAAGATGACGACACTCGGGTCGAAGTCCTTGTCCACCTCTTTCCGTTCGTTCTCCTTCGGAACTTCGGCCGCTGACGATGCGTTGTCCATTTCCCCCACCTTTCGGAATGGTTCGGTCAGAGTGAGCTGCCCGCCTCCACGTTCTGCACTTCCCCTGCTCGAGACACCTCATCCTCCTCGGGCAATGCCTCGATCTTGGCAAGGAGCTGCCCCTGGGTGTAATGGCGCAAGACGATCGTCTGCGCCGGACACTCGGCCACACAGATGCCGCAGCCGTGACAGAGGGCAGGGTTGATTTCGGCGGTGTGGTCTTCGTTGATGAACGGGACCCCGTAAGGGCACGCACGTACGCAGGTCAGGCAGACGGCGCATTGCTCCGGGTTTACGTAGGAGACGATCCCGGAGAGCCGCAGGGACTCCTTGGCGAGGATCGTCGCGGCCCGGCCGACGGCAGCCTTTGCCTGAGAGATCGTCTCCGGGATGCTCTTCGGATAGTGGGCCAGGCCGGCCAGGTAGAGCCCGTCACTCGCGAAATCCACGGGCCGGAGCTTTGCGTGTGCCTCGATGAAGAACCCTGCCTCGTTTCGCGGGGTCTTCAGCTGTGTGGCCAATTCCTCCGTGTCTGCCGGATCGGCTCCCACCGAGAGGACGAGAAGGTCCGCATCGAGCCTCACCCGGCGCTGCAGGCTCGTGTCGTTGACCATGGCCACGGCCTTTCCGTTCTCGAAGGAAACGTCGATCGGGTTCGTTTCCGGGTCGTATCGGACAAAGTTGACGCCCAGCTTTCTGGCTTCCATGTACTTGAGCTCGATCAGGCCGTAACTGCGAATGTCCCGGTAGAGGACGTCCACACGGATGTTCGGCCGGAGTGCCTTCAGGGCGATGGCGTTCTTGATCGCCTGGGGGCAGCACACGCGGGAGCAGTAGGGACGCTCCTCGTCCCGGGAGCCCGCGCACTGGACCATGACCACCGACTGGGCGCCCTTCAGTCCATCCGGGTCGTCCTCGATACGCCGTTCCAGATCGGTTTGCGTGAGTACGCACTCCTCGGAGCCCAGCCCAAAGACCTCGGGACGCGCCTCCTCGCCGCCGGTGGCGACGACGACGGCGCCGTGTTCCACCGTTCTGGCGGTCCCGGCGGAGGTCATTACCTCTGTGCTGTAGTTGCCCAGGTAGCCGCTGTGACCGACCACCACGGCCCCGGTCAGCACTTCGATCCCCGGGTCTGCAAGGACCTGGTTGCGAAGCTCGTTCAAGAACGCCTGGGCGTTCTTCCCGTCCACGGTCCTTCTCAGGTTCCGAAGGTGTCCTCCGAGTTCCGGCTCCTGTTCCACCAGCACGACAGGGAATCCCTGCGTGGCTGCCTCTCTGGCCGCAGTCATGCCGGCCAGCCCGCCTCCGATCACGAGGAGCTCGGACCGGATCGAGATCTCGCTCTCGTTCAGGGGAACCGTCTGGGTCACGTTGGCAACGGCCATCCGGGTCAGCCGCATCGCCTTTCGCGTGGCCCGTTCGTTGTCCGTACGGTGGACCCATGAGCACTGGTCGCGGATGTTCGCCATATCGAACAGGTACTTGTTGAGCCCTGCCTGCTGGAGCGTCTCCTGGAACAGGGGTTCGTGGGTTCTCGGGGAACAGGAGGAGATGACGACGCGGTTCAGGCGATGCTCCTGGATGATCTCCCGCAGCTTGTCCTGATTGTCCTGCGAACAGGCGTAGAGCTGATTGGTGGAGTAGACGACGCCGGGCAGGCTCCTGGCATACTCGGCCACGGCCTGCACGTCCACGATGGCGCTGATGTTGATGCCGCAGTGGCAGATGAACACGCCGATCCGAGGATCCCCGTTCTGCTCCCCCGAGCTTTCGACTTGGAAGGGGCTCTCTTCCACGAGGGTACCCCGGGCAGAGGACAGCACGCCGCCCGCGCACGCTGCCGCTCCGCTCGCCTCGCTGACCGTTTCCGGGATGTCCTTGGGGCCGTTGAAAACGCCGCAGGTGAAGACCCCGGGCCTCGAGGTGGCCAGGGGCTCGAAGGTGGGTTTCTTTGTGAAGCCGAAGGGGTCGACTTCCACGCCGAGGGCCTTGGCCTGTTCCTTGACCTGCTCGCTCACCTGCACGCCCACGGACAGGACGACCAGATCAAACTCCTCGGTGCAGATCTCCCCTTTCTCATCGACGTAGCGAATTTCGAGATTGTTGTTTTCCGGCTGCTCGTAGACCTTGCTCACCATGGCCCGGACGTAGCGGACGCCGTGCTTCTTTTCGGCCGCTGTCACGTAGTCGTCGAACCCTTTTCCAAAGGCCCTCAGGTCGATGTAGAAAATCGTGGCTTCGATGTTCGGGTCGTGCTCCCGGGCGATGACCGCCTCCTTTGTGGCGTACATGCAACAGACCGAGGAGCAGTAATCCCGGTTGCAGGTCGTGTCTCGAGAGCCGACGCACTGGATCCAGGCGATTCGGCGGGGCTCTTCTTCATCGCTTGGCCGTTGCACGTGTCCGGACGTGGGGCCGGAAGCGGACAAGATTCGTTCGAACTCGATGCTCGTCACTACATTCGGGTAGACCCCGTAACCGAACTCGCCTCTCAGATCGCCCGGAACGGTATCGAACCCAGGCGAGAGAATGACGGAACCCACGTTCAAGTCCACGGTCTTTTCCCGGTCTTCGTGATGCAGGGCTCCGGCCGGACAGGCCTCTACACATTGGTAGCACTCGCAGCAGACCCCGCAGGCCATGCAGCGTCCCGCCTCCTCCACCGCAAGCTCTTCCCCAACCACCTTTGTCTTCTCCTGCGGAGCGAGGAGGGCCTTCTCCCTGTACGCGTCGACTTCCTCTGCCGGAGGCTTTCCCAGACGGGTCGGCAGGTCCCTTCCCTCCCGGAGACTGACACGACGAAGGGAACGGTCGATCGAGACGGCGGCCTCTTTGCCGGATCCGATGGCGTTGATGAAGGGCTTCTTGCCGAGGGCCAGTTCGCCGCAAACAAAGATGTTGCCCAGGTTGGTCTGCAGCGTCACCGGGTCGAATTCCCGGAAGACGCTGGAGACGTCGGAGATGTCGGACGCCTCCTGATCGGCATCCTTCCCCTTCCTGGACGGCCCCGTGGCGAGCAGGACGGCGTGGTAGGTCAGAGAGAACTTGGAGAGGATCTCCTCCGCCTGGATGCGGGAGTCCAGGTGGATCTTGATGCCCAGGTTCAGGATCGCGTCGATCTCCGCCTGCCGCACCGCACCGGGGACCACCTTTTCCGCGAGCTTGCGCAGGCTTCCGCCCGGCTCCGTTTCCGCCTCGAAGATGGTAACCTCATATCCCTGAAGCCTGAGATAGCAGGCGGCGGTCAGGCCCGCAGGTCCCCCGCCGATGACGGCAATCCGCTCCTCTTTGTCGGGCGCGGGTGCCGGGAAGACGATTCCGCCCTTCTGCTTCGCCTCGTGCTCGAAGAGGACGTGTTTCAGGGCGCGAATCTGAACGGCATGGTCGACCTGTTTGCGCGTGCAGGCACGCTCGCACGGACGCGGACAGGCGAGCCCGCTGATTCCAGGGAAGGGGTTGTCCTGGCGAACCAGCGCAAGGGCCTCTTCGAAACGACCTGCCTCGGTGAGGGCCACGTATCCCTGGACGCTGATGTTGGCCGGACAGGCGGCCCGGCAAGGCGCGGTTCCCCGTTTCGTGATCGCAAAGGTGCTCGGAATCGCCTGGGGGTAGAGCTTGTAGATCGCCTTCCTGGGGGCCAGGCCTTGTTCGAACTCGCTCGGGACCTCGATGGGGCAAACCTCCACGCAGGAGCCGCATCCGGTACACAGATCCGGACTCACGTAGCGGGGTTGTTGCTTGATCTTGGCCGTGAACCTGCCTACCGTTCCCTCCAGGCCGAGGAGTTCCGCACTCGTAAGGACGTCGATGTTGGGATGTCTTCCCACCTCGACCAGCTTTGGAGAGACGATGCACATGGCGCAGTCGTTCGTCGGGAAGGTCTTGTCCAGGGTTGCCATCTTCCCGCCGATGGCCGTGGATTTCTCTGCCAGGTAGACCCGGAATCCGGAATTCGCCAGGTCGAGGGAGGCCTGAATCCCTGCAATCCCGGCACCCATGACCAGAATGGCGCCCACAGGGCCTTCCGGGGTGCGGGTTTGCGGCTTGCCTTCTGATCCGCGTTGGCTTGTCTCGTTCATGCCTTCCGAAGCTCCTTTATGCGATCCGCGATCGATCCGCTTCCCGGGGCTACAGGCCCAGGGGGCTCAAGAGCCCTTGCGGGTCGACCAGGTGTGCCTTCCACCGGTTGGCCGACATTGATTCGGAGATACATGCCGCGATGAGTTCCGTGGCGAAAAAGATGGGCAGGACGGGATGCCCGCTATCCTGCTGCTTCAATTCCAGCTGATTGGTTTCCAGGTTGGCCTGGCACATGGGGCACATGGTGAGGATCCCCTGGGCATCGGCCCGGACTGCCGCTTTCACCAGTTTGGAGACAAGGGCGTTGGTGATGTCCGATCGGCCCAGGGCCAAGCTGCCTCCGCAGCATTCCGTCTTGTGAGACCACCTCTTCGCCTCTCCCCCGAGGATCTGGATCAGGAAATCCATGCTCTTCGGGTCCTCGTGCTCTTCGGAGTCGGTGATCGAGGGAGGCCGGGTGATCAAACAGCCGTAGTAAGGCACCAGTCGCAGGCCCTTCAAGGGGGTCTTGACGGCGTCCCGGATCTTCCTCAGGGACTCGGGCCTCCGCAACCAGTCGCTCAGATGGAGGACCCCTATCTTCGGGGTCTGCCCTCCCTGCCGGCCCGTCTCCGCGTCGATCGCCTTCTCGGCCGCCTTCAGCCTGTGAAAGCAGGCCGCGCAGGGAACCAGCAGGTCTTTGCCGGTCTTCTCCGCGATGCGCAGATTCCGGGCCGCCAGGTCCACGGCCAGCCCGTGATCGGTCATGTGCGCCGAGGAGGCGCCACAGCAGTTCCAGTCCGGAATCTCCGTGAGGCGGATGTCGAGCAGACGGGCGACTTCCTGGACCGAATCCTCATACTCATGGGCGGTTCCGTGGAGGGAGCATCCCGGATAGTAGGTATACTCTTCCTGGGCCTCTTTTTCTTTCGTTTCTTCAGGAGCCAAGCGAGTAACCTCCTCTTCTGTCCGTATCAATGAAGGCTCTGAGTCACATAGACTTCAATCCCTTTCGCCTTGACCCTTTCGCCTGCTTCATCCCTTGCGTTTGAACATGGCCCGAATCTCGCCGGTCCCCTTGATCCGTTCCGGAATGAATTTGATCTTGCCTCGCTTGAACATCTCGAGGCCAAGGCCCATGCGGGAAAAGAGGTCACCGGTTCGCAGCATGTAGCCCGTGAGCATTCCCATCTCGAACACCCGTCCGTGGTTCCGGATGGAGCCCAGAAAGGATTTGTGGAAGGCAACGACCTTGGGTTCGGTCTTCACCTGCCCCTTGCGGAGCGCGCGGGTTCGGAGGACGTCCATCATACGGGCGATATCGATTCCGTTGGGGCAGCGCGTCGTGCAGGTCTCGCAGGACGCACAGAGCCAAACGGTTCGAGACTCGGTCAGGAGGTCCTCCTGGCCGTAACAGCAGAGGCGGACGACCTCCATGGGTTTCAGATCGAAGAATTCCGCCACCGGGCATCCGGCGGAACACCGCCCGCACTGGTAGCAGGCAGTCACATCCGCGCCGGCCTCGCGAAGCTCTTCGATGAGGTCTTCCCGGGTCTTCGGAATCGTCAGTCTTTCCGCGATTTGTTTCATAGGCACGCTCACAATCTGTTAGAGGCTCCTACGGGCGTGGGGCCTGATCCCTGACCCCTGATCCCTTTCTTCGCTCTTTCAGCTTCGACTTCGCCTGCAAAGCTCTTCATCCCTGCAGCAAATCGAGCAGGTCCGGCACCTTTGCCTCCCATCCGAGGGGACAGATGACAACTCCGCTGCAGACGTTCTTGATCTCGCCCACGAAATCGGCGGCGATCTCCAGGCAGGCCTTCTGCTTGATGGGTGCCTTGGTGATCTTCTGCATGACCGAGGCGGGGATGTTCGGAACGCCCTTGATCGAGTTCAGGTATTTCGCCATGCCGAGCGACTTGAGCAGGACGATGGAGGCAAGGACCTTGATCCCGGTCCCGGCGGCCGCTTCTGCAAACGGTTTGATCGTATCGGCATCGTAAGTATTTCCCACGAAGACGAAATCCACGCCGAGCTTGGCCAGCCTCCCGAGGTCGGCCGCCTTCTTCCGGTTCAACGCGTCATCGTCGCTCAGCTGTATTTCGACGCCCGTGTGGAAGGAAGGGCTGGCCGCAACGGGTTGTCCCGCGAGATCCTTGCCTTCCTTCATGGCAGAGACGGCCCCCAGCATTCCCTCCAGATCGAGGTCTCTGCAGGGCATGGTCACCGGATGGTCGCCGAAGGAGGGATCGTCCCCCTCGCAGAGGAGAATCGATCTCACGCCCAGTGCCCAGGCGGCGAGCAATTCCGCCTGGATGGCCAGGCGGTTTCGGTCCCGGGCATTCAGGTTCAGGATGGTCTCCATCTTCTTGTGCTGGACGAGGTGGCATGGGGCGAGCGGGCTCATCCGCATGATGGCCATGGGGCAGTCGGAGAAACACATGGCGTCTACGCGTCCCCGGACCGCAAGCGCCGAATCGAGCAGCGGGGCGAGATCTCCCCCTTTGGGAGGGTCCATTCGTACGACCAATGAAAAGCCTTTTTGGTTCACCACATCCGCGAAGCTCATGCTACCTCCTGCTTTCTCATCTCGAAGAAAGGTCGTGATCGGTCGCCCCCCGTCGAGGAAGCGCCACGGGAATTCCGGATGTCTTTTCAAGAACAAAGTGATGGGCAATACAGGGCAAGATCAGGGAACAAAAAAACGGATTCGCACTCGTAAGAGGCTTACGAGGCTGGGCGAAACCCGGTCTTTCGCAAGCGGTGGTCAACGTGAGCTCTCTCGATCGCTATCGAAGCCGGACTCTCTCGGCTATCGCGGCTGTGGGAGCTGCAACGGACACGGAACGATGGTTTCAAGTCCAACTTAACCCATGAGGCCAAGAACGTCAACCGGCTCAATCAGCTTGATCCGGGTTGTTTTTCAGGGGGCTTTTGTCCTCGTGTTTTGGCTGTTGGCAGTTAGGTATTAGCCCTCCCCTTTCCCCTCCATTCGAGGATGAAGACGAGGAGGAGAACGAGGACGATCGAGAGTCCTGGTGGCGGCAAGGGCTGGGAGCTAATACCTTATACCTAATACCTAATACCAAGATCAGGCACAGAGGCCTACCCCTGATCCTCACTCAGGCTTTTGTCTTCCTGAACAACAGATATGCCACAGCCACCAGGGCCAGAGACAGGGTTCCGAGGACCGGAAAACAGGCCTCGATTCCCCGGGAGGACTGGATGGTTCCCACGAGCGGGACCGCCAGGGCCCCCACCCCGAAGGTCAGGATGAACTTGGTTCCGAACGCGGAATGGTGGAGCCTACGGGGAGCAAAACGGGCCACCAGGGTGTTCTCGATCGGCTGCCCCCCAAGGAGGAAGAAGAAGTAGGCCAACGAGAGCGCAACCAGCGGCAGGTCCGAGGTGACCGCCATCAGGAAGGCAGCGGGGACACACACGGCGTGGAAAGAGAGGTAAGCGATTCGAGGGTCCCGTCTCTCTGCAATATGTCCACCCACGTACTGGCCCAGCACCCCCACGAGATAGATGGCGGAGGTGACCAGGGTGGCCGTGAGGTTGGTCGACAATGCCCCTGCCGAGAGCCGGGAGAAGGCCTCTGCGATCCCGGTGTTCTTCAACTCGAAATAGGTGGGCATCAGAACGGTTGCGCCCCGGTAGGCCAGCCCGCCGAGCATCATGGCGGCCAGAAGGATGAAAAAGGCGGAGAGCATTCCCTTTTCGGCTTCGGATCGATGGGTCCCGGTCGGCGTCCCCGATGGTTCGAGAGGGAGCAGAATCGTCGCCAATAATCCCACCAGGTTAAGGCCGGCCAATACGAGGTAGGCAGCGCTCGGCCCCCAGAGCCAGTTGAGAATCCCGGTGAGGAGCGGAGCTGCGGCCAGTCCCAGGTTTCCGAACATCCCGTTGTATCCGAGCGCCAGACTCACCCGACTCACGCCCTTGGAGATCATGCCCAGCCCAACGGGGTGGTAGATTCCGGAAAACAGGCCGAGCCCGGCCAGGGCCAGGGCCAGGTGGGCGGGCGAGTCGATCCAGAAGGCCGCGCCCAGGCTGCACACACCGGCTCCGAGGAAATAGAGGCGCATGAGAGGGATTCCGCCGAACCGGTCCGCCGCCATGCCCCAGGGAAGAGCGGTGATGCCGAAAAGGAGATACATCCAGAAGGACAGGTCCAGGATCTGAGCCACCTCCAGGCCCATGCGACCCGAAAGGGGCAGGACAAGGGCAGGGAACGCCAGCATGTTGAAGTGGCTCATGAAGTGGCCGAAACAGGTAATGATGAGAGTGCGGCGCTCTTGCTCTGTCATGGGACGATTCCGTTTCCAGGGTTGGCCGGGCCTCTATGAGTAGGAGGGGCAGATCCCGAGCACCGGCAGAATCCTTGATGATGCCCGGCCCGGGGCCCTAAGTCCAGCCCGGGAAGAGTTGCTGCAACCACTCGGCATCGTTACGGAATATCGCAGCGGTTAAGCGTCGCTTGACCCAGTATCGTGGGTCTCATATACTATTTCCTCTTTTCCCTTTTTCGTTGAGGCTCCTGGGGAGAGCACTTTCTTAACCTCGGCACTCTTGTATAGGTCCTTGTTATTTATGGCAGTTTTGTAGGTCCTTGCCGGGCGCCGGCCGCTGTTGTGGAGAGCATCACCATTCGTCCTGCCGACGCGAGAGAAGGAACCAACGGCAAGCCTCTCAAGGTTTGTCTCCTTACCTATCGTGGGAATCCAACCTGCGGCGGGCAAGGAATATACATCAAAAGGATCAGCAGGGCACTGAGGGATCTCGGTCACCAGGTGCACGTCGTATCCGGCCCCCCGTATCCGGATCTTGACGAAGATGTTCCGCTTCATCAACTCGAGGGGCTGGATCTTTACAATCCGGAGGCCTTGTTTCGAATCCCCACGCTCCGCGAGATGCGCTCATCGATCAATCTCCTCGAGTGGGCGGGTGTGTCGACCGGGGGGTTCCCGGAGCCCCACACGTTCGGGCTCCGTGCGTACCGTTTTCTGAAGGAGAGGGTCGGGGAGTTCGACGTCATCCATGACAATCAATGCCTTGCTTACGGGCTTCTGAAGATTCAAGAGCTTGGGTTTCCCCTGGTGGCGACCATCCACCACCCGATCATGGTCGACAGGGACGCAGAACTGCAGGCCGTGAGGTGGTTCTGGAAGAAGTGGAAGATCCGGAGATGGTATTCCTTTGTGGACATGCAGACCAAGGTGTCCCGGAATCTCTCCCACGTCATCACGGTCTCGGAACAGTCCAGGCAGGATGTGGCCCGGGAGTTCGCCATCCCGGGCCAGAGACTCTTTGTCGTTCCGAACGGAATCGAGACAGGAACCTTCCGGCCCCTTCCCGACGTGAAGCGGGAGGAGAACCGGATCATTACGACGACGAGTTCGGATGTGCCCATCAAGGGCCTTCGCTATTTGTTGGAAGCCGTGGCATCCATCGCCCGGGAGAGAGACATTCGGGTGACGGTCATCGGTAAGCCGAGGAAGGACAAGGGGGTTGAAGACCTGGTGAGAGATCTTGCCCTCGAGCGAATCGTGGAATTCACCGGGCGTATCGAAGACGAAGAATTCCCTGATTACTATGCCCGGGCAACCCTTGCGGTGGTGCCTTCCCTGTACGAAGGGTTCGGCTTCCCGGCCGGGGAGGCCATGGCCTGCAAGACGCCGGTCGTCAGCACGACAGGAGGTGCCCTTCCGGAGGTGGTGGGAAAGGCCGGGGTTCTTGTTCCGCCCGGCGATTCCAGGGCCCTGGCGGGCGCCATTGTTTCTCTCCTGGATGATCCGGAGAGACGACGGCTACTGGGTGAAGAGGGATACCGAAGGGTGCACGAGCAGTTCACGTGGAAGCGGGCGGCGGAGAAGATGGTCGAGGTCTACAGAGAGGCAATGGATGCTAACGGTCGATTTCTCGAAGATTAACCTCAAACCGGGTGTGCGTGTCCTGGACGCGGGGTGTGGCAACGGTCGCCACCTGTACGAGGCCTTCAAGCGGCCGGGCGTGCAGGTCGTGGGCCTCGATATGAAGAGCGAGGACGTGACCAAGGCCCGGAACATGATGCGGTTGATGGAGAAGGAGGGCGAGGGAGGAGAAGCGGGATGGGGCATCTTCACGGGTGACATAACGAAGCTGCCTTTTTCCGACCATTCTTTCGACATCGTGATCTGCTCCGAGGTCCTGGAGCACATCCCGGACGAGGCCGAGGCGATCCGGGAAATCACCCGGGTGCTCAAGCCGGGGGAGATCATGGCGGTGAGCGTTCCCCGGTTCTTTCCCGAACTCATCTGCTGGGCACTGTCCAAGACGTACCGGAACGAGCCGGGCGGACACATCCGGATTTACAGAAAACGGGAGCTCATCCGGAAGCTCGAAGAGGCGGGCCTGGTCTGTTTCGATACGGGCCGGGCGCATGGTCTGCACGCACCGTACTGGTGGCTCAAATGCATGGTCGGGCTGGAGAACGAGAGTTCACGGCTCGTGAAGCTCTACCACGACTTCCTGGTGTGGGATATCGAGAAACGCCCCTGGCTCACGCGGACTCTCGAAAAACTGGCGAATCCCTTCGTGGCGAAAAGCTGTGTGCTCTACCTGAAAAAGGCGGGGAATGGAAATGGGAACCAAGATCTCGAGTAGTGTGGAGAAGCTGGCTGTTGCTTTGGAAACGGTGGCTGTCCAGATTCTGGAGACCCAGAGGAAGACGGGCGAGATTCCATGGTGCAAGGGGCAGAAGACGGATCCCTGGGATCATGTAGAAGCCGCGATGGGCCTCAGTGTTGCGGGCTATCGGCGCGAGGCCGAACTCGCCTACGAGTGGATGGCCGCGGTGCAGCGCGAAGATGGGAGTTGGTATGCCTCCTACATGAATGGCGTCCCCGAGGACAAGACGCTCGATACGAATATGTCATCCTACATTGCGGTCGGTGTCTGGCACCATTTTCTGGTAACGAAAGACCGGCCCTTTCTCGCGTCCATGTGGAAGACGGTCTCGGCCGCTCTCGATTTTGCCGTGAGCCTGCAGGCTCCGAGCGGCGAGATCTACTGGGCCGTCAGCCCCATGGGCAAGGTCGATCGGATGGCGTTGCTGACCGGGTCCAGCTCGGTTCACATGGCCCTGAAGTGCGGGCTGGCCATCGCGGAGCGGCTCGGCTACGAGAGGCCGGAATGGGTGGAAGCCATCAAGAAGCTGCGCCGTGCGATTCGGACGAAGCCTCATCTGTTCAACATGGCCAAGTCCCGCTATTCCATGGATTGGTTCTACCCGATGCTGTCGGGGGCGCTCACCGGCAAGGAGGCCCAGGACCGGTTGGACCGGTACTGGAAGAAGTTTGTCGTAAAGGGCCTCGGGGTCCGTTGTGTCTCGGACCATCCGTGGATCACCATGGCGGAAACCTCGGAACTCTCCCTGGCCTTGACGGCCATGGGGAACCGGGAACTGGCAGAGATCGTGTTCGGCTGGATTCGAGACCGGACCTTTGAGGACGGGTCCTACTGGTGCGGGTTCACCTTCCCGGACATAGTCATCTGGCCGGAAGACAAGCTCACCTGGACGAACGCGGTCGTGCTCATGGCGGCCGACGCCCTCTACCACATGACGCCTGCCAGCCGGCTGTTCAGCCATCAGGTATGGAACGGCGCTGGCCTCTCGTCATCCGCGGGAATTTCCCAGGATGCGGGGAGGACCGGTTTTCCCGAGCCTGTTGAAGGAGAACAGGAGTGCCTGCCCCTCGCGTCCAAGGGGACCTCGAATCCCGGCAGGGTGCAAGCCAGGAGCAAGTAACGTCCGATGCTTCACGATCATCGTCCGTATCGAGTCAAGAAGGCATACCTCAAGCTTTCGGAATTCTACGTAGAGCACTTCCTGCGTCCCCAGTTCACCTCCCTTGGGAAGGGCCACACCTTCATCCGGCCCTGGAATGTCGAGCTCTTTGGTGCCCCGATCGAAATAGGCGATTACGTGAACGTGATTGCTGCGCGCGACCGGAAGGTGCGGATGACCGTCTGGTCCGATCGGGAGGACCCTTCCGGGATCCGCATCGGCAACTACTGCCTGATCTGCCCGGGCGTGCGGCTGAGTTCGGCCACCGAGATCGTGGTTGGGGACAACGTCATGTTCGCCAGCGGGGCGTATGTCACCGATTCGGACTGGCATGACATCTACGACCGGGTCGCCATTGTTGGAAAGACCGGCCCCGTGCGAATCGAGAACAATGCGTGGATCGGCGACAGCGTGATCGTCTGCAAAGGGGTGACGATCGGCGAGAACAGCGTCATCGGAGCAGGTTCCGTGGTGACGAATTCTATCCCTGCCAACACGATTGCCGCAGGCAGCCCGGCACGGGTCATCAAGCCTCTGGACGGGGACAAGAAGATCAAGACGAGGGCCGAGTGGTATGCGAACCCGGCCGAGCTCTTCGACGAGATCGACCGGATCGACAGGGAAAAACTCGGGGGCAACACCTTTCTGGACTGGATGCGGTACAGTTTCTTCCCGAGAAAAGGCGATTAGAGGAAGCAATAATGAAAGTAGCCGTCATCGCACCGCCTTACCCCCTGGAGGAGGCCCCTGCGCCGCCCCTGGGCGTCACCTACGTCGCAGCAGCCTTCGAGGCCGCCGGCGCCGAGGTTCGGGTGCTGGATTACATCGTTTCTCGCTACAGCCCGGAGAAGCTCCGAAGGGAGCTCGAGGACTTCCAGCCGGACCTGGTGGGTTCCACGTCGGTGACCATGAATTTCCCGGCCGCGGCTGAAATCGTGCAGACGGCCAAGGCGATCCGGCCCACTGCGGTGACGGCCATGGGGGGGCCTCACGTCACGTTCGATGCGGAAAACACCCTTCGGTCCTACCCCGGGATCGATCTGCTCGTTCTGGGGGAGGGCGAGAGAACGGTTGCAGAGTTCCTGCCCCTGACCCATGACCGGGGGGCATGGTCCCAGGTCATGGGGCTTGCCTTCCTCGAGGACGGCCAATTCGTCCGTACGGGTGGAAGGGAACTGGTTCAGGACCTGGAGACGATACCGCTCCCCGCCCGGCACCTGCTGCCCGTATCCAGGTACCAGGCCCTCGGGTTTCCTGTGAGCATCATTACGAGCCGGGGATGCCCGTACCAGTGCATCTTCTGCCAGGGAAGGCGCATGGTGGGCCACAGGGTCCGGTACCGGAACCCCATGAGCGTGGTGGATGAGATCGAGGAGGTACTGTCCTTCGGGTTTGGCCGGATCAACGTTGCGGACGACCTGTTCCTGTCGAACAAGGTGCGGGCCCGGGCGATCTGTGAAGAGATCCTCAGGCGAGGTCTCCGGTTCGACTGGAGCGCCTTCGTCAGGGTGAACATCATGGATGCGGATGTGATGCGCCTGATGCGAGAGGCAGGATGCGACTCGGTCAGTTTCGGGATCGAGACCGGCAGCCCGGAGATGCTCAAGCGAATCCGGAAGAGGATCACCCTGGATCAGGGGAGAAGGGCCGTCGAGATCTGCAGAGATGTGGGCATCACGCCTCACGCCTCCTTCATGGTTGGGCTTCCCGGCGAGACTCCGGAGACACTTCGTCAGACCCAGGAGTACGCGGATTCCCTGGAAATCATCTACGGATACCATTTCCTTGCCCCCCTTCCCGGAACCACGGTTCGGGAGGAGATCGACCGGTATGATCTGGAAATCCTGACCCACGACTGGTCCCTCTACGACGCGAACCGGCCCGTGGTGCAAACGTCGCATGTTTCCGCGGAACAGATCCAGGCCTTTGTGGACGAATTCGAAGAGAAGAACAATGTCCGCTGGGAGGACATGAAGGAGCGCCACCGCCAGGGCAAGACAACACCGGATGAGGGTTTGAGGGTGGAAGGGCAGGTACGACTGGAATTCACCTACCGGCTCCTCTCGGAGGACATCATCGAGGAGCACTGCCGGTTCCCCTTGAACGGTCATCCCCTGGACATGGAGGCGGAAGAGACCCTTCTGAAGGCGAAGATCAGTGAGGTCACGGGGTCGGATGGGAAGCTGGTCGCACAGGTCGTCGGTGACTTCATCGAAAAGGGCTACCTGAAGGGAAGCACAAACGGCGATTCCTTCGAATGGAACTGGGCCGAGACCAAGAAGATTCCGCTCCGCAGCTCCTCAGCCAACGCCTGATTGCTTCGTCGCCGTCATTCCCTCGTAGGCGGGAATCCCTTGGCATCCACTCCGTTGTCCCGTCGCCTGAGCACCCCCAGCGTGCTCACCATCGGCAATTCCTCGTACAGGCCGGATGCAAGGGCGCGCTTGTAGATGGTGTACGGCGCCTGTCCCCCTTTCGCGGGATCCGGAAAGATGTCATGGATGAGGAGGAATCCCCCGGGCATCACCTTCGAGGCCCAGGAGGCGTAGTCGGCCAACGCCGCCTCCAGGCTGTGCCCCCCATCGATGAACACCAGGGCAAGGGGCGTTGCCCAGCATCTGGCAACCAGCTCGGATGTCGCTACGATCGGGACGACCGTGTCCTCCAGGCCCGCCTCCGCAATGGTCTTGCGGAAGGCCTTGAAGGAATCCATCAAGCCGATCTCCTGATCGAAGAGATCCGTGTCGTGATATTCCTCTCCGGGCTGGTGTTCCTCCGAGCCTCTGTGATGGTCGATGGAGAACAGGATGCTTCCGTTCTCCTTGCACGCCGTTCCGATGTAGACGGCCGACTTTCCGCAGTAGCTCCCGATCTCCAGACAGGGACCGATCCGGCTCGCTTCTCTGGCCCGTTCATAGAGATGCAGGGCTTCCTCCTTCGGCAGGAAACCCTTCACATGGTCGAGGTTCAGGTCAAGGATGGACATACGAAGAGCCTCCCGGTTCCAGTACGCATGCGGTGTTCAGCCAACCGTTGCCCAATGGTATCGCATTCATCGAGTGGATGAAAGCCCTCGCGGCACGTGGAGAAAGCCTACGTGCGGAACTGTTATTGTTGCCACAAACGTGATAAAACGTGGTAGAAGAAGGCGCGGCCACCAGACAATTTCCTTGGTGTATTCACCGGCGAAGAGGTTTCGACCATGGGGCCCGATCTGATACAGGACCGTGAAGAGTACCCTCGCATCGTGTTCATGGGGACCCCAACCTTTGCGTCGATCATCCTGGAGGGATTGCTCGAGGATGGGTGGAACGTGGTGGGCGTGGTCACCCAACCGGACCGGCCGCGCGGCAGGGGTAGGAAGGTCTCTGCGCCGCCGGTGAGCCAGGTGGCGCAGGCCCACGGCATCCTCGTGCTGCAGCCCAAGCAGATCCGGGATGCGGTGTTCATCGAAGACCTGGCCGATCTTCGTCCTGACATGATGGTCACGGCCGCTTACGGAAAGATACTGCCTCGTCATGTCCTCTCCCTGCCCCCCCTCGGGTGCTACAACGTGCACGCCTCCGTATTGCCGGCCTACCGGGGACCCGCGCCGGTGCGGTGGGCGATCATCAACGGAGAGGAGACGACCGGGATAACGATCTTCCGGATGGATGAGGGGATGGACACGGGAGACCTCCTCGCTGCCGATTCGCTGGCCATCGGCCCGAACGAGACCGCCGGGATGCTGACCGAGCGTCTCGCCAGGCTCGCGGCACGAATCATCACCCCGGCCCTGCGCGACATCCTGGAGGGAACGGCCCGCTTCGTTCCCCAGGAACACGACAAGGCCACCGTCGTGCCGATCCTGAAGAAGGGAGACGGCATGGTCGACTGGACCCTGTCTGCCGAGTCGATCCGGAATCGAATCCGCGGTCTCGACCCGTGGCCGGGTGCCTTTACCTTCTGGCGGGGAAAACGGCTGCGGCTGTGGGAGGCGGAAGCGGGCGCCGCCGGTTCGACCGGGAAGCCGGGCGAGGTCCTCTCCGTTGACGACGAAGGGGTGGCCGTCCGGGCGGGAGAGGGAACGCTTCGCCTGAAGTCCGTGCAGCTGGAGGGAGGGCGAAGGATGCGGGTGGAGGAGTTCCTCCGGGGACACAAGATGGAGCCGGGGGAGAATCTTGGCTAAGAGCCGTTCCGAGGATCCACGCTCGATCGCCTATGAAGTACTCACCGCCGTGGACGAGAAAGATGCGTTTGCCGATCGTGCCCTGGACGGAAGGCTTCGAAGGAGTGCCTCTCTTCCGGATCGTGACCGCCGGCTGGCCACCGAACTCGTTTATGGGACGATCCGGCGGAGAGGGAGCCTGGACCGCTGCCTGCAGCCTTCTCTGCGGAGACCCCTCGAGCGGCTCGACCCGGAGATCCTGCGGATCCTGCGGTTGGGGGCCTACCAGATCCTGTTTCTCGACCGGGTGCCGGATCACGCTGCCGTGAACGAGTCGGTGGAACTGGCAAACCGTTGGGGTCGTCGAGGGTCCGGGAGTTTGATAAACGGGGCCCTTCGGGCACTCTGCCGGGCCAAGGCGGAAGGGAAGGGGCTCCCCTCGTGCGACATTCAGGACGGGAAGGCGGACTTTCCCGCCTGGCTTACCCGGATCTGGGAAAGGGAGCTGGGCAGGGAGAAGACGAGCGAGATCCTGGGTGCACTCCTGTCGCCCCCGCAGACCGTGCTGCGAACCAACACGCTCAGGACCGATCGGGCCGGCCTCATGGATCGGCTCAAAGGCGAGGGGTACGAAGCAGAGCCCGTGCACGGACTTCCCCAGGCCGTGCATCTGTCCGAAGGGGGAGACATCCGGAAGGCCGACTGCTATCGGCAGGGCTGGTGCGTGCAGCAGGATGGCGCCTCCCAGTTGATCGTGGAGATCCTGGACCCGAGGCCCGGAGAACGCGTGCTCGATCTCTGTGCCGCACCGGGGATCAAGACCACCCACATGGCCGAGAAGATGGCCGATCAGGGCCTGGTCGTTGCCCTGGACAACCATCCGGGTCGTCTGAGAGAGCTGGCGGAAGGCTGCCGCAGGATGGGCGTGACCGTAACCTCGCCGGTGTGCGCCGATGCGTCCGGGCCCCGGCACCCATTGGGCGACACGCTGGTCTTCGACCGCGTTCTCGTGGACGCACCCTGCTCCGGTCTCGGCATCCTGCGGAGGAACCCGGAGAAGAAGTGGCGGCCCGCACCGGACTTTGCTACACTGAGCAGCCTCCAGGCAGGGTTGATCCGGACTGCGGCCGCGCTGGTGCGGCCCGGCGGTGTCCTGGTATACAGCACATGCACTGTCCACCGGGAGGAGAACGAATCGATCGTTGAAGGATTCACTGCCGAACATGGGGGCTTTTCCCTGGAAGAAGTGACCCCCTTCCTGCCCGAAGGCCTCGAGGATCTTGCCTCGGAGGCCGGGCACCTTTCTTCCTGGGCCAGGCCGACCTGCTTTGACCTTTTTTTCGCCGCAAGACTTCGGCGCGCTTGAGGAGGACAACGAAATGAAACAGAAGCTGATTGCCCCTTCCATCCTGTCTTCCGATTTCTCCCGCCTGGGAGAGGAGATCAAGGCGGTCGAAGCGGCAGGCGCGGACTGGATCCACGTGGACGTGATGGACGGGCATTTCGTGCCGAACATAACGATCGGGCCCGTCGTGGTTGAGGCGGCCCGGAGGGTGACCTCCATGCCCCTGGACGTCCACCTGATGATCGAAAACGCGGACCAGTATGTGGACGATTTCATCAAGGCCGGGAGCGATTACCTGGTCGTGCACGCAGAGGCTTGCTCCCACCTTCAGAGGACCCTGACCCATGTCCGGGAGAAGGGGTGCAAGGCAGGCGTCTCCCTCAATCCGGCCACGCCCCTGGCCCACCTGGACCACGTCCTTCCGGACCTGGACCTGGTCCTGATCATGAGCGTGAACCCGGGTTTTGGCGGCCAGTCCTTCATCCCCCAGGTCCTGGACAAGATCCGCGACCTTCGCCGGAAGCTGGACGGCCTGGACCATGAGGTCCTGCTCGAGGTCGACGGCGGGATCAAGGTCGCCAACATCGGCGAGGTGGCAAGGGCCGGAGCCGACGCGTTCGTGGCCGGGAGCGCCATCTACGGATCAGACGATTACGCGCAAACCATCGCCCGGATGCGCGCGGAAATGGAATCCGTCCCTTGAAGCCGTCATCCCCACACAGGGTGTCATTCCCGCGGAGGCGGGAATCCCTCCGTCCCGTAGCTTTCCTTCTCCCCTTGAGGGGTGACCCAGGCCCCGCGGCACGTGTAGGAACCCAGAAGCATTGACGAAAGCATCGATCCGCGATAAGCTAGAAGCCTCGTGAAAGCCAAGAATCGGGAAGTGGCGCAGCTTGGTAGCGCGCATGCTTCGGGAGCATGAGGTCCGGGGTTCAAATCCCCGCTTCCCGACCATATTGTGCAATAGAATCAGCCGCTTCGGCGGCTGATTTTGTTTTGTCAATCCCTCCATCCGTTTGATTTCGGCTCTGTGACAGTACTGTGACAAGATCAGACGAGCCGAAGGTGCTTCCTACGCCTTTTCTTGGTAGGGGTAACGTCATCTGAAGGCGCGGCGTCCCGGTAGTCGAAGGGCAGGTTCTCGATCTTCCGCTGGACTTCGGTATCAATTACATGAATTACATCATCCGCAAAATGGCAATCTCGGATTACGATGAAGTCTGTCGCCTTTGGGCACAGACTGAAGGTATTGATCTCGATGAGAGCGATAGTCGAGGGTCTATCGGAATCTACCTGAAGCGGAATCAGGGGTTCTGCTTCGTCGCCCGTGCGGATGACTGCATCGTCGCCGCTGTGATGTGTGGCCATGAGGGCAGGAGAGGCATTCTGCGTCATCTCGTTGTTAAGGGAGAATACAGAGGAAAGGGTATTGCGCGGGCGCTCATTGCTGAATCCTTGTCGGCGCTTGAAAAAGAGGGGATCAAGAAATGCAACACGTTTGTTCTGGACGAGAATATCGAGGGTCGTCGTTTTTGGGAGCACATGGAATGGGCGCCCCAGGGAAATCATCTCAGAATAAAAGGTTTGACAGGACCTCCGGGTGTAATTACAATGTAAACACAAAGGAGGCGCACCGATCATGAAATCAAGAATCGTGAAAATCGGCAACTCTCGTGGGGTTCGAATCCCGAAGCCCCTGATCGAGGAAACAGGTCTCGGCGATGAAGTTGAGATTCAGGTCGAGGGAAACCGGCTTATCATCGCTCCAGCAGGCCGTCCTCGGGCGGACTGGGCAACATCGTTCCGAAAGATGGCACGAATGGGCGACGATGCGTTGCTTGATGGCGATCTGCAGGTTCCAACCTCGTGGGAAAAGGACGAGTGGGAATGGTAATAAACCGTTTCGACGTGTTCCTGGTGAATCTGGATCCGACAGTAGGCCACGAGATCAAGAAGATGCGACCGTGCTTAGTTATCTCTCCCGACGAGATGAATCATCACATCTGCACCGTTATTGTAGCCCCGATGACAACAAAAGGCCGGGCCTATCCCAGCAGGGTCCCATGCAAGTTCAAAGGTAAGTCTGGCCAAGTCGTTCTTGATCAACTTCGGACAGTAGACTCGGTCCGGCTGGCAAGGAAGTTGGGAACAATCAGCAAGAAGACGGGTTCTGAAGTTCTTGCCGTGCTACAGGAGATGTTCGCGGAGTGAATTCCATAGGTAAATCAAGAACCCGGGGACCGTTTCAGAGGCCCGGAAAGGGCTGGTCAAGACATCCCTGAGCTTCGTGAGAGGACAATCAAGCGACAGATTGGTCAATTCCGGGCCGTGTTGAAGGGTTTTGCCGGTATCCTGAGCCGGTAGGGGCCGAGTCGTGAGTTTTCGGGCGCACGTCTCCGGGCCGGAGAGTCTTGTGAGGAGGGTTCAATCCGGGTAGATGGGGTCCTGGATCGGGAAGTGGTCAAGTCTGGACATTGGACAGTCTAACAACCGCAAAATAGGTCGAGAAGGACCAAGTAAGTATGAGGGATTGGGCACTCGCCCTTCTGTTCCGCTCAGAAGTGCCTGCAGCAGACTGTCCAATGTCCAGACTTGACCACTCAAACGGGCAGGCCACCCTCATGCGGCAGGAGAAGGCCACGAA
>Ga0180429_10000756_pt1 | contig 28338 bp, 16 predicted proteins | sample SS_ome_FD_132428 | JGI IMG/M metagenome (GOLD analysis project Ga0180429, IMG submission 132428) | Hypersaline lake sediment archaeal communities from the Salton Sea, California, USA - SS_1_S_1 metaG | ecosystem: Environmental > Aquatic > Non-marine Saline and Alkaline > Hypersaline > Sediment ...
AATTAAGATATAGCTGATGTGCTAGGTGACGCTCCTGACTTTTACTGACCCGTTTTAAGGAAAACCATGACCAAGAGAGTATTCCTGGAAGTTCTACTGCCTCTAGTATTGTGCTTAACCATATTTAGTTCAGTATCCTGCCGGCAATTTGAGCCCACCCCAATCAGTCTATTAGACCAGGTGGCCCCTTCAGAGCCACTCGGCCCTTGGCGTACTATTGCTGAGATTCGCGGGATGAAAACTTGGGCTAATGGATCGGAGGGTTTAGGGATCACAATCGAAGGCGAAGTGATTGATGTTCAATCGATCTCAGAATTGAGGCCACGGCAGTTTAAGCTCGCTTCCCGTGTGATGGAGAAGGGAGGCGCTTTTGTTCAGACTTCACACGTATCGTCATTTCGCCATCCAATTACTGTCGGGGAAGGTGAGCGAGTACTACTGGGGCTTCGTTATGGCGCCAGCCGTTCTACAACTCCGAATGTTACTATGATGCTGTTGAAATCTGGCAGAGTAGTTTCTTCAGTCGACGCAACCGTCAGTGGGCAATGGGCCGAAGCGATCATAACCGTTCCAGTAGAAGGTGCTGATGAGGTGGCAATCCAACATAGCCTTGATCCTGGTGCAAAGTTACCATTAAAAAACGCTACTCTGCTTGCTGTCGATAGCAAGGCATCGCAAAATGACATATCTCGCGCATTCCTATTTCTTCGCCTAGCTCGCGAAAACAACCCCTTTCAAGTTTCCCGGATAACTAGTAGGCGTGTATTTCCTTTAGAGTTGAATCGACGAACCTTAGAAACGCTATTGCTTAGTAGTGGTGAATCAAGGGAGTATGAGGTTCCATCGTCATTAACAGGTGGCAGTATTCGTTTTTGGTATACAGTTCTTGCTCGTAACTCCAGTGGTGCAGCAACACTTAATTTGGAGGTAAAAAGAGGGAATGAGTGGTACCCCATCAAGATATTGCCTGTCGTAAATGAGGGTTTTGGAGATTGGACAACGGTAGATATTGATAAGCAGATGGGCTTACCCTCAAACTGCACTCGGATCAGATTCACTTTGCCTGGAGACGATTCTATCGTTGGTGTATCTGGTCCGTTGGTCCTCAAGGGCAAGCGTCCAAATACACGGAAAAACCTTCTAATCATTGATCTGGATACGCTACGAGCCGATCGGATGGGAGTATACGGTTACTCAAAGCGACCGACAACGGATTCTCTCGACGCGGAATTGACTCAGCGAGGATTCTTCCTCTTCGATAACGCGTACTCACCTGCACCATCCACTCTTCCTGCCACAGCAAAATTTCTCTCGGGTCGATATCATGACATTCAGCAGAAAAAGATTGTTCCACGAGGCTACACCTTCATCCAGGAATACCTCCGTAAAGCAGGATATTATTGTGTTGCTTTTACCGGCGGTGGCCAACTTCGCCACCAAGGTTTCGAGCAAGGATTCCATGAATATTTCTGGAGTAATAAGACTGGAAAAATAGAGGATTCTTTCCCGCAAGCGATCGCTTGGCTCCAAAGTAATTCCCACGAGCAATTCTTCCTTTTCTTACATACTTATGAGACACACGCCCCCTATACACGAGATTTCTTTTGTCGCGATTTGCCTACTGGGCGTCTAGGGAACCTATCGGCTGGTGAGCTATTAATTCCCAGAGGAAGTAGAATCAGAACGAATACGCCCCTAAGTAAATTGGAAATGAGATATGTCGATGCAGCCTATGATAGCTGTGTTAAAAAGGCTACTGACGAAGTTGTTGCATTGCTGCACGAACTCGATCGATTACGTCTCTCTGACAATACTGTGGTGGTGATTCTCAGTGACCATGGTGAGGAATTCTGGGATCACAGCAAGCTATTTTCACATCATGGCCATTCTCTATATGGCGAGTTGTTAAATATTCCATTTATAATATATGATCCCGACCACCCGGGCGTAGGACTCCAACGTATTCACCAAGAGGTTAGTACTGTTGACCTATTGCCCACACTACTTGACCTCCTAAAACTATCTTTCTCTGCTGAAACTGATGGGATCAGCCTAGCTTCATTGTTGCAAACACCGAATGGGAATATGGACTTTAATCGGAAAGTGCCAATCCTAGCCTCTCGTATGGACAAATCTTACTGTGTAATCAAGGATGGGGTAAAGTACATTCACCCTCCGCCTCCACGATCCTGGGATAAGGGGCCTAATGAAAGTCAGGAAAATATTGGTGAGCTCTACCGGCTTGATATCGATCCTCAAGAAAAGACAAACCTTGTCGACCTTGAGCCTGGGCTGCACCAGCAGATGATCGAGATGCTTAAGGATGCCATGAGCCGAGCTCTTCCTCCATTGAATGAAGAGACAGTGGATCATGGCCCGGCAAACCCTGGCCTTGAACGGCAGCTTAAGGCATTGGGCTATCTTGAATAAGTGGCACTTACTGTGAATGGCTAGGGAATTCCTTTCCCGGCGTCAAGAAATCCCCCTCCTTGCCGGCCGATGATCCGCTCCATTTCCCTCTTCCGGTTCTCCACTCCCCCGCCGTTTGAGGTCGATCCGGTGGTCGCCTTACGCCATGCCGACGATTCCCCCCTTTTAATCTGTCATCAGGACACACCTCTCCCGGCAGCTCGTCATTGACCCAAGACTTCACGCCGGCTCCTACTCGTCTCACCCTGGAGGCGCCTGCGAACAGTCCGCCTCGGCTCGGGGCAACACGCCTTGAAACAGCCGCTCGCTTTGCACCGCCCACCCTGGCGGCCCGTGGGCCCGGGTGACGACCGTGCGCACCCCAAAGTGCTCAAGGATGCGCCGGATCACCTCGGACTGCGCCGTCGAGATGAAAGAGAGGACCTTCATCAAGCCCCCGCACTTTTCGCAGCGCAGCGGGTCCACTTCGAACACCAGCCGGATCAACTCCGCCCACCGCCGTCGCCGCTCGCTCGCCGGCGGCGGCTTTTTTCAGGGACACGAGCGTAAAGCGAGGTTGCCGGCAAAGGAACCCGTGAATGTCACCTGACCCACGAAACACGATTGCCCGCAAAGGACCTTCGGGCGCTTCGTGTTACCCCGGCTGGTGCAAGGCACCATTCATTATTATTTCAATTGGTTGGGGCCTTCCCCCGCTCGATGATCTGCTCCTCCTTCCGCTTGTAGGGGATGAAGGGGATCAGGGCCAGGCCGGGGATGATGGCCAGCACCGAGACGAGGTAGAGTGCCACGTAGCCCAGGGCCTTGGAGTCCTCGGCGTAGGTCACCGCGCCGAAACCCACCGTGTTCATCATCCAGGCGAAGGCCGCAACCAGCGGCCGGCAGAAGCCCTCCAGCGCCGGGTAGGCGCTGGCCACGCCGGTCTGCAGGGCCGCACCGGCCTCGACGATGGCCCCGCCGGTGGCCCCCACCAGGGTGCCGCCGAGGGACATGATCGCCGTGCCGATGGCGAAGTGGCTGGCTTTGAACTCGGGGAAGCAGGTGCGCATGATGAAGACCATGAGGATGGGGAAGCCGAGGGCCGCGGCCAGCTGCTCGTAGGTGGCCACCGCGGTGATGATGGCCAGCGGGACGGTGCCGGCGTCGGCGGTGGGCCGGAACCAGGCGAGGAAGACGTAGAGCACGTTGCTGAGGTACATCACCAGGGTCAGCGGCCAGATCACCCGGAAGAGGTCGTGCCGTTTGATCATCTTGCCGGCCCAGATGGCGCCGATGACGTTGGCCGCGAAACCGAACCAGGTGAAAAGGTAGGCGTACTGGGCGTCGCTCATCCGCAGCTCGCGGATGAGGAAGGTGGTGTTCATGGAGAACATGATCTCGTCGGGCAGCTTGTAGAGGATGATGAAGGGGATAATGATCCAGACCCGGCGCTGGCGGGTGTAGACGACGAACGCCCGGACCAGGGTGCGGAAGAAATCCCGCGTGCCCTTGATCTCCTTGCCGGTGTCCGATGCGGGTCGGGGCAGGAAGTAGTAGTGAAAGAGAAAACAGCCCAGCAGGGTCAGGGCGCCGACGAGAAAGCTCAGCGACCAGAAGGAGACCGCGGCGATCCAGACGAGAAAGCTGCGGGCAAAGGGGATGGCCACCCGCCAGGCGCTGGTGCGGAACCCCGAGTAACCGGCCTGGCGCTCCTTGTCCGGCAGCGCCTCGAGGTAGAAGCCGTCGATGGCGATGTCGTGGGTCGCCGCCACCAGGGCGAGGACGAAGAAGAGGATGGCGATGGCCCAGGTCACGGTCACCGGGTCCACTTCCTCCTTGCCGACCAGGGCGAGCACCCGGCCCTTGACCGAGGCCTTCAGCGGGCTCTCCACCATCACCACCTCGCCGTCTGGGCCGGTCTGCTGCACCGGCGGGCCGAAGAGGCTGAGCAGGGAAATGAGCAGGAACCCCACCACCAGGATGCCCTGCAGTTTGATCAGCCAGCCGCGCCGCGAGCCGAAGATGTCGATGAACGGGGCCCAGAGGAACTTGAGGTTCCAGCCCAGCCCGTAGAGGTTGGCCGCGCCGATCACCGCCTCGCGCAGGCCGATGCGGGTGAAGTAGTAGGCGGAGAGCGCCCTGATGATCATGTAGGGCAGCCCCTCGGCGAAATAGGTGGTGGAGACCCAGGTGCTCTCGAACCAGGTCTGCTTCTTCCCTTGCGAGCGGGCCATGGAATCCTCTTCATCGGGGTTGGCGATGACCCATGATAGAGAATCGGCATGCGCTTGTATACCGTGGCCCGGCCCGGCCGCGTGATATACTTTTTCACGCTGCGAACGAAACAGGATCGATTTCCGGCCGGCGTCGGGCCGGCCGTTCCCGGGGGAGGGCCGAACGTTGAAGAGAATGCTCATCGGGTTGACCGGCGCGGCGGTGCTGGCGGCCATGCTCATCACCGCGGCGCCGTGCACGGCCCAGATCACCGGTCTGCCCAGGGTCAGCCAGGCCGCCAGCGTGACCCAGACCATCGGCATCACCAGGGTGACCGTCGACTACCACCGCCCGGGGGTCAAGGGCCGCAAGGTCTACGGCGCGCTGGTGCCCTACGGCCAGGTCTGGCGGGCCGGGGCCAACGAGAACACCACCGTCACCCTCAGCCACCCGGTGAAGATCGAGGGCCGGGACCTGGCAGCCGGCACCTACGGCCTGCACATGATCCCCACCGAAACCGACTGGACGGTGATCTTCAGCAACGACTACCGCTCCTGGGGCAGCTTCTTCTACGACGAGGCGGCCGACGCCCTGCGGGTCACGGTGGCGGCCTACGACAGCGAGCCGGCGGAGTGGCTCGAATACCGCTTCTCCGACCTGGAACCCCATTCGGCGGTACTCGAACTGCGCTGGGCCGGCAAGCGGATCCCGGTGCGCATCGAGGTGGACACCCACGCCCAGGTGCTGGACAAGCTGCGCCACGACCTCAAATCCCTGCCCGCCTTCTTCTGGTGGGGCTGGCGCGACGCGGCCAACTACTGCCTGCAGAACGACATCAACCACGAGGAAGCGCTGCGCTGGATCGACCGCTCCATCGGCATCCAGGAGAACGCCAACAACCTGGTGATCAAGGCCGGGCTGCTGGAGCAGTCCGGCCGGACCGAGACGGCCGAGCAGGTGCTCGCCCGGGCCCTGCAGATCGCCAACGAGGCCGAGACCAACCTCATCGGCTACACCTTCCTCCAGCAGGGCAAGGTCGACCGTGCCATCGAGGTGTTCGAAAAGAATGCCGCCGACCACCCCGGTTCATGGAACGCCTGGGACAGCCTCGGCGAGGCCTGGCGCGCCGCGGGCAACACGGCCAGGGCCACGGCGAATTACGAAAAGGCGCTGGGCATGGTGGAGGACGAGAGCCAGAAGCAGCGGATCAGGGGCATTCTCCGCGGGATGCGGCCGTAGGGGGGCCTTCGCCCCCCCGGGCAGCGATCAAAGCGAGAACTTCAGGCCGAGATAGCCGCTGAACCCGTAGGTGCCATAGCCGAGGACCTGCTGGTAGTCCTCGTCGAGCAGGTTCTCCAACCGCCCGAAGACCTGCCAGTGCTCGTTGACATCCCAGGAACCGGCCAGGTTGACCAGCAGGTAGCTGTCCAGCTCCACCCGCGAGGCCGGCCAGGTGGAGAAGTCGGTGTCCCAGCGCTTGCCCACCCAGAGCAGGTCGAGGTTGGCATTACCCTTCTCCAGAAACCCGTAGTTGGCATTGATCCCCCACTTGTGGCGGGCCCTGCGCAGCAGGTCCTCGCCGGTGCTCTCGTCCTCGGTGTCCGTATAGGTGTAGCTCGCTGAGAGGTCGAGGGTATCGCCGATACCGGCCGTGGCATAGACCTCGAGTCCCTGGGTCCTGGCCTCGGCGATATTGACGTAGACGTAGGTCACCGGGTCGAAGTCGAGCAGATTGTCGAAATCGTTGGCGAACCAGGTCACCCCCACCGAGCCGTAGCCCATCGGGTCGGCCTGCTCCAGCCCCACGTCCCAGCCCAGGCTCTCCTCCGGCTCGAGGTCGAGGCTGCCGTACTCGGAGAAGAGCTGGTAGAGCGACGGGGCCTTGAAACCGGTGCCCAGCGAACCACGGGCGGTGGTACCGCTGTCGGGGAAGAGGCAGGCCGTGGTGGCCCGCCAGGTGACCTCGCTGCCGAAGCGGTCGTGGTCGTCGAGCCTCACGCCCAGGGTGGTGAACCAGCGATCGGCCACGGCGATGCTGTCCTGGACGAAGTATCCGGTGGTGCGCGCGGTCTGCTCCTCGAAGACGCTGCTGTACGGGCCGTAGGCACTCGCGGAGGAATAGGTGGAATCGCCCTTTTCCTCCTCCGTTTCCAGGCCGATGGTCAGGGTGTTCGACTCGCTGAACCGCAGGTTGTGCTGCCAGTCGATCTTGAACATCGAGCCGTTGTATTCGCTCTCGGCCATGTCGTCGGGGTTCGCCGCATCGAAGCCATTGTAGTAGTCGCGGCCGATATCGATGAGCGAAACGCCCAGTTTCTGCTGCCACAGCTCGTCGAGCAGGGTCAGCTCGGCCTCGGTACGCAGCACCAGCTGCGTCTGGTCGCCCACGTTGTTCGGGTCGTCGCCGTAGGCACCGCCGAAGTTGTCCAGGTCGAAGGCGGAATCGGTGTAGCGGGCGATGACGTTGATGCCCAGGTTGTCCGCGGGCGTGAAGCCCAGCCGGGCGGACGCTGTGGTGTTTTCGTAACCGTCCTTTTCGGTATTGCCCGCGGCCTCGTCCGCCGCCGAAATGCTGTCGCTGTCCTCGCGGGAGGCGCCCAGGGACCAGTTGACGGTGTCGCTGCCCCCGCCGGCGTGGAACCGCCCGCGCCAGGTGTTGAAGGAACCGCCCTCCAGCGAGAGGCTCATCTCCGGGTCGCCTTCGCCCCGGCGGGTGATGATGTTGATCACGCCGCCGATGGCGTCTGAACCGTAGAGCGTGCTCTGCGGGCCACGGACGATCTCGATGCGCTCGATGTTGTCCGTGGTCAGGTCGGTGAAGTTGAACGAGCGGGTGGTGGAAATCGGGTCGTTGACCTCCACCCCGTCGATAAGCACCAGGGTCTGGCTCGAGTTGGCACCGCGGAGAAACACCGAGGCGTCGGCGCCGCGACCACCGGAGCGGGCCACGTCGACCCCTGGGACACTGCGCAGGGCATCGAAGAGCGTATTGACCTGCATCCGCTCCAGCTGCTCGCGGGTGATCACCGTCTGAGAGCTGCCGACCTTCTCCGGTGCCGTGTCCAGGCGGTTGGCGGTGACCACCACCTCGGGCCCTTCCACCCGCTGCAGCGCATCGTCGCCGTCCTCCTCCCCGGATGCCGCCGCCATCGGGACCTTGCCACCAAGCGCCAGGATAAGCATGAAAACGAGAGTGAGTTTCAGTGCGGACTTCATCGCGTCATCTCCTTTCCTCCCCGCGGAGGTAAGAATGAATAAAACAGACCGTGGCGCCGGTATCCTGGCTCTCGTTCATCCTCCGGCCGCGCCTTCCCGGCCTGGTGGCCAGTGGCATCGCTGCGGCCTTCGTCCCGATTACAGTCGCGGGGCGGCGGGAGCTTCCCACTCCCTTCCCTGCGCCACGGCGGCAAAAAAAATCCCCGGGCCTGGTTTCCCACGCCCGGGGATCCGTTTTCATCCTCGGCGGCTCTCCTGCCCTGTTCCACGAGGCAGAAGTGCGCATCAGTTTCCCTGCGGCAGGTCTTCTGGCTTCCCGATCACCCTACCGGCCGCGCCTTCCCGCCCCTGTGGGCAGTGGCTCCTTGCGGCTTTCGTCCCGGGTTACAGCGGCGGGTCCGCGACGGATTCGCACCGTCTTCCCTGCAAGCGCCCCTATTCCCGCACAATCCCGGCAGGTTGTCAAGGCGAGTCGCCCTCGTCGATCACGTCGTGCAGGTCGCGCTCTGGAGTGGTGCGCACCGCATCGCCCGTCTCGTCGAGCGTGGCCGCGCCCAGCTGGCCCTCGGTGGCCGCCACCACCGAGGCCACCGCGGCGTCGCCGGTGACGTTGGTCACCGTGCGCAGCATGTCGAGGATACGGTCCACGCCGAGGATCAGCGCGATGCCGGTGGCCGGCACCCCCACCGCTTCGAGAATGATGATGAGCATGATGATGCCCGCGCTGGGCACCGCGGCGGTGCCGATGGAGGCGAGCACCGCGGTGAGCACGATGGTCAGCTGGGCCCCGAGCCCGAGGTCGATGCCCAGCGCCTGGGCGATGAACACCGTGGCCACACCCTGGTAGAGCGCGGTGCCGTCCATGTTGATCGTCGCCCCCAGCGGCAGCACGAAGGAGGAGACCTCCTCCGAAACCCCCAGTTTCTCCTCGCAGCGCTCCATGGTCACCGGCAGGGTGGCGGCGCTGGAACTGGTTGAAAAAGCCAGCAGCTGGGCCGGAGCGATGCCGGCATAGAACGTGCGAAGCTTCATTGGGGTGAGGAAGCGGACGAGGCAGGAGTAGGTCAGGGCCATGTGCAGGCCCAGCCCGGCGATCACGGTGAAACAGTAGTAACCGAGGGCGCCGAGCAGGCTGAGGATCTGGCGCACGTCATCACCGGCCACGGTGGTGATCACCCCGGCCATCAGGGCGAAGACCCCCAGGGGTGCCATGAGCATGATCAGGTCCACGAGACGAATGACCACCGCATTGAGCCCGTCGAAGAAGCGCAGCACCGGCCGGGCTTTCTCCGCCGGCACCTGGATCAGGCCGATCCCGAGAAAGATGGCGAAGAAGACCACCTGCAGCATGTTGCGGTTGTTCGAGGCCGCTCCGAAGACATTGTCCGGCACCATGTCCACCAGGGCCTGGAGCGGCCCGTGGCCGCGGACCGCCTGGGCATTTCCGGTGCGGGTGCTTACTTCCTCGTCGTAGAGCACGGCCAGGTCGTGGTGCAGCTGGTCGGGGATGGCGTAGCCCGGACCGAGCAGGTTGACCAGCAGGAGGCCGATGGTCACCGCCACCGCGGTGGTGCCGACGTAGATGAGGATGGTCTTGCCGCCGATGCGCGAGAGTTTACGGAGGTCGGAAAGCGACGCCACACCGGTGACCAGCGAGGCGATGATCAGCGGCACGGCGATGAGCTTGAGCAGGTTGATGAAGATCGTGCCGAAGGGGGCGACCCAGTCGGTGGTGAATTCGCTCCAGCCGGCGGCTGCGGCGACCACGCCGTAGACCAGGCCGAGGACCAGGCCGAAGATGATCTTCCAGTGCAGTTTCCTGTACCAGGGCAGGGGCATCGTCGCGGTTCTCCAGTCCCCCTACTCTACCCGGTTTTCCACCCCCGGGCCAGCCCCGAACCCGTCCACCATCTCGCCTTCTCCGGAAGCACCTTCCAGCTCGATCAGCCGCTGCAGCCGTTTCTGCGCCCGCCGGACCTTGCGCGGTTTTTCCAGCGCCCGCCAGACCTCGCTCTCCAGGGCGTAGATCGCGGGAATCCGGCGATTGATCCGCCGCGCCTCCCCGAGCAGGGTCAGGGCCTCGCCAAAGTCCTGCTCGGCTGCCGATTCCCGGGCCAGGGCGATGTAGAGGTACGGGTTGCGGCGCGTGACCCTGCCCAGCCGCCGACGCAGGTCATCCACCCGGTCGGCCTGGCCGGTCTCACGATAGAGGTTGAGCAGGTTGCCCATCACCAGGTCGGGGAAACGGGCCAGGCCGAAGGCCCGCTCGAACGATTCCTCAGCCGCCTCCAGGTCTCCCCGGCGCCGGTGGAGCAGGCCGAGGTTGTTCTGCACCTGGTATGAACCGGGGTAGAGCTGTTCGGCCACGCCGAGCAGGTACGCCGCGCCGTCGAGGTCGCCGTCGAGCATCAGATGCGCCCCGAGGTTGTTGTAGTAGAGCCCGGCCGCCTCGATGTCACTGAGCGTGGTTCGAACATGGTACTGGCGGGGGTCGGGGATGAAATCCACCAGGCGGTGGCCGCTGTTCACCACCACGCCGCTGACGATGTGGTTGATGTGGAAGACCCGGTTGCCGGCGGAGCGGTTGGTGATCACGTCCTCCACCATCACGTAGTAGGATCGGAGCCCGGCATCCCGGGCCGCGCCGACAAAGAGATTGGTCAGCGCGAAACAGTTCCCCTCGCGCAGGTCGAGGCAGGCTGGGGCGTCAATGGTCAGGGTGCCATTGTACTCGATCTTCGACGGCCGGTTGATCACGCAGTCGCGAAGCTGCAGCAGCCGCACCACTTCGCTGCCGGAAAACCCCACGCAGTCGAGGATCCGTTCGCGGGAGGCGGTGTCCAGTTCAAAGGGCGGCCGAAGGAGGTTCACCGCCATCCTGTACGGCGCTCGCTCACCGTCGTGAAGCTCCGGGAAGCGGACCTCGAAAACCGGATGGTCCTCACCCACCCGTCGGGCGACCTCGTCACGAAACTCCTCGGCGCTGTAGATCACCTTTTTCGGCGCCCCGGCGCAGGACACCAGCAGGAGCAGTGCCGGCAGCAACACCGGCAGCATCCAGAGCCGCATGCCATCCCTCTCCGTCATCGTGGTTTCGCCCCCCTTCCCGGGCCCCGCCGTCATGCCGGCATTCACTGGAAACAAGTATGCCACAGGCCCCTGGAAGAGAACGAAGACGCCGGCGTGCGCCTGGTCGATTCCCCGGGATGGGGTATACTCTCGGGCATGTTCAGCAACTGCGATTCGAGCCTGCGTTCGCGCCCCCGCCTGGCGGCCGGCCTTGTGCTGGCACTGCTGCTCGGCGCCATGGCCTGTAAGCAAGAATCCGGCGCCGGGCGTGCGTCCCGCCCCGCTGAAGAGGCCCCGGACCACGTGCTGCTGATCACCCTCGACGCCCTGCGTGCCGACCACCTCGGCTGCTACGGCTACGGCAGGCCCACCAGCCCGTCCATCGACACGCTGGCCGCCGACGGCACGCTGTTCGAGAGGACCCAGGTGCCCCGGGGGCAGACCTGGCCCGCTCTCTGTTCCCTGCTCACCGGGCGCTACCCGCTGGCGCACGGCGTGCGCAACAACGGTAACCGCATCGTCCCCGGCCTGGACCTGCTGACCACCCTGCTGCAGCGGGAGGGCTATCGCACCGGGGCTTTTCTGAGCAACTTCGGTGACGCAGTGCACTCCACCGAGGATTTCGGCCTGGACCACCTCTCCCGCACCAATGTCGCCAGCACCACCCCCCATGACCAGTGGGACGACCGGATGACCAGGGAAGCGGTCCAATGGATCACCGCCAACAGGGACCACCACACCTTCACCTGGGTCCACCTGATGAATCCCCACCGGCCCTGGGACCCCCCGAAGGCCGAGCGCACGCTGCTCGCGCCCGACGAACCGTACCAGGGATGGCTGGGCGAACGCATTTCGCTGACCGCGATAAACCAGGCGATCCGCGAGGGTCGCCTGGACCTGACGGCCGAATCCTTCGAGGAGTTCATCCACGCGCCGTACTGGAAACCGTGGATTGCCAAAAACTACCTCTCCCTGGCGCAGCAACAGGACTGGCGCCTGAACTTCGACCAGCTGCTGGACCTGGTCACGCTGCAGCGGGTGACCCTTTCCCCGTCCGACCTGGGCTATATCCTCTCCCGCTACGATGCCGAGGTCCGCGCCGCCGATCGCTGCGTGGGCCGGCTGCTGGAGACCGTGGACCGCCTGGGGCTGAGCGATGACACGCTGGTCATTTTCGCCTCGGACCACGGCGACGAACTCTACGACCGCAACCACTACTTCTCCCACAGTTCGTCTATCTTCCAGGGTGTGCTGCACGTGCCGCTGATCATGCGCTGGCCCGGACGGATCCCGCCGGCGGCCACGGTGCGCAGCCTGACCGAAATCACCGACCTGCTGCCCACGATCCTCCACTGCGTCGCCGCCCGGGCGCCGGAAGGACTGCCCGGCCGCTCCCTGCTGCCCCTGGTCGACGGCACGGCCGGCAGCGGCCCGGGGATTTCCTTCGCCGAGCTGGCCCATTCGCCGGGGAAGGGTCCCGACGGTTCCCCGCCCCGGGACGGGGCCTATGCCGCGCGGGACGACCGATGGAAGCTGGTGCGCAATCCGTCCGGCCGAAATCCGCGAAAGGCCCCCTACTCCTGCCTGCCCGGCCGCAGCTACCCCATCGCCCGGGAAGCGCTCTACGACCTGGTCCGGGACCCGGGCGAGCAGCAGAACCTGCTCCTGCTGAACGGCAATGACCTCGGAAAGCTGGCCCTGGACGCCGGTGAAGGTGACCCTGTCGCGGCAGCGGCCTACCTGCTGGAGGCGCATCGGGCCTGCCGGCGGCTGGAGGGGGAGTTGGACCAGTGGCTGGACAGCCACAGGCAGGAAGGCGGGCTGGAGCAGGCCCAGCAGGTATCCGAAGCGGTGCGCAAGCGCCTCGAGGCCCTCGGCTACGTGGAAGCCGAACCGGAGCCCCCGGCCGCACTCCCGGCAGCGGGCGCCGAGAACCGTGAAACCCTGCTCCGCACAGCCCTCGAACTGTCCGCTCCCGCCACGGGCCAGCGGGCCCGCGACCTGGCGAAACTGGCCGGGGACCTGCTTTCGGCCGCCACGGCCGGAGAATAGCTGGCAATCCCCTTCGAAAATCACTAATATGAATGCACAAGTTGTGGATCGAACCATTGGCAACGGTTCGATGATAAAAGGTTTATCCCTGTTGCCCTGAGTTTTTCAGGTGATTGGAATCGCTGTCCGCCATGCTTGCCCGAAGTGGTACGGAACCATTTCACATTTCATTCCAGGAGTTCTCCATGCGTAGAATCAGTCTGATCCTCTGTGCGAGCCTTACCTGCCTGCTGCTCGGCCTGGTCCCGGCCACCGCCGAGTGGGTGGCCCTGGACGGCGCCGATCCATCGGCCCCCCGGGTGAACCTTGTCTCCCACGATGGCGCTGCCACCGTCATCGAGCTGTCGATCAGCGGTTTCCACGTGGAGCAGGAGACGGCCGACGGAACGGTGTGGCACCGGCTGAGCCTGGGCGACAACGCCGCCCTGCGCCGCACGGGCCTGCCCCAGCTGCCGGTGGTGGCCCGCCTGGTGGGCATCCCCGACCTGGCCGGCTACACAGTCGCCACCGAGGTGCTCGACGCGGTCACGCTCACCGGCTACGCGGTCTGGCCGGCCCAGCCGCCGATGAAGGACGGCGAGGAGCCCCCGGCCTTCACCGTGGACCGGGCGGCCTACGGGCTGGACAAGACCTGGCCCCTGGAATCGGCGGCCGCCGGTGATCCGCAGATCTGGCGCGACGTGCGACTGACCCGCCTGGAGATGCGGCCGATCACCTGCAACCCGGCACGGAACGAAATCACCGTGGCCTCCCGCATGCGGGTCACCCTGAGCTACTCGGGCCGCAACCCGCACCAGGCCTTTACCCGGCAGCGCCGACCCATCACACGGCCGTTCCACAACCTCTACCGCTCGGCGGTGATCAACTTCGACCGGCTGGGCTACCCGCTGGCCGAACGCGACTCGATCACCCCGGGCACCAAGTACCTCGTGGTCACCACCCCGGCCTGCATCCCCTACATCCAGCCGCTGGTGGACTTCCGTCATGCCCAGGGCTACCCGGTGGAAGTGCGGACTCTGGAAACCGGATTCGAGACCGACACCGAGATCAAGGCTTACATCACCCAGCTCTACAACGACAGCGGCCTCGAATACGTGCTCATGGTGGGCGACGCCTACTACAGCGGCAACGAGGTCGACGTGCCGATGCACTACTGGATCGATTCCTACTCCGACTCCTGGTTCACGATGATGGACGGTTCGGACGACTACCTCGCCGACCTGGCCATCGGCCGCATCCTCTACGACACCGCGGCCGAGCTTCAGCACCAGGTGACCAAGACCATGGACTACCTCCTCGATCCCGAGGTCTCCGACTGGGCGAAGCACAGCCTGCTCGTGGCCCACGAGGAGGAATACCCCGGCAAGTACACGCAGTGCAAAGAGGAAATCCGCACCTACGCCTACTCGCTGGAGATGCCGACCTTTGCCACGGCCTACGGCGGCGCCGGGGCGACGAACCAGGACGTGATCGACTACATCAACACCTACAGTTCGGGGATCCTCAACTACCGCGGCCACGGCTCCCAGGAGGCCTGGTGGGAATGGGGCAGCACCGGTGATTTCAACGCCAGCCACGTGAACCAGTTCACCAACGTCGACCGCTACTTCGTGCACTACGACGTCTGCTGCGACAACATGGATTTCCCGGCCTACAACGGCAACTGCTTCGCCGAAACGATGATGAAGACCACAGCCGGCGCCGTTGCCGTGATGGGGGCGATCATCCCCTCCTACACTATTCCCAACCACGACTACGACAAGGAGTTCTACAAGGCGATCTTCGACCTGGGGATCCGCAACATCGGCTACGCCTCGAACTACGCCAACGTCACCGTGTACAACGACCACGGCTCGCTGGGCGAGTCGAACATCCGCACCTACCTCTGGCTCGGCGACTCGGCCATCGACCCCTGGACCGACGAGATGGCCCAGCCCACGGTGGCCCACCCCGGGGCGATGATCATCGGCACCGGCACGATGCAGGTCTCCACCGGCATCGAGGGCGCGATGGTCTGCGCGCAAAACGACGAGGTCTACGAGGTGGGCTGGACCGACGCCACCGGCGCGGTGACCCTGACCTTCGACACACCGCCGGTGGTCCCCGGCGCAATGACGATCACCGTTTCGGCGCACAATATGCTGACCTACCAGGAGGAGATTCCGGTCATCCCGCCCGAGGGGCCTTACGTGGTCTACGAGACGCACACACTGGATGACGACGACAGCGGCCAGTCCAGCGGCAATGGCGACGGCATCGCCACCCCGGGCGAGACCATCGAGCTGGTGCTCGGCCTGAAGAACTACGGCGTGGAGACGGCCAGCGGCGTCAGCGCCACGGTGAGCAGCCCCAGCGGCCACATCGCCTTTCTCGACGACAGCGCAACCTACGGCTCGGTCAACCCCGACCAGTCGGTGACCAACCCCGATCCCATCGTCTTCGACGTGCTCCCCAGCTGCCCCCACGGCGAGGTGATCCAGTTCGACGTGGCCATCACCAGCAGCGGCGACACCTGGAACTCCACCTTCTTCTTTGTGGTGGAAGCGGGCCAGATGACCCTGCACTCCAGCGTGATCACCGACTTCCCCGACGGCAACGGCGACGGCAACGCCGACATGGGCGAGACGGTCTTCGTCGAACTGACCCTGGAGAACGTGGGCAACGTGAACACCTCCGGCGTCAGCGCCACGATCACCACCAACGATCCATCATTCGTCGTGGTCTACGACGACACGGCGGACTTCCCCGACATCGCCTCCGGGGCCACCGGCACGAGCCTCAGCCCCAACCCGCGCTTCTTCATCGACCTCGCCGCGGCCTGTGGGCAACTGCTCAGCTTCGACGTGGTCATCGCCACCGACCAGGGCAGCGCCACCGACACGCTTTACGTGCAGGTGGGCGGCACATCGGTCTTCCTCGAGGACGACATGGAAAGCGGCCCGATGGAGTGGACCCACGGCGCCGACGAGGGCACCGACGACTGGTCGATCATCAACAGTTCCTACGCCCACAGCCCGGCCAACGTCTGGTTCGCCGCCGACGTGGACACGGTGACCGACAAGTTCCTCGTCTCGCGCACCGTGACCCTAACCCCGCTGTCCGAACTGACCTTCTGGCACCGCTACAACATGGAGACCGGCTATGACGGCTGCGTGATCGAGATCTCCACCGACGGCGGCACGACCTGGGAAGACCTCGGGGCGACGATCATCGAAGGTGGGTACAACGACACCATTTCCACGTCGTTCTCCAACCCCATTGGCGGCCGCGAGGCCTGGAGCGGTGAGAGCGGCTCAACAATGACCCGGGTCGTCGCCGACCTCGCCGCCTACGCCGGTTACGAAGCGCACATCCGCTTCCGCATCGGCTGCGATTCTTCGGTGGATGACGATGGCTGGTACATCGACGACGTGACGGTGACCGGGGCGGAGTGCGAGCCCTGGCAAGGCTCCGTGGGCACAGTGGACGCAGCGATGAACTGCAATCCCTCCTCGGGCACGGTGCCCTTCCAGACGCGGCTTTCGATGATGCTGACCAACCTCTACAGCGGCGAGCGCCGCCGGCTGGCCGCACACCTCGACGTGAACCTGGCCAATGGCCAGTTCTTCCCCAACTGGCGTGCGGGCAACACGGTGATCCTGCCCGGCAACAGCTACTACACGAGCTGGCAGCAGAACATGCCGGCCATCCCCTCGATGGTGGGTATCAACACGTTCACGCTCGTGGCGGAGGACATCACCCCGGCCCCGTTCAACCAGCCGCCGCACCCCGCCTCCGGGGACACCGACACGGCGACCTGCACGGTGGAAGGCATCGCTCCCTAGGCTGAATCGAACGGATGAAAACCTGAGGGCCGGCTCGCCAGGCGAGCCGGCCTTTTTTCGTCACCACTGAAGCGGCTCTCTTTCGTCATCGCGAGCGTAGCGATGCGACATCGTGATGGTGCTTCAGGACAATATCACGAGGTTGCTTCGGCGCTTCGCTCCCCTGGAGGAACAAATGAATATGAATGGCACCTGACCCCATCATTATTCATTTATTCCCTCCACATCCTTCGAGCGGCTTCCGCTGGTTCGGGGCTCGCAATGACGGGTTGAAGACCTACTCCACGTAGCCGAGCTGGCGGAGCTTCTCCCGCATCGCCTCATCCCCGCTCTCGTCGCGGCGGCTCCGCGTCCGCCTGGGCAGCTCGTGGGCCTCGCACCAGCGCTGCCACTGTGTGGTGAGTGCCCTGACCAATGCCTGGTGGGTGTCGGCCACATCTGTCTGCTCACCCGGGTCGGCCTCGAGGTCGAAGAGTTGCGGCGATGATGCTTTCGAACTGTCGAGGACCAGTTTCCAGCGCCCGTCACGGAAAGCGTGGGCGTGGATGCCGAAAGGCTGCTGTGCGGGGAACCTGTTACGTTCGAACTCGGGGGGGATGCGGCCGGGCCGCACCCCGAGGTAGGTCTCGCAGTAAAGCGGGCGGGACCGGGGCCCGGCCAGCAGGTCCCGGCCATCGAGACCGGAGGGCACGGTCAGCCCGGCGGCACGGAGCAGCGTGGGGGCGAGGTCGGCGGTGCCGGCGGTGGGCTGCACCACCGTCCCGCCCGCACCACCGGGCAGGCGGATGATCAGCGGGACGAGCAGCGAAGAATCGAAGAGCACGTGGTGGTGGCCATAGTACCCGTCGAGATGTTCGCCGAGGGTCTCCCCGTGGTCACCCACCAGCGCCACGATCGCGTCACGGTAGAGGCCGCTCCGCTCGAACCAGTTCAGCAAGCGCCCCACCTGGAAGTCGGTGGCCGCCACCTCGCCGTCGTAGAGTTCGTCGATCCGCCGCCGCTCGTCAGGGGTGAGCGACTCGGTGGTGAGCATCGATCGCGGCGCTCTGCCACGGGCCGCGTGACGCTGTCGTCGGACCTCGATCTCCCGCCGTGCCCGTTCGTCGGATTCCTCGAACTCGTTGCCGGGAATGGGCATGTGGAGCACGGTGGAGAGGTTCCGTCCCCCACGGTCGCGACCGAACTTCTGGCGCCAGGGGGGCAGCGGATCGAAAGGCTGGTGCGGATCGTAGAAGTGCACCCAGACGAAAAGCGGCGCATCCCCCGGCTGCGCCTCAAGCCAGGCCAGCGCCTCTTCAACAGTCTCCGCACCGCGGCGCTGCCGGCCGCTGAGACGGTCGCTGCGCTCACGTTCCCGGACACTGTCCGCCGCCCCGGCAGACAGCGGGGAGCGCCGCACGGTGTTGGGCCCGGGCCGGGTCAGGGCGCCGTAATGATCGAAACCGGCATCAAGGCCGCAGCGAGGGTCGAGCACGACGGCGCTGACAAAGGCGGCCGTACGGTAGCCGGCGTCACGGAACCGCTGGGCCAGCGTGCGGCATGACGGCTCCAGCTGCCAGGAGTTGCCCAACACCGCATGCCCCCTGGGGTGCAGGCCGGTGAGGATCGTGGCATGGGACGGGGTGGTGAGCGGGACGGTGGTCACGGCTTCACGGAAGAGCAGGCCTTCACCGGCCAGCCGGTCGATGACCGGCGTGGTGCCCCGGTCATAGCCGTAACAGCCCAGACGGTCGGCACGGATGGTGTCGATGGTGACCAGGAGCACCGTGGGACGCGCCTTCATCCCACCATCTTCGGCAAGGGTCTCCCAGGCCACCACCGCCAGAAACAACACCACAAGCGCGGCGACTCGCTGGACCGGCTTATCCCGCATCGCAGCACCCGAGGATCGAGGCGGCCGCCGGGGAAGGCCTGCTGAAATCGTCGAAGATCAGGTCGGGTCCCATCTCGAGCAGTTTTTCCCGCGAGGTCCAGCCGGTACAGACGGTGACGCTGCGGAACCCGTTGGCTCTGGCGGCCATCACATCGCGCACCGAATCGCCCACCACGACAATGCGCCCTGGCGCGAACTGGACGCCGCAGTGCCGAGAGGCCCGCTCCGCCGCAAGCCGGGTCAACTCCGCCCGGTCGCGGTGATCGTCACCGAATCCGCCCACCGGAAAATAGTCGTTGAGCCCGTGGGGAGAGAGCTTCTCCCGCGCCCCGGCGGCGATATTGCCGGTGGCCAGGGCCAGGGCCGCACCGGCCCCGGTGAACCGGTCGAGCAGTTCGCGGATCCCCGGATGAACCCGGCTCTCCACCCCGCCGTGGACCAGCCGTCGCAACTCGTCGAGGTAGCACTCGTAAAACCGCTGCCGCTCACCGCTGGTCGCATCGAGGGGCGGCAGGCCGCGCAGCTCGGCGGCCCGGTCGATGATCCACGGATCGGTCATCCCGTCGAAAACCACACCCTCGAAGGCGTTCTCGATGCCGTGGAGCCTGCGGAACGCGGCGGCCATGGCCCGGGAGCCGGCCCGGCCGGCGTCGATGAGGGTACCGTCCACGTCGAACAGAATGCAGGTATCCATCGCTCGCTCCATTGCCGCTGAATTACGGAACTTCTATTCTAGGGTCCTTCCGGCAACAGAGCAAACAGGCTAGAACGGTATGTCCTCCGCGGCTTTTTCCTCCCCGGCCGGCGGCCCCCCGTTGCCCGGCTCGACCTGGTCCTTGCCGGCCTGGCCGCTGGAGAGCGGCGCGCTCAGCTGAAAGACCCGCCGGGCGTGGACTTCGGTCATCGTGTGACGCTGGCCCCGATCATCCTCCCAGGAACGGCTCTGCAGCCGTCCTTCGACATAGACCCGGTGCCCCTTGGCCATCCGGTCGCTCACCGTATGCGCCCGCTCGCCCCAGACCACCACACGGTGCCAGTTGGTCTGCTGCTGCCACTCGCCCTTGTCATCCTGCCAGTTGCGGCTGGTGGCCACCGAGAAGGTGGCCAGGTTCCGGCCGGCACTGGTCACCCGCAACTGGGGGTCGGCACCGAGGTTGCCCACGAGGATCACCTTGTTCACACAACTCATCACACGCCTCCCTTCAACATCACTGATCAAGAACCGAAACAGCACTGCCATCCGCCACCACCCGTTGCAAGGGCTCTGCCAGCACCGAAACAGTGAAAACACAAGGCGTTTCCGGGCCCGGGAACCGGCAGTCCGTGAACATCGCTTTCCCTTCCGTAATGCCAGGGCCACACCTGTCGTAACCGGCTGAAAAGAGTTGTGCGATTTTCACGTGGGCGGTGAACGTAACAGGTGTAAGCAAGACTGCCCTGACTTTGCTTCCTGCCGCGTCCCTGCTTCACCCGGAGCGGTCCACCTGCTCCGGAACCGGGTCGCGGCATTTTTTCGCACCCGCGTCGGGCCAAGATTCAACTTGGAAAAAGAGGATATTTCTGTTAACATGCCATTGGAAGGTAAATCCTTCATAGCAAACCGGTTTTTTACAAAATATTGTTCGGCTGAGGCCATATTTCAGAGAAGATAGTGCGATGAAAAAATTTGGATTCACTACGAGACAGATCCACTCCGACGGGCACCACAAACCGGAGCAGGCCCACTGCATGCCCATCGTCCAGACCGCCACCTTCTACTTCAAGGACGCCGACGAGGGGGCCCGCTTCTTCGCCGGCGAAGAAAAGGGCAACATCTACTCGCGCATCGGCAACCCCACGGTGCAGCGCGTGGAAGATACGGTGGCCGCACTGGAGGAAGGCGTGGGGGCCCTGGCATTCGGCGCCGGCATGGCGGCGATCAATACCACCTTCCTCGCCCTTTTCGACAAGGGCGACCACATCGTCTCCGACCCGACACTCTACGGCCCCACGGTGCCGCTGATCGGCACGAGCCTCAAGCGTTTCGGCATCGAATCGACCTTCGTCGACATGAGCCACCTGGACCAGCTCGAAGAGGCCATCCGCCCGGAGACGAAGGCGCTCTACTTCGAAACGCCGTCCAATCCGACACTGAAGGTCATCGACATCGAGACCGTGGTGGCCATCGCCAGGAAACACAACCTGCTCACGATCATCGACAACACCTTCGCCACGCCCTACAACCAGCGGCCGCTGACCATGGGCATGGACATCGTCATCCACTCGGCGACCAAGTTCCTCAACGGCCACGGCGACGTGGTGGCCGGCTTCGTGGCCACGAAAGACGAGGAGCTGCTGCAGAAGATCTACAAGTACCGCACCTCCACCGGCGCGATCCTCGGCCCGCAGGACGCCTTCCTCGTTCTCCGTGGGCTGAAGACCCTCTCCCTGCGCATGGAACGCCACGAGCAGAACGCGCGGAAGATGGCCGAGTTCCTGGTCAGCCACCCGAAGGTCAAACACGTTTACTACCCCGGTCTGCCCCACCACCCGGGCCACGAGATCGCGAAGAAGCAGATGGACGGCTTCTCCAGCCTGATGGCCTTCGACGTGGAGGGCGGCTACGAGGGCGGCAAGCGGATGATGGAGCACGTGAAGATCGCCACCCTGGCGGTGAGCCTCGGTTCCATCGACAGCCTGATCCAGCACCCGGCATCGATGACCCACGCCTGCATGAGCCCCGAAGAGCGGCTGGCCGGCGGCATCACCGACGGCCTGGTTCGCCTCTCCGTGGGCGTCGAGGATTATGACGACCTGCTCTGGGGTATCGAGCAGGGGCTCAACGCCATCTGAGTACACCGTCGAACGCAAATTCGCCGATTGCCGGCCGGCTATCCGGTCGACGACCGGCGGTTTTTTTTTGACCGCCCGTTGACGACGCTTCGTCCTCCCCGGAACACGGCCCACGGTATTTCCGCAGAGGGAAACCGCTATCCCCCATACCAGAGAATCAGTAGCGCCGATTGTTGGTGTTCGCTAAATCTCGACCAGTTCGACATGGCGTCCAATGATCCCCGAACGGCGTCAACCATCCACCGGGGCCTCGTTGACATCTCATCCATAAACCTAATATCTTTACAAGAGATGTTCGGTCGTGGAAGTTCCCTCGCACGAGCCCCGGAGACCCGTCATCTTTGATGGCCATTGATACGTTCGAACGTTCGTTCGGGAAATCCGGCAAGACGGTCCGAAGCGTCACCCCGAACCGACATGCCCGGCTCCACGGCCAGACCATGACCGTATGAGAAGAGGGGCCAACCTCGCCCTCGGGAGCCGTCCCTCCGTCTTCATCTATGTCTGCAGTGATGTTTCAACAATCCAGGGGAGCAGGAGTCAAAGATGGGAACAGCCGCCAATCAGAAACAGGATGAGTGGATCCCCACCTGCTGTGGTCAATGCTACTGCATGTGCGGCATCAAGGCCCGCGTCCAGGACGGCATCGTGACCATGGTGGAAGGGAACCCCGACGCCCCCACCGGCCGAGGCTCGATCTGCGTCAAGGGCCTTGCGGCACCGCACCTGCTGTATGACCCGTACCGGGTGAACTATCCGCTGAAGCGGACCAACCCGAAGAAGGGCCTCGGCGAGGACCCCAAGTTCGTGCGCATCTCCTGGGAAGAGGCGCTGGACACGATCAACGAGAAGCTGAAAGAGTGCCAGGCGCGCGACCCGCGGGGCCTCTTCTTCCAGGCCACCACGACCCAGGCCTCGGAGATCCGCTTCGGCGTGATCGGCTTCATGCGCGGCTTCGGCACGCCCAACTACTGGGTCTCCGGCGGCGGCCTGCACTGCGGCAACGGCGCGCACTTCATGAACGGCATCATGCACGTGTCGTGGTCGATCATCCCCGACTTCGCCAACTGCAATTACGCGCTGAACTTCGGCTGCTCCAAGGGCCACGGCGCGGGCCACACCGCGGTGCAGAACGCGACCCAGGTGGCCGACGCCCGCTACCGCGGTTTCAAGAACATCGTCTTCGACCCCTTCCAGAGCAACCAGGCCTCGAAGGGCCACGAGTGGATTCCCATCCGGGTGGGCACCGACGGGGCCCTGGCCCTGGGCCTGGTCAACTCGCTGATCAACGAGCACGGCATCTACGACGTCGAGTACCTGAGCTACAAGACCAACTCGCCATACCTGATCAAGCCCGATGACGGCAAGTACATGCGCGACCCCGAAACCAACCTGCCGCTGGTCTGGGACCTGGTGGACAACGCTCCCAAGGCCCACAACGACCCCTCGGTGACCCGGGTGCAGTACGAGGACGAGGCCCACGAGGTGGCGCTGGAGGGCCGCTACACGGTCAACGGCGTGGAGTGCACCCCGTCCTTCGAGCTGCTCAAGGAGCACGTCAGGAAATACACGCCGGAGTACGTGGAGAAGATCACCTACGTGCCGGCCAAGACGATCAGCCGCATCGCGAAAGAGTTCGGCGAAGCTGCGGAGATCGGCTCCACAGTGACCATCGAGACCGACGAAGGGCCGAAGAAGATCCCGCGGCGCCCGGTGGCCACCCACTTCTTCCGCGGGGCCCAGGGGCACACCAACTCCGGCTGGACCTGCCTGACCATCGACATGGTCAACCACATCGTCGGCGCCGCCGACACCTACGGCAGCGCCATGGGCCTCGGTGGCACGGTGATGAATGGTTTCACCCACCCCGAGAGCGGCGAACTGACCACGGGCAAGCCGTACCAGATCCCCTACCCCTGCCCCGACGGCCTGCTTACCGCCAAGGCCTGGGTCTACGACCACGTGCCCTACCCGTTGCGCGAGCCCAAGCCCCCGACGAGGCTCGACCTGCACGACATGTTCCCCACGTCGATCTACAATGCCTTCACCATCTGCAGCCCGGAGTGGTTCGAGATCCTCGAGCGATTCGAGATCCCCTATCGCCCGGACGTGATGATCAACTTCGGCTCCAACTCGGTGATGACCATGGGCAACGCCGAGACGGTGACCGAGAACTTCTTGAAGAAGTTCAACTTCATCTTCTCCTTCCAGCTCTACGTCACCGAGTTCGAGGAGGCGGTGGCCGACATCGTGCTGCCCGACACCTGCTACCTCGAGCGGTTCACGCCGGCGGTGAGCTTCCCCTCCACGTTCTCCCACCCCCAGGGCGAGGACGACTGGGGCTGGACGATCCGCCAGCCGGTGGTGGAGCCGCTCTACGAGCGCCGGGACTTCAACCAGGTGATGATCGATATCTCCGAGCGGCTGGGCATCCACGGCCAGTATTTCAAGGGCCTCAATGACACGGTACCCATGCGCTACGGCGGCGAGATGAAGCCTGAGAACAAGCTGGTGGAGGACGGCAGCGTGGTCCACACCTGGCCCGACGTCTGTGACCGGCTGGTGCGCGACCGCTTCGGCGACGAGTTCGACCTGGAGTATTTCAAGAAGCGGGGCCTGATCACCTGGCCCAAGCGCAAGGAGGACGTCTACTGGAAGTGGTTCAACCCCTCCCGCGTGCCGGTCTATTTCGAGTATTTCATCGAGGCCGGTGAAAAGATCTCCAAGCTGTGGGACCACTACGGCGGCAAGGACTTCTTCGACTTCGACTGGTCGCGGTTCAAGGCGCTGGCCGATTGGTACCCCTGCCCCACACACACCGAAGAAGATCCCGAGTACGACATGCACACGTTCTACTGGCGCTCGGTGATCCACTGCAACTCGCTGACCCAGTGCAACCCGTACCTCGACGAGGTGGCCCAGGAGGATCCGACCACCTACTCGGTGCAGATGCACGCGGAGACGGCGAAGCGGAAGGGCATCGAGGACGGCGACTACATCTGGCTGGAAAACCCCGAAGGGCACCGGGTCAAGGGGTATGTTTCCCTCTCCGAGGGCATCGAGCCGAGCCACCTGGCCATCGCCGCGGTGGCCGGCCACTGGGGCAAGCACCTGCCGGTGGCTGAGGGCAAGGGGGTCTTTTTCAACGACCTTGTTGAAATGGACCTGGGGCACACCGACCCGCTGACCTTCAACCAGGACATCTGCTGCCGGGTGAAGGTTTACAAGGCTGAATAGCAAGCGTCAGGAGATAACGACATGCCACAATACGGAATGGTCATCGACCTCAAACGGTGCTACGGCTGTTACGCTTGCGTCATGGCCTGCAAGGTGAAGAACCACACACCGCCCAAGGTCTTCTGGGCCCGGGTGCTCAAGGGCGAACAGGGCAAGTTCCCCAACGCGGTGCGCCAGGCCCTGCCGGTGCTCTGCATGCACTGCGACGAACCCTCATGCCTCGAGGTCTGCCCCACCGGGGCCACGGTCAAGCTGGACAACGGCATCGTGATCGTGGAGAAGGACAAGTGCATGGGCTGCAAGTACTGCATGATGGGCTGCCCCTACGGTGCACGTTACTCCGTCGAGAAATGGGAGAGCTACTTCCCCGACGGGCTGCCCCTCTCCGAGTACGAGGAATTTGCGAAGAAGAACTGGGAAGAGAAGTTCGGCGTCGGCGTGGCCACCAAGTGCGACTTCTGCCGCGACTTGCTCGAAGAAGGCAAGCTGCCGGCATGCGTCGAGGCCTGCTCGGCCAATGCCCGGACCTTCGGCGACCTGGACGACCCGGACAGCGAGGCGTCGACGCTGATCCGCCTGCACCGCGGTGAGGTGCTCAACCCCGAGCTGGGCAACAAGCCCAAGGTCTACTACCTGGCACCACGGTAAATCGCCGTGGGGAGGGCCGCCCTCCCCGCGATTGCTGACATGGTTCACGGTATACACGATTCATACTTCGATAAGTGAGGGAGACAACATGGATCCGAAAGCCAATGGCCAGCTGCAGCACGAGTGGGGCTGGCTGATCGCGATCTACCTGTTCCTCGGCGGGGTGGGCGGGGGCGCCTACGTCATCGCCGCCATCAACAGCATTCTCGGCAAGAGCCCCGAGTCGGTCACGGTGGGCCTCTGGATCGGCTTCCCGGCCCTGCTCATCGGCACCATCTTCCTGATCCTCGACCTGGGCACGCCGTCCAAGGCGGTGCTGGCCGCGATGAAACCGGGCAGCTCCTGGATCGCCCGGGGAACGATCATCATTTCCCTGTTCATGGTCTTTTCCTTGATCCACCTGGTGCTGCACCACTTCACCACCACCCCGGACAGCACCAGGAACATGGTCGGCGTCTTCGGCATCATCTTCGCCATCGGCACCATGGCCTACACCGGCATCCTGCTCAGCGCCTCCAAGGGTATCCCCTTCTGGCGCACCGGCGTGGTCCCCGTGGTCTTCGTCATCTCGGCCCTGGTCACCGGCCACTTCACCGTCATTCTCGGCATGATCTTCTTCTTCGGCGGGGCGGAAGGCCTGGTGGCCGGCCTCACCGGCGTCATGGCCAAGGAAGCGGCAATCCTGGTGGTGCTGGAAGTGCTGGCCATCTTCTTCTACCTCCACGCGTCGTACAAGACCCCCGACGCCGCGGAGTCGGCCTCGCGGATCCTCAAGCGGACCTCCTTCGTGGTGGGCTACTTCGTCATCGGCCTGGCCATACCGCTGATCCTCTCGCTGACGCTGCTCTACGGCATGGCCGGCGACGCGGCCCAAACGGTGAAGGCCATCGCCGCCGTGGCGGCGGTACTCGGCCTGATCGGCGGTCTGCTGCTGCGCCAGAGCGTGCTGGTGGTGGGCACCATGCCGACACTGAACATCGGCGGTTTCGAGTTCCGCCGCATCGCCCGGCCCAAGGATCCCAAGGCCGGCATCGGCACCCTGCCGCCGCAGTGAGGCAATCCGACATCAAATAAGGTATGCTTCAGGGGGACGGGCCCAACGGCTCGTCCCCTTTTGTGTGCTGAAACAATTGGGGACAGTTACCTGTTCTCATCAACCCTTTCGAATCAGAAGCTTATGAGAACAGGTAACTGTCCCCAATTGTTCGTCACCCTGATCACCCTCACCATCCTCGCCGGCTGCGGCGGCCCGCCCCCCGCGGTGCAAGGGTTGCCGCACATCCTGCTCGTCACCGTCGACGGCCTGCGGCCGGACCACCTGGGCGCCTACGGCTGCCCGCGCAACACGTCCCCGTTCATCGACCGACTGGCCCGGGAGGGCTCGATCTGGACCAGGGCCTACACCAGCACCCTGGGCACCACCGCCTCCCACGCCACGCTGCTCAGCGGCCTCTACCAGGAGACGAGCCGCGTGGCCCTCGACCCGCAGGCCGAGGCGAAGACGCGCACAGAGGTCCCCTATGGGCTGCTGCTGCTCCCCGGCACGCTCAGGCAACACGGCTACCGCACGGCGGCGGTGACCGACGGCGGCAACGCCTCGGAGGCGTTCGGCTTTGACGGGGCCTTCGACGACTTCGACGACGAAGGCGGCGGGGCGGTGAGCGGGGCGAAGAAACTGGCCCGGCTGGTGGAGAAGGGACAGCGGCGCGGGCGGCCGGTGTTCGCCTGGTGGCAGACCTACGAGGTCCACCCGCCCTGGCCGGCCCGGGACGACGCAGGGTATTTCACCGGGGCGGTGAGTGATTTCGTGCCCACCACGGAGAACCTGCTCAAGGCCGGCCGTTTGTCACCCGAAGACATGCAACTGGTCCTCGACCGCTACGACTCGGCAATCCTCCGCGCCGACCTGGCCCTGCGCATGCTCTTCGCCGAGCTGGAGCGCATCGGGGCCCTCGAATCCTGCATCGTGGTGCTCACCTCGGCCCACGGCGAGACCTTCGGTGAGCACGGCCGGCTGCTGGCCCGGGACAAGCTCTACGAAGAACTGGTGCACGTTCCGCTGATCCTCTGGGGCAGCGGCATCAAGGCGGGCCGCGAGATCGACAGTCTCATCGGCAGTGCCGACATCCCCCCCACCCTGATCATGCGCACCGGCCTGCCGGTGCCCGAACTGATGAAGGGCCGCGACCTCTACGGCATCAGCCGCAACACCGCCGGCTCGGCCCTGGTGATCCAGTGCGGGGACCAGAGCTACGCCGTGTTCAGCCGCTGGCGCAAGCTGATCGCCTGGCCCGAGGCCGGCCGCCGCGAACTCTACGACCTCTACCACGATCCCGACGAGTCGGACAACATCGTGCGCTACTACCCCGAGGCGGTGCGCCCCTACGTCGACCGACTGGCCAAGTGGAAAGAGCAGTACGGCTCGTCGGGGATGGTGGACCGCGCCGAAGCGCGGTTCAGCGAGGAGCAGGCCGCCCGGCTGAAGCACCTCCTCGGCCCCGATGCCGCCGGGGCGAAATACTGACGGAGACCGTCACGCCGACGTGGCATCAGGCCCACGCCACGCAGACCATCCAGAGCACGAGGAGCCCGCGGAGCGTCCAGAGAATGGTGCGCACCCAGTTGGATTTGAGCAGCCGGCGGTACGCCGCGACGTCGAAGGCTTTGGAAAGCCGGGTGTGGATCGGCACCTGCCAGAGGTGGGTGCAGCCCCAGATCAGGGCCAGCAGGACGAAGCCGGTCACCGCGGCGGTGAGAGGGACGCCTGTCGGACGCCAGAAAAGCAGGGCCAGGGCGGTGGCCGCCTCGGCCAGCATCATCGGCACCACGAGTACCGTGGTGCGCACCTGGTGCGAAGTCTCGTAGCGCGGGAACCGCTGGCGGCCCACATGGACAAAGAGCGGGTAGTGGACGACCTGGACGAACCAGATCAGCCCCGCCATGAAGAGGGTCGTCGCCACCTGG
>Ga0180429_10000757_pt1 | contig 28324 bp, 25 predicted proteins | sample SS_ome_FD_132428 | JGI IMG/M metagenome (GOLD analysis project Ga0180429, IMG submission 132428) | Hypersaline lake sediment archaeal communities from the Salton Sea, California, USA - SS_1_S_1 metaG | ecosystem: Environmental > Aquatic > Non-marine Saline and Alkaline > Hypersaline > Sediment ...
AAGGGATCTGGACGTTCGACGCGCCGGAGCCCAGCGTGGGGCCCAACGACGTGCTGATCGGCATCCACAAGACCTCGATCTGCGGCACCGACGTGCACATCTACGAGTGGGACGCCTGGGCGCAGCGCACCGTGCCGGTGCCCATGGTCACCGGGCACGAGTACATGGGCGTCGTGGAGGCCGTCGGCAGCGAGGTGCGCGGCGTCGAGGTCGGCGACCGCGTCTCCGGCGAGGGCCACCTGACCTGCGGTCACTGCCGCAACTGCCGCGCCGGGCGCCGGCACCTGTGCCGCAACACCGTCGGGGTCGGCGTCAACGTGCCGGGCGCCTTCGTCGAGCGCTTCGTCCTGCCGGCCAGCAACGTGTTCAGGCTGCCGGACGAGCTGCCCGACCGCTTCGCTGCCATCCTCGATCCGTTCGGCAACGCCGTGCACACCGCGCTCTCCTTCGACCTGGTGGGCGAGGATGTGCTCATCACCGGCGGCGGGCCGATCGGCTGCATGGCTGCCGCGGTGTGCCGCTTCGTCGGCGCCCGCCACGTGGTGGTGACCGACGTCAACCCGTACCGCCTCGAGCTCGCGCGGCGCATGGGTGCGACGCTGGCGATCGACCCCAGCCAGGCGGGGTTCGACCTGGCCGACGTGATGGCCGACCTCGGCATGACCGAGGGCTTCGACGTGGGGCTCGAGATGTCGGGCGCCCCTGCAGCACTTCGGCAGCTGCTGTCGGCCATGAACTACGGCGGCCACGTCGCGCTGCTTGGCGTCCCGAGCGTCGAGGTGGCGATCGACTGGAACCTGGTCATCTTCAAGGGGCTCTTCCTCAAGGGCATCTACGGCCGCGAGATGTTCGAGACCTGGTACAAGATGGCCGGCCTGATCACCTCCGGTCTCGACCTTGCGCCGATCGTCACCCACGAGTTGCCCATCGCCCGATTCCAGGACGGCTTCGACCTCATGCGTTCGGGTCACTGCGGCAAGGTGGTACTGGACTGGTCGTAGCGCGCCGCGCGAGCGATGGTGGCCACGGCGCCAGTCGTCGGCCCGCTCGCGCGCGGTATCGTGATGGCCTGATGCGGGCGGTGGCGGCGGCGACGGGCGAGCCCTCGGTGGCGCGCGAGCGGATGCTCGACGTCGCCGAGGCCCTCTTCGCGGAGCACGGCCTGGCGCGCGTGACGATGCGCGAGATCGCCGATGCGGCGGGCATGCGCCATGCGTCGCTCTACCACCACGCGCCCGGGGGCAAGGCGCAGCTCTACCGCGAGGTGTTCGAGCGGATGATCGCGCACCACCGCGCCGGGCTCGAGCGCGCCCTGGACGGGGCGGGGCCGCGCCTGCGCCCGCGCCTGTGTGCGGTGGCCGATTGGTATGTGGGCCAGGCGCCGATGAACTTCCTGCGGATGATGACCTCCGACATGCCGGCGCTCGGCGATGCCGAGGCGGCCGCGCTGGCCGGCCCCGCCTACGCCTCGCTCATGCAACCGATCACCGACGCCTTCCGCGCCGCGATGGCGGCCGGCGAGGTGCGCGAGATCGATCCCGACCTGCTGGCCGGGTCGCTGCTGGCCATCCTCGACGCGGTCGCATTCGCCGAGGGGCGCGGGTACGGCGAGCACGACCAGCGGGCGATGGCGCACACGATGATCGACGTGCTGATCGATGGCCTGGCGCCGGTCGACGCGCCGCCGGCGTGAGGTCACCGCGGTGCGAGGCGCGCGTCACCCCTCGTCGCTGATGTCGACGACGGCTTCACCGGCCTGGCCGGCCAGCACCGCTAGGAGTCGCTCCGCCAGCCGCGGCGGGTACACGACGTCCGCCGTGGCCAGCAGCTCGGCCAGGCGCCACCAACGGTGGGCGAGCAGCACCTCGCCCTCGTGTGCGGCGAGGGCCGTCGGCGCGACGCGCGGCTCGATCGCGGCCACGCGCCCGACTCGGTAGTGCTCGACGAAGCGGCGCACGCGCCCCTGGTAGTGCAGGTCCACCGCCCGGCGCCACAGCCACGGGCCCCACGCGATGCCGACGATGCCGGTCTCCTCCCACACCTCGCGTTCCAGGCCCGCCGCCGGCGTCTCACCCGGCGCCAGGCCGCCGCCGGGCGCGATCCACACCGGGGTGCGGTGGGGGAGACCGTCGGGCCGGCGCACGGTCGGGTCGAGGTACGACTGCAGCAGCAGCCGCTCGTCGGCGTCGAGCACGAGCGCACGAACCGTCGGGCGGACGTTCGGGATCGACGCGGCGGTCACACCCGCGGCGCCGGCCGCGACGGGCTCAGGGGGCGCCCACGTAGCAGGCGAGGGCGGCGAGGGCATCGTTGAAGCCGTCGGTCGGCACGCGGTAGGTCATCGGCGGGCCCTCGCCCGACCGCGGCGTCAGCGTGATCGTCACGTCGACCACGCCGCGGAGGAAACGCACCAGTCGGTCCTCGACGTCGTCGCCGTCGAGCTGCGCGGCGTCGAACTGGTTGCGCGTGGCGGTCGTCTTCAGGAAGTCGATGTTGCCGGAGCGGAAGACGACCTCGTAGGCGGGGTCGGCCAGGGCGTAGTCGCCGACCTCGATCTCGACACCGTTCGCCGCGTCCGGGGCGCAGTACACGGCCAACACGCCGAGGTCGCCGCTGGCCACCATCCCGTCGGCGCCGTCGAACGCCCAGGCGCCGACGACCTGCGCCTCGTCGGCCGCCGCGTCGGCGAAGGGATCCGGCTCCGTGGTCTCGTCCCCGACGGGATCGGGCCCGTTGCCGAAGGGATCGGCGGCCGGGCCCGCGTCGCCGAAGGGGTCGGCAGCGGGCCCGTTGGGTGGGTCCGGGATGCCGCAACGCAACTCGGCGAGCGCCTGCGAGAAGCCGTCGATGGCGTACTGGAACGTGCGCTCCTGAACGCCGCTCGCCGGGTCGGCCTGGATGCGCAGCGCCAGGTTGCCGGCCGTCGCCAGGCCGGCGAACAGCGGCTGGTCGAGCTCGAAGGGCGCCACGACCTCGGTCGCGAACGGGCCCTCGACGAGGAACCACCTTTGGTTCAGGACGGGCCCTTGATCGAAGCGCACGAGCACGTCGACGTCGAGGGGCTCCGCCCCGAGCGCGTACGTCCCCGTGGGCGCGGCCCAGGCGGCGATCTCGAAGCCCGAGGCTGCGCCGGGTGCGCAGCCGATCACCAGCGGTGCGTCGTCGGGCTCGAGGTCGGCGGGCGCCTGGTACGCGGCCACCCACATCGAGCCGAGTCCGAGGTAGCTGTACAGGTCGAACTCGCTCTCGACCTGCCAGCTCCCCGTGCCTTGGGCGGTGGCCAGACCCAGGGCGAGGAAGAGCGCGATCGCGGAGAACAGTCGTCGGGGCATCACAACTCCTGGCGGCGGGCGCCGCGGTGACGATGGCGCAAGCCTACCGGACGCGTCCGCGCCGCGTTGCGGCACGGTTCACGCGGTACCCTCGGAGCATGTTCGTGAAGCGCGACGGTCTCCTGGGGGCGCCGTGAGGCGAGGGACGGGACCCAACTGGCTGGGGCCCACCGTGGCCTTCTTCGCGGGCGCGGCGCTCGTCAGCATCCTCGGCGGCACGCTGCTCGTGGGGCTGCTGGCGGGGGGCGCCGTCGCGCTGGCCTGGCGGCCGCTGAGGCGCGATCCGCCATGGACCGCGAGGGGGCGCGTCGCGTGGCGCGCCCGTGCCGCGGCCTTCGTGCAGGGCGCCCGCGCGTGGGCGTCGTTGTGGCGTCACTGGCGGCGGTTTCGGACGGCGCCACCGCCCTCCTGGGAGGGGCAGGTCGTCGATCCCGCCGACGCGCGCGCGGCGGCGCGTTTCGACGCCGCCTTCCGGGTACGGTGCGAGGTCGTCGGCGAGCGATTCCAGGTGTGGCACTCGACCGACACCGGTCGTGCGTACGAGGTGGCACCGCGCGACGCCCCGGCGGAAGCGCATCCCGGCGCCGAGGGCTGGCTCTCGTTCGAGGGTGGCCGGCCACGGGTTCACCCGTGGTCGGAGCCTGGCGCGACGGGGGAGCGGCTGCTGAACTAGCTCGTGGGGCGTGGCATGGCGTCGGCGACCAACTCCTGGTCGCCCAGTCGCAAGGCCGGGGCCCACCACGTGGCGAACCATGCCAGCGTCGCGAGTGCCCCTGAGATCTGGAAGACGAGCGTGACGCCGCGTCCGAGCCCAGCACGCCACGCCTCCACCAGGGCCGCGTAGCCCGTCGCGCCGATCCACGGGCCGACCGCGGCGGCCGCCGACGCCGCGGCCGCCGGGTCGGTGAGCAGGTCGGGCGTGGCCACCGTGGCGACCGCCGCGGGTGGGAGACCCGCGACGAGCGGCGCGACGTCGCGGGCGAAGGTCAGCGCCGCCTGTTGGGCCATCAGGGCGCCGAACAGCGCGACGCCCAGGGTGCCGCCGACTTGGCGAAAGAACTGGTGCGCGCTGGTGGCCGTGCCGAGCAGTTGCGGCGCCGCGGTGGCCTGGACGGCGACGAGGAACATCGCGTTGGTGGGTCCGAGGCCGAGCCCGAGGAGGAACATCGCCCCAACGACGTAGGCGATGGGCGTGTCGGGTCCCATCGTCGTACCCAACGCGAAGCCGACCACCGCCACCGTCAACCCGACGATGACGAAGCGCCGGTAGCGACCGATGCGGCTCGACCAGATCCCGGCGAGGCTACCGGAGAGGATCATGCCCAGGATCAGCGGCGTGAGCGCAAACCCGGAGGCGGCCGCGGACAGACCGGCGACGCCTTGGATGAAGAGTGGCAAGTAGATCGTCGCGCCGAACAGGCCGACCCCCAACAAGAAGCCGGCGGTGTTGGCGATGACCACCGTCCGGTCGCGCAGCAGCTCCGGCGGCAGCACCGGCGCCGGCGAGCGCGCCTGCCAGGCCGTGAAGGCCGCGAGCGCGCCGGCGCCGAGCAGCAGCGTCCCCCACATGCCGGGGTCGCGCCACACGAGCCCGTCGCCGCTCCACGACATCGCCAGCATCGTCGCGAGCATGCCGACGCCGAGCAGGCCGGCCCCGACCAGGTCGATCGGCGCCCCCGGCCGTCGCTCGCCGGCGGGCAGGTGCCGCTGGATCACGACCAGCGCCACCAGGGCCACGGGCACGTTGACGAAGAAGACCCAGCGCCAGCCGAACAGATCGGTGATCAGCCCGCCGATGACGGGACCGACGACGCTCGAGGCGCCCCACACGATGCCGGTCAGGCCCTGGTACTTGCTGCGTTGGCGTGGCGGGAAGACGTCGGCGATGACGGCGAAGGCCATGGACATGAGGGCGCCGCCGCCGAGGCCCTGCAGCACGCGCAGCGCGACGAGCTGGGGCATGTTGGCGCTGAAGCCCGCGGCGACCGAGGCGAGCGAGAACAGCACGATGCCGAAGATCAGGACCCGCTTGCGCCCCATCGTGTCGGAGAGGCGACCGTAGATCGGGGTCGAGACGGTGGACGCGAGGGTGAAGCCGGTGAACGCCCAGGCGTACAGGGCGAAGCCGTCGAGCTCGGCGATGATGCGCGGCAGGGCGGTGCCGACGACCGTCAGGTTGGTCGACGACAGGAAGAGCGTGACCAGCACGCCGGCGTAGGCCCAGCGGCGCGTGTGGTCGTCGAGGGCGGGATCCGCCCCCGATCGGGCGTCCGCGTCAGGGACGGCGTCCATCCTCCGGCATCGTACCCCCGGGCGGCCGCTGCCCGGCGGCGCCGTTCAGGCGTGGGTGACCCAGTGCACCAGGAGCCGCACGCCGAAACCCGTGGCGCCCTTCGTGTGGTAGCCGCGCCCGTCTTCGCGCATGGCCATGCCCGCGATGTCGAGGTGCACCCACGGGTAGTCGACGAAACGCTGCAGGAAGGCGGCCGCGACGGGTGCCCCCCCGTGTGGCTTGCCGCTGGAGTTCTTCATGTCGGCGACGTCGCTTGCGAGGTCGTCGAGGTACTCGGGCCACAGCGGCAGTGGCCAGACGCGCTCGTGGGTGGCCGTCGCGGCGGCGTCGATGCGGGCGGCCAGGGCGTCGTCGTTGGCGAAGCGCCCGGCGGCGGTGCCGCGGCCGAGGGCCACCACGCAGGCGCCCGTCAGCGTGGCCAGGTCGACGACGGCCTTCGGCTTCAGCCGCTGGGCGTAGACGAGCGCATCGGCCAGCAGCAGCCGGCCCTCCGCGTCGGTGGAGATCACCTCGATCGTCAGGCCGTTCGAGGCCTTCAGGACGTCCGCCGGTCGGTAGGCGTGGGCGTCGAGCATGTTCTCCGTCGCCGGCACCAGCGCGACCACCCGGCGTGGGCTGCGGAGCCGGCCGAGGGTACGCATAGCGCCCAGCACCGCCGCGCCGCCCGCCATGTCGCTCTTCATCGCCTCCATGCCGGCCCGGCCCTTGATCGACACGCCGCCGCTGTCGAAGGTGACGCCCTTGCCCACGAGCACCAGCGGGGCTTCCTTGCCGTGGCTCGGGTCGTGCTCGAGCACGATGAAGCGCGGCTCGTGGCCGGCGCCCTGCGCCACGGCGAGGAAGGCGCCCATCCCGTGGGCCTCGGCCCAGGCACGGTCACCGATCGTGACCGCGAAGCCGTGGTCGCTCGCAAGTTCCTCGGCGACCTTGGCGAGGTGTATGGGCGTGGCGACGTTGGGCGGCAGGTTGACGAGGTCCCGCGCCAACTCGACCCCGTCGGCGGTCGCCTCGCCCCAGCGAACACCGTCGCTGACTTCCTCGAGGCGGTCGGCGTCGGGCTCGACGAGCAGCAGCTCGTCGATGCCGTGGTCGCCGGTGTCGCCGATGGCCTCGGCCGAGGCGGCGCGGTAGCGGTACAGCCCGAGCCGGGCGCCCTCCACGGTCGCGCGTGCGCTCTCGCTGGCCGTGAGGCCGCCGATGCCGGGACCGAGTGCGCCGACCGCGACCCGCTTGGCTCCGAGGTCGCGCGCCTTCCTCATGGCCGCGCCGCTGGCCCGCCGCACGGCCTCCGCGTCAACCCGCTGGGGGTCCCCGAGTCCGACGATGAGGACGCGCGGCGCGGCGACGCCCGTGCGGGTGAAGAGCGCCGTGACGTCGCCCACTTCGGTCGCGAGGTCGCCGCGCGCCGCCAGCTCGGAGATCAGGCCCTCGAGGGCGCGGTCGACGGCGCCGGTGGCGCCGGCGGCGCGATGGCCGCCGGCGAAGTGGTGGACGATGAGGGCGTCGGCCTCGGCGCGGTCGATGGGTCGTTGGAGAACGGTCGTCTGCATGACCCTAGGTGTACCGCGACGCGGAGCTCTGGTGGGTGGTGGACCGGGCAGGTGCGGGTGCTGGCCCCTTGAGCGGATCCCGGCGGCTGGTCCGCCTGCGCTTGACGCCATATACCCACCGGGGATATAAAGCCTGCATGAGTGCCGCCATCTTTTCCCGACCGCTCTTGTGGGTCGTCGTGATCGTCGTGATCGCCGTCGTCGCCGCACTGCTGGTCTTCGGCCGACCCCAGGCCGGCGCCTCGGCGTTGACGAACGTCTCCGTCCAGCAGCTCCACGAGGCCGCCCAAGCCGGCGCCTTGGTGCTCGACGTGCGCGAGCCTTTCGAGTACGCCGAGGGCCACGTCGAGGGCTCGGTCCTCGTCCCACTGGCAACCGTGGCCGGTCGCGCGGGCGAGTTCCCCACGGACGAGCCGGTGTACGTCTTCTGCCGCTCGGGCAACCGTTCCCTGCAGGCGGCGCAGACCCTCGTGGCCGCCGGCTTCTCCGACGTGCGCAACGTCGAGGGCGGCATCGTCGCGTGGACCGCCGCGCGCCTGCCGGTGGCGCGATGAGCTGGGGCCGCGGGCCCACACTGCCCGAGGCGACGGTCGAGGAGCTCGTGGCGGACACCGATCCCGCGAAGATCGTCATCGACGTCCGCGAGCCGATGGAGACGATGTACGGGACGATCGAGGGCGCCAGGCTCGTTCCGCTCGGCCAGATCGAGTCCCTGGTCGACGAGCTCGGTGATGACGCCAACGTCTACATCGTCTGCCGCTCGGGCAATCGCTCGGCCTACGCTACCGAGGTGCTCGTGGCCGCCGGCAAGGCCGGCGCCAAGAACGTCGTCGGAGGGATGATCGCGTGGGCCCAGGCGGGCTTGCCGATCGAGCGGTGACGGCGACACAGTCTGACTAAGCTTTGTAGAATGTGTGTCTAACTACGGTGTCCCGCCGGCGGGCGGTTCATGCTCCCCCCATCGAGGCGAAGGCCCGGGCCGGCGGATGGACCGCCCCCGGCCGCCTCGGGGAAGAGGCGCACATGTTCTCCAAGAAGCTGGTCCTACGTGCCCTGATGGGCTCCGCCCTGGCGCTCACGCTCGCCGCCTGCGGGATGATGCCGGAAGGCACCACCGAGCGCGGCTCGATCGCGGAGGTCGCGTCCGCGAACCCGGAGCTCTCGACCCTGGTGGCTGCGCTGGACGCGGCCGAGTTCGTTCCGCTGTTCTCCGACGATGCGGCCGGCCCCTTCACGGTGTTCGCGCCGACCAACGCGGCGTTCGACGCCCTGCTCACGGATCTCGGCATCACCGCCGGCGATCTCCTCGCCGACACCGACCTCCTGACGGAAGTCCTCACGTACCACGTGACCCCCGGCAACGTGTCGCTCCGCGACGTCACCGGGCTCGAGATCATCCCCACGCTCTTCGGCATGCCGATCGCCCAGTCCGGCGGCGTGCTCGACGGTAGCTCCACGATCCGCGCCTCCGACATCGCCGCCAGCAACGGCACGATCCACATCATCGACGAGGTGCTCCTGCCGACCAAGACGATCGCCGACATCGCCGTCGCCGACAGCCGCTTCTCGACCCTCGTCACCGCGCTCTCCACGGCCGACCTCGTGGGCGCCGTCGCCGACGAGACCGCGGACCTGACGGTCTTCGCCCCCACCAACGACGCCTTCGGCGCCGCCCTCACCGCGCTCGGCCTCACCGCCGAGGAGCTGCTCGCCTCCGACGACCTGAGCGACATCCTGCTCTACCACGTCGTTCCCGGTGCCTTGCTGGCCGAGGACGTCATCGCGGCCGCGCCGGCGAACGTCGACACGCTGCTGGCAGACCGGCAGATCGGCGTCCAGATCGTCGACGGCGGTGTCGTGCTCAACGGTTCCGTCAACGTCGTCATCACCGATCTCAAGGCCGTCAACGGCGTGATCCACGTCATCGACTTCGTGCTCCTGCCCACCCCGACGATCGCCGAGATCGCCGTGGAGGACGGTCGCTTCGAGACGCTGGTGGCGGCGCTGACCCAGGCCGACCTCGTGGGCCTGTTCGACGACCGCAACGGCGGCCCCTTCACCGTCTTCGCGCCGACGGACGCGGCCTTCACGGAAGCCCTCGGGGACCTCGGCCTGACGCCCGGCGAGCTGCTCGCCAGCCCGGATCTCGGCGACATTCTCAGCTACCACGTGGTTGACGGCGCACTCGCCTCGGCGGACGTTCTGGCGGCCATCACGGCCGGGAGCGGCACCGCCCTCGTCGAGACGCTCCTCGGTGAGGACATCGCGGTCACGCTCGACGGTGACGACGTCGTCATCAACGGCGACGTCATCATTACGGCGTTCGACATCCAGGCGGCCAACGGCGTCATCCACGTCATCGACTACGTCCTGCTGCCGCCGACCCCGTAACCCGGGCGGCACACCACAGCAACGATCGGGTCCCCGCGGCGCATGCCGCGGGGACGGCCTCGTGAGGTCCTGGGGCTCGCGCGAACATGGGAGGCCCCTTCCGGCGCTGCCGGGCGGCCATCAGCCATGGCTCGCGCGCACCCGCGCCGAGCCGCGGTTCAGCCCTTGACGGACCCCGCCAGCAGCCCCTTGACGAAGTAGCGACCGAGCAGGACGTAGACCAGCAGCGTGGGCAGCGCCGCCAGGATGGCACCGGCCATCGGCAGGTTCCAGCGCACGGCCTCGCCGCCGGCGAGCTGCGCCAGGGCGACGGTGATCGGCTGGTTCGCCTGGCTGGTGAGCGTGACGGCGAACAGGAACTCGTTCCAGATCTGCGTGAACTGCCAGATGATGACGACCACGAAGCCGGGGAGCGACAGCGGGAACACGATGCGGCCGTAGAGGCCGAAGAACCCCGCCCCGTCGATCTTGCCAGCCTCGAGCATCTCGTCCGGGATCTCGGCGTAGTAATTGCGGAAGATCAGCGTCGTGATCGGCAACCCATAGACGACGTGAGCCATGATCAACCCCGTCAGGCCGCCGTAGAGCCCCACCGACCGGAGGAACTCGAAGAGCGGAATGAGGATCGCCTGGTAGGGGATGAACATCCCGAAGAGCATGAGCGGGAAGACGACGTTGGCGCCCGGGAAGCGCCACTTCGACAGCACGTAGCCATTCATCGAGCCCATCAACGCCGACACGATCGTGGCCACGACGGTCAGCGTGAAGCTGTTCGCCAGCTTGGGCGCGAACACCGTCCAGGCTTCGGTGAAGGACCGCCAGTGCCACACCTCGGGCAGCGACCAGGTCGTCGCCAGGTTGATCGCCGACGGCGACTTGAGGCTGGTGACCACGACCAGGTAGACGGGGAGCAGGAACACCGCGCTCGCGAGCGCGAGCAACGCGTAGATCACCCATCGGTGGCGGCGCCAGGTCGTCATCGGCGGGTCTCCCCACGCAGGCTCGTCCACAGGTAGGGCACGATGACGGCGGCCACCATGACCAGCAGCACCATCGCGATGGCCGCGCCCTTGGAGAACTGGTTCGCGCGGAACGCGGTCAGGTACATCAGCAGCGCCGGCACGTCCGTGGTGGCGTTGTCGGCGCCGGCCATGGCGAAGATCAGGTCGAAGATCTTCAGGCTGATGTGTCCGAGGATGATCATCGCCGACAGCGTGATCGGCTGCAGCAGCGGCAGTACGACGTGACGGTAGAGCTGGACCTCGTTCGCCCCGTCCACCCGAGCGGCCTCGCGCAGCTCGCCGGGGATGCCGCGCAGGCCCGCGAGGTAGAGCGCCATCGTGTACCCCGACATCTGCCAGACGGCGGCCAGGATGATGCCGATGAAGGCCACGTTGAAGCCGTGCAGTTCGGGGTAGGGGAGCAGCGCCACCCCGCGCCCGAGGGTGAGCGCCCAGAGGCCGACGAGGGCACCGGAGGCGAAGGCGACGCCGGCGCGCCGCCGGCGACCGTCACGCCAGGACGACAGCGCGACCCCCGCCAGGATGATGGCGACGAGCGCGCCCGTGATCGTCGGCAGCGCGTTCCAGTCGAAGCGCCAGATCTGCGTCCGGTCCGTCAACCAGCGGAACTCCCACGCCGGCAGGCCGATCGTGGTGGGCAGCACGTTGACGCCGCCCCGCGGCTGCAGCATCCAGCGCCACACGGTGCCGGTGACGACGAACGAGAGGGACATCGGAAATAGGAACAACGTTCGGAAGAAACCCTCGCCCTTGACGTCCTGGTCGAGCAGGAACGCGAGGCCAAGCCCGAGACCGAGGCAGCCGGCGAGGAAGAAGATCGTGAAGAAGAAGGTGTTGACCAGGTCCTGGCGGAAGCGCACGTCGATGAAGCCAGTGAACAGGTCGCGGTAGTTCGCCCAACCGACCAGCTCGATCTCGGGGTCGACGGCGAGCGCCTGCGACGAGACCCGACCCCAGTCGCTGAACGAGGTCCACGCCGTCTGGCCGATGAAGCCGTAGACGAACACCCCGATCAGCACGACGGAGGGCAGGAGCATGAGGACGGCCATCCAGCGGTCGCGTGTCAGTTTCATCGTGGTGGGGCTCCGGGTTGCGGTCGAAGGCCGGGGGGCGGCCGGCGTGGCCGCCCCCCGGCGTCGCGGATTCGTGGGGCCTACTGACCCAGGCCCACTTGGCCGGCGATCGCCTGGGCGGCGTTGGCGGCGCCCTCGGCGCTACCCGTCGCGAGGTAGATCTCCAGCACGGTGGCGAAGTCGCTCATGAACGCTTCCTTGGCGACGGCGCCGTGGACCAGGCTGCCGACGACGCGGTTGGACTGCCAGTCGGCGGCCGTGCTCTTGAGGTAGGCGTTGTACAGCGACAGGTCGGAGTCGAAGTGCGGGGCGATCGAACCCTTGAGCGGGTTGAAGATGTCGTGGCCCTCAGCGGAGCCGACGAGCCGCAGCCAATCCAGCGTGCCCTCGCGGTTGCTGATGCCCTTCGGCAGCCCGAAGGCGTCGGAGAGCCACATGAACACGCCGTCGGTCCCGGGCGAGGCCGCCCAGCCGTAGCCGACGCCCGGCTCGAGGCCGAGTGTGGTCGACATGTAGCCGGCCGCCCAGTCGCCCATGATGTTGAAGGCGGCGGTGCCGCCGACGACCATGTCGGTCGCCTGCTGCCAGCTCAGGCCGGCCGCGTCATCGTTGGTGCAGTCGAGGACCTGGCCGAAGACGTTCCACACCTCGAGGGCCTTCGGATCCGTGAACGCCAGCTCGGTCGTCCACAGCTTGTCGTAGTCGTCCGCGCCGAGGACGCCCAGGGCGACGGACTCCCACAGGTGCTGCTGGGTCCAGTTCTCGCCGAGCGCCAGCGGGGTGACGCCGTTCGCCTGGATGGCGGGGCAGACCGTGAGGAACTCGGCCCAACTGGTGGGCGCGGTGATGCCCCACTCCTGGAGGTTCGCCGGAACGAACCACATGACGTTGGAGCGGTGGATGTTGACCGGGACGCTCCAGATGCCGTCTTCGGTGCTCATCGCGTCGATGAGGCCCTGCGGGTACTTCTCGAACCAACCCATCTCCTCGTACAGGAAGGTCAGGTCTTCCATGCGGTCGGCGACCACCCAGGTGCCGATGAGTTCCTGGCCGGCGTGCACCTGGAACGAATCGGGCGGGTCGCCGCCGAGCATGCGGGTCTTGAGGACGGCGCGGGCATTGACGCCGGAGCCGCCGGTGACGGTCGCGTTGACGACCTCGACGCCGGGGTGATCGGCCTCGTACTGCTCGATGAGCGCCTCGAGGGCGGGACCTTCGTCGCCCGCCCACCAGGAGAAGATCTCGATCTGGCTTTGGGCGGCCGCGAGGCCGATGACGGTCACGGCGAAGAGGGTTAGGAGACGTCGAAGCATGAGGCACCTCTGCAGTTGTGTGGGGCGAGAGCGAACCGGACGGCGTTTGACCCGATGGCCAGCGCCTCTCGGACGAGATGGGCGGGCTGTGCTCCTCTCTCCCGGCGCGGCCGGGGCGGGACGTTTTTGTCGTCCCATCATCATACGACCGGTAGGTCGGGAGGTCGCGGCGTCGGCCCGAGCATCGTGACCGACGTGCTTCTCACGGGGCCCGGGTACAATCCGGTAGTTGGAGGCGCCGCCCGACCCCGTGCCGAGCGGTTCGCAATCGGCCCTCTCGACGACTTCACGCCAGGAGGACCCAACCCGACATGTTCACCCTCTTCATCGCGACCCTCGTGCTCACCCTCGGCGTCCAGTGGTGGCTCCGCAGCACCTATGGCCGCTGGGAGCGCGTCGCCAACGCGTCCGGCCTGACCGGGGCGGACACCGCTCGCGCCATCCTGCGCGCCAACGGGCTCCACGACGTCCAGGTCGAGTCCGTGCCCGGACAGCTCAGCGACCACTACGATCCGCGCACGAGGACCGTGCGCCTCTCCGAAGCCCACTTCCGTGTGCCCAGCGTGGCCGGTGCCGCGGTCGCCGCGCACGAGGTCGGGCACGCGCTGCAGCACGCCAAGGCCTACGCACCGCTGCAGCTTCGTTCGCAGTTGGTGCCGGTCGCGCAGATCGGTCAGAACTTCGGGCCCTGGATCGTCATCGGCGGCTTCCTGCTTGGCATCGGCGGCCTGGTCGAGGTCGGCATCCTGCTCTTCGGCGCGGCCGTGCTCTTCCAGCTCGTGACCCTGCCGGTCGAGTTCGACGCCAGCAAGCGCGCCGTGGCCGAGATGGAGCGCCTCGGGTTGGCCACCACCGCCGACGTCGGTGGCTCGAAGCAGGTGCTCAACGCCGCCGCCTTGACCTACGTGGCCGCGGCCGCGGCCTCCGTCGCGTACCTCATGTACTACGTCATGATGTTCATGGGCAGCCGCGACTGACGACCGCTCCACGTCGCGCGATCGTGCCGGGGTGCGCCCTTCTTGGGCGCGCCCCAACTCATGCGGCTGGCGGCTTGCGGTAGTGCGCGTTGACGGTCACCCGCGTGCCGCCGGCGGCCCTTCCGCGCGCGTCGCGGTGGCTCCCCGCGCCCGAGGCGGGGGCCACCACGGTGTCGCTCGGGACGACGGGCGCGAGACCGCCGGCCCCGAACGCCGCGTCGAGCGCATCGGCCTCGTGCAGCACCATCGGCAGCTCGGGGTCCTCGGCGAAGAAGCCCCGGTAGGCGTGCGCGCTGCCTGGGACGCGGGTGAGGGTGCGGTCGGGTGGCCGGGAGGCCGGCGAGAAGTGGGCGACCAGGACCGTGCCGCCGGGCCGCAGCACGCGCGCGATCTCGCGCACGCCGCGGGCGAACTCCGCGTCGCCGGTGGCGTTCTGCAGCACACCGAGCGCCAGCACCAGCTCGAAGGCGGCGTTCGGTAGCTCGTCGAGCGCATCGAAGCGGCCCACGCGGACGCGCCGCGCGGCCTCTTGCGGGCCGACGAAGGGCGCGACCCGCGCCCGGGTCGCCGCCACCATCGCCGGCTCCGCATCGACCGCGACGGCCTCGACGTCGAGGCCGGTCAGGTACGCGGTGTTGCGCCCACCGGCGCAGCCGAGGTCGAGCACGCGCGCGCCGCAGGGGAGCCCCCCGGACGCCACCCACGCCACCAGCCGGTGGTCGGGCGGGCGGCCCGCGAAGAAGGCGACGGTGTCCGGGTCGTCCCAGCTGGGCACGGCGTCAGGCCGTCGGCAGCCGCTCGCCCGCGTCGACCGGGATTGGCATCCGGTTCGCCAGCGGTGGCAGCGGGCAGGTCGCGTGTGGCGTGTGGGCGCACGGCGGGTGGTAGGCACGGTGGAAATCGAGCCGCGTGCGGCCGTCGGCCGTCGCGGGCACCCGGAGGAACCGCCCGGCGCCGTACGTCTCCCGGCCGTTGGTCGCGTCCCGGAAGTTGACGAACCAGTTGGCGCCGGCCGCGAGCGCCACGAGCGAGCACATCGTGCCCCGCAGGGCGAAGCGCAGCGTGCCGGCCACCGGCGATTCGGTGACGTCGCCGAGCAGGTTGACGACCGGCATGGTCGCGCCCGGGTCGGCGGGCTCGAGCAAGGCGTCGGCCACCCAGCCCGGCGTTACCGGGTACCAGGCGAGATCGCGGGCCGCGCGACCCGCGCCCTGGCGGGGGTCGAACACGCGGGCGCCCACGCGGGCGCCGCGTCGCATGAGGACGACGTCGACGGCATCCTCCTCCACGCCCAACCGCAGCGTCGCGTCGTCGGGGGCGACGTCGCGGGCGGCCACGAGCGGCTCGCCGTCGAGCCACAGTGGGGCGTACGGCTCGACGCGGACGACGTCCCCGACGAGTTCCAGGCCGGCCACCCGCGCCGGGTAGCGCGCCGGCAGCGGGACGTCGCCGTCCCGGCCGAGCGTGAGCGGCGCGCCGGTCAGCCACGACAGCGAAGCGATCGACCACGCCCCCCGTGGGCCTGCCACATGGGTGGCGTGGGCCCGCCGCCAGGCGTGCAGGTCGCCGGCGGCGGCAGCGTCGTGGGCGGGGTCGTAGGGCATGCGGTCACGCTCCTGAGGCCGACGGTCTCGGCGGCGTTCGGGCCCCATGATGGCCGGTCGCGCGACGGGCGCACGTCGCTCAGGCGCCGGCGGTGTCGGGCGCCTGAGCATGGCGGCGCTCGTGGGCCTCCAGCCACTCCGGCAGGTCGCTCGCGCGCAGGGGCCGCGAGTACAGGAAGCCCTGAGCGACGCCGCAACCGCGCCGGCGCAGCGCGTCCGCCTGGAGCGCGGTCTCGACGCCCTCCGCGACGAGGCCGAGTCCGAAGGCGCGGGCGAGGGCCGCGATGGTGTCGACCACCGCCGCGCCCCGGCCGCTTCCACCCATGCCGCGCACAAAGGAGCGGTCGATCTTGAGGGTGTCGACCGGTAGGGTCGTGAGGCGCTGCAAGGACGAGAAGCCCTTGCCGAAGTCGTCGATCGCCACCCTGGCACCCTCCTCCCTCAGCACCCGCAGGGGCTCGAGAGCCTCCTCGGCATCCCCGAAGGCGATCGACTCGGTGACCTCGAGCTCGAGGTCGGTCGCCGCCAGGCGATGCCGGCGCAGCACGGCGTGGACGAGCGACACGAGGTCGCCCTGCGCCAACTGCTGCGGTTGCACGTTGAGCGCGAGGCGCCAGCTGGTCGTCAGGCCCCGGGCCTTCCAGCCCGCGAAGGCCGCGCACGCTTCGTCGTACACCCTGGCGCTCAGCGCGTGGACCATGCCGGCCTCCTCGGTCAGAGGGGCGAACAGTCCGGGGGAGACGGGCCCCAGGTCGGGGTGGTCCCAGCGCGCCAGCGCCTCGGCGCCGACGCAGGCGCCGGTGGCCAGGTCGACCTTGGGCTGGAACGCCACCCACACCTCGTGACCGGTCAAGAGCGCGTCCCTGAGGTCGTCGGTCAGCCGACCGCGCTCGCGCATGGTCGCGTCGATGGCGGCGGTGTAGAAGGTCACCTCGCCGCGGCCACGCTGCTTCGTCCGCTGCATGGCCAGCGTGGCATTCCGCAGCAGGCCCTCCGCGTCCTCCGCGTCGTGGGGCGCGACGGCGACGCCGATCGAGCCGCCGACGTGGACGTCGACGGCACCGAGGTCGAAGACCGCGCGGCTCGCCTCGAGGGCTTGGCGGGCGAGCACGCGGAGATCGCCGATTCGCTCGAGGCCGCTCGCCACCAGCGCGAACTCGTCGCCACCCAGGTGTGCGACGGTGTCGATGCCCCGCATCCGTTCCCTCAGCCGATCGCTGAGTCGCGCCAGCAGCAGGTCGCCGGCCTCGTGCCCGTGGCGGTCGTTGACGCGCTGGAAGCCGTCGAGGTCGAGCAGCAGCAGCCCAGTCACGCGTCCGTCGCGGGCGTCGCGAGCCAGCGCCTGTCGCAGGCGGTCCATGAGCAGGACCCGGTTCGGCAGCCCCGTGAGCGGGTCGTGGTGGGCGAGGTGGTCGAGCTTGTCCCGTTCGGCGCGCAGGGCGGCCTCCAGCCGGAGTCGCTGCACGAGGGCGCCGGTCAGCCGGCCCAGGACGGCGCCGAGCTCGACGGCCTCGGGTGGGAACGTGTCGGTCCGGTCCGAGGCGTGGAGCAGCAGGTAGGCGACGGGTTCGTCGTCGACGACGACGGGAACCACGAGGCGGGTCCGGCGCCGCTCTCCGCCGCCGGGTCCGGCGGCCGGCGAGGGCGGCACGACGCCTGCCCAATCGCGGTCGCTGAGCACCACCGCGGAGGTGCCCCGCGGGAGCGCGTGCGGGCCGACGGCGAGCGTCGCCGGGCTCCCCGGGTCGGCGCCCCAGACCGCGATACGGCGGTAGCACCCGTCGTCGCCCCTCTCCAGCACGCTGCCTCCCCGCGCGCCGGGGACGTGTCGGATCGCGGTCTCCAGGATGCGCTGGTAGGCCGTCCCCGTGCCGCCGGGCGTGGCCAGGACGGCGTGGGTCAGGGCCAGGACGCCCCGCCGGAACCCGTCCGCACGCCTGGGCGCCAGCCTAGGCGCGCGGACGGGTTCCAGGCCCGGCCCGCGCGTGGGCTCCAGCGCGGGCCCGCGGTCCCCCTCTCGGTCGTCGGCCAGGCGCTCGGGCATCTACCGCGAGTCTATGGCATCGTCGCGAGGACGCCGGTCCGCGTCCGGACGCCTGATCCGCCGCGGTCCGGCCGCCCACCGGAGACAGCCACGCGGCGACGGCGGTTTCCCAGGACGCGCCCCACGATGCCCTGCGACGCCGGCGCGGGCGGTAGGCTGCGCTTCTCCCGCGGCCGCGGGACACGTGGAGGCCACCATGCGCACGCTGTTCGCCGCTCTCGCGATCCTTCTCGGCGCGTCGCTCGCCGCCGGTCAGACCCTGACCACGGCCATCGGCGCCAACCCCCCCACGCTCGACCCGCAGCTCACCTTCAACGGCTTCTCCTTCCACGTCACCAACCAGGTCTTCGAGACGCTGGTGCGGGTGACCCCGGAGGGCGACGTCGTGCCGGGCCTGGCGACCGACTGGAGCTACCCCGACCCGACCACGCTGCGTCTCGTGCTGCGCGACGGCGTGACCTTTCACGATGGCACGCCCTTCGACGCCGACGCCGTCGTCGCCTCGCTCGGCCGCATCCTCGACCCGGCGACCGCCGCGCCCGGCCGCTTCGTGCTGTCGGCCATCCAGGAGGTGCGCGTCGTCGACGCGACCACCGTCGAGATCGTCACCGACCCGCCCTTCGCGCCGCTGCTGTCGCACCTCGCGCACCCCGTCGCCGCCATCGTGCCCGCCGCGCTGGCCGACACGCTCGGCCGCGAACCCGTGGGCACCGGCCCGTTCGCCTTCGTGCGCTGGGTTGACGGCAGCGAGGTCGTGCTGGCCGCCAACGCCGCCTACTGGGGCGGCGCGCCGGCGATCGACGAGGTCGTGGTCCGCATCATCCCGGAGATCAGCACCCAGATCGTCGAACTGCGCTCCGGCGGCGTCGACATGATCTTCAACGTGCCGCCCGACAACTTCCTCACGCTGCAGGCCGACCCCGCGATCACCACCGGCGCGATCGACGGCTGGAGCAGCACCCACCTGATCATGAACGTCGCCCACCCGAAGCTCGCCGACCTGCGCGTCCGGCAGGCGCTGGCGCACGCGATCGACAAGGCGCTGATCACCGAGGAGATGCTGCGCGGCCTGGCGAAGCCCGGCGTGGCCCCGATCCCGGGCACCGTGCGCTACGCCGTGGAGCTCGAGGAGCCCTACCCGTACGACGTCGAGGGCGCCCGCGCGCTGCTCGCCGAGGCCGGGGTCGCCGACCTCCAGCTGCGCCTCGACCTCTACCAGAACCCCGACCTCGAGGCCGTGGCGCAGGTGCTGCAGTTCGCCTTCGACGAGATCGGCGTCGACCTCGAGATCCGCGTCCAGGACTTCTCTGCCTACACGCAGGCGGTGCAATCGGACGACATGGAGCTGGCGATGACCGGCTGGGGCACCGTCACCCTCGACGCCGACTACACGCTCTACGCCTTCTTCCACTCCGGCGAGATCCCGGGCAACAACCGCTCGCGTTGGGCCGATCCGGAGATCGACGCCCTGCTACAGCGCGGTCGCGACGAGCCCGTCGACGCGGCGCGCGCCGAGGTGTACGCGCAGGTGCAGGCCGCGGCCGTCAACGCCCTGCCGATGGTGACGCTCTACTACCCGCGCTTCACCTACGCCAAGCGCCCCGCGGTCCAGGGCGAGTCGATCGCCTTCTCCTGGATCCTGCTCGACCTGCGCAGCGCCACGCTGGCCGACTGAGCCTTGCTGCGCTACGCGCTGGGCCGGCTCCTCGGCACGGTGCCGGTGCTGTTCGGGGTGACCCTGCTCGTCTTCCTGATGGCCTGGGTCACCCCGGGCGACCCCGTGGTCGCCATGCTCGGCGAGGCCTCGCAGGGCATCTCGCGGCAGGCGCTCGAGGACCTGCGGCGGGAGCTGGGTCTCGATCGGCCGCTGCCCGTGCAGTACCTCGACTACGTCGCTGGACTGCTGCGCGGCGACCTCGGTGACTCGGTCCGCTCGCGGCGGCCGGTGCTGGCGGAGATCCGCGACCGCCTGCCCGCGACGATCGAGCTCGCCCTTGCCGCCCTGACGATCGCCGTCGCGCTGGGCGTCACGCTCGGCGTGCTGGCGGCCGTCCGCAAGCGCACCTGGGTCGACGGCGCCGCCATCGCCGTCGCCCTCGTGGGCGTGTCGATCCCGGTCTTCTGGTCCGGCTTCCTGCTCATGATGGTCTTCGCCCTGGAACTCGGCTGGCTGCCGGCCAGCGGCCGAGGGACGTGGCAGCACCTGGTGCTGCCGGCCGTTACCGTCGGCGTCTCGTCGGCGGCCTTCATCGCCCGCATCACGCGCGGCGCCGTGCTCGAGGCGTTGGCGCAGGACTACGTGCGCACCGCCAAGGCCAAGGGACTCGCGCCGCGGCGTGTGGTCATGCGGCACGCCCTGCGCAACGCGCTGCTGCCGATCGTCACGGTCGTGGGCCTGCAGCTCGGTGGCCTGCTGGGCGGCGCCGTGCTCACCGAGACCGTCTTCGCCTGGCCCGGCGTGGGTCGGCTGCTGGTCGACGCGATCGTGGCCCGTGACCTGCCGCTCGTGCAGGGCAGTGTACTCGTCGTGTCGCTGCTCTTCATCCTCGTCAACCTCGCGGTCGACCTCTCCTATGCGGCCATCAACCCCAGGGTGCGCTATGGCTGAGGCGCCTGGCGCCGCCGTCAGGCGGCGCACCTGGTCGTCGCCGGCGATGCGCCGTTTCCGCCGCCACCCGGGCGCCTGGGTCGGGTCCTTCATCGTGCTCACGCTGGTGTTGGTGGCGGCGTTGGCCCCGGCCCTGGCCGACCGACCGCCGACCCAGCAGGACCTGCGCGCCCGCCTGCGACCGCCGTCGGCCGAGCAGCCGTTCGGCACCGACGAGTTCGGCCGCAGCGTGCTCTCCCGCGTCCTGCACGGGGCACGCCTGTCGCTGCTGACGGGCCTGTTGCCGGTGGCGGCGGCGCTCGTGCTCGGGTCGACGATCGGCCTCGTGGCCGGCTTCTTCCGGGGTCGCCTCGACGCCGTGCTCATGCGCGCGATGGACGTGCTGCTCGCGTTCCCGTCGCTGCTGCTGGCGCTGGCGGTCGTCGGCACGCTGGGACCGGGCATCGTCAACGCGGTCATCGCCATCGCCATCGTCGACGTCCCGCAGTACGCCCGGCTCGTGCGCAGCGTGGTCCTCGGCGCGCGCGAGGAGGAGTACGTGCAGGCGGCCCGCGCGCTGGGTGCGCGCGACGGCCGGCTGATGTGGCGCCACGTGGCGCCGAACGCGATCGGTCCCATCGTCGTGCAGGCGACGCTGGGGATCGGGTTCGCCATCCTGGCCATCGCCGGGCTGTCGTTCCTCGGCCTCGGGGTGCAGCCGCCGGTGTCGGACTGGGGCGAGATGCTCGCCCGCGGCCGCCGCTACCTGCCCGACGCGACCTGGCTGATGATCTTCCCGGGCCTGGCGGTGTCGCTGACCGTGCTCGGTTTCAACCTCCTGGGCGACGCGCTGCGTGACGCGCTCGACCCGAAGGCTTGACGGGCGCGCCGTCTTCGCGCATCCCGCTCCAGTTCCACAGGCGGTCCACGGGCAGCGGCTCGGTGAACAGGAAGCCCTGCGCGAGGAGGCAACCCCGTCCCAGCAGCGCATGCCGCTGGCCGTCGGTCTCGACCCCCTCGGCCACCACCTCCAGCCCGAGCCCGTGGGCGAGCGCGAGGATGGCGTCGACGACCGCCGCGTCGCGTTCGAGGCGACCGAGGCCCGCGACGAAGGAGCGGTCGATCTTCAGCGTATCGACCGGCAGCACCGCCAGCCGATGGAGGGAGGAGTAGCCGGTCCCGAAATCGTCCATCGCGATGCGCACACCCGCGCGCCGCAGGCGCTGCAGCGGCTCCAGCACCTGGGGTCGCTCGTCGAGCATGGCGCTCTCGGTGACCTCCAGGTCGAGCGCCGAGGCGGGTAGGCGATGCCGCGCCAGCGTCGCACGCACGACCTCGTCGAACCTGCCCGCGCGGAGCTGGTGCGGCGAGACGTTGACGGCCATCCGCCAATCGGCGGCACGGCCCCCGCGCCGCCAGTCCGCGAGCGCGCCGCACGCGAGGTCGAGCACGTGGGCACCGAGTTGGTGCGCGAGGCCCGCCTCCTCGGCGAGGGGCACGAACTCGGTCGGCGGTATGGGCCCGCGCCGTGGGTGGTGCCACCGGGCGAGGGCCTCCACGCCGACCGGGAAGCCGTCGGCGAGGCGCACCCGCGGCTGGAAGACGAGGTGCAGGCCGGAGGCCTGTAGGGCAGCGCGCAGGTCCTCGGTCAGCGCCGCGCGGGCGCGCAAACGGGCGTCGAGTTCGGCGGTGAAGAAGGCGATCGCGCCGCGACCCTCACGCTTGACGCGGTACATCGCCAGGTCGGCGTTCTTGAGCAGGGTGCCGGCGTCCGCACCGTCCTGCGGGGCAACGGCGACGCCGATCGAGCCGCCGACGTGCACCTCGCGGCCGGCGACGGCGTACGCCGCGGAGACGACGGCCGCCACCTTCCTGGCGACCCCGCTCGCCGAGGTCGGATCCGCCAGCCCGGAGGCGACCACGGCGAACTCGTCGCCGCCGAGGCGCGCGACGGTGTCCTCGTCGCGCAGCGCCTCTCGGAGGCGGGCGCCGATGGCGGTGAGCAACTGGTCGCCGGCCGCGTGGCCGAAGGTGTCGTTCACGGTCTTGAAGCCGTCCAGGTCGACGACGAGGAGGGCGGTCCCGAGCGCGGTGCGGCGATCGCGGGCGAGCGCCTGATCGAGTCGGTCACTGAGCAGCACGCGGTTCGGCAAGCCGGTCAGGTGGTCGTGGTGGGCCATGTGGTCGAGCTTGGATCGCTCCAGGCGCAGCTTGGACTCGAGCGAGAGCCGCTGCAGCAACGCCCCGAGCAGCCCGGCGAGCAGGGTGCCCGACGCGATGGCGTCTTCATCGAACGCGTCGGAGCGCGCGAAGGAGTCCAGCTGCAGGTAGGCGACGGTGTCGCCGTGGACCACCACCGGCACCGACAGCGTGGCGCGGATCTCGTGCAGGCGACCCGCGGCCTCGAGTGCCGCGCGGGTATCCGCGGGTAGCAGGTGGTGCTCGCCGCCCCCCTCCAGCACCTCCACGCAAGGGGGTTGCCTGCGTTGCATGTCGGCGGGCTCGAAGGCGATCGATCGCAGGGCCTCGAGGTCGAAGCCGTCGGCGGCCTCGAAGCGGAACCGGTCGTCGGCACCGCGCACGATCACGCTGCCCGCGTCCGCGCCGGGCACGTGGGCGACGCCGAGCGCGAGCACGCTGCGGTACAGGTCATCGGCCACGTCCCGGGCGAGCAGGTCGTGGGTCAGCGTCAGGAGCGAGCGGCGGAACGCCGCGCCGCGCTCGAGCGCCTGCTGTTGCGCCAAGCGCTCACTGACGTCGTGCAGTACCCCGTGAAAGACGACGGCGCCGTCGGCGCGCCGGGAGGGCTCGGCCCGGCCATGGATCACCCGCAGCCGCCCCCGCGCGTCCCTCGCCCGGAAGACGTGGTCCCAGCGCTCCAGGCCGCGGGCGCAGCGCCGCAGCGCGTCCTCGAACGCCGCGCGATCCTCGCCGAGCACGCGGTCCAGGGCGGGGCGGCCGTCGTCGGCCAGGGTGCGGGTGTCGATGCCGAGGAGCTCGCCGAAGCGTGGGCTCGTGTAGGCGAAGCGGCGCGCACCATCGGGGAGGAGCTCGAACTGGAACAGCGCGCCCGGCAACTGGTTGGCCAATTGGGCCAGCCGGCGATCTGCCTCGTCTCGCTCCGTGGCCGCCGCGGCGCGCTCGAGCGTGCCGCCGATGAGGTGCGCGGCCATCTCGATGGCGTGCACCTCGGGGTCGCGCCAGGAGCGCTCACCGTGCACGGCGTCGAACCCGACGAAGCCGAAGGTGCGGCCGTGGCGACGCATCGGTACCGCCAGGAGGGAGCGGACGCCTTGCTCCGTGAGGATCGCGGCCTCCGGGTGTTCGGTCGGATCGAGCGCCGCCACGCTGGGGATCACGACCGGCGCTTCGGCCTCGAACCGCGGCCACCAGCCGCCGACGACCTCGAGGGGCACCGCCTGGAGCTGGTCCCGTTGCGGGGCTACGCCGGGCGCGCACCACTCGTGATCGTTGCGGAGGATCGCGTTTCGCTCGTCCAGGACGAACGTGTAGGCGCGGTCGGCGCCGACCGCCGAACCCAGCTCCCCGAGCGCGGTGGCCACACCAGCGTCGCGGTTTGCGTCCGGCAGGTCGGCGACGTGCGCCGCGATGCGCAGGACCAGTGCCGCGAATGCCGCGGGATCGTCCGCCAGCGCGGTCCCCGTGCCGTGGCTCGCCACGCCCAGAGGTTACGCGGGGGCCCCGGGGCAGGACCTGTATGAACATTCACATTCGATACGGCCCGTGGCGGATGGAGACGCCGTCGCCGGACTCGGTGAACAAGCGGTCGATGAGCGGGCGCGCCGGCGCCTCGCCGCGGCGCGAACCGATGGTCCGGGTCTGGGCGCGCGCCGCACGCGGCCCGAGCGCGAGTGCAAGGAAGCCAGGCGAGCAGAGGGCGGCGGGCACGCTGGGGAACCGTCCAGGGCCACCGCACGCGGTACGCTCCGGCCATGGACGACCCCCTCGGACGACGCTTCGTGGGCCTGCAGGCAGCGCTCTTCGTGGTGGTCGGGTTCGGTCCGTGGCTGCCGCTCGCTGCGGACCCGGGCGTGCCCCCGCAGGCCCGCTGGCTCGGTCAGGCGATCATGCTTGCGGGGCTCCTGCTGGGGCTCGTTGCCGGGCTGCGGCTCGGCCGCAACCTCACGCCGTTTCCCCGTCCGCGCCCGGGCGGCGAACTGGTGACCGCCGGCGTGTACGCCTTCGCCCGGCACCCGATCTACGGCGGCGTCCTGCTGCTCGCGATCGGTTGGTCGGTCGCCCAGGCGTCGCTCGCCACCCTTGCCGCCACGGCTCTGCTGTGGGGGCTGTTCGAAGCCAAGTCCCGCTACGAAGAGCGCGCGCTGGCCGAGGCATACCCCGCGTACCCGGACTACGCCGCCGCCACCCGCCGCTTCGTGCCCTTCGTGTACTGAGCCCAGCGTGCTGCGCCTACCCATCCGCGAGGCGCTCGAGCGCGCGGCTCTGCCCTTTGCCTCCCTCGAGCCCGTTCGCCCGGGGGCCTCGGTCTGGCGGGCGGTGGGGCCCGAAGGCGCCTGGTCGGTCCGCTGGGTCCCGCGCTCGGAGGCGGCGGCCCTCGCGGCGACCGCGCTGTGGCTCGAACGCCTGGCGGCAACCGGCGTGGTCGCGCCGCGGCCCTGGCGCGCCGCCGGCGCCGCCGCCCACCTGCTCGCGGTCGGGGACGGCGTCGCCCTGGTGACCCGCTGGCGCCGCGGCACCGCCGTGCTGGAGCTCGGCTGGGACGCCGCCCGGGCCGAGGCGCTGGGCAGCCTCATGGCGCGTTCGCACCTGGCGGGCGGTGGCGGCCCGCTGCCCGGCGCCCGGCGTTACGACGGGTCGTGGGCCCGTGACGCGTGGCGCAGGCTGGCGATCGAGCGGGCCGTGCCGTCGGCGACGGTCGACGAGTGCGCGACGGTCCGAACGGGCCTCGCGCGGGCCGCCGACGTCCTCGGCGCGGCGTGGCACGGTGGCCCCGGCGGGCCCGTGGTCATGGTCCATGCGGACATCCACGCCGGCAACGTCCTCGAGGTGGCGCGCGTGGGCGAACGGGTGGAGCTGGCGTTGATCGACGTCGACCGCGCGGGCCTCGCACCGGTGGCGCTCGATCTGGCGTTCGCGCTCCTCGAGCACGAGGACGCCAACGCCTGGGCGCTGCTGCGCGGCTACCGACGCTGGCGGCCGCTGGGGGACGGTTTCGAGCGCACCGCGGGTGCGTTCCGGGCGCTGGCGATGGCCGACAACCTCGCCTTCCTCGGCGCCTTCGAGCACGAGCACGCGTACGTGGCCGCCGTCTGGCCGGGCCTCGTTGCTGCCTGTGCGGCGCTTGCCGCCGGGGAGGCCGGCGTCGGCTAGGCGGCCGGCGTCGGCTGGGCCGCCGGAGTCGTTCGGCACCGCGGTCTTCAGCCGCGTAGCTTCGAGCGGAGGCGTGCCAGCGTCGTCCGTGCCGCGCCGTGCCGCAGCAGGTACGCCTCGGCGCCACCGTGACGCCGGTCGAGGTGTTCGAGCGCAGGCTCGATCAGGTCGGGCGTGGCGCCCAGGAGACGCACGAAGTCCCGACGGGCGATCCCACGCTGCTCCGCGTCGAGCAGCAGGCGCTCGCGGATGGGTCCGATGCGCGGCTCGGTCAGCGCGAAATCCTCGATGACCGCCTCGCGCGTGACCCCTACCGACTCGAGGATGAGCAGCGCCAGCAGGCCGGTGCGGTCCTTGCCGACGGTGCAGTGGAACATCGCCGCGCCCTCGGCGGCGGCTAGGACTCGTGCCGCTGTGGCGAACGCCGGCCCCGCGTGGTCGAGCGCCGCGAGGTAGAAGCCGGTGATGTCCCACGGGTCCGCGGGCTCGATGCCGGAGGCGTTGATCAGCGACCACACCTCGACGTGTTCCACCGCGATGCCGTCGGCATCGGCGAGCCCGTTCGGCTCGCGGGCGAGTTCGTGGGCCTCGCGCAGGTCGACCACGGTCGTCAGGCCGAAGTGCGCCAGTTGGGCGCGGTCCTCCGGCCCGAGTGCGAGCGGGGCATCAGCGCGGAGCAGTTGACCGTGCTGCGTCAGCCCGCCACCGGCCAGCGGCAAGCCGCCCAGATCGCGGGCGTTGAGTAGGCCCGTGAGCGGGAGGAAGCGCGCGGCGTGGGCGGCATCGATGGGCGAGCGATCCACGGCGCGAGCGTACCGCGCTCGTGCGTTGGCGTCACGAGGGGCGTTGGCCCCGCGTCGTAACCTGGGGCCGATGCCTTCCGGCGGATACGACCTCATCGTGGCGGGCGCGGGCCCCTCCGGGGTGGCGCTGCTCGACGCCCTGGCGCGCGTCGGCCTGGGCGACCTGCGGGTGCTGCTCGTCGACCGCGAGCGGCGCCGCGGCGACGACCGCACATGGTGCTTCTGGGAGACCGACGCCGGCCCGTTCGACCACCTGGTCGCGCACCGCTGGCCCACGCTCGACGTGCACGGTCCGCGCCCGGAGGGGCCCGGCCGGCGCCTCGATCTCGCGCCGTACACGTACAAGATGATCCGCGGCGGCGACTTCTTCGCGGCGACCGACGACTGGCTCGCGCGGCGCCCGCAGATCGAGCGGCGGGTGGGCGACGTGCAGGAGATCCGCACCGAGGGCGACCGAGCCGCCGCCGTCATCCAAGGCGAGCGCGTCGAGGCGGACTGGGCCTTCGACGCCACGCGCGTCCCGCTCGAGCCCGTGGCCGGCTACCACCTGCTCCTGCAGCACTTCCTGGGGTGGGAGATCACCACGCCCCACGACCGCTTCGACCCCGGCGTGGCGACCTTCATGGACTTCCGCGTGCCGCAGAAGGGTGGCACCTGCTTCGTGTACGTGCTGCCCACCTCGCCGCGCGAGGCGCTCGTCGAGTACACGGTGTTCTCCCCGACCGTGTGGCCGCGCGCGGCCTACGAGGCGGAGTTGCGCGCCTACCTGCAGGGCGTCCGCGGCATCGACGCCTACGAGATCGGCCGCACCGAGACGGGCGTCATCCCCATGACCGATCGGCCCTTCCCCGCCCGCCGCGGCGATCGCGTGGTGACCATCGGCACCGCGGGCGGCCAGACGAAGGCCAGCACGGGGTACACCTTCCGGCGCGTCGTGCGCCACGCGCGGGCGCTGGCGGAGGCGCTGGCGCGGACGGGCAGGCCCCACCTCCCTGTGCGCGGGCGTCGCCACGACTGGATGGACGGCGTCCTGCTGCGCGCGCTGGCGACCGAGCGGCAGGACGGCGCCGCCTTCTTCAGTCGCCTGCTGGAGCGCAACCCACCCGAGCGCGTGCTCGCGTTCCTCGACGAGGACACCAGCCTGCCGCAGGAGGTCGCGCTGATGGCGAGCGTCGACATCCCGCTCTTCTGGCGCGTCGGTGCCGAGGTCGCCTGGCGGCGGTGGCGGGCGGGGCGCGAGGCTAGGATGCGGACATGAACCGCCCAGCGTCCGCCGCGCCGCAGGTGAAGGAGTCGACCCTTCCGGGCGTCGGCAAGAAGTACGTCATGGCCCTGGAGGAAGGCGGCCACGTCGCCGTCATCGTCAAGCCCGATGGCGAGCGCCAGCTGTACCACTTCCTCCAGGACCAGGACCGGCCCAGCGACGTCGTCACGCTCGCCGGCACCGAGGCGCAACAGGTGGCGCAGCTGCTGGGACCGACCCTCGTCGCCCCGCCGGACCACGAGGACCTGCAGATCGCCCTCGGCCAGCTCGACCTCGAGTGGATCGAGCTCGACGCGGACTCGGCGTTGACCGGCCAGACCCTGCTCGAGAGCGACCTGCGCCGGCGCACCGGCGCCTCGGTCATCGCCGTCCTCCGCGGCGGCGAGGCGATTCCCAACCCGCCGGTCGAGCAGCGCTTCGAGGCGGGCGACACGCTGGTGATCATCGGCACGCCCGCGCAGTGCGACGCGGCCCGCGCGCGCATCGAAGGTGACGAGACGTGAGCCCCGGGCCGGTGGACGCGTGATCCGCCGGCCACCAACGCAACGGCCGGACCGCGGCCGCCGGGGCGTGTCGTGAGCCCCGTGCTGGAGCTGGGCGCCGTGGCGCTCGGCCTCTACCTGGCCGGCTGGCTGGCCCAGCGGCTGGGGCTGGCGAGCATCGTCGGCTACATCGCCCTCGGCCTGGCCTTCGGCCCGGGCGGCCCGCTGCCGATCTAC
>Ga0180429_10000758_pt1 | contig 28319 bp, 16 predicted proteins | sample SS_ome_FD_132428 | JGI IMG/M metagenome (GOLD analysis project Ga0180429, IMG submission 132428) | Hypersaline lake sediment archaeal communities from the Salton Sea, California, USA - SS_1_S_1 metaG | ecosystem: Environmental > Aquatic > Non-marine Saline and Alkaline > Hypersaline > Sediment ...
GGATGGATCCGGGGCGGTCAGCAGCGGGGCGCTCAGGCGGCGCTCTACCACATCCGTCAGCTCGACGCGCCAGCGGCTGTAGTCGCCGACGTGGGCGCCGATGAACTCGTTTTCGACCCAGACGCCGGCGGCGGTCGCCACCGCGTCGAACTCCAGCCAGATGCGGCGTCCGTCGCCGCACCACTCGCGGGGGATGTCCAGATAGCGCGCGTACCAGCCCGCGCCGTTGTATCCCGTCCCGGCATACTGCTCCCAGGCACAGGGCACCTGCACGGGCTGCCAGTCAGCATCCCACGGCGGAGTCCGCTCCGGGTCGATCACCTCGTCCCACTCAGGGCTCAAGGTCGGCCAGTCGGGCCGCGCGTCGCGGTCGCGACCCAGGTCCATCATCGGCTCGACCGCGACGAAGTCCCAGTCGCCGCTGAGCGAGACGGCATTGGGACGCTCGTAGGCCCAGGCCAGCGTGGGAGTCAGCAGGAGCAGGCAAACCACTACCGTCAGGGTGCGCATACTCCAATGGTACAGCAGGTGAATAATGGAGTTCTGCATGATATTCGTATATGCGGATGTATAATCAATACGTGGCATTGCACGTAGCAAAACTGGTAGTACCCAAGCAGTCAGCCCGCGCCCAGGACATGCCATCCAGCAGCATCCGCCAGATGTTCAAGGCGGTCGAGCGCATTCGCGACGGCGGCGAGGAAGTGATCCCGCTGCACATCGGCGACCCGGACTTCCCCCTGCCCTCGCGGATCACGGCGGCCGTCAATTCGGCGATGGCGCTGGGCCGCACGCACTACAGCCCGGCGGCGGGGATCGAGCGGCTGCGCGAGGCGGCGGCCCGCCACAGCGCCGGGCGGCTGGGCCTGCCCTTCACCGCCGCACCGGCCCTGGCGCCCGCGGCGCTGTCGCCCCAGCACGTCGTCTGCAGCCAGGGCGCCACCCACGCGCTCAACGCCTGCCTGCAGCTGGCCTGCAACATCGGCGACACCATCCTGCTGCCCGAGGTGCACTTCCCCAACTACCTGCAGCAGGCGGCGCTGGCCGGCGTGCGGGCGAGGCTCTATCCGCTCGACGCGCACTTCCAGCCGCGCCTCGACGCGCTGGAGCAGACGCTCGACGACTCCGTGCGCGCGCTGCTGATCAACACGCCGGGCAACCCGGCCGGCGCGCTGTTTGCGCCGGACACGATCCGCGCGCTCTACGACTTCGCGCGGCGGCACAACCTCTGGATCATCAGCGACGAGGCCTACATCGACTACGTCTACCACGGCGAGCACCTCAGCCCGCTGCAGGTGGACTGGGAGCAGAGCTCCGAGCAGCGCCGCGTGCTGGGCGTCTTCAGCTTCTCCAAGAGCTACGCCGCCACCGGCCTGCGCTGCGGCTGGACGCTGTGCCCCTACGTCGGCGCGGCGCGGCGGCTGGGACTGATGAACGAGCCGCTGATCGGCTGCATGAGCACGCCGCTGCAGTGGGGGATGGTCGCGGCGCTGGCCGAGGACGACACCGCCGGCCGGCGCGCATCGCTGAACGACCGGCGCCTGCTGGCCGCCGAGGTGCTCAACGACCACGGCTTCGAGGTGCGGCCCGTCGACGGCGGGATGTTCTACTTCGTCGATATCAGCGCCACCGGGCTGAGCAGCGACGAGTTCGCCGACGCGCTGCTGGCCGAGGAGCACGTGGCGGTGGTGCCGGGCAGCGGCTTCGGCCTGCAGCCCCGCTACGGCGATGACGGACGCCTGGAGTTCACCGCAAGCCCGCTGGCCGCGCGTCACGTGCGGATCTGCTTCGCGATCGATCCCGAGCTGCTGGCCGACGGGCTGTCACGGCTGGCGCGCTTTATCCGGCGCCACAGCCGCTAACCGCCGGCCTCGGCCGCGGCCACCGGCTCGAAGCGGGCCTGGAAGAAGCGCAGCACGTCGGGCTCGTAGGTGAAGCGCAGGCCCGGAATCGACTCGCGGCGCTCAAAGACCTCGATGATGCTCTCGGCGGTGTACTCCATGTGCGTCTGGGTGTAGACCCGCCTGGGCACCGTCAGGCGCACCAGCTCCAGCTTGGGGTGGCGGTTTTCGCCGGTCTCGGGATCCCGGCCGGCCGACACATTGCCGCGCTCCATGCTGCGCACCCCGCCCTCGAGGTAGATCTGCGCCGCCAGCATCTGAGCCGGGAACTCGTCCTGGTCGAGGTGCTCAAGGAAGTGGCGCGCGTCGACGAACACGCCGTGGCCGCCGCAGGGGTGCACCAGCGGCACGCCGGCCTCATCCAGCATGCCGTGCAGCAGGCGGAGCTGGCTGACGCGCGAGGACAGGTAGTCGTTGTTGCAGACCTCTCTGAGGCCGATCGCCAGCGCCTGCATGTCGCGGCCCGCCATCCCGCCGTAGGTGTGCAGGCCCTCGTAGACCACCACCATGTTGCGGCACTTGTTGAACAGCTCCTCCTCGCCCTTGTGGAAGGCCAGGAAGCCGCCGATGTTGACCAGGCCGTCCTTCTTGGAGCTGTTCCAGGTGCCGTGGCTCAAGGCGCACAGCTCGCGGACGACGTCCTTGATCGACCAGTCCTTGTACTCCGCCTCGCGCTCCTTGATGAAGTAGGCGTTCTCGGCGATCCGCGTGCTGTCGAGGTAGAGCTTGATGCCGTGCTGCCGGCAGTAGTCCCAGACCTCGCGCGCATTGGCCAGGCTGTAAGGCTGGCCGCCCGCCATGTTGACGTCGGGCGCCATGCTGACCATCCGCACCTTGTCCGTGCCGTGCTCGTCGACCAGCGCCCTCAGCTTGGCCATGTCCACGTTGCCTTTCCACTCGAAGGTGCTGGCCGGGTCATGCGCCTCGTCGACGATCACGTCGCGGAAGATGCCGCCGGCCAGCTCGGCGTGCTGGCGCGTGGTGGTGAAGTACATGTTCATCGGGACGATGTCGCCGTCGCGCAGGAAGTTCTGGAAGAACAGATGCTCGGCGCCGCGCCCCTGGTGGGTCGGGACCACGTAGTCGTAGCCCATCACGTCCCTGATCGAGTCGCAGAGGTTGTAGAAGTTGCGGCTGCCGGCGTAGGCCTCGTCGCCGCGCATCAGCCCGGCCCACTGCACGTCGCTCATCGCGCTGGTGCCGCTGTCGGTCAGCAGGTCGATGAAGACATCCTTGCTGTCCAGCAGGAAGGTGTTGTAGCCGGCGTCCTCCAGGCACTGCTGGCGGTGCTCGCGGGTGGTGAAGGCCAGGGGCTCGACCATCTTGATCTTGTACGGCTCCGGCACGCAACGCGTCATCAGGAAACTCCTACCGTTGGGATATCTCGCTGCCTGGGTCAAATCATAGCGTATGCGCCCGCGGTTGCTATGATGCTGGCTGACCAGCCGAGCGGGCGATGATCAGCGGAATCACAATCGGCTATCTGGCGCTGCTGGGCCGCACCGTCGGCCTCGGCCTCGAGCGCCCGCTGGTCAAGGCGCTGGGCCGCGGCCGCGACTCAATCGCCGCCACCACCGTCTACTTCGGCATCGGCGAACTGCTGCTGCTGCCGGTGGTCGCCTGGCAGTGGATCGGCAACCCGGCCTACCCCGGCGACGTCGGCGCCTGGATCGGCTACGCGCTGGCCAGCGGCGTGGTCTACGCCATCGCCTTCAACGTCTACGTCTGGGGCCTGAGCGTCGGCGAGGTCAGCCTGCTGGCCCCGCTCTACGCCACGATGTTCATCTGGCTCTACGCGTTGGACATCATCTTCGGCGACGCCGTCTTCGGCCTGCGCCCGCTCCTCGGCATCCTGGCGGTGATGGCGGGCGTGGTGCTGCTCAACATCGCGCCGGGGCGCAGCCTTATGCAGGTGCTCAGCCCGCTGACGGTCTTCCGCCAGCCCGGCGCCTGGGGGATGATCGTCTACGCCTTCGGCCTGGCGCTGGGGCGCGTCTTCGACAGCCGCGCCGCCGAGCTGGCCCCGCCCGTGCTCTACGCCTTCGTCGACAACGCGCCCTGCGTCATCGCGGGCGTTGCGATCCTCAGCTGGCGCGGCCACGCCGGGCGGCTGTTCTCACTGGCGCGCGAGCGCCTGTGGATCGCGATCGTCGGCCCCTTCGCCGGCATGTACGCCTACGTGCTGATGCTGATCGCGCTGGACTACTTCAACCCCAGCGTGGTGGAGCCGGTGACCCAGCTCAGTGTGCTGCTGGCGGTCGGCATCGGCGCGTGGTGGTTCCGCGAGCCGCTGCGGGCGCGCTGGATCGCCGCGCTGCTGGTGATCGTCGGCGCCGCGCTGTTGTTGATGTAGGAGCGGCACTTGTGCCGCCCACGTTGAAATGCAGGAGCCCCGCCGGGGCGGGGCTCCCCTACACCGGGTTTCAAACAACAGAGGACACAGAGGAATGGAATACCGGTAGGGGCGCACAGTCCCGCCCAGGCGGGACGCCCCAACAAGGAGGTAGCCGCGCATCTTATGCGCGGCCCACATGAATGCACGGATAAGATCCGCGCCTACCGGGTAGGCGGGGCTTCAGCCCCGCGATTCGAATATCGGCGGGTTGAAACCCGCCGCTGCCAATCACTCATAGGTCGGCGGGTTGAAACCCGCCGCTACCGGGACGGCGTGATCTCGCTTTTGTAGGCCGCGGCGGCCTTGCCGATCATCCAGACAACCAGCACGATGCCGCCGACGAACAGCAGCAGGAACAGGATCAGCACGTCCCACTGATAGTTCGGCGGATCGGCCGAGGCCAGCATGTAGTCCGCCAGCTTGAGGTTCTGCACCACCTGGCGGCTGATCGCGTGCAGCGCCAGCGCGCCGAGCTGGGCCACCCCCGCCAGGATCGCCAGCAGCGGCGTCGCGCCGCGCCGCGCCATGAGCACCAGCAGCAGCGCCAGGCCCGGACCGACCGCCGTCAGCACCGTCAGGATCAGGTGCGGGCCGCTGAACATCTCCTGCTTCAGCGGGCCCAGCCAGGTGCCGAACACATAGAGCGAGCCGGCGATCACGTAGGCGATCAACCCCACCAGATAGAGCGGTGCGCCGATGCCCGCGGCCCAGCGCCGGTAGTCAGCGGACTCCCGGCCCGCGAACAGCGCGCTGTCCAGCACGGTCCAGACCGCCACCGTGGTGACCGCCAGGCCGAGCATCATCGCCCAGCGCGCCACCGTGCCGGGCTCAACGTGCATCGCCAGCCCCAGCGACGCCCCGGCCACGCTCCACTTCTGCCAGCTCTCGGGCCACACGTCGACGCGCTCCATCAGGCTCATCCCGCTGGAGAACAAAAAGCCGATCGCGATGAACAGCAGCGCAGCCACCCAGCCCGCACCGTGGTGCAGCCGCGTCAGGCGTCCGGCGCGCAGGCCGGTGACATAGTAGTAAACGCCGTAGTAGGCGACCATCAGCAGCGCGACAATGCTCAGCCACGGCCAGGCCATCAGGATCGTCGCCGGATAGAACACCTTGTAGTAGCTGACCTGCAGGAACAGCAGCGGCACGATGCCGAGGTTGACGCCCAGCGAGATGATCAGCGGCATCTGGTTCATCAGCCGCCCGCCCATCGTCCGCGCGAAGTCGCTCCTGGCCGCGCGCCAGCCCAGCGCCAGCACGATGCCGGCGAACCACAGGTGCATGACGCTGATGTGCAGCGTGAAGCCCAGTACCTTCAGCGCCACCAGCAGCCAGTACGGGGCGGGCGCCCCGACCGTCGTCGTCGGTGCGAGTAGTTGCTCAGGACCCATCGCTAGCTCCCCCCTTCCGTGCCGAAGTGCATGCCGGCCGGATAGTCCGGCGTGATCGTCATCAGATACCTGGTCAGCAACTCGGCCTCCTCCTCCGTGCCCTGCCAGGGCGGCATGAAGAAGTGGACCTTCTCGGGATTGCGCACCACCTCGCGCACGTAGTCCTCCGTCCAGCCGCGCTGCAGGTGTGAGACCGCCGACATGCCCACTTCCGCGGCGTGGCAGTCATTGCAGTGGTGCATGAACAGCACGCGGCCGAGATCCACCTGCGCGTCATGCGGCAGCGTTGGCATGAAACCCTCATCGACGGTGTCGCCGCGGATCAGTTCGCGCTGGTAGTTGGCGCGTACCCAGGCGCGGGTCCAGACGCCGCTCTCCAGGTAGCCGCGCTCGCGGACGCGGCCGACATCCGCGGCCAGCATCTGGTTTGAGAGCACCACATTGTAGCTGACGTAGGGCTTGCGCACCGCCTCGCGGACGAATTCACCGGCGGCGATCACCGCGAAGCCGCAGGCCAGCAGCAGGATGCCGAAGCCGGGGGAGAGCCAGCCGGGGTTGCGGTAGGGTCCCAGGTAGAGCATCACGAACACGGCGACCGTCAGGGCGAAAACGACCGCCATCAGGATGCTCAGCGGCGCGGCGGTCTCCAGCGCGGCACGGGCCGAGGGCGGCAGGAATACGAGCCAGCCCAGCCCGCCGACGGTCACCAGCACCGCCCCCAGCAGCGCCGGCCGCGCGCTGCGGCGTCCGATCTTGTCGCGCAGCTCCGGATCGCGGCACTTGAAGCTGGCGTGCAGGTAGACGTAGAGCGAGGCCAGCAGCAGCGCCCCGCCGGTGCGCGCCAGCGTCTGGGGCAGGAACTGCGGGTTGAGGAAGCCGACCCAGAAATTCTGGTTTTCCACCCAGCCGCCGGGATGGAGCATGAACGCCGTGATGCCCGTGATCAGCACCAGGCTGATCCAGGCGGCGCCCGCGTAGATCCAGCCGATCGCGACGTGGGTTTTCGGATCGAGCCGGCCCCAGAAGTAGTAGAAGATGAACGCCGCCGCGATCTCGATCACGAAGAACACGTACTCGATGGCCCAGCCGAACACGAAGATGTGGATCAGCATCTGGGTCGCCAGCGGACTGGCGAGGCCGATGATCCACCAGATCCCCACGCCCGTGATCGCGCCGAAGACCACCGTGATCAGGATGAAGAACCAGGCGTGCCGGCGCAGGTAGTCCAGATAGGCCTGGTTGCCCGTGCGATAGGCATGGCTGGTCTCGACCGCCAGAAACAGGCCGCCGCCGACCGCGTAGTGCGACACGAACATGTGAATCACGGCGATCACCGCGATCAGCATCGGCGCGGTCAGACCCGGAACGTACCACCACGGATAGTGCATCTCAGCATCACCCCCAGCGCTTTCAAGCTGTCCACAGCATCCGGCGCGCCGGAGTCCCGACCGGGCAGCCTGCGGCGCACCGTGAAATCCCTAACCTGGATATGGATTGTAGCAGGGGGGGCTGCTCCCGCAGTTGGCCAGGGGTCTCCGACCCCTGGTCATTGCTTCTGAGCGGTCGGCGGGTCGGGGACCCGCCGCTACCGGAAACGGCGGGCACCGAGGCCCGCCCCACCAGATTCAATCCGGCGGCAGAGCCGCCGCCGCTACGGATCACAAGCGGGACGCTTGCGCCACCGGGGACGGGCCGGCGCGCGGTCCGGCACCTGAACGGTAGGCCGGACTTCAGTCCGGCGATTCAAAGGTCGGCGGGTTGAGACCCGCCGCTACCCCTCATTCGAGGTCAGGGGGCTGAAGCCCCTGCTACCGAACTCCCGGTAGCCGCGAATCCTATTCGCGGCCGGAATGAAGGCGCGAAGAGGCTTCGCGCCTACCAAGGGTGGGCGTATACGCCGCCCCTACTCGTCGTCGTCGGATGGCTCGAGGTAGCCTTCCAGCAGCTCGGGCAGCTTGCCCTCCTGCTTCAGGCTCAGCAGGGTCTCGCGGAAGACCTGCCAGTCCTTGTAGCCGGGGTAGAGGTGCAGCGCTTCCTGGACGAAATGGAATCCCTCTTCGGCCATCCCGACGTCCAGCAGCGCGAGTCCCAGATTGTAGTTGTTCACCGGCGAGCCGGGACACAGCGCGACCGCCCGCCGCCAGCAGGCGATGACTTCCTCGTCGGTGTTGCGCCGGGCCGCCACTACCGCCAGATGCTCGAGCGCCAGATCGAAGGCTTCGTTGATCCTGAGCGCCTCCTCGGCGCACTGCCTGGACTGATCCAGCTTGCCGATGTGCAGGTAGTACTTGGCCATGTCCAGGTGGACTTTCTCATCACACGGACGCACGATCAGCGCGGCCTTGACCAACTGGAAGACCCTGGTCCAGTTCTTGACCTCGTGCGCGTAGTGGTCCACCAGCTGGTAGTACGCCCAGGCGTTGGCGCGGTCGAGGGCGAAGATCGCCTCGTACTGCTCGATCACCTCGCCGGGTACGTGAATCCCGATGCGGTGGTAGAACTTCAGTTCGGCAACCCGGCGGATCGGGTTGTCGGGCGCGGTGCGCTCATCCAGCTCATGCTCGTGGAAAAAGACGCGCTGGCGCAGCTGGGTGTGCTTGACTACCGCGCGCAGGATGGTGTCACGCGCCTTCTGGCTGACCATGATGCCGCTGTAGAGCGCGCGCTCCTCATGCTGCTGCACGTGATTCACCATATCGATGGCGTGGCCCTCAATGCGCCGCGCCCCGTAGACCCGGTTGATCAGGAAGGCGCGCCCGGCGTGGACGCCGATCGCCAGCCGGTGGGGCTGGAAGTGCGCCCGCACGCGCAGCAGGTTGACATCCTCGATCAGCCACCGGTTCTTGAGCCGGATCGCGGCCTTGAGGGCGTTGATTGACAGATTCTCATTGCTGGCGCGGCAGGCAGCGATCATCTCGTTGCGGGCCCGACCCTTGAGCGGGTCATGGCCGTCCAGCGCGTAGTTGCGCTCCACTTCGGCGGCGTCGTAGAACAGGATGTGCAGGCTGCAACCGTGCAGATGCACCTCACCCACGGCCATCCCCTCGTCGCGGAGCGACTCCACCAGTTCGAGCACCATCCGCTGGAATCTGTTGACCAGTTTGTCGTAGTCTCTGGGGGCGAGGGCGTCGGCGATCTGCGGGGTCTCCGCCAGGTCCGCCACCAGGGTGGCGACATGCACCGAGGTGAAGTCGTATCCGTCCCAGGCACCGTCCGGCAGTTCGGGAATGTGCTTGCTGTCCACGGTGCCCGGTAGTGTAGCACAGCAGCCCGCATCCGTGGGCGCGGGGACGGAACCGGCGTCCGCAAGAGGAAGAGCACCGGATGCTGAGGATCCGGTGCTCTCACAGGCTTCCCGTCAGACGGCGGAGTTACTTGGCGCGATAGCCCTTGTCGCCCAGGCTGAACTCGCCGCTGGTGGCGTACTCGTTAACGGACTTCAGCCAGTACACGTGCTCGTCGTAGTCATCCAGCGTGGTGTCAGCCCACGTATCGACATCACCAACGGTGGCAACCGGCTCATCCTGGCTGTCGCGGTAGATCTCGTAGCCTTCGGCGCCTTCCGCCTTCGTCCAGGTCAGCACGATCTGGTCGGCGTAGTCGCCGTCGCTGGCCGCCAGCTCCGTCGGCGGATAGAACGGGATCGTGATCGGCCCGGCCATCGCCAGCGGCGTCTTGCCGCCGATGTTGATCGACTGGACGTAATAGTAGTATGTGGCACCCGGCACCGCGTGCTTGGATCCGGGCTGGATATCGGTGGGATCGACGAAGACGCTGGTCGGTGCGTCGACCTTGCCCATCAGCATCGGCGTCTTGGTTCCGTCTACTCTGCGCCAGACCTCGTAGCGCATCGCCTCGTTCTTCCAGTCGTCGCTGTCGACGTAGTGCTCCCATTCGAGCGTGACGTACTGCGTGTCCGGATCGAGATCGGACGCGCCCTTGTCCGCGCCGAGGAACAGGTCCGTAACCTGCGGGAACATCGGAATCGTTGACACGTAATCAGTGGACGCTTCCGTCGCCGACGCGACAATCTCGACCGCCGTCAGGCCCTCCGGATTGCCCTTGTCCGGTTCGATGCCGGAGCAGTCGGTCAGTACCATGAAGTTGAGCTCATCGTCGGCGCTGACATACCTGCTGCGGATCAGATCGCTGTTGAGTACGATCGAAGTCGATTGCTCGTAGGGACCGCGCGTGTCCCAGGCATTGCGGCTGTAGTTGTAGACCAGCAGCCAGTAGACCAGCGGGAGGTCGTCATCCCCGCCGGGAGCGATGACCGTCATCGCCTCGATTGAGACGTTGACCGGGCGATCGCTGGAGAGGGCCGCCAGTTTGTACTTGGCCCACGCCAGATCGTCGTCGCCACCGGGTGCGATGATGTGACCGTCCGGGCTGAACTCGCCGGGGCGATTAAAGGTGCCGTGCTGCTTGACGAACCTGTCGCCGGTCTGCGGGATGATCACGCTGCTGGCTCCGCGGTCCGCGCCCGCCAGGTCCGTCTGCGTGGCGCCTGAATCGCCACTGCAGCTGCAGAGACAGGCGACAGCCACTAAGGCAACAACCAGCCCCATCATCGATTTCAGGTGGTGCATGTCCAGCTCCTCCCGGCCCCTCAGAAAACTGACCGCCATAATTGTACCTGAGAATATTGGCTTTCTGTCATTTTGATTAGGATTTAACTATAGGCTCGCGGCGATTTCTGGGTGGCCAAACCGGCTGAAACATGCTGATTCAGGCTGGAGCTATCTGAACATCAGACGGTGCTCAGGGCCCGGGAGACCGCTTCCGCCAGGGTGCGCGTCGTGATCGGCTTCATCAGGAACTCGCAGATGCCCAGCTGGTGCGCCTGCTCGCTGGAGACGGCCCCGCTGAAGCCGGTGCAGAGCACCACCGGCATGCCCGGCCTGATCTGGAGCAGCTGGGCCGCCATCTCGGCACCGGTCAGCCGCGGCATCGTCTGGTCGGTAATCACCAGATCGAAGCGCTGCGGGTCAGCGCGAAAGGCCTCCAGCGCCGCGGGGCTGTCCGTGAAGTGCTCAACCTCGAAGCCCCAGGCCCGGAGCCGGCCCGCCATGAGTTCCGCCAGGGCCGGCTCGTCCTCGACCACCAGCACGCGTCCCGGCCCCCGCGGCTCGACCGCGGGACGATCCTCGCCCTCCGCATCTGCGGCCGCCGCCCGCGGCAGATAGACGCTGAAGGTCGAGCCCACCCCTTCCTCGCTGTCCACCGTGATCACCCCGTTGGTCTCGGCGATGATGCCGTGCACGGTGGCCAGGCCCATGCCGGTGCCGATCTCGGGCTCCTTGGTGGTGAAGAACGGCTCGAAGATCCGATCGCGGATCTCGGCCGGAATGCCGGTACCGGTGTCGCTGACCGTCAGCCGTACGTAGCGGCCCGCATTGAGGCCCAGCAGCTCGGCGGCCAGTTCCTCGTCCACGTCCACCTCGTCGAGCGCCACCGACAGCGACTCGTCGCTGCCCGTCATCGCGTGGGACGCGTTGGTGCAGAGGTTCATGATCACCTGGTGCATCTGGGTCAGGTCGGCCATCACCGAGCCGGCCGCGGGGTCGATGTCCTGCTTGATGGTAATCGTCGCCGGCAGGCTGGCCCGCAGCAGGAACAGGACCTCCTTGATCAGCGGCTGCAGCTTGACCGGCCGCCGCTCGGCCTCGCTGCGGCGGCTGAAGACCAGAATCTGGCGCACCAGCTCGCTGGCCCGCTGCGAGGCCCGCAGCACCTCCTCCAGGAAGTCGCGCTGCTCGCTGTCCCTGGGCGCCTCGGCGACCGCCATCTCCGTGTAGCCGATGATGCCGGTCAGGATGTTGTTGAAGTCGTGGGCGATGCCGCCCGCCAGCGTGCCGATCGCCTCCAGCTTCTGGGAGACGCGCAGCTGGCGCTCCATGCTGCGCCGGGCCGTTACGTCGCGGGCCACCTGCACCACGCCCTGGGGCCGGCCCTCGGCATCCAGCAGCGGCGTCGCGGTGATCTCCAGCTGGCGTTCGGCCCGATCCTCGCCCTTCAGCGTCCGGTCCTCGCGGTGGGCCGCGCCGGTGGCGAACACGCGGCAGGCCGGGCAGGCCGTCTCCGGCCGGCGGCAGTGCTCAGCGTGGTGGAACAGCCGCTCCTCGGTTCCGGTGACACCGGCCGCGTCCTCGGCACCGATCTGCTCCAGATAGGCCGGATTGGCGTTGATCAGCCTGAGGTCGCGGTCGACGGCGAAGACCAGCTCCGGCAGCGAGGTGAACACGCCCTCCAGCAGGTTGTGCTCCTGGCGCAGCTCCTCCTCCGTGCGCTTCAGCTGCGTGACGTCCTCGGAGATCACCAGCACCAAGCGCCGGCCGTCACCGGCGCTCAGCGGCATCTTGCTGGTCTGATACCAGAGGCTGCCCTCGGGCGAGTCGATGCGCTCCAGCGTCGTGATGAACCGCTGCTGCTCGATCACGTCCGTGTCCTCGGTCAGCCACCGCCGCGGATCCGCGGGCTGGCGGCCGACGCTGGCGCACAGCGAACTGAGCGTCTGGCCGACGACCTGCTCGGGCCTGGCCGCGAACAGCGCGGCGAACCGCTGGTTGGCCAGCCGGACCCGCCCCTCGGCGTCGCGCACGTGCATGTAGGCCGGATTGGTGTCGAGCACGGCCCGCAGCAGCGTCTCACGCTCGTGCAGTACCTGCCGGGCCTGGCGCTGCAGCCCGAACGACTCGCGCATCGCGATGTCGGCCCAGACCGACCGCACCATGATGCCGCTCAGCACCAGCGCCGCCAGCACGACGCCCGCCGGCAGCAACTGGTCGTGCTGGAACAGCCACCACGCGCCGCCGACAACCGCGGCGGCGATCACCAGGTCGATCAGCAGGCTGTAGCCCGAGGTCAGGCGGATGATTCCCAGCGTGGACAGGACCAGGCACAGCAGCGTCAGGCCGGTCAGGACCAGTTGCGGCAGCTGATGCACCACGCGGTCGGTGGCCAGCGTGTCCGCGAGGTTGGCCAGCAGCTCGGCGCGGTACATCTCGCCCGCATCCGTCAGCAGCCAATATGGCACGGCGAAGGGACCGTCGGGCAGGCCCCGCCAGCCCAGGAATACGATGCGGCCGTCCCATAGCTCGCGCAGCCGCTCCAGTTCCTGGCTCTCGGCCCGTCGCAGCTTCGAGTACTCCACGACGGGCAGTGCGCCGGTCGGTCCCACGTAGTTGATCAGACCTCCGCCGGCCTCCCCGCGACGGGGCACGGGCAGCGTATCCACCTCGGGAAGCTTGCCCGTCCGCGCGAAGCGGGCGGCCAGCCACGGCAGCGTCGGCGACGTCGCGCCGTCGGACGCAACGTACAGCGCATCGCAGGCGGGCATGGTGGTTCGCGGCGGCTGGGCCACTGTCAGCGGATCCAGCCCCAGCATGATCTCGGGACGCTCGAGCGCTGCCAGCAGCTCACTGGCGGGCCGCGCGGCGGAGCCGGTCTCCCCGCCGGCCAGGAACACCGGGCAGGCCTGCGTGGTGCGCGCCTCTTCAATGGCATCCGCCAGCAGCCGGTAGGCGCTGCGCGTCAGTTCCGCTTCCTGGGTGGACAGCCGCGCGGCACCCTCCGGAACCTGTGCGACCGGCGGCAGCGGGGTGACGATCACGATGCCGGCCGCACCCGTCCCGGCCAGCAGCCGCACGGCTTCCGCGTAGCCGGTGCTGACCGTCGCCGCGCTGATCTGGGCGGGGGCGGCGGCCGCCTCGCCGAGTTCAAGCACCGCGAAATGATCGCTGTCCGGGCGCGTACCTCGCAGTTCGAGCAGGGCACTGGCGGACAGGTCGCGCAACCAGATGCCGGGCACCGACTCACTGGTGCCGAATTGAACCAGGGCAAGCACCAGCACAATCAGCCATGAGACTACCGCACCCAATCTAGCCGATCTTCCCATAACGCTGCCTGTCGTCGAATCGTCCGGATCGTCGCAGCCGCGGCGGTGGGTACAGCCGGGCGCGTAGTACTCTACACCCTACCGCCGGATCAGCGCTGTCAGAAGTCCGCGACCAGCAGGCTGACGTCATCGTCCCAGCCGCTCTTGCCCGTCAGCGCCCGACTGCCTTCCAGCAGCGAGTTGACATAGGAAGCCAGCTGCAGCCCGGCCTTGGGCAACATCACCTCGTCGCGGAAGCGTTCCTCGGTGATCCACTTGTCGTCCGCCAGCTTGAACTCCACCAGACCGTCCGTGTAGGCCACCAGTCGGTTGCGGCCCGGCATGAAGCCGCGGTTGACCTCGTTGATCTCGAACTCCTTGAACATCCCCAGCGCCGGCCCGGTCGCCGGCAGTTCGGTATGGTTCTCACCCTCCGTGTCCAGCCAGTACATCGTCCGATGGCCGCCGCTGGCGTAAGTGATCACCGTCTCCGCGATATCGATGTGCACGCAGACCGCCGTCGCGATGTGATAGTGGTCGCCGAGGTCGAGGATCACGCGGTTCAGCCGCTCCATGAATAGCCGCGGGCGATGAGCACTGCGGGAGTTCTCGTCAAAGAAAGCCTTGAGCCGGTTGGCGAGCAGGGCACTGGCGATGCCGTGTCCGCTGACGTCCGCGAGGAACACCACCAGCCGTTGCGGCGTCAGCAGCGCGTAGTCGAAGTAGTCGCCGGACAGGTCGCCGCCGGCGAACAGCCGCGCCTCGAGGCTGAAGTACTCAGTACGCAGCTGGCTGGGCGGCAGGAACGACAACTGGACCTGCTGACCGAGCTCCAGATCGGCCTGCAGCTGCGCGTGCTGCAGCCGATTGTTCTCCAGCTGTCCCTTGAGTTCAGCAAAGCGGCGGGTCAATCGCAGATGTACGTCCAGGACCGCCAGCAGATGCTTGCCCTTCCAGGGCAGCGGTACCGCCGCGCTGGCGCCCGCCCGCAGGGCTTCGATGGACCTGGCGGACGCCGCCCCCTCGGCGAGAACGATGACCGGCAGCGTTTCCAGGGGGCGGTGCCGGCGGATGAACTCGACGGTCTCGACAAGGTCCGCCTGGCCGCCCTGCGGTCCGATCAGCACGCAGTCATAGCTGGCGTTCTCCACCGCCGGAACGAGGTCGTCCACCGACTCCCGGTAATCGACACGGTATCCCTCTTCGGCCAGCAAGCTGAGCAGGGCCGATTGCTCAGCCTTGTCTTCAGCCACAAGCAGGACGCGCTGGCCCAATCTGCCTACTCCCTTCTCAGCCGCATCCGCCCGCAACAAACCGCGGTCTGATCCAATATCAGCAAGAGTCAGGCCGTGGCCAACAGACGGTTGCAGTTGGAATATTGTACCGCTTCGCGCACGGTTCGGACAAACCGCGACTTCCGTCGGTGAAAACCCAGCAGGATAGCATAGACCGGCGGCACAGGAAACCCCACCGCCCCGGCTGCGTCTACAATGGAGAAGATGCGCATCCTGCCAGTCATCCTGCTGCTCGCCGTCGCGGTGTGCGGCTGTCCACGCGAGGTGACGGACGATCCCGGCCAGCCGCCGACCGGGACGGCGACTCATCCCTGGGAACTGAGCGACTGGGAGCTGCCGTCCGAACTCGCCGAGGTCAGTGACCAATCCTCGGTGGACTATAGCGCCGAGGACGAGGTGGCGCCGCCGACCCTGCGCGGCCCGGCCTTCAGCCCGACCGACAGCCTGGACCCCGAAATGCTGGCGGGCCGCTGGCTGCAGATCTGCCAGGTCAGCGCCGAGAAGATGAACCTGGTGCCGGTCGGCGAAATGGATATGCTGGAGCTGCAGCCTCAGGGCTACGCGGCTTACTACCGCGTGGCCCAGGGTGAAGTACTGCCGCTGGAAGGCGAGTGGCGCAAAGCCGAGCCGGGCGTGCTGGGGCTGAGCTTCGGCTCCGAGGAGGAGGGAAGCTTCTACGGCGAGTTGTTCGCGGCCAGCTTCCTGTACATCTGGAACTACGACCACCAGGTGGGCTACTGGTTCGCCCGCATCCCTCCGGAGGCGACCACGACGATCGAGGCCAACAGCTTCGACACCAGCCGCGGCAGCCTGAAGCTGGCCGACGTGGTGGCCCAGAGCTATCGCGGCACCGTCACCGGCACCGCCGAGGTGACCGTCGCCGGCTACTACGAGAGCGGCATCCTGTCGATGCGCTGGGAGGATGAGGCCGGCAGCGTCGCCGGCTTCGCCGCCTTCATCGTCGCCGCGGACTGGAGCGAGCTGACCGGAGTCTGGTGGCTGGACGACTACGAAGCGGCCCCGTTCGGCGGCGGCTGGGACGGCCAGCGTCGGTAGCTGATGCTACAATCTGCCCATGCTCAAGAATGACGGCTGTGCCTTTGCCCGCTATTGCGGCTGGCACGGCTGGGCCATCGACTATTAGCTGCGCCGCCGCCGCGGGTGTAGATCCACCCCGCGCGGCCACCTGATTCCGTACGGTTGGTTTCTGCACGCACCTGACTGTCAGGAGGTTGTCATGGCTAGAGAGAAAATCATCATCATCGGCGCGGCCGGGCGCGACTTTCACAACTTCAATACCGTCTATCGGGACAACGAGGATTTCGAGGTGGTGGCGTTCACCGCCACCCAGATTCCGGAGATCGCCGGCCGCAAGTATCCGCCGGAGCTGGCCGGCCGGCTGTACCCCGCCGGCATCCCGATCGAGCCGATGGAGAAGCTCGAAGAGCTGATCGAGACGCACGCGATCGAGGCCTGCATCTTCAGCTACAGCGACGTCCACTACGTCGACCTGATGCAGGTCGGCAACCGCGTGCTGAGCGCCGGCGCGGACTTCCGGCTGCTGGCGCCCCGCCGCGGCCACGTCCGCTCCAGCCGCCCGGTGATCAGCGTGCTGGCGGTGCGCACCGGCTCGGGCAAGAGCCAGACCACGCGCCGGCTGGTCACGATCCTGCGCGAGGAACTGGGCGTCAAGCGGATCGTCAGCATCCGCCACCCGATGCCCTACGGCGACCTGGCCAAGCAGGCCGTTCAGCGCTTCGCCGCGATCGAGGATCTGAAGAAGCACGAATGCACCATCGAGGAGATGGAGGAGTACGAGCCGCACATCGCGGCGGGCAACGTGATCTACTCCGGCGTCGACTACGAGGCGATCGTCCGGCAAGCGGAGCAGGAAGCGGACGTGATTCTCTGGGACGGCGGCAACAACGATCCCAGCTTCTATCACAGCGACCTGACAATCACCGTCGCCGACCCGCTGCGGGCCGGCCACGCCCTGACCTACTACGCCGGCGAGACCAACGTGACGATGGCCGACGTGGTGGTGGTCAACAAATGCGACAGCGCCAAAAGCGAGGACATCGAGCAGGTCAAGGCCAACATCCGCTCCCGCAACCCGCGGGCGGCGATCGTCACCGCCGACAGCCCGGTCAACCTCGACGACCCGGCGCTGGTCAAGGGCAAGCGCGTGCTGATCGTGGAGGACGGCCCGACCCTGACCCATGGCGGGATGGACATCGGCGCGGGCTTCGTGGCCGCCCAGCGCGGCGGCGCCGCCGAGATCGTCGATCCGCGGCCGTTCGCCGCCGGTAGTATCGCGGCGGCCTACACCAAGTTCCCGCGCCTGGGACAGGTGGTGCCCGCGCTCGGCTACTACGGCGAGCAACTGGCGGAGCTGGAGCGGACGATCAACAGCGCGCAGTGCGACGCGGTGGTGATCGGTACGCCGATCGACCTGCGGCGCGTGATCGAGATCAAGCATCCGGCGACGCGCGTGCGCTATGACCTGGTGGAGCACGAGCCGGCGGCGCTGCGCGACGCGGTTGCGAAGGTCGTCGGGAAGTAGCGGCCCTACCAGGCGTCGCCCAGCGGCGTACCGAGCACGATTTCGCCGACGGCGTGGATCCGCACCACGACGCTGCTGTCAGCCGCCAGCATGCTGCCCAGCGGCAGTTCGAGCGCCGATTCGCCGACCGGTACGCGCACGCCGCGCCAGTGCTGGCCGTCCCAGGCCTCGACGCGCAGCAGGCTGCTGAAGTCGCCCAGCGGCTGATTCTGGCCGTCCTGGCCCAGCAGTGACAGCTTGAGGCGGCTGTTGCCGTCGATCCGCCCCGCGACCGTGTAGCTGACGTCGATGAAGCCGTCGGCCTGAATCAGATAGGGCTGGCCGGCGGCACCCGCGCGCACGAAGCGCTCGCGGTCGAAGGCTGCGAAGCCCGCCCCGCCGACCAGCCGCGAGCGGACGACCTGGGGCTGGCCATCGCCGGCGATCACGGCAGCAAAGGGCAGATGCACCACCACCATCGTCAGGTCGTGCTCGACATGGGGCCGGCTGAACTCGGCCAGCACCTCGACCTGCTCGGTGAAGCCGACCAGCAGCACCTCGTCGCGGTAGCGGTGCCCGGCCTGCACGGACTGCGCCAGCGCGGCGCGCAGTTCTTCCCGTGAATTCACCAGGTAGTTGTCGGCGCTCATCTCGCCGCCGACGTTGCTCTGACCGCCGTACAGGTTGTAGGTGCCCACGCCGGCGAGGTTGCCCAGCCGCTGGCTGCCGCCGCCCGGCCAGTAGACGCGGCTGTCGTAGAGGTCGAACGGGAGGTCCAGCGAGAAGCTGCCCTCGATCTCCGGCTGGGCCGTCCGGTAGGTGGCCGTCAGGCTGGCCCGCGCCGTGGCCGGCAGGCCGTAGTAGCCGCGATAGAAGTAGTCCTTGGGCTGCCACTTGCCCTGCGTGGTGGTCAGCAGCGGCTGCCCGGTGTTGTCGATCCGCCCGCTGCCCAGCCCCTGCATGCGTCCGCCGCCGCGCCCGAAACCGTACTGGTCGTAGATCACGGGCACGTCCGGGTACATGAACGCCGACTCGTCGGGCACCTCCAGTTCGACCCGCATCCGCTCGGCGGTGAACAGCAGCATGGTGGTCTGATAGGGCGTGTAGTCCGCATCGGGGTAGACATGCAGCTCCTGGAAGTAAGCCGCGACGCTGTCACCCCCGCGGTAGAAGTAGCCGGTCGACAGCCCCAGGTATGAGAAGCCGACGATCAGCAGCGGGATGGTGGTCCAGACCAGGGTGCGGCGCTTCAGCCGCCCGAGGATGATGAAGTTCAGCGGCCCGATCAGCACGATGTAGGCGAGGAGGAACAGCAGCACGAACGACGGCGTCATCGGCGTGGCCTCGCTGAGGCCGAGCAGCACGTTGCTGACGCTGTGGGGATGGACGAACCAGTCCGTGACGTGCACGCTGTCCTCAACCTTCAGCGCGCTGTCGATGAAGATCGGCGCCAGCGCGGCGTCCTGCCTGAACGGCTGGGCGGTGAAGTCGAAGGCCAGCGCCGTCACGCGGCCGCTGCCGCGCAGCTTGCGCACCACCACCGGGTACTCGCCCGCCCAGTTCGCCACCTCCGCGCCGCCGTCCAGCGTGCCGACCGCCAGCGTCGCCGGCGCGCTTTCGGCGCTGATGCCGTAGCGCGCGCCGAAGCTGCCCAGATCGGTGGTCTGGACGGTGCCCGTGGCGTTGAGCGGGCACAGCCCGGCCAGCGGGCTGGCCGCCACCGCGGCACCGTTGAGCCCCAGCGAGAAGATCAGGCAGGCGCCGCCCGCAACCCGAGCCTTGAGCGCCTCGGCCAGCTCCGGCGTGACCTGCTGGTAGTCCACGTCGCCCAGCACGATGGTGTCGGCGCGGGCGAAGAACTTGGGATTGGCGTCCACGTCGGCGATGTCCAGATAGGCCACGTGGGTCTGCGAAGTGCCCAGGTCCGGCGCGCGGGTGTTGTAGAGGTCGCGGTGCATCCTGACGCCCGGCAGCCGGTTCAGCGCGCCGAGCGAGCCGCTCTGCCTGGTCAGCACCAGGATGTTGGCGTCGGCGGGCTGCAGCATCCGGCGGTAGGCATCGAGCTGAAACTCCTCGGTGTAGGCCTTGGTCCGCACGCGCAGCACCAGCACCGGCACGTAGGCGCCGCAGGGGAAGTAGAGGTGGAAGCGTTTGCGCGAGGGCGTCGGCAGTTCGAGGCGCGTCACATACTCCACCCCGTCGTGCTCCAGCACCAGATCGCCCGACAGGTTGAGATCCGCGCTCTGGTTCTCCAGGTCGACGGTCACCGGATTGACGCGGCCCGGCTGAATCCAGCCGTTGTAGCCCAGCTCGACGTCGATCGTGATCCCCTCGGGCGGCCTGGACCATGCCGGCTGGCACCACAGCGCCAGCAGCAGCACGGCAGCGATTGCGCCGCAGGTCCACCTCATGCCACACCTCCGCTCTTCGAGGCGCGGAAGCGCGGGTAGATCAGCGTGGTGACGACCAGCACCAGCGCCGCCAGCGCCGTCTGCGTCCCCGCCGACAGCGCCCAGAGCAGCTTGCTGTTGACCAGATAGGATACGATCAGCGGCTGCGGATTGGCCCAGGCGAAACCGGCGGACAGCGGGCTGAAGACGTCGATCGCCGCCCACAGCGGGTTCAGCAGCAGCCCGACGGTGCCCAGCCAGTAGACGAAGATGTTGGGGGGCTGGCTGCGGAAGCTGACCGCCAGCGCGGTGCCGAACACGCCGGTCACCAGCCCCAGCACGATCAGGGCGAAGAAGCTGCGGCCCAGGGCGGTGCGCACGTCGTCGCTGACCAGCGACAACATCAGCCCGATGCTCGAGATGAACAGCGTCATCCCCGCCACGACGGTGGCCAGCTGCCAGAAGGCCTCGGGGCTGATGCCGCCGAAGGTGAAGGCCAGCGCGTAGATCGGCAGCGCCGTCACCACCAGGATGAACAGGAAACCGGTCGAGCTCAGGTACTTGCCCCAGACGATCTCATAGCTCCGGAACAGCGTCAGGTTCAGCAGGTCGAAGGTCTCCTGGTCCTTCTCGCTGGCGATGGTGCTGGCGTTGAGCGACAGACTGAGCAGCAGCGCCATGATCATCTGGGCGATGAAGACCGCGATCGCCATCGCCAGCCCGACGTCGCCCGCGCTGCGGGTCCGCGCCGCCAGCGCGGCGTAGCTGCCGAAATAGACGAAAAACGCCACGCCGCCGAGGATGATCGTGTAGGTCATGATCAGCCCCAGGGTGGCAACCCCGCGGGCGCGCTGGCGGTATTCCTTATGTACGATCGACCACACTGCCTTAAGTCCCCTCCACCGCGATCCAGTCGTAGGCCAGGATGCGCCGCGCCGGCCCATCAACCGGCGTCATCTCGCCGATAATGATCTTATCGCGCGCCGGCAGCAGCACTCGCGCGGGATAGTCGGGCTCGAAGTAGTCGAGCGGCTCGCCGCTGGCCGGGTCGAGGGCCACCCGCCGCTCAAACATGCCGGTCCGCTGACGCTGCTCGTCGGCGACCCGGTACTGCTCCCAGTCGATGGCAGCCGGGCAGTAGACCCGCAGCCAGCTGATCAGCCCGACGAACTCCGGCGCAAGGTATCGTTCCGAAATCAGCACCGCGTTGGCGAAGCCGATCCCGCCCAGTACCGGGAAGTCAGTCTCGTGGACCCAGCGCCGGTTGCCCTGCTGGTCGAGTGCCAGCGCCGCGCCGTAGACCAGGGTGAGCACCAGGCCGTCGGGGGTCACCATCGCCGCGGTAGCGTGAAGCGGAACCTGTCCCACCGGCGAGTCGGCGTAGAGCGCGTCGCGCGCGGCCTGAGACATCAGGTCGGTCCACCGATGCTCCCACTCAAGCTCGCCGGTCGCCAGCAGGCGGCACTGCACGCGCTCGTCGGGCAGCACGAAGTAGACGAGCCCCCGGGCGTCGTCAATCACCGCCCGCGAAGCCCAGCGATAACCGGCCACGCCCGAGAAATCGCTCCAGCGCAGCTCGCCGGTCGCGGCCCCGACCGCGAAGAACTCGCTGCCGCTCCGCCAGGACACCACCGTCCCGTCCGCGCCCAGCACGACGCCCTTGCCCCCCAGCAGGTCCGGGTAGCTCCAGCGAACGCTGCCGTCCCGAATCGCGAGGCTGCGCGTGCTGCCCTGCCAACCCGCGATGACCGCCTCCTCACCAACCACGAAACCGCTGTCAGTGCGGGACGGCGGCCCCAGCCAGCGACGCTCCGGCGTGCCGCCGGCAAGGTCCCAGCAGTAATGGCGGCCCAGGTCGTCCATCCCGACCAGCAGGCCCCGCGGATGGAAAAACAGCGACCCGAACGACTCCGGCAGGTCGCGGTCGAGGTGCTCGTAGACATCGACGTTGAACAGCCGCTGGCCGCTCACGACGTCGATGCCCAGCAGCTGGGGGCACCGCGCCGTCACCACCAGCAGCCCGTCGTGGTGCACGATCGAATTCGGGTGCGCGTCGCTGAACTCGCTGCCGTATTCAAAGACCCAGGCGGGCTCCCGCTCAAGCGGCAGCCTGAGCGCCGCCCGGCAGTAGCCGCTGTCCGCCGCGTCGCCCGCCGCCGTCGGCCACGCCCGCGTGTCGCCACCAAAGAGCGCCTCGCCCGCGGGCAGCGCGCGGGCCTGAGCCTCGCCGGTTGCCGCCGCGGCCCGCACCTCGGCCCCCGACTGGTCGCAGCCGGCGCATAGCATGCCCGTCGCCACCAGCAGCACGGCCAGCGCAGCTTGATCCCAGCGGACCATCACTCGCCGTCCTCGTCGCGCTTGTCCTGCTGGCGCCGCTTGCGTTTCAGCAACCGGCTGGTCATCTCGCGCGTGCTGAGGTCCTCGTGCCGTTTCGGTGGCGGTTTCGACGGCGGGCTCTTGTCGGCGGCGGGGGTGAACTCGCCACCCGGAGCGGCTTTGCCCGGACGGTCATCGCGGCGGTCCAGGCGCCGCCTCAGGTCCCTGAGCGCCGACTGCCCGGCGTCCGCCGCCGATGGCCGCTCCGGCGGCACGATCGCGCCCGGCGTGCTGTCCGCCGGGGCCGCAGTGCCGCCGGCGCGTTCCCGGGCCTCCGCTTCATCGCTCAGCGCCCGGCGCCGCGCGGCCACGTCCGCGCCGGGATCGGGCCGGCGCACCCGGGTCCGGGAGCGCGACTTGACGTCCAGCAGCCCGGCCAGGCTCTCCCGCGCCCGGCGTGCCCGCTGACCGGCCGCGCCCTCCAGCGCCCCGACCGCCGCCACGCGCAGCTCGCGCCAGTCCAGCGCCAGCCGCCGCACGGCCACGTCGAAGAGCCACAGCAGCAGCGCGATCAGGGTGAACAGCTCCCAGGCGTCCTCCAGCCGGCGCTGGGGCTGGCGCTGCTGGGTGAACAACCCCGGCAGGCTGACCCCCTCGGGCGCCAGGCTGCCGGCGCTTAAGTGGCTGAGCAGAAACGCGTTGGGCTCGAGGTTCTTGTACTCCGGCGAATAGGAGACCGACAGCCCCGCCGCCTGGGCCCCGGCCGAGACCGGATTGCCCCTCTCGTCCTCCGTCAGCTGCACGACGTTCATGAAGTAGTTGCCGTTGTCGCGCAGCGGGAAGCGGCCCTCGTACTGCCCGGGACCGGTCTGTGAGAGCGGCAGGGTGCGGGTCTCGAGGTCGGGCCCGGTGATCCGCGCCTCCAGCCGGCCGTAGTTGATGAACTCACCTTCCTCGCCCATCGCGCTGACCTGGATCAGCCCCTCGCTGCCCGTGACGCTGGTGGTCACGTCCACCCCGCTGGAGTCCAGGTCGCTGCGGATCCAGCGCGCCACGCCCGTCCAGAAGCGCTCGTAGCCCGACCAGTCCAGCCAGTAGCGCGCCCAGCGGTTCTTGGCGTCGCTGGTGAAGGCTGCGCTCTTGCCCAGCCCGTAGCGCCAGACGGCCAGCAGCGGATCGTCCTTGTGGGTGATCAGCGGCACCTGGGCGTTGTCCTTGGGCGAGGTGGCGACGTAGCCGTAGAGCGCCGGCGCCGCGCCCCAGGGGATCGCCGCCACCAGCGGATGATCGCTGGTCGCCCGCGCCGCGAACGGCTCCTCCGTCAGCGTCGCCTTGCTGGCCAGGAACACCTCGCGGGTGAAGATCTTGGGCAGGTCGTGCAGGCTGCCCGCCTCGTACATGTTGCCGCCGCCCAGCGCCGCCAGGTCCTGCATGAACGGCACGTCGGCGTCGGTGCCGAAGGCGACCGTCGAGATGGTGTAGTTGTCGCCCTGCATCTGCCCCACGAGGCCCTGGAAGTCGCCGGGCGCCACCATGCCGTCGCTGAAGACCAGCACGTGGCGAATCTGCACCGGAATGCCGCGGGTGGACTCGTAGGCCGCCTGGAGCGCGGGATAGAGGTCCGTCCCGCCGCCGGCCTGCATCGCGCTGATCTTGGCCAGCGTGTCGGCCTTGTTGATGCCCTTGGTCGGCTGCACCACCCACTGCCCGACGGCGTCGAAGCCCATCACCGCCACCCAGTCGCGCTCGGTCTGCAGCGCCACCACCGCCTTGCAGGCTTCCTTGGCCATCGCGACCTTCGTCACGCCGCCGACGGTGGCCCCCATGCTGCCCGACTTGTCGATCAGGCAGATCACCAGCGTGGAGGGCGTGATCCGCTTGCGGCGGAAGTCCATGTCGACGGGCAGCGTCTCCTCGATCGGGGTGTCGAAGTAGCCGCCGGGGCCGAAGCTGTGCTCGCCGCCGATCATCATGAAGCCGTGACCCTGGTCGCGCACGAAGGTCTGGATCATCTTCATCTGGTCGTCGGTCACGTCGTAGGCCGCGACGTCGCTGAGAATCACGGCGTCGTAGTTCAGCAGGTCGCCCATCGCGTAGGGGATGCCCCCCGGCGCGACGACGTCGACCTCGATGTTGTGCGCGCTGAGCGTCTGCGGCAGAAACGCCGCCTCGCCGCGGTCGCCGGTGGCGTAGAGCAGCCGCGGGGTGCCGCTGACGACGCTGAAGGCGTAGGCGCGGTTGTTCTCCGCGATGGTGTCGTACTCCGGCTCGATCGCCAGCTCGTAGGTGAAGAACCCGCTGCGGTCGATGGTGATCGGGAAGTCGTAGACCTCCTTGCCGGGGCGGATGTTGATCGGCACCTTGTCGACGAACTCGCCGTTGCGGATCAGGCTGACCTGGGCCGGCGTCGCCACGGTGCTGTCCAGCACGAAGCGCACGTTGACCGTCTCGCCGAGACTGGCGCGGCCCGGAGCGTCCAGACTGGCCAGCACCACCTCGGCGCCGGTCTGGCTGCCCAGCGGCACGACGTAAAGCTCGACGCCGTTATCGCGCGCCACCCGCGACTCGGCGATCGCGCTGCCGACGTTTTCGTTGCCGTCGGTGATCAGCACCAGCCGCTTCTGGGCGTTGTCCGGAAAGGAGGCCACCGCCAGCTGCAGCGCCTCGCCGATGTCGGTGAAGTTGCCGCGCGGGGTGGTCTGCCACTCGGCGAGCATCCGCTCGTCGACGCCCGGCGCGGGCAGGAACTCCAGGTAGGCGTCGGCGCCGAAGTTGACCTTGCCCAGGCTGTCGTCTTTCCTCATGGCAGTACGCGCCTCTTCCAGCGCGGCCTGCACTGCCGGCAGCTGGGCGCCGTCGATCGAGTCCGAGCTGTCCAGCGCCACCACGACGCTGACGCGGTCGCTGAGCCGCACGAACTGCACGCCCGCCAGCGCGCAGACCAAGAGCGTCCAGACGATGATCCGCACGCCGAGGCTGATCCACTTCTGGTACGGCCCGAGGCTGGCGAAGCTTAAGCGCAGCGCCAGCCAGCCGATCGCCGGCAGCGCCAGCAGCAGCAGCAGCCAGACTGGCCGTGAAAACTCAAGCATCGCTTTCCGTTATTACCATTGCCGCCCGCCCTCAGGCCTGCCGCTCGCCGGCGGCCAGCTCCGCCAGCCGGGCCTCGGCCAGCGCCAGGTGGGCGAAGATCTTGCTGTCAACCAGTTCACCCGCGGTATATTTTGCCATCAGGAAGGGCGCCAGCTCCGCCAGCGGCACCAAAGAGACCTCGATGCGCTCACCGCCCGTACCGCCGCCGGCGCTGACCTGCTGCAGATTAAGACAGAGGTAGGCGCTGAATAGTTCGTCCGTCAGGCCCGGACTGACGGTGCCGGTGAACAGCAGCTGCACGTCGGCAGCACGCCAGCCCGTCTCCTCCTCCAGCTCGCGCCGCGCGGCATCCTCCGGCGCCTCGCCCTTAACGTCGCACAGCCCGGCCGGCAGCTCCCAGACCCAGGTCTCAAGCGGCGCACGCCACTGCCTCAGCAGCGGCACCTCTCCGTCTTGCGTGATGCCCAGCATGTGCACCGTGCGCGGATCGGGCCTATGCGCGCTGTACCAGATGTGCCGCCGCCCGTCGGGCCCGTCGAAGCTGCGCTCCTCGACGCGCCACCACGGGCACTGCCAGACTACGCGCGGGCCTTGATCCGCCATGCACTGAGTATAGCGGCGGGCCGGTGGCAAGCCGGCGGGACCCATCATGCGCAGGGGCGGCGTATACGCCGCCCACATTTCAAGGTGGGCGCCATGAATGGCGCCCCTACCCGAATTCCTCTGTGGCCTCTGCGATCTCTGTGGTTAGTCCCTGCATCGCGGGCGAAGCATGGCGTCGCCCCTACAATTCGGGCGCACAGTCCCGCTGTCAGCGGGACCTGCGATTCCCATTGGCCTCCCCGGCTCAGTAGTAGGCGACGTAATGCAGCCGGCGGCTCATGCCCTCGTTGAGGTAGGTGACTGCCGGGAAGCCGGCGACCTGCGCTACGGAGGAGCTGTCGGCCTTGACCTCCTCGGCCACCAGCGCCGGCAGACCCCAGCTGGCGCCGGCCGGGTCGTTGGCCACGATGCACTCCAGGCCGCCGTCGCGCCGGAACACGATCGCCGGGCGGTCTTCCACGAGGACCATGCCCCGCGGCCTGCCGTCAAGCACCAGCAACCGGGAAGAGCCCCACGCCGTACCTTCGGCATCCAGCGCCCGTACGTAGCGCAGCGCCCCTAGCGTGCCGTCGTAGTAGGCAATCGCCGGGTGGCCGTCAACCACCAGCAGCCGGCTGTCAAAACCGGTGTTGCCCTGGCCATCCACTATTGCGGAAGCGCCCCACTGCTGGCCCTCGGCATCCGTGGCACGGACGTACAACAGGCATCCGTTGGCGTTTTCCTCCCAGTGCCCGCGATATGAGATCGCCGGCCTCCCGCTGACGATGTTCAGCGAAGGGTAGGTCACGCCCGCCTCGATGAGCCCGTACACGTACGTGGCAGCTTCGCCCCATGCCTCGCCCGCCGTATCGAGCGCGATCGTGATTCGATCATCACAGGCCAGAGCGGGCCGGCCGTCAAAGACTGCAAATGAAACGGTGGCCGAGCCATACGGCGTGAAGACCGACGGCACCGGCCACGCCGCGCCCTGACCGTCCTCCGCACGCGCGAACAAGTTGTTGTAGACTACCGCCGGCCGCCCGGCTACTTCCGCCATCGCGATGCATTGTATGGTGTAGATCTCATCAATCGTTACGGGCTCAGCCCAGGCCGTACCCTGCGCATTCAGCGCCCGCATATAGTTCGTCCAGTACTGCGTCGGATCAGTGGTCCGGGAATCATAGGCCACCGCGGGCAATCCCTGCACTTCCGCCAGTGCCGTGTAGTATCGCACCTCGCCCGTGTTCTGCAGCGTGTAGTCCTGCCACTGCGCGCCCGCTTCCACCGTGACGTCCACGCTGGCCGTGGCGGTCAGCCCGTCGTCGTCCGTAACGCGCACTGTGGTGGTGAATGTGCCGGGCTCGTAGTAGTAGCAGACCGTCGCGGACTCAGGGCCCGAGTTGTAGGCGAAGTTGCCGCTGCCGTCGAAGTCCCACTCCCAGCTGACGATCTGCCCGTCGGCATCCCCGCTGGCACCGGCGTCGAAGTCAACCGCCAGCGGCGCAGGGCCGCTCAGCGGAAAGCGGCTGAGCATGGCCGTCGGCCACACCGGCGTCTTGACCTTGATCAGCACCTCATCGGTAGCCGTCATCCCGCCATTGTCCGTGACGCGCATCGTTGCCAGGTAGTCGCCGACGGCACCGTAGGTGTGCTCGGTGACTCCCTGCGAGCCGGTGTCGACCCACTCCTCGCCGCCCACCGGCCCGTTCCAGTCCCACTCGTACTTGACGATCCAGCCGTCGAGATCGCCGCTGCCGAGCCCGCTGAGCGTCACCGTCAGCGTCTCCAGGCCCCTGGTCGGGTCGGCGCCGAGGATGGCGATCGGGGGCAGATTGGCCACCAACGGCTCCACCACGTTGCTCGCCGCGCCGTCGTCCGCGCCGTGATAGGGACGGACCCAATAGTACAGGTCAACGTCCGCCGCGTCGATCGGCTGGCTGAAGATCAGCCGCCCGGCGGTGGAGTCGCCCGCGCTCAGCGCCACCTCGGCCAGCAGGCCGGCGCTCGGGCCGTTGGGCTGATCCGGCTCCATCGGGCAGTCGCTGACCTCCGCGGAGCAGTAGACGTGGTAGCCCTCCACCAGCGCGTCGAAATGCTGGCCGATCGGCGTGATGTCACCGAGGCCGATCAGCCCGTCGCCGCTGCCGTCGATCGCCGCGCCGAGGCTCTCCGGCGGGAAGGGCTCACCGGCGCCCGCCGGGCTCTCCTCGCCGAAGTGCTGGCCCAGCGGCGTCAGATCCGCGACGCCCACCAGCCCGTCCTGGTTGTAGTCGCCGGTGTTCCGGTAGAGCCACTCAAGCGAGGAGTCCGGCTCGCTGAAGCTGAGCTGCGCCGCCCCGGCCTCGCCCGCCGGTGGCGTGCTGACTGCGCGCGGCGGTGTCTCGCGCAGCACGCGCTCAAGCTCGGCCGTCAGGGCGGCCCATAGGTCCGACGCCACGCCGTCAGGCACAGCCAGCGCCTCATACTGAATACTGCCCGCCGCATCCGCTGTTGCCGGCGCCCCCGCCGAGCCGCCGCAGCCCAGCAGCGCCAGCAGCA
>Ga0180429_10000759_pt1 | contig 28291 bp, 25 predicted proteins | sample SS_ome_FD_132428 | JGI IMG/M metagenome (GOLD analysis project Ga0180429, IMG submission 132428) | Hypersaline lake sediment archaeal communities from the Salton Sea, California, USA - SS_1_S_1 metaG | ecosystem: Environmental > Aquatic > Non-marine Saline and Alkaline > Hypersaline > Sediment ...
CGCTCAGCGTGACATCGGTTTCTGTCTCTCCGGGGTCCAGGATCAGGGTCCGGTCTTCACCAGCGTCGGCGATGGGAGGCTCGTTTCCAGGGTCACAGGTCGACTGGAGAATCGCACACCTGGATTGGGTGCAGAGAAGAACCAGTCTTCTTGCGTCAAGAACAGTGATCATCCCGTCGCCATCCAGGTCGCGCGGATCATCGTCCCCCGCAGCAGGGGTGTTCCTGGCCGCGAGCAGAATGTTCAAGTCGAGACGATCCACGTCACAGTCACTGTCCAGGTCACCCGGCACGCCGCTTGAGACGGGCGGGTCCGCCTGCGCGGCGACCCATCCGGGCAAGAGAAGCAGGAGAACGAGTGCGTAAAGAAGTCGGTTACGAGGGGGTCGATTCAGAACTCGATGGCTGCGCCACGCCATAATGTCCTCCGTGAGATGAGGGCACAGATCTGCCGTGATTCACGTGCTGTCTCGCCGGCAAGGGGGGTCAAATTTTGAAGTATTCACGGTAAAACTAACTTTGTATATGGAAAGGAGACTACTGAAAAATGAAAATGCAGTCAAGTAATTCCAAATGAAAATGGTATGAAATGTAGTACGCTGTATTTCTGCTCGCATCCTTACGGGGAGATATCGAGAGCGGATTCGTGTACGGTCTTACATCACACGAACCGAAGGCGTCTGTAGTTATAGAACTACGTTTCTATTTAGGAAAATATCGTTGTCTGTGTGCCACCCGAAACCGGGGGAGTCTCGCCAGGGCGACGAGGCCCTCAGACAGCGGTTACCGGATACCTCCTCGGGCTTGTACAGTTTTTCGCAGGCTTGTAATATACACGTATGGTTGCATTGAACCCTGGCAAGCTTATCGCCAAGTGGCGGTGAGGCGAGCAAACAGGAGGGAAAAGGATGCCGGACCCAAAACTCGTGAAGACCCTGGAAGGGCGTGCCACGACCTTGCGCCGCCACCTGGTGACCATGGCCGCGAATGGACAGCTTATCCACCTGGGGGGGTCCACGTCCATTGCGGACTTGATGGCGGCCCTGTTCTTCGACTTCCTGGACGTGGAAGGCAAGAGAGGACCGAAGGACCATTTCCTCCTGAGCAAGGGGCACTGTGTGCACGCCATGCACGCGTGCCTTGCCGAGCTGGGAAAGGTCGATGCAAGTGAATTCACGAAGTTGGCTCAGATGGGAACCCGCCTGGCCGGACACCCGAGCCTGAAGGCCCCGCTGGTCGAATTCGCCACCGGTTCGCTGGGCCACGGGCTCTCGGTGGGCATCGGAATCGCCTTGGCAGAGAAGCTCAACGGGAGCTCATCCAGGACCGTTGTGATGATGGGCGATGGGGAGATCCAGGAAGGTTCGGTTTGGGAGGCCGCGCTCTGCGCGCCCAAGTTCGGGCTGGAGAACCTCCTGGCCATCATAGACTGCAACGGGTTTCAGGCCAACGCGCCCGTGGCCGACATCGTCCCCGTCGATCCCCTGGAAGAAAAATGGCGGAGTTTTTCGTGGAACACCCTGGTGATCGACGGCCATGAAATGGGATCGATCCTGGGGGCCCTGGAGGAATTTTCGGCCAAGAAGGGACCCACTGTGATCATCGCCAATACGGTGAAGGGAAAGGGCGTGCCCGGAGTGGAGGGAACGGCCAGGGCGCACTTCACATCACTCGAAGACCATGAGGTCCAAGAGGCCCTGAAGGGGCTGGAGGTGGAATCATGCTAGGTTTCGTTTGGGCATTTTCGCAGGCGGGCGTATTGGCAGAGATGGCCGACAATAACCCGAACGTGGTGGTGGTTTCCCAGGACATGGGCCCGTTCAGCCCCTTTTCGGAACAGCATCCCGACCGATTTTTCGATGTGGGCATAAGCGAGGCGAACCTGGTCGGGGTGGCTGCCGGGCTTGCGCACGCGGGGAAACTGCCCTTCGTTGTTGCCATGGCCCCCTTTGTGAGCATGCGGAGCTTTGAGCAGATCCGGGACGATTGCAGTTACAACCGGAACGGCATCAAGATTATCGCCCCCTGTTCCGGCCTGGAAGCAGGGCACTGGGGAGCCACCCATCACTCGGTGGAAGACCTGGCGCTTCTTCGCTTGATTCCGGGCATGACCGTGCTGTGTCCCGCGGACCCGGGAGAGGGAACCAAGGCGGTTCTGGCGGCCGCTGAAGTGGATGGACCCGTGTACATACGTTTCGGGTACATTCAGCCCATCGACGGGTACGACGAGGACTTCGTTATCGGGAAGGCGCCGGTCCTGCGCGAAGGGTCCGACATGGCCATCCTGGCCACCGGAGCCGTCGTGACCGACGCGCTCAAGGCCCATGATCTGCTAAAGGAGCAGGGGGTTTCGGCGCGCGTGTTGAACATGCATTCCATCAAGCCCATCGACCGGGAGGCGATCGAGAAGGCGGCCGAGGAAATCGGACGCATCGTGACCGTGGAGGAGCACTTCGTGAACGGGGGCCTCGGCGGGGCCGTTGCCGAGATCCTCGCAGAAAAGGGGAAGGGGCGTCTCGTGCGACTGGGCCTCAAGGACGAGTTCGTGATGGAAGTGGCCCCCTACCCGGACATCCTGAAGCTGGTCGGCCTGGACGCGGAGAGCATCGCCGCTTCTGCCAAGGCCATGCTGGGGTAGGGGCCGGAACTTTTCCGGTCGCGGGCGCGAAGAGGGGTTAAAGAAGCGGGCATCACTCCGGGGCCTTCATCAGACCTGTTCGTTTTCTCCACTCTTCGACCGTCCAGGTCCAGGAGTCGACGAGTTCTCCGGCCTGCTTGCCCGGCCGCATCTTTCCGAGGTAGGTCGTGTCATAAACGATGTCCATATTGGCCTGCACGAAGGACTGCCACTGCCAGAGGTGTCCCTCCTGCGTGTCCAGGACGAGGATGAGATCCCCCTGGGTGATCAGTTGGTATCGACCCACGTCTCCCGCCTTCACCGATGGCGGCATGGTCAGGGCCAGTGAAAGCGAACAAGTCAGAATAAGCGCTGCAGCCCCTGTTCTCATCTCTCCTTTCCTCCCTTGACGGCCTCCAGTGGTTACCTGTCCTTCCCGGGGTGCCGGTGAACGTCTCCCGGGCGTCTCTTCTCTCCCAGATTCCCCGTCGAAAGTCAATGTGGAATTCGGAACAGGGACAGCACTGTCAAGATTTTCTTCTGTTATCCGATAGAGTAGGTAGGTCTCGCAACTGTGACCCGGAGGAGTCGAGCCATGATAGCCGCACAGATAGAGCAGGCCATTGAAGAGAAGGAACGGAGATGCGACAAGGCTCGTTCCTGCCTGTCCGGCGGACAGGATTGTCGCTGCCGTGTCGTGCAGCTCGTGGACGATTCGATCCTTGCCGTGAGACCCCCGCTCGAGATGAAGTGTACCCACAAGATGCGCTATCGAGACGCCTTTCTGTGCACCTGCCCCGTCAGAAAAGAGGCCTACAAGCGCTACAAGATCTGACGTCCCTGCTTTCCCCTTTTCGGCGGCCCCTTCCCAGTGGACCGTGTTCAATGGTATAACTCATCTTGGTTGAAATTCCCGGTCTTTGACCAAAGGACGGCTGCGGGTGGGGCGAATCCATTCGTCCGCCCCCTTCATCGATATGGGTAGGATCGGAAAGGAGAGTCCCCTATGGGTAGCGTAGCCATAACCGGTGCCGGCGGCTATATCGGGCAGCGTCTGATCGCGTATCTGGATTCGCAGGACGGTTGCACGCGAATCCTGGGAACGGACATCGTGGAACCGGAGGTCGCATCCGAGAAGTTGACGTTCCTGAACCGGGACATTCGAGATCACGGCCTGATCGATTTCTGGAGGGGTCAGGGCGTGGAGACCCTGGTTCATCTCGCCTTCATCGTCGACCCGATCCGCGACCGGAAGTTGATGTACGATATCAACGTGAACGGAACGCTGAATGTGCTCAAGATCTGTGAAGAACTGAACATCGGCCATGTGATCGTGGCCTCGAGCGGGACCGCTTACGGGGCCTGGCCCGACAACCCGGAACCCCTGAAGGAGGAGGACCCGATCCGGGTCTTTCCGCCCAGCTTTGACTACGCTCACCACAAGGGACTGAATGAGCAGCACTGTGCCGCGTTTATGGAAAAGCATCCGGATGTGCTTTTCAACATCGTTCGCCCCTGCGTCGTGTACGGGCCGAACACGAAGAACTACCTCTCGCGGTATTTTGCGAATATGCCCTTCGTCGCCCTGGTGGACGGACACGACCCGAACATGCAGTTCGTCCACGAGGATGATGTTGCCGAGCTCTTCTCTCTGCTGATTGAAAAGAAGGCGCCCGGCGCCTTCAACGTTGCCGGGGATGGAGTGGTCCGTAGCTCTGAAGTGGGTGCCATGATCGGTAAGCGCTCTGTGAAGGTGCCCCGCTGGCTGTATCACGCAGCCCTGTGGACGATGTGGAACCTGCGGCTGAAGACCGCCGAGGCGCCCCCGGGAATCGTGGACTACACGTCCTATCCCTGGGTTGTGGATACGAAGCGGGCCAAGGAATTGCTCGGCTGGAAGCCCCAGTACACGTCCAAGGACACCCTCAGGATCATGTTTCGAACCCACGGATACACAATCGTTGATTAGATGATTGGAGGAATCGCGCATGCGAATCGTGAAGGCGGGATGGATTACAGACAGGATACTGCTTCTGGGAAGCGAAGAGTCGAATGTCTATCTTCTCAAGGGCGAGGAGTACACGATCGTGGGGGGTGGGATGATCACGATCGTTCCGGACATCCTCGAGCAGTTGGGCGTTTTCGGGATCGAGGAATCGACGATCACCAGGCTGCTCATCCTGCACACCCACTTCGACCACTGTGCCATTGCACCCTTCTTCGCAAAGAGGTGGCCGCAATTGAGGGTGGTCACTTCGAAACGGGGAAAAGATCTACTCGCAAACCCGAAGGTTGTGGACAGCATTTCGTTCCTGTGCAAGACTGCGATCGCGCAGGCCGGCATGGAGGAAAAGGCAGAGGCCCTGAATTTGATCTTCGACGGGTTGGAGTTCCAGGAGACCGTGGATGGCGGAGATCGAGTGAGCTGGGGAGGCGTCGAGTTGGAGATCATCGATGCGCCCGGGCATTCCTCCGACTCCATTGCAGCGTACATGCCTTCGGAAAAGGCCCTGTTTGCCTCGGATGCGGGCGGAATCCCCTTCGGAGACGATGTCTTCGCCGCAGGGAACTCGAACTTTACGAAGTACCAGGAGACGCTCGAGCGATTCAACGAGTACGACGTGGACATTCACCTGGCGGAACACTACGGCGCCTTCACCGGGGAGGACGCGAAGAATTTCATGCCGAAATCGATTGCGGCAGCGAAGGAAATGCGGAAACTGCTGGAAGAGTCGTACGCCCGCACCCGGGACGTGGAGGAGAGCACCCGGGAGCTCACCGATCTCATCATGAAGCGTGCGCCGGACTACTTTCTACCGAAAGAGGTCATGGCGATGGTCATCGGCCAGATGATGAAATACATCGGCAAAACGCAGGCGGGGGGGTGAGGATGGGGCCGGGCTGAAAAGTGGTGGCAGGGGTCATGACTCGCCGGGCTCAGACGGTCCGTTCTTCTCAAAACTTGGGGCCCAGGTATGCCACGGAAGAGTTGAGGGTCATCAATTCCTGATAATCCTCTTCCGGCACTTCGATTCCGTATCGAGTGCGGAGCACCATCACAAAGTCGAGAAAGTCCACCGAATCCAGCCCGAGCTGCTCCCTGAGGGAGAGGTCGGGATCCACATTGCTCAGGTCCAGGCCCTCTGCGACCTGGTCCAGGATCTCGAGTATGCGTGAGGCCACCTGATCGGGATGCACAGTGTCTCCTTGTTGCATTGAAGCCCCAAGTATAGGAAATGGAATCGAAAGCTGTCAATGGCGGTCCGTGGCACCTGTGGTGGCACGGGTGCGGGACTTCCCCGGGTGGTTCGGTTTGACAGGGCTCCGGGTTTTTCATTAAGTTTAGGATCCAAGTCCCTGGTCGGAAGGCTTCACCATCATTCCCTGGAGTAGACACGTCATGTCCGTTTTTTTCGAAAGGGCTCGTGCCGGCGCCCCATTCGTTTCGACGGTTCTGGATGCCCTTGAACAGGCCGCCCGCGAACGGCCCGACGCCGGGATCACCCTGCTCGCCGAGAAGGGGGATGAGCCCCCGGAGGCACGCAGCTATGCACAGATTTTGAGCGGGGCCCGCCGCCGCGCCTCTCAGCTCGAAGAGGAGGGAGTGCATCAAGGCGACCGGGTGATCCTGGTGCTTCCCACCGGCTTCGACTTTGTGGAGACCTTCCTCGCCCTGCAGATGCTGGGTGCGGTGCCGGTTCCTACGTACCCGCCCATGAGCCTTCAACAGGCCGCCGTGGGGCTCGAACGGGTGCGGCACGTGGCGGAAGATGCGGGAGCGAGGTTCTGCCTGACCATTCGGTCCCTCCTGCCGCTCCTTGGGGGACTGACCCTGAGCGTGTCCTCTATGGAGGGCGTACTCGACATAGGCCGGTTCGACGGAACAGGCGCCGCGGAGTTGTCCCGGGAGATCGACCCGGAGGCCGTGGCGCTGGTGCAGTACACGTCCGGCTCTACAGGGGATCCGAAGGGGATCTGTCTCGGGCATCGGCAGCTCGTGGCGAACTGCCACGGTCAGGGACAGGCCGTAAAGGTCGATGCGGATGACGTGCTCGTATGCTGGCTTCCTCTCTACCACGACCTCGGGCTGGTCTGTTCGCTTCATTCCTGCCTCTACTGGCGCACCCCCATGATCCTGATGCCTCCCCAGGCTTTTCTGCTGGAGCCTACCTCCTGGCTTCGGGCCATTTCCGAGTACAGGGGAACGATTTCTCAGGCACCGAACTTTGCCTTTTCCCGTTGCGTGAAGTGGGTCGACGAGAGCGCCATGGCAGGACTGGATCTCTCCTCCTGGAGGGTGGCGCTCGTGACCGCGGAACCGGTGAACCCGAACGCTATCGATGCCTTTGCCCGCAAATTCCATTCGGTGGGTTTCAAGCGGGAGGCCATCTGTCCGGCTTACGGCCTGGCCGAGTGTACGGCAGGAGTCACCTTCCCTCGGCCCGACGGGTTGGACCCGGTGGATGAGGTGGATCGGGCATTGCTCAGTGAGGGGCGGGCCGTGGCGAGCGAAGAACCGGAGGACGCCGTGGCGCTGCCCTCTCTCGGCTGGGCCCTTCCCGGACACGAAGTTCGGATCCTGGGCGAGGACGGTGCCGAGTGTCCGGAACGGGTGGTGGGTGAGGTGCTGGTGCGTGGCCCTTCCTTGATGGAAGGGTACTGGCAAAGGCCGGAAGCGACCCGTGAAGTGATCCGTGAAGGCTGGTTCTACACAGGGGATCTGGGCTACCTGGCTGGCGGAGAGCTGTACGTTTGCGGCCGGAGAAAGGACCTGATCATCGTCAGGGGCCGAAACTACGACCCCCAGGATTTCGAGCGCGCCGCCGAGAGCGTGAAAGGCGTTCGGCAGGGGTGTGTGGTTGCCTTCGGCACCTATGATGAAGACAAGTCGAGCGACGCTGTGGTGTTGATTTGCGAAACCCGGGTGAGCGAGGAGGCGGCCCGGACATCGCTCTTGAACAAGATCCGCACCGTTGTTACCGACGCCTGCTTGATCCCGGCCTCGGAGATCCTGCTGGTCTCGCCGGGTTCCCTGCCAAAGACCTCGAGCGGGAAGCTCCAGAGGCAAAAATCCAGGCAACTCTGGGCGGCGGGCGAGCTCGCCCCAAGGCGTACGCGGCGTCGCGACCTGGCCAAGATGGCCGCGAAGTCAGGGCTCGGATTTGCCGTGAGCAGCGTGCGGCGAAGGCTTGAGCGCAAGTGAAACGTTCACCTCAACCCGCCCCGGACCCGGCAGCATTCCTATGGGAGCACCGTCGTGTCTTTCTGGACAGGGCCTTGCCCGGGCCCATCCTGGACCTTGCATGCGGGGGGGGCCGGAACGGGGTCTTTCTGGCAACAGAGGGCCTGTCCGTGGTCTGTTGCGACCGTTCTGCCGGGGCGCTGAACCGGACGCGAGACCTGGCGGAAGAGAAGGGGGTCAAGGTAAGCTTGTGGCAAGCGGACCTGGAGCGGGAAGGGACAAACCCGCTACGCCTCGGCTCCTTTGGAGGGGTCCTGATCTTCCGATATCTGCACCGTCCGCTGATTCCCCATATCCGGGCATCGCTCAAGGCGGGTGGGGTGCTCATGTACGAGACCTTCACCGTGGAACAGCCCCGATTCGGAAGACCGAGAAACCCGGACTTCCTGTTGAAGAAGGGGGAGTTGCGGGGGTGGTTCGAGGATTGGGAGGTGATAGAGTTCTTCGAAGGTATCCGGGAGGGCCCGGAGAGGGCGGTTGCCCAGATCGTGTGCCGGAAACCGGGGTGATCTTCCGGAACATTCGTCCTTGAATCAACCTATGGGCCGAGGGATAAGGGCCTTCAACGCTATAGCGAAGGATTCTACACCGGAGGCAAGGAGGATGATCGAGCATGGGCGTGGAAGAGACGAACTGGGAAGAAATCCAGCGCTGGGACGAGAAGTACTATCTCCACGTGAAACAGGCCGCAAAGGAGTACATCTTCCTGCCGGTGAGCCACACGGAAGGGAACTTCGTCCATCTGGTGGGCGGGCTGAAGCTCCTTGATTTCGTGAGCCAGATCATCGGCGCCAACCTTGGGTTCAAGCACCCGCGCGTCACGGCCGCCATCAAAGAAGCGGCGGACAAGGTCGGCTTTGTGCAGGAACTGTTTTGTACGGAATACCGCAGCCGGGCGGCAAAACGGATCATGGAAGATGTTCTCGGCCCTGACGACTGGGCGGGACGGATGCGGTTCGTCAACACGGGCAGCGAGGCGAACGAACACGCTTTTGCGATCGCAAAACAAGTCACGGGAAGACCGAATATCATCACCCGGGAGTTTGCCTACCACGGATCTACGAGCGGGGCAGCGGGTGCGTCCCGGAACCGCTTCTACCGATCCTCTTTCGCGTGTCCCGATTCCGGGGAGATCCGTGACGTACCGAACTTCCCGGGAACCGGCTTCCACGTAGTGCCCGCGCCTTACTGCTATCGCTGCTCTCTGGGGCACACCTATCCGTCGTGCAAGCAGGAGGACGGGAGGCTGGCCTGCATCCTTGCCTCGGAAAACCTTATTCGTACCCTCGGCCCGGAAACGGTGGCCGCCTTCGTCACGGAGATTTTCTACGGAGGGTCCTGCATCAACCCACCGCCGGAGTACATCCCCCAGTTGCGCGAGATGACCCGCCGGCTCGAGATTCTCTGGATCGACGATGAAGTGGTCTGCGGGTTCGGTCGGTGCGGCAAGTGGTTTGCCTATCAACTCTACGAGGGGGTCACGCCGGACATCATGACCATCGGAAAGGGGATGAACGGGTGCGCCCTTCCGGGAGGAGGCGTGATCATCTCGAAGGAGATCGCGGAGGAAGTCGACCGGTACCGTTATTGGACCGGGAGCACCCACGCGGGGCACCCGATCGTGGCGGCAAGCGTGGCGGCTGCGGTCGAGTTCATGCTGGAGGAGAACATCCCGCAGGTCGCCGCCGAAAAGGGGGTGATCCTCGGTGAGAAGCTCCAGTGGCTCGAGAACCAGCACAAATGTGTGGGGCTGGTGCAGAGCGTGGGCCTCCTCGGTGGGTTCGAGGTGGTGAAGAACCGTAGCCGGAAGGAAGCGTTCATCCAGGAGGACCGGTTCGCCACGTTCGCCGGGGATATTTCGAAGTACCCTGAGGTGATCATTTCCGAGAAGTGCGTATTGAATGGAGTGATGGTCGGCTCCAACGTACCGAACGCGATCCGGGTCGCGCCTCCCTTGACGATCAAGGACGAGGAGATCGAGTTCGGCTTCGAGGTGATCGACAAGGTCCTGACCGAAATCGACGAGATGTGCGATTGATGGGGGAAAGATACATGGAAATGCGAGAAGTCCAGGAGAACATGTTTCTGCCCCTGCCGGGAATCCCCCCGATCCTGATTACCAGGACAGACGGGGTGTATCTGTATGATTCGTCGGGAGCCAGGTTTATCGACGCCTCGGGGGGGCCCATGGCCGTGACGATCGGCCTCGGACGCAAAGAGGTGGCGGAAGCGGCGAAGAAGGCGATCGAACAGGTTTCGTACGTGTTGCCCATCTTTGCGACGGAAGCCCGAATCGAGCTCACCAAGCGAATCAAGAAGCGCCTGCCCCCGGAGTTGAAGGAGGTGTATTTCTGCTCGGGCGGGTCCGAGGCAAACGAGGCGGCCGTCAAGTTCGCGCGCCAGTACCACGTGCTGGCGGGACGAGAGTCCAGATACAAGGTCATGTCCAGAAACCTGAGCTATCACGGGATGACTCTACTGACCCTGTCCGTCGGCGATGTGAAGATGCGCCAGAGGGATTTCCTGCCCATGTTGTGGAAGAACCCGCGCGTGGAGCCCCATTACTGCTACCGGTGTCCCTTCGGCAAAGAGTACCCGGGATGTGACATCGACTGTGCTCTGGATCTCGAGAAGAAGATCCTGAAGGAAGGGCCGGATACGGTCGCGGCATTCATCGTCGAACCGGTCGTGGCTTCAGCCGGTGGGGGATTGGCCCCGCCCCCGGAGTATTTCCCCATCATCCGGGACACGTGCGATAAATACGACGTGCTGCTCATCGCGGACGAAGTGGTCACAGGATTCGGCAGGACCGGGAAGAACATGGGGATGGATCATTTTGGCGTGGTTCCGGACATTGCGACCTTTGCCAAAGGTGCCAGCAGCGCCTATGCCCCGCTGGCAGGCATGGCGGTAAGGGGGGATCTCGCGGAACTCTTCAAGGAGAAAGAGGCGGAGTTCCAGCATCTCTACACCTTTTCCGCCCACCCTCTCTCCTGTGCCGTGGCGAACGAGGTACAGCGGATCATCGACGAGGAGGGATTGATCGCCCGAGCGGCCGAAATGGGGGACTACCTCGGGAAGAAGCTCCTCGAACTCGAGGAAATGCCCATGGTCGGAGACATCCGGGGCAAGGGACTCTTGAGATCCATCGAGTTCGTGCAAGACAAGGGCACGAAGGAGCCCTTTCCAAAGGCGAAGAACGTGAAGATGGACATTATCACCACCTGTCTCCTGAAGGGCGTGTTCTTCTACCCGGGCTACTGGGAGGATGAGCAGGGCCGGGGGGACCACATCATGATTGCGCCACCCTTCATCATTACCGAGGACCAGATCGACGAATGCATAGGGGTGCTCCATGACACCCTGGAAGAATTGTAGATTGGATGCGGGGTGAAACAAACGCCGCTGTGAAGAGACTCGGCTTTCGAGAACGCTTTGTAGCACCTGTGTTGCTTGTCTTCGTTGTCATGACCTTGTCGTGGCTGACATACAACCTCGCCTGGCGACTCGAGAGCGCCACCCTTCACCGTGTTCTGGCTTCCCTTTCCGGAACCCTTCTGTTTCTCTCTGTGGCCCTGGGAACCCTGGCGGTCTATGGGATGGCCTATTTCAGGGGGGCTTCGCTCAAAGAGAGGATCGCGGCCTCTCTGATCAATCCTTTCCTTTGGGCAACCAAGGAGTGCGTTCGGCTCTCTGTATCGTTCAGTTTCTTCGAATGTGTGTACTACTATGCGAACCCACTGAATGTCTGGCTGGTCCTTGCCGTTGCCATGGAGATGGCCCTGGCCGAGATGCTCTGCAGGCGACGGCGAAAGAGTCGGGGGACGGAGATCCGCGTCGTTCATCCAGCCGCCGCGGCCGTCCTCTTGATCAGCCTGTCCCTGTTCGTTTCACTCTACCTTTGGGGTGAGGGGGAAAACGTGTACGCCCTCTTCCTGGAGGGGTACAGGGTGTTTTTCGGTCCCGGTACGGGCGTAGGGGGCGCACTGTAGAAACAAGGAAGGGGACTCGGGATGTCCACAGGCAGGCTTCGGGACGTTTGCAGGGGAGCAGGAGCGTTCCGCAGTAGCGCTCTCCGGGTCGTGAGAACAGCCTTCGTGGCTGCATGGGCCGGGCTCTTCATGCCCGCCATCGGGATGGGGGAAATCGGCAGCCAGAGCCGGAGGCCGAACATCCTCTTCATCCTGAGCGACAACTTCCGTTGGGACTGCATGGGGTTCATGGACCACCCGTTTGTCAAGACTCCGGGGCTCGACAGGCTGGCAAGGGAAGGGGTCGTGTTCGAGAACACCTTCAACACCACGTCCCTGTGCAGCCCCTCGCGGGCAAGCATACTGACCGGAACGTATGCACACACCCACGGGGTGCTGAACAACCACACCCCCTGGACCGGGCAGAAACCCACGTTCCTGGAATACCTGAGCAATGCGGGCTATGACACGGCCTTCATCGGGAAATGGCACATGCCGGGCAAGGGGCTCCCCGACATGCCGTATCTGGACCTCTTTGTTTCCTACACGTACAGGGAAGGGCAGGGGAGCTACTTGAACTGCCCCCTCATCGTGAACGGAAGGCCGGAACCGTCCGAGAAGGCCTACATCACGGAAGAGATGACGCGCCGGGCGATCGAGTTCATCGAGCAGAGGTCCTCCGGGGTGGAAGGGGCAGAGCGGCCCTTCTGCATCTACCTGTCACACCGGACGGCCCATCCGCCCTTTCATGCGCCCGAGGGAATCGCGGGCATGTATGATCAGGAGAAGGTCCTGTTGCCGAAAGGGGTGGATTCCTGGTTCTCCCGTGCGAACGGGAATGTCTTCCAGGGCATCATGATGGGGTCGTACGAGGATCAGTACCGGAAATACTGTGAGGTCATCACCGCCATGGACCGGGATATCCGGGTGCTCGTGGATCGGGTGGACGCGTTGGGCCTCCGGGAGAACACGATCATCGTCTATGCGGGCGACAACGGCATGATGTGGGGGGAGCACCGTCGCCACGGCATCAAGTACCCGAACGAGGAGAGCATTCGGCTGGCCCTGATCGTACGGTGTCCCTGGCTGGTCCGGGACCCGGGGGAACGTAGGCCCCAGATGGTCCTGAATGTGGACTTCGCACCCACCTTCCTCGATGTCGGGGGCGTGGCCGTTCCGGAAGGAATGGAGGGTCAGAGCTTGCTGCCCATTCTGGAAGCCCCCGAAGCGGCCGGACGAAAGGCATGGCTGCTCGAATACTGGAAATACTTTCCGGAAAATTTCCCCAGCTATGCCGGGGTGCGCACGGAAACGCACAAGTATATCGAATACGACAAGACGCTCGAACCCGAGCTCTTCGACCTGACGGCAGACCCTGGGGAACTCCGGAATCTTCACGGCACACCCACCGGTGAGGAAATCCTTCCTGAACTCAAGGGCATGCTGGAGGCCCTGAAGAGTGGAAGAAGAATGTGAGCCCCCATTCAACGCTCGCCCAAGGGAACCAGCGTTTCGGAATTCACCATGCTGAGACATACCTTCTGTCACATTCCCGGAATCGGGGTGACCACGGAAAAGAGGTTGTGGGCGGACGGGATCGTGTCGTGGGAGAGTGCCTTGGAGCTGGGTTCAGGCCGCATGACGCCGCGGCGAAGAGAGACGGTTGCAAGGTACGTGGCCGAGTCGAGAATCCACGAACAGGAACAGAACCCGAGATACTTCGCCGACCGGCTTCCCGCAAATCTCCACTGGCGGCTCTTTCCCGCATTCCGGGACGGGGTTGTCTACCTGGACATAGAGACCACCGGGCTGGAACCGTGGGACCATTCCATCACGAGCATTGCCATTTACGACGGAAATGAGATCAGGACGTATGTCCAGGGACAGAACCTGGAGGATTTCGAGCGTGACATCGAAGAGTACACGATCATCGTCACGTACAACGGGAAGTGCTTCGATATACCCTTTATCCAGTGGTATTTCAGAACTCGGCTCGACCATGTGCAGATCGACCTGCGGTATGTGCTGAGGAGCCTCGGATACGCGGGCGGTCTGAAAGGGTGTGAGGCCCAGCTCGGAATCGATCGAGGGGAACTGATCGGCGTGGATGGATACTTTGCCGTTCTCCTGTGGGACGACTACGACCGAAGGGGCAACGAAAAAGCCCTGGAAACGCTCCTTGCCTACAACGTAGAAGATGTGGTGAACCTCGAAACGCTCATGGTCATGGCTTACAACATGAAGGTGAAGGAGACGCCTCTCGGCGAAGGCCTTCTTGTCGACCTCCCCCTGAGACCTGAGATCCCGTTCAAGCCGCACCTGGGAACGATTCAGCGGTTGAAGGACCGGATCGCCGGCCCGGGATCCTGGTACGAATCACGGCATTGGACAAAGGAGGGGAAATAATCAAGTTTTTCCAGCTTTCACCGATTGAATAGGTATGGAGTCGTGTTTCAAGAAGGAGGGAATTCATGCCTCAGGCCGAGACGGAAGAAGAGGCGGGCAAGGCACCCGTTGACTGCGACAAGGACATAGCTTGTCTCAAGGGAAACGAGGATTTCCCTGTTTGCAAGGTCGAAAAACCGATTGCAGACCTGCTGTTCGTTACGGCCAAACCTCTTCCTTCCTGCCGCCACATGCGTTTCTTCGGAAACGGCGCCTATTGCACCTGCCCGGTGCGAAAGGAGCTCCACAGGCGTCACAAGGTCTAGCTTGCATACTGAGAATACCTCTTGGCTCAGGTTCGACACTGTCACCAGTGTGTGACCAGGCGAAAGGGAAAAGGGTCAAGGGCAAAGGGATGGAGGAAGATTTGAAGAAAGAATTCGTGATTCGATCTTCACCTCGTGGTCCGGCCCTTTCGCCTTGAAGGCGGGCGCAACACCCGCCCTGAGCGTTTCCTCCTGATCTCGTTCTCCGGCCTTCGAACGTCCCCGATAAGCCGGTACCCCTCTGGCTCATTCGTGGTCCAGCGTGTAAAATGACGCTTCAGGAAAGCCCCGAGAGTCTTCACCTGAAACGACGGAGGAGCGAAGAAGATGAATCCAACACAATCCTGCCGGATGAGCTTCTTGAAACGCCCTGCACCGGACACCAAGAGCAAAGTGGCGATTACCTGTGGGAAGGAGTATGCCGAAGCAGAGCGGATGGTCAACGAGGCGCTGGACCTGTTGGGGATAGAGAGCGTGTGCAAACGAGGCGACAACGTCCTCGTAAAGCCGAATCTATGTCTCCCCACACCACCCGAAGACGCGGAAACAACCCATCCGGCGGTGGTGGCCGCTGTCGTCAAGCGGGCCAAACAGGAAGGGGGGACGGTGTGGGTGGGCGAGTCCTGCGCCTGGCACTTTCCGATGGAGCTGGTTTTCGAGACCACGCAGGTCCGGCAGGCCGCGCTGGATGCAGGGGCGGACGAGGTTGTGGACCTGGGCACATGCGAGTTCGTGGACGCCCAAGTGCCGAATCCCCGCGTCATGAAGACTGCGGCCATCCCAAAGCCTGTGGTGGATGCGGACGTGATCATCAACCTTCCAAAAATGAAGAACAACTTTGTCACCTTGACCACCCTGTCGATCAAGAACATGCTCGGGTTGCTGAGGCCGGAAGATCGACATCCCTATCACCGAACGCCCATGGACATGGCCTGGGCCTGCAACGACATCTTCAAGATCATCAACCGTCAGCACAGGCTGACCCTGATCGACGGAATCTGGGGGGTCGAGGGTGCCACCCATGCCGGGCCGGTCTGCAAACCGGGCGTAATCGTGGCCTCGGAAGACCCGATTGCGGCCGAGGCGATCGGGAATATGATCATGGGATATCACGCCCTCGAATCGGCACAGGTGCAGATTGGGATGAAAGACGATCTCGGCACGGGCGAGCCGGCCGAGATCGAAGTGGTCGGAGCCAGAGTCGAGGATGTGAGGCACCCGTTCGAGCGGTGTCTGATGTACTATGTTTCCAGATACCCGAATGTATCGGAGTACTATGGGGGAACCTGCCAGGCCTGCGTATGGCCTGCCGTTGCGCTGCCGTCGGTCGTGAATCCGGATAAGAAGTATGCCGTGGTCGCCGGGGCGAGGGTCTTCATTGCCGACAAGCTCGAGGATGTGGACGAGGTCTACCTGGTAGGCACCTGTGCGTGTGCCGCGAGTCACCAGTTCGAAGGGTACATGGACAAGGTGAATGCCGCCAGGAAGGTGATCAAGATGCCCACGTGCCCGGGACTGACGCACACGATCGAAGAGAGGATGGGCGGCGTGTACGACATGGCGCGGGACGGAGGATTCCCGGAGCTCGTCATGGCGGACGGCCTCGCCTTCGTCCATCTGCCCGATCGTGTTCGGCCCGAGCTCGTACCGGAGGCGGTGGAGAGAAGGGAAGGGCGAAAGACCACGTGGCCCTAAGTCTGGATCTTCTCGAGCGCATGTGATGTGGGAAGGGCAAGTTGGGCCGTGGGGGTGGCCACAGGGAGGGTGAAGAAGAAGGTGCTCCCTTTTCCAATGGCGCTTTCGACCCAGAGGCGCCCGCCGTAACGCGAGATGATTTCCCGGGTGATGGGGAGTCCCAGGCCGGTGCCGCGAGGCTTTTCTCTGAGGGAATCCCTCGAGACCTGACGGAACCTGTCAAAGATCGCTTCGAAGTCCTGTTGCTCGATCCCGATGCCCTGGTCGGAGAGGCTCACGAGGAGCGATTCGGAGTTGTTTCCGGATGGGTCGTCTCTGACCGTTTGCGCTTTGATACGAATTTCGCCTCCGTCGAAAGAGAACTTGATCGCATTCCCTAGCAAGTTGGTCAGGACCTGGTGGATTCTGTCGCGATCCGCGAGGAGGGTGGGAAGATCATGGGGGACATCCAGTGTCAGCCTGAGGGCTCTGTCATTGAGGAGTTGACCGTGGGCCTTGGCTACGTCATTGATTACACCCTGGACGGACAGGAGATGGTCGTTCCAGAGCATTTCCCCCGCCTCGATGCGGGCAAGATCGAGGAGGTCGTTGATCAAACGGGTGAGCCTCTCGCTCTCCGAGTTGATGATGTCGATGAACTCCGTCCGTGTGTCGGGATCATCCGGCTCGTATCGAAGAAGGATTTCTGAGAAGGACCGAATCGATGTGAGGGGCGTGCGGAGTTCGTGAGACACGGATGACAAGAAGGCGTCTTTCATTTCATCCAGCTTCTTGAGTTCCTCGTACGCCTTTTCCAGTTCCCTGGTCCTCTCTCTTACCCTCTCCTCGAGGTCCTCGTTCAGTTTCTTGAATCGGTCCTCGATTGCAGTGCGCTCGGCGATTTCCTGTTTGAGTTCGGCGGTCCGTTCCTCGACGAGTTCCGCGAGACGTTCCTGGTACTTGTGTAGCTCTTCTTCGGCACGTTTCCGTTCCGTGATGTCCCTGACAAAGGCAACCAGCTTTTCGGGTATTCCGTGCCGGTCTCGAATCACCGTGCCGGAGACAGACACGGTGATGATCTCGCCATCTTTCCGGATGTACTCTTTGTCGATGCCGGCATGTCCGGACCCTCCATGGTGGATCAACTCCCGAATCGACCGCGCCTCCAGTGCATGCCACTGTCTGGGGGTGATATCCTGTATGGTCTTGTTACGGAGTTCCGCTCCTGAATACCCCAGCATTTCCTGGAACGCCTTGTTCGTATCGATGATTTTACCCTGTAGGGATGCAGTCGCGATTCCGTCCGTGCTGTTGTCAAAAAGCGTGCGATACCTGGCCTCGCTCTTCGTGAGAGCCTCTTCTGTCCGCTTTCGGTTTGTGATGTCCACGATGATGACCCGCATGCCTGCCGGGGCTCCGTGACGGATGACAGTATTTGCGTAAATGACAACAGGAAAGGTGCCTCCGTCCTTCTTGCGTGCCATGTACTCGTTACCGCCCAAATCCTCTCCGTTCAACACCTTGCCGATATTCTCGGCGGCTCGTTCACGGTCCTGAGGAATCATCATCTGAAGCGCGTTCAGTCCCTTGCGCACATCCTCCTGTGTGTAGCCGAAAACGCGGAAGGCCGTTCGGTTTGCGAAGACGATGTTCCCCATGGCGTCCGTTTCGCAGACGTATTCGGGCAGGAGTTCGGCAAACTCCCGAAGGCGCTCTTCGCTTTCTCGAAGGGCCTGCTCGGCCTCCCGGCGTTTCGCCGCCTCCTGTTCCAGATCCAGGAGTCTTCTTTCGAGTTCCGCATATGTCGGTCTTCTGTCCACTCGAAGCTACCCCACACTTGTTCAATAGCCTGTAATAATGTTATTTCGGCACTTTGGGGGGAGATTCTTACCCCAATGTTTGGATCGTGGGGAGGAGTTCTCTGGGGGGGCGTACGCCTACTTCGGGCGGGGCAAGAGGCCCTTGGCGTGCTCCTGGATGGTCTTGATTCCCTCTTCGTAAGGAATCCGGGTTCGCCAACCGAGCTCCTGTCTTGCCCGGGTTGTATCCACGTCGTTGTCTCGTCCCGTGAGCCCGATCACTTGACGGGTGATCTCTGTTTCGATGCCCAGGGGTCGTAGGAGCCGATCGAAAAGGGTGGCAACGGGCCAGGCGATCGGGAAAGGGAGCTTGGCGAAGTTCGGGGTGGCCCCGATTGCGGAGGCGAGGTCGGAGAAATAGGTCTTCCAAGTCACTTCGTAGTCGTCCCGGAAGTGGTACGTTCTTCCCGTTGCGGCCTCCCGGGTGGCCGCCAGGATGATTCCATCCACGAGGTTGTCGATGTACACGAGGCTGGCGCTGTGTTTTCCCCCATCGATGAGGGGGAAAAAGGGCCTGGCCTGCATCATGGCGGCCATGCCGTCCACCCACACACTCCCCGGCCCGATGACGTTCGAGGGGCGCACGACCGTTGAAACGAGCCCCTTGTCTCGATGATACTGAAAGACGAGTTTTTCGGTGTCGTACTTGGCGTCCCCGTAGAAGATCCCGGTTCTTGTCTCCGGATCGTCTTCCCTGTGGCCCCTCATGTGGCGGGCAAGCCCCCCTGCGCCTGAAGCGCAAAAGGAACTGACATAGACGAATCGGGATGCTTTGCCCACCGAGGCGTCCAGGAGATGCCGGGTCGCCTCCAGGATCTGATCGTAGAATTGTTTACGGGTACCTGCGTATCCTACGCGTGCGGCGAGATGGACCACGATATCGATATCGTCACAGATCCTCTTGATCGTCTCAGGGCACGTAAGGTCGCCTACACGAACCTCCATTCCCATGTCTCGAAGATACTGAGTGTTGTTCTCTGTTGTGGCCATGGCGGCGACTGTGTGCCCTTCAGCCAGTAACCGCTTGCAGAGAAACCCGCCGATGAATCCTCTTGCGCCCGTTACCAGCACCCTTTGAGCCGCCATATCCGGTTGCCTCCGCTTTCGGAATCAGGTGACCACGGGCAAAGCCTGTGGTATGAGGAAGGCCCGTAGAAGGGGTCTTCTGGAAATCGTGCCCGTGTGCGCGCACGAATTTTCGGTAGTAGGATAATGGGGCTTTGGCAAGGGTGTCAACCAGCGGTGGTTGACCGATATTTTCAAGGCGGGTATAGAGATAGGTACGACGAATTGATGGAAGGGCTGCTGGAAAGGAACATTGTAAGACTCGAGGATGGAATCTACTATGCCAACGTCGCAAGATGAAAAAGCGGACCTAGGAATCAAAATCTCCGAAGTGGAGCCGGCCAAGAGACGACCCAGGCCCCCAGATGAAGACAAGCTCGGTTTCGGGGCGTTCTTCTCCGACCACATGCTGTACTTGGACTACGAAGAGGGGAGGGGCTGGCACAGCCCGCGGATCGAGCCCTACGGGCCGCTTTCCCTCGACCCGGCCGCTCTGGCCCTGCACTACGGCCAGCAGGTTTTTGACGGTCTGAAGGCCTTTCGAACGAAAGACGGGGCGGTTCAGCTTTTTCGCCCGAAAGATTACCTGGAGCGGATGAACCGTTCGGCCCGGAGGCTCTGCATGCCGGGCGTGGACGTGGAGCTGGTGCTGGAGGCTCTCAAGGCGCTGGTCAGGATCGACAGCGAGTGGGTCCCGAGAAAGCGAGGGGCCTCTCTGTATATTCGTCCCGTTACAATCGCCACGGAAGCGGCGCTGGGCGTGAAGGTGTCCGGGGAGTACTCTTTCTTCGTTCTGACAGGTCCGGTGGGGGCGTACTACGCTGAGGGGTTCAACCTGACCCGAATCCTCGTGACGGATCGTTACGTTCGGGCCGTGCGGGGCGGAATCGGTGAGGTCAAGACGGCCGGCAACTATGCTGCCAGTCTTCTGGCGGCTGAAGGGGCATACGCGGAAGGGTACACGCAGGTCCTCTGGCTCGACGCGTGCAACCGATCCTACGTGGAAGAAGTCGGGACGAGCAATATCTTCTTCGTGGTGGAAGACGTTCTGGTTACGCCCCCTCTGGGTGGAAGCATCCTTCCCGGGGTGACCCGGCGATCCGTGATTCAACTGGCCACCGATTGGGGAGTCCGCGTGGAAGAGCGCCCGATCACCATCGAAGAAGTGATCGAGGGCATCGGAGCGGGAACCCTTAAGGAAATCTTTGCCTCGGGCACCGCAGCTGTGATCTCCCCTGTCGGGCAGATCGGCTACCAGGGGCAGGACTACACCGTGAATCAGGGGGCCGTGGGGGATCTCTCGCAGCGGCTCTTCGACGAGATCACGGGCATTCAGTACGGTGAACGCCCGGACCCTTACGGGTGGATAGAGCGAGTTGTACCGTAGTGCCGTGCCTTGTACCTCACGTGCGGTCCTCCACCTTCAATTCCATGACGATGCGGCCCCAGCCGCCGCACCGCACCCCCACATCGAAGCAGCCGACGCGGTTGAGGCGCGTGTCGTTGGGGTCCACGCCGGCGTACATCAGCTCGTTCGCAACGTAGATGCAGGGCGCGAAGGCACTCATGGCATAGACGCAGACCCGCTTCGGGTTGAGCTTTGTCAGGAGATTCCCTGACCCATCGAAATAGAGCCTGTCGCCCACCTTGTGCTGGCTGTTGCACCCGTGGGACTCGATCACTTCTGCCACGATGGTCTTGTTCATCAATTCCGGGGCCTTGGAAAGGATGTCCTCGTTTGCCGGGTTGTCCCGGAACATTTTCATTTCCTCATCTGTGTACCCGAGATGCTCCTGGTAGAAATTCCATGCCTTCTCGTCGATCTTCATGAGGGTCTCCTTTCTGCTCGTTAAAAGGGCTGAACCACCAGCTCTGCCGTTTCCATCGAGAATACGTGTCGCGCCCGTGCCCGATTTTCAGACGGCCCCTTCCGGTCTTCGGTTCATTAGACTCGGGGCAATCGAAAGTGTGACGGGGGAAGGGGACAAATGACTCGCCTCCCTCAGGCGGGCTTGACCGCGTGCCCGAGGTAGCTCACACGGGTGTCGCTTCCGACCTCGAAAACCCAGGGGTCCTTCCCCGCGGCGGCCCTGAGCAGGAATCCTGAAACACCTCCCTTCAACCCGAGCCCCTGGAGTTGCCGATTCCGCAGTCCGCACGCCTCGAGAGCCTCCAGGAGTTCGGCCGGCCGGATGAACATCTTCCAGTCATGGCTGTGGGCCGGGATCCTTCTCAAGAGGCGTTCCATGATCCAGATCGCGCCCACGCGGCTGAGCAGGGTGCGGTTCGCCGTCTCGTAGAGAAGGAGACCGCCCGGCTTGAGAACGCGGGAGGCCTCGGCAAGGGCCTGTGGAAAGTCATCGAGGTGTTCGAGTATGTCTGCCAGGAGGACCGCGTCGAATACCCCCGAGACCAAAGGAAGGCGTTCCGCGCTGCCGCTCAAGACGCGAAGGAGGAGGCCTTGTTCTGCGGCGTGGTCCCGGGCCGTACGAACCGCGCTGGTGGACAGGTCCAGGCCGTAGACATCCGCCCCCTCCGCGGCAAAGGCCTCCGCGACAAATCCTCCGCCACATCCGATGTCGAAGAGCTTCACGTCCTTCGGGTCACCGAGCACGCTGCGAAAATACCGGTACCTGAACCGATTCATGCGCAGCAGGAGGCCCATGGGCCCCTCCGGGTCCCACCAGGCATTTCCCAGACCGCCATAGTAACGGTTATCGATGGTCATCTTCAGAAGGTATGCATTTTTTCGAGTGCTTACCCGAGCCCCAGCAGGGAGACCGCATTGCCGCCGAGGATGGCATAGACCTCCTCTTCCGTGAACCGGATTCCCGTGGGTGCCTTTGTCGGCAGATCCCTGATCAGATTGATCCACTCACGGGTGGGCCTGACGACTTGCGCGATAGGGTCGTCGGTGGCGAAGAGTACCTTTTCGATCCCGACGAAGTCGATCAAGTCGCGCAGGTCGCGGCAGAAGAGTTCGTAGCGGCCGAAGGCGTAGGCGTCCCACATGGCCAGGTCGCCATAGAGATTGGGCTGCTGGCTGGCCAAGGCCGCCCAGGGCCGCCAGTTGACCATGCCCATGTGGGCAGCGATCACCTTGAGATCCGGGAAGTCGACGCCGATGTCCGCCAGGAGCGAAGGGTCTGCGTATTTGGGCCTGGACGGAGGGGGCAGGGGGCCGGTGTGGGTCAGGAGCACACCGTTGTTTGCCTGGACGATCTCGAGAAGTCGGTAAGATGCCGGCCCGCATGGGTCGTACCCGTAGTCGGCGTGGTACTTGAGCCCACGCATGCCGCATTCGTCAAAGGCTTGCTTCAGCAGGTCGGGAGCGTTGTCGCGTCTGGGGTCTACCCCCGCAAGGGCCATCACCCGGTCCGGGTGCTTCGTCGCTACATCTCCAACGGTCTTGTTCTGCCATTCCACGAGTTCGTTAGTGAACACCTCGTTGTCTGCATTGTCTACCGCGCAGATCACCGCAAAGTCCACGCCCTCTTCATCCATGGACTTGATGAGCTTGTCGCCCTCCGGATCGCCCCACAGGGCCTTGGCTTTTTCGAAAAGCGATGCGTGGTCGATCTCCTTGCCCATGACTTTGGCCATCCGGATCGGATCGTGCAGGATACTCTCGATCATCTCCTCGGGCATCATGGGGATCATGTGGTAGTGAACGTCTACGATCATGGCATGCCTCCTGTTGGGTTGACTGTAAGGAGTGTATGGGAGGCGAAATCGGGGTGTCAAGGGCCGAGACCCGCCACGCGGTCGGCTCGGACTCAAGAGAAAATAAGGGCATCCAACTCCTGATGTCTCGGGGGGGCTCATGATGCGGGAGTCGGATGCCCCTGGGTTCTTTTCAGCGCAAGCAATGAGTGTATTTTCGCCGATGAATATTACGATCCTGTTTTCTCGGCATCATGATCTCGTAATTCGGGAAGAAAAAGGATCGGATCAGTTATGTGAGAATAACACTTCCATGATAGATAGTTAGATAGATGGGTTTAAGTTGTGCATCAAGTTCATTCAACGATCCGCTGGAGGACTGGAGTGCGTGTATTGCAAAAAGGAAGCCATCTCCGGAGGGCCTGGTGGGATGTGGCCGGGCTGTCGAGCGGGGGAAGTGGTGCTCACTTCCCGTTCGTTTAGAAGGATGCTTGGTTCATGTTACTATTTGGAGCCGGCGAGGGCCGTGTTCCTGCCGATCCATTTCCAAACAACGAGAAAACCATGAAGAGGCGGGAGAAGCCGAAACAGGGAGATCTCATGACCGTGAATCCCGAGTCTGAGAACGAAGTCCTGGGGTTGAGGAAGAAGGTGACCCGACTCGAACGGTCGGTCAAGGATTTCAAGAGAAAGAGCAGGTTCTTTGAGTTGCTCATCAGGAGCCTGCCCGGTGTCTTCTATCTCACGGATCGTAGCCTCAATTTCCAGAACTGGAACAAGAACCTGGAGAAGATGACAGGGTATTCGTCGGAGGAACTGAAGGACAGGACGATCTATGACGTGTTCAGCGGCAAGGGCCTCGAAAGGATCCAGGAGGCGGTAGAAATTGCCTTTTCAGAGGGGGAAGCCTTCCAGGAGGCCGAGTTGGTTGCCAAGGACGGCAAGACAGTACCACATTTCTTTACCGGGGTGAGTGCAAGGATCGAAGAGACCTCGTACCTCTTGGGTATGGGCACGGATCTGAGTGCCCGCAAGCGAGTTGAAGACGCATTGCGCGAGAGCGAAGAGTTCTACCGAATGCTCGCCGAGCGCATGACGATCGGTGTCTTGCTCTTTCAGGACTCACGGATGGTATTCGCAAACGATGCCTTCTTATCCATGTTTGGATATGAAAACTCGGATCAACTCCTGGGCGGGGATGTGATGGATCGCATTGCTGAAGAATTTCGGGAGGAGATGGGGGAGATGGTTTCCGCCTTTGAGAAGGGGGCGTCCAGAGAGAGGTTCTTTCAGGCCCAATGGACGACGAGGAAGGAACAGAAGATCTGGATCGAAGGGAGAGCGACCCCCATCCAGTTGAAGGGCTTGCCCACGGTGTTCATGACCGTCCGGGATATCACCGAGGCGAAGCAGAGAGAACTCTGGATGCAGGAAGAGGCGGAGCATCTGCGCCGGGAGAACATCAACTTGCGTTCCTCCATGAAGGACCGTTATCGCCTGGGCAATCTCGTCGGAAAGAGCCCTGCCATGCAGGAGGTCTACGAGCTCATTCTGAACGCTGCGGCCACGAGTGCAAACGTAATCATTCACGGGGAATCCGGGACGGGCAAGGAATTGGTGGCCAGGGCCATTCACGAGATGAGCAATCGCTCGGCAGAAGCATTCGTTCCGGTCAACTGTGCAGCCATCCCGGAAAACCTGCTCGAGAGCGAATTCTTCGGCCACAAGAAGGGGGCTTTTTCGGGTGCCCATGCGGACAAGCGGGGCTACCTGGACCTGGCAGACAGGGGGACCCTGTTTCTGGACGAAGTGGGGGAGTTGAGCCTGAGCCTGCAGGCGAAATTGCTTCGCGCCATCGAGGGCGGCGGCTATTCTCCCGTGGGAGGAAGTGTAGGCCGGTCCTCTGATTTTCGCATCATTGCCGCCACGAACCTGGACCTGCAGGAGCAACTCAAGGAAGGGGCCATGCGGGAGGACTTCTTCTACCGGATTCACGTGATCCCGATCGACGTCCCTCCTCTGCGAGAGAGGCGCGAGGACATTCCCCTCCTGCTGGAACATTTCTTGAGGTTCTATTCCGAGGACGGGAGGGTGCCGCCCCTGCCGGGTCATGTCATCGAGGTGCTGATTCGGTACGATTGGCCGGGAAACGTGAGGGAGCTGCAGAACGTGGTCCAGCGTTACATCACTGTGAAGCAGGTTGACCTGCCCGGCTCGACGTCACCCATCCAGGGTGGCTTCCCCACGGATCCGAGCGAGAGGGGAGCAGAGCCTCCCAAGGATCGCAGACTTCGGGTTCTCGTGGATGATGCGGAGCGGGTGGCCCTGCTGGAAGCGCTTGAATCGAGCGGGGGCAATCGCAGCAAGGCGGCAAAGGTCCTTGGCATATCAAGGAGGACCATCCTTCGCAAGATGAAGCGATTCGGGATTTCATGAGTGGTGTTTTCTGGGAAGAAAGGGGGCATTGATGCCCCATTTTGTCAATTTCTGCGTCATTTTTGACTTTCGATTAAGATTGCAATGAAATCAATATGTTAGGTGCTAACCAAGAGAACGACTGCGTCGTAAATGGCGCACCATCTTCCTCTATCCCCTTCCTGCCGTACGACCCGAACTTGAATTGCCTAATGAAATAAATGGGTTATCGTCCCTCCTTTCGGGTTGGCACTCTTCTTGCGATTTGTTACGACCAGAGTGTGTCCACAAGGTACCTCTCAGGAGCGTTGTCGGCGCGTGGGAGTAGCGAGTCACTAACACAAAGGGACGGAGGTGAGGCAAATGGCGATATGCAAGGACTGCAAGTGCTTCTTCGCATTCGAAGATGATTCCGAAAAGGGGGACTGCGTGCAACGGGTCGTCGACCCCCGGCAGGCCTACTACAAGGCCAAGCCCGTAGAAGCGGACCAAGATGCGTCGAATTGTTCCTCCTTTCAGAGGAGCAAATAGAGTAGCACCCCTAAGAAATTCAAAGGAGGAATAGGCATGGCGGAGGCAACTTCAGTAAGTCGGGAGGTAGAAGAACTCGAGGCGAAGCAGGAGTGGTGGTGGGCAGCCGAGAAAAAGCGGTCCAAGAGGCTCGACTACCTGCGAAAGGCGATCTGGAAAAAGGGATGCATCGGGGGGAACTACAACCCGGGGATCAAGGTGGATATGGAGATGCCCACCCTGTTCACGGAGATGTTCTTCAGTGATGGAGTGAAGCACGAACAGAGGATGATGCGGAAGGCGAAATCCCTGGCCCACGTGCTCGACAACATCAGCATCTTCATCACCGACAATGCGCAACTCGTTGGTTACGCCGGCAGCGGTCCCCACACGATCGCGTGGCGAATTGACGGTGCAAGCATGATCAACGAAGAAGTATACAACGAGCCGGGCGTCCACGCGGAGCCTGAAGAGGAAACCCTCAAGCGGGTCTCCGAGCTTTCGCAGCAATGGGCAGGGGAGGCGGCGATCGACAAACTGGCCAACCTGCTTGACCCGGAGGATGCGGTCAAGTTCATGAGCCGCGCCATCGGTTGGGGAACGCCGAGCTCTGCGGTCGGGTATTCGACCAAAGATTACGAGTATATCCTGACCGGCAAGAGGGGCTTCGAGGATATCATCAAGGAAATCGATGCCCGGATCGAAGAGGCGGAGGAGAAGACCATAGGCAAGCCCGGTCCCGACATTCTGCCCCTGTACAAGAAGATCCAGAGCTGGGACGCCATGAAGCTTGTTCTCGAAGCGGCGATTCGGTTTGCTAATCGATATGCACGGCTGGCGCGTATTGTTGCCGAGAATTTCGAGAGCGACCCGAAGCGCAAAGAAGAACTGCTCCGCATTGCAGAGACCTGTGAACAGGTGCCTGCCAAGCCTCCGCGGAGCTTGCAGGAGTCGCTCCAGTTGGACCACTTCGTCCAGGTCATCAACCGGCTCGAGGCCCACGAAGGTGCGTGGCCTGCGCGTCCCGACTACTATCACGGGCCCTACTATGACAAGGACGTGAACGTCGAGAAGAAACTCACCAAGGAAGAGGCCCTGGACCTTGTGGGTGAGTTCCTGATCCGCGCTTACGAGGTCGGGCTGTTCCTGCCGCGGTTTGCGCGGGAGGGCCTGCAGGGGATCACCGGGACCTGGGTCTGGACCATCGGAGGGGTGAAACCGGACGGTACGGACGCCTGCAACGATATGACGATTGCCCTGCTTCAGGCGGCCAGGCTCGTTCGGGTTTCGAACCCCACCTTTGGCTTTCGCTGGCACCCGAAGGTCAAGGACGAGGTCATGCGGGAGTGTTTCGAGTGTATCCGCCAGGGGCTTGGGTATCCCTCCATGCGGAACGATCCGGTCCTGGTCCAGAATGCGATGCACTGGCACGGTCACCCGCTCGAGGAAGCGAGGTTGTGGGTCCATCAGGCGTGCATGTCACCCTGCCCGCCGACGAAACATGGGTATCAGCCCTTCCGTATGGCGTCTGCCACGGCCAATTGCGCGAAGATCGTCGAATACGCTTTGAACAACGGGTACGACAACGTGGTGGGTATGCAGATGGGGCCGAATACCGGGGATCCGAGGGAGTTCAAGGATTTCGAGCAACTCTTCCAGGCGTGGGTCAGTCAGATGGAGTGGCTGTTCAGCACCCTGGTGCGTACCGTGAACCTGGGTCGCTACATGGATCCGGAACTCTACGGAAGGCCCTTCCTCTCGTCTACTTCGGAGCGCTCCGTGGAATCAGGGCTCGACATCATCGATCCCACAGGCGAGCGAGGTAACTGCTGGATCACGGCCTTCACGTGGGTGGAGAACGCGGACAGCCTCGCGGCCGTGAAGAAGCTCGTTTTCGACGAAAAGAAGTACACCATGGATCAGTTGATGACGGCCATGGAGGCAAACTGGGAAGGCCACGAAGAGATACGGCTCGACTTCGTCAAGGGGGCGCCTAAGTGGGGTAACGATGACGACTACGTGGACGACATCATGCTGCGCTGCCTGCGGGAATGCGCTCGCTTCTCCAAGGAGATCAAGTGCCCGAGTGGGAACAACTGGCCGATTCTCCCGGAGAACGTGAGCGGCAACATCCACTACGCGAACATCGTCGGACCCCTTCCGAACGGGCGCAGGCTTGGGGATGCATTGTACGACGGTGGTATTTCCCCCGGACCGGGCCTGGACAAGAAGGGCCCTACCGCAGTGCTCAAGTCCTGCGGCAAGATCGACCATGTTGCGGACGGCCGGGCCTTCCTGCTGAACCAGCGGCTCTCCCCGACTCAGCTTCAAGGAGAGACGGGCTATGAGCTTTGGAAGGCCTACGTTAAGAGCTGGGCCGACCTCGGGCTCGATCACGTGCAGTTCAATGTGGTATCCGACCAGACCTTACGTGCTGCCCAGAAGGATCCGGAGAAATACTCCGAGGTGATCGTGCGGGTTGCGGGATACAGCGCCCACTTCGTGGACATCAGCAGAAAGACCCAGGACAACATCATCCAGAGGACCGTCCAGGGAATCGGCTAA
>Ga0180429_10000760_pt1 | contig 28268 bp, 21 predicted proteins | sample SS_ome_FD_132428 | JGI IMG/M metagenome (GOLD analysis project Ga0180429, IMG submission 132428) | Hypersaline lake sediment archaeal communities from the Salton Sea, California, USA - SS_1_S_1 metaG | ecosystem: Environmental > Aquatic > Non-marine Saline and Alkaline > Hypersaline > Sediment ...
AATCTGGATGAGGACACCTACGCGCGGGAGTTGGCCCCCCTCGCCGGCCACTACCCTGCCGTCAAAATCGGGCCGCCGTGGTGGTTCCACGATAGCGTCAACGGGATGCGCCGCTACTTCGACCGCATCATGGAGACCGCCGGTATCTACAATACGGCGGGCTTCAACGATGACACGCGCGCCTTCCCATCCATCCCGGCCCGCCACGATGTCTGGCGCCGTGCCGCCGCGAACTGGGCCGCCGGCCTCGTCGTGCGCGGTATGATCGACGCGGATGATGCACAGGAAATGGTGCAGGGTCTTGCTTCCGGACTGGCCAAGAAGGCCTACAAGCTGGCATAGGCGATCCTTTGGTATCCGACGCCGACGTCACCAACAAGGTCATCGTCAACCTGCTCCTGATCGCGGTCGGCTACCTGATCAAGCGGGTTGGTCTCGTTCGCAAGGAGGACGCGCGCATTCTCAACCGGATCGTGCTCTACATCACGCTGCCTGCCGTCAACCTGCGCGTGATCAGCGAGACCGAGCTCTCCTGGGAGCTTTTCATCCTTCCCGTGATGATGCTCATCGCTGGGCTGATCATGAGCCGGACCGGTCGCTGGCGGGGCAGGGCGCTTGGACTGACCAAAGGAGATCTGGGCACGTTCGCTATCTCATTCACCGGCGTGATGGCGTCGCTGGCGTATCCGTTTGCTGAAGCGGCTTTTGGGGCTGAAGGCGTGCGCACAGTGGCCATCAGCGACCTGGGAAACGCCATCGTCATCTTCGGCATCGCCTATGCGCTCTCCTTCCGCTACTCGCAGAACGGGGAGTTCGACGCCAGGCAGGTGCTCAAGAAGGTCTTGACCTTTTTCCCGTTGTTGGCTTTCCTGATCGCCGTCGTACTCAATCTGCTCTGCGTCGATGTATGTGGGCTGCCCGGCGGTCTGATTGACGCGTTGGGGGCGATGAACTCGCCGTTGATGCTGCTCAGCCTGGGCATCTACCTGGATCTGGACGTCTCCCGAAGCGAGCTCAAGGTCTTGGGGACACAGCTGTTGTGGAAGTACGCGCTGGGGGCTGCGGTGTCCGTGGCGGGGCTGCTTCTGCTGCCCTTCACGGGGGCCACGCGGGCAATGGCTTTCCTGCTGCCGCTGATGCCGACCTCTCTGTCGACGCTGCTCTATTCGGTTGAGCGCGATCTCAACCCGCGGCTGGCAGCGATGCTCATCTCGCTGACGATGTTGGTTAGCTTGGCGATCACACTGGTGATCACACTGGGATTCAGACACGCCTTCTAGGCGCGGTGGTGCGATACGTGGGAGAGGAGAAAACAGAGATGAATACAGATGGATGGGGTGGGCTCCAGGTCTACGCGAGTTCCGTCACTGAATACGCCGGCACCACCTATGCGCTGGCCCTCGACGTAGAGGGCCGGCGGGTACTGTGCGTGCGTGGGGATGCCACAGGGTTCGAGGGCGAGCCACGAGGATCTTGCCTCGTGGCACCTCTCTCTGCGACCAACGCTGCTGAGATGCGCTGCCGGCTGCCATGGCTGACGCCGGTCCCGCTGGGACTGGCGACCTCCGCCGGCACTGGCGACCGGCTGGGGCTGGCGACGCCGGGGCATATCCACGCCGTGCGCGCCGTGGGCGGCATCCAGCCCATCCTCGCCCAGCAGTCCATGCGCGAGAACGCGCGCACCGGACGCACGCCGCAGGAGGTCGTGGACGATGCCTGTTGGGGCATCCTCCAGGTGGGCTGGCGCGATCCGTGGGGCGCCGACGCCGACCATCTCAAGTCGACCGATGACATCGATATCTGTGTCGCCGCGGGCTACACGTTCTTCACCATCGACCCCGGCGACCACGTCGACAACGCCGCGCACACCGACGATCTGGCGACGCTCCGCGAGAAGTACCTGGCGCTGCCGTGGGACCGCCTGCGCGACCTGCCGGACGCCATGCGCGCGCGTTACGTGGGCCGTCGACAGGTGGTTGAGGATCTCACCCTCGTCTTCGACGAGGAAGCCTTGTTCCGCGCCGCCTGCAAGTACGGCGGCGCCCTAGCGCATACCGCCGAGATGTACGCCCATCTGGTGGACAGGACAAGGCCCCAGTCACACGCGACCCCCCACGACTGTCATCCCGAGGCCACCGAGGGATCTCAGACCTCGCATAGCGCACCAGCCTTCGAGCTCGAGGTCTCCGTCGACGAAACCGAGACCCCAACCTCACCCCTCGAGCACGTCTTCATCGCCTCCGAGCTCACGCGCCTCGGCGTCCGGTGGGTCAGCCTGGCCCCCCGCTACGTCGGCCGTTTCGAGAAGGGCGTCGACTACATCGGCGATCTCGACGTCTTCCAGACCGAGTTTGCGAAACACGCCGCCATCGCCCGTGTCCTGGGTCCATACAAGCTCTCCATCCACTCGGGCTCCGACAAGTTCAGCATCTACCCGCTGATGGCCGCGGAGACTCGGCGTATGGCCCACCTCAAGACGGCGGGTACCAGCTACCTCGAGGCGCTGCGCGCGATCGCCGGTGTTGATCCCGCGCTCTTTTGCGAGATCCTGTCGCTGGCCATCGAGCGGTACGACGAGGACCGCGCCACCTACCACGTCTCGGCCGACGCCGGCAAGGTCCCCGCGCCCGAAACCCTGGCCGACGATGAGCTCGCCGGCGTGCTCGATCTATTCGATGGCCGCGAGGTCCTCCACGTGACCTTTGGTTCGGTCCTGGATATGTATGGGGCTCGGCTGCGGTCGGTCCTCGATGAGAATGAGGGCGCGCACTATGCCGCCCTGGAAGCGCACTTTGTCAGACATCTGGTACCATTTGCAGAGGAGGCGTGATGGATACATCCTACATTGAGGAACTGTTCGGTCTGGAGGGGAAGGTCGCCGTGCTCACGGGCGGCGGCGGCGTGCTTTGCGGGACACTCAGTCGCGCCCTCGGGCGCGTCGGCGTCAGGGTCGCTGTCCTCGACATCGTGACGGAGGCGGCGCAGGCCGTCGCCGACGATGTCAACGCAGCGGGCGGCGAGGCCATCGCCGTCAAGTGTGACGTGCTGGACAAAGCCGGCGTGGAGGCGGCGGCCGATGCCGTCATCGAGGCCTTCGGTAAGGTCGACATCCTCATCAACGGCGCCGGCGGCAACAAGAAGCAGGCGACGACTACACCCAAGGGCGCTGATCCGGCGATGTCCTTCTTCGATCTGCCCGCCGACGCTGTGGAGTTCGTCTTCAGTCTCAACTTCATCGGCACGCTCCTGCCCTCACAGGTGTTCGGCAAGCTGATGGCCGAGAGCGGCGAGGGCACCATCCTGAATATCTCTTCCATGAACGCCTTCCGTCCGCTGACGCGTATCCCGGCGTATTCCGGCGCCAAGGCCGCAGTGTCCAACTTCACGCAGTGGCTGGCCGTGCATATGAACCAGGAGTACTCTCAGACCATCCGTGTCAACGCGCTGGCGCCTGGCTTCTTCCTCACCGATCAGAACCGTTTCCTGCTGACGGATGAGGCTACGGGCGGGCTCACGCCGCGTGGCCAGACTATCATCGACCACACGCCCATGGGCCATTTCGGCGACCCGGAGGACCTGGTCAGTACGACCTTCTGGCTGCTCTCACCCGGCGCGCACTTCGTGACCGGCATCGTGGTGCCCGTCGACGGCGGTTTCAGCGCCTTCAGCGGCGTGTGATAGATAACAAGGAGACGACGCAATGGTAGCCTATCCCGATGCAGCACAGCCTTTGGTGGACCTGGAGCCGAAGCAACCCTTCTTCGTCGGCATCGACTCCGACGGCTGCGCCTTCGACACGATGGAGATCAAGCACAAGGAGTGCTTCGCACCCAACATCATCAAGCACTGGAGCCTCCAGGCCGTCTCGAAGTATGCCCGCGAGGCGGCGGAGTTCGTCAATCTCTATTCCAAGTGGCGGGGCATCAACCGCTGGCCCGCCCTGGTCATGGTCTTCGACCTGCTGCGCGAGCGCCCCGAGGTCCAAGCGCGCAACGTCGAGCCCCCAATGGCGGAGAAGATTCGCGCCTTCATCGCTGACGACGGCTTCGCCAAGTCCAACGATGGCCTCACTGCCTATATGAAGGCTCATCCCGATCCTGAGCTGGATCTTGCCTGGCGCTGGACCAACGGCGTCAACGACACGGTGACCGACATGGTCCACGGCGTGCCGCCCTATCCGTACGTCCGCGAGAGTCTGGCCTTCCTGGCTGACAAGGCCGATATGATCGTCGTCTCCGCCACACCGCTCGAGGCGCTGGAACGCGAGTGGAAAGAGCACGACATCGCCCAGTATGTGCGCGTCATCGCCGGGCAGGAGATGGGCAAGAAGCAGCTGCACCTGCAATTGGCTGCCGGCGACAAGTATCCGGAGAACCGTGTCCTGATGATCGGCGACGCGCCCGGTGATATGAAGGCGGCCAAGGCCAACAACGCGCTCTTCTACCCCATCAACCCAGGACAGGAGGAGGCGTCTTGGAAGCGCTTCTACGACGAGGCCGTCCACAAGTTCCTCGCCGAGGAGTATGCCGGCGCCTACGAGGCCCAGGTCATCGCCGAGTTCGAGGCCATGCTGCCTTCCGTGCCTCCCTGGAAGAAGTAGGGACCTAAGGGAGTTGGGAAAGGGGAGTGGAAAGACGACACCTGGGGTGTCCGTCCTCATCTCCTGGTATCTTCTCCCTTGTCCCAGTCTGGAAGACCCATGCGCATCGTAGTGAAAATCGGCACCAGCGTCCTCACCGACGGATCGCGCAGCTTGAGCGCGCCCCGGATGGTGGACCTCGCGCGCCAGTGCGCCGAGCTCCAGCAACAGGGCCACGAGGTGATTCTCTGCACATCCGGAGCCATCGCTGCCGGGCGCGACCGGCTGGCTCATCCCGAGTTGCCGGCCACCGTGGCCACCAAACAGATGTTGGCAGCCGTCGGTCAGGGTCAACTGATGGGGATGTGGGAGCGCTTCTTCGAGATCTACGGTTTGGTTGTGGGGCAGATACTGCTCACCCACGGCGATGTCGCCAGCCGGCACCGGTTTCTCAATGCGCAGGACTCCCTGCAGACGCTCCTGGAGCACCGGATCATCCCCGTCATCAATGAGAACGATGCGGTGGCGACGGAGGAGATCAAGATAGGCGACAATGACAATCTGTCCGCCTTGGTGGCGGTGCTCGCTGACGCTGACCTGCTGATCCTGCTGACCGATCAACGCGGACTCTTCACCGCTGACCCGCGCGATGACCCCTCAGCAGAGCTCATCTCTGAGGTGCGCGTCATCGATGATCGGTTGCGTGCCCTGGCGGGCGATAGCCGGACCGGGCTCGGGGTCGGCGGGATGGTCACCAAGCTGGAGGCTGCCGCGACCGCGCGTCGGTCCGGCACCGAGGTCGTGATCGCCCAGGGCGATCTTCCCGATGCGCTGGTGCGGCTCGTCGCCGGCGAGGAGCTGGGCACCCGATTCGTGGCGCTGGACACGCCGCCCGAGAATCGCAAGCGTTGGGTCCTGGCCGGCGTCGTCAGCTCAGGGCACATCGTCGTGGACCACGGTGCTGCCCGCGCCTTGTGTGAACAGGGGCGCAGCCTTCTCCCGGCCGGCATCGTTGCCGTGGAGGGGAACTTCGAGCGTGGCGACACCGTCTCGATCGTCGAGCAAGATGGAACCCGCGGCATCAACGGCGAGATCGCGCGCGGTGTGGTGCGCTATCCTAGCCACGATCTGGAGCGGATCAAGGGTCGCCACTCTGATGCCATCGAAGCTGAACTGGGCTACACCTACGGTGCGGCGGCCGTCCACCGGAACGATATGATTCTGCTCTAGCCAGGGTCTGGAGGCACAGCATGACGCAAGAGATCATTGATCTGACGCTGATGGGGAAGAGGGCGAAGGCTGCGAGCCGTCGTCTCGCTACCCTCACGACCGAGGAGAAGGATGCGGCGCTGGCCCTGATCGCCGACGAGATCGAGGCTCAGGCCGAAAGGGTCCTGGCGCAGAACGCCCTCGACATCGCCGATGGTCGCGCCAAGGGACTCAGCGAGGCGCTTCTGGACCGGCTCCTCCTTACGGAGGCCCGCATGGTCAAGTTGGCCGCGGCCACGCGCAAGGTGATCGGGCTGCCCGATCCTGTGGGCGAGGTGATCGATGGCCGCGTGATGCCCAACGGTCTCCGGCTCAGCCAACAACGGACGCCCATCGGCGTCCTGGGCGTCATCTACGAGGCGCGACCCAACGTGACCATCGACATCGCCACGCTGGCCCTCAAGACCGGCAACGCCGTCATCCTGCGCGGCGGCAGCGAGACCCTGCGGAGCAACCTGGCACTGGTCGACGTCATCCGCGATGCGCTGGCCAAAACGGACATCCCCCTTGATGCCGTCCAGTACATCGCGAACCCCGACCGCGCCCTCGTCAGGGAACTGCTCCGTCTCGACGCCTTTGTCGACATGCTGATCCCCCGTGGTGGCGCCGGCCTGCACAGGCTCTGCCGCCAGGAGAGCACGATCCCCGTCATCACCGGCGGCATCGGGATCTGCCACCTCTACGTTGAACCGTCCGCCGACCTCGACCGCGCGCTGGACGTCATCGAGAACGCCAAGATGCAGCGGCCCAGCGTCTGCAACGCCCTGGACACACTGCTGGTCCACCCCGACGTGGCCGAGACCTTCCTCCCGATGGTGGTCAGGCGGCTGGGCCCTCAGGGCGTCGAGTTCCGTGCGGCGGGCGCCGCCTGGGACCTGCTCGCCGGCTCTGACGGCGGCTATGTGGTCGAAGCCGGCCCGGAGGACTTCGACCAGGAGTGGCTGGCGCTGATTCTCGGCCTCAAGGTCGTGGCCGACCTCGACGCGGCAATCGAGCACATCCAGGCCCACAGCACGGACCATTCGGACGGCATCTTGACCAATGACTGGCAGCACGCCACGCATTTCGTCAACGCCATCAGCTCTGCCGCGGTCTTCGTCAACGCGAGCACCCGCTTCAACGACGGTGGTCAGTTCGGCCTGGGCGCCGAGGTCGCCGTGAGCACCCAGAAGCTCCACGCCCGCGGCCCCATGGGCCTCAGGGAGCTGACCACCTACAAATGGGTGGCGTACGGCGATATGCACGTGCGGAAGTGAGGACGACCTAGAGTCTTGAGTCCTCGGTCTTGAGTCCTCGGTCTTGAGTCACGAGTGACAAGTCACGATTCTGGGGCGACATCTACCATCCATCATTCCCTAGACGGGAGGCGCAACACCATGAATGTAGGAACAGGTTCGACCGAGACATACCTCAACGAGGACGAGATACGCGCCATCCTGACCGAGGCGCTGGGCCAGGTGGCGCTGGATGGGGAGAGGGTGGTGGTGGTGATCCCCGACAGCACGCGCACATCGCCCATGCCGCTGATGTTCCGGCTCTTCTGCGAATTGCTGGGTGACCGCGCTGCGAAGCTCGACTTCCTGGTCGCCCTGGGTACGCACCCGATCATGTCGGAAGATGCGCTCAACGCGCTGGTGGGTGTCACGTCCGAGGAGCGGGCGACCGTCTATGGCGATGTTGGCCTACTCAACCACCGGTGGGATCTCGCCGAGACCTTCGAGACCATCGGCGTGATTACTCGGAGCGAGGTCGAGGCTATCTCTAGCGGCATGCTCTCCATGGATGTGCCGGTGACGGTCAACCGGCACCTGCTGGAGGCCGACCGTGTCATCGTCTGCGGCCCCGTCTTCCCGCACGAGGTCGCCGGCTTCTCCGGCGCCACCAAGTACTTCTTCCCTGGCGTCTCAGGCCCCGAGGTCATCAACTTCACCCACTGGCTGGGCGCGCTCATCACCAGCATGGACGTGATCGGCAACCAGGTCACGCCCGTCAGGCAGACCATCGACCGGGCCGCCTCTCTCATCGAGACGCCCAAGCTCTTCTGCAATATGGTGGTCACGCACCACGGCATGGCCGGCCTCTACGTCGGTGACTACGGGACCGCCTGGCCCCAGGCTGTGGCGCTCTCGTCGCAGCTCCACGTCAAGTACATTGACCGCACCTACAAGCGCGTTCTCTCTGTGATGCCCGAGCTCTATGATGACATCTGGACTGCCGCGAAGGGTATGTACAAGATGGAGCCCGTGATCGAGGATGGCGGCGAGGTCATCATCTACGCGCCGCACATTGACGAGATTTCCTATACGCACGGGGCCGTGCTGGACGCCGTTGGCTACCACGTTCGCGACTACTTCGTCAAGCAGTGGGACGAGTTCAAGGACCAGCCCTGGGGAGTGTTGGCGCATTCGACCCACCTGCGTGGGGTGGGCACCTACGACGCCGACACGGGTATCGAGCGCCCGCGCATCAAGGTGACCCTGGCGACAGGTGTGCCCAAGGCGCGGTGCGAGGCGGTCAATCTGGGCTACATGGATCCCGCCGACATCGACCCCGACGAGTGGCGCGACCGTGAGGATGAGGGCATCCTCCTCATCCCCCGCGCCGGTGAACAACTGTACAGACTCAAGGACTAGCTGCCAGAACACACATCCGCACCCGGAGGCATACATGGACAGAGTACGCATTGCGATGATCGGTCTCGGCAACATCGGCACACTCCACCTGGGCAACATCGAGAAGCAGCCCAAGGTCGAACTGACCGCGGTCTGCGATATCGTGCCCGAGAAGGCGAAGGCCGCCGCCGAGAAGTACGGCGTCAAGGCCTATGTCGACAGCGACAAGCTCCTCGCGGACAGGGTCTGCGATGCCGTCATCGTCGGCACGCCCCACTACTTCCATACCACCATCGGCATCGCGGCGATGCAGTCCGGACACCACGTCCTGGTGGAGAAGCCCATCTCGGTTCACAAGGCCGACTGCGAGCGGCTGATCGCCGCGCACGCCGACCCGGACATAGTCTTTGCCGCCATGTTCAACCAGCGCACGCAGCCCACCTACCAGAAGGTGCGCGATCTGGTCCAGGGCGGCGAGCTGGGCAAGCTCATCCGTGTCAATTGGATCATCACCAACTGGTTCCGCACCCAGGCCTACTACGATTCCGGCGGCTGGCGTGCCACATGGGGCGGTGAGGGCGGGGGCGTGCTGCTCAACCAGTGCCCGCACAACCTGGACCTCCTCCAATGGATCGTCGGCATGCCCCAGCAGATCCGAGGCTTCTGTGACATCGGCAAGCGCCACACCATCGAGGTCGAGGATGAGGTCACGGCCTACATGGTCTACCCCGGCGGCTGCACCGGTCTCTTCGTTACATCGACCGGCGAGGCCCCCGGCACCAACCGCCTGGAGATCGCCGGTGACCAGGGCAGGCTGGTGATGGAGGGAGGGAAGATCACCTACACCCGCAACGAGGTACCGGCCACCGAGTTCCTACAGACCTGCCAGGCCTCGTTTGCCAGGCCGCCGGTCTGGGACGTCGAGATACCGGTCCAGGGCCGCGGGGGCGAGCACGCCGAGGTTCTGGAGAACTTCGCCGATGCCATCCTCACCGGCAAGCCCCTGATCGCACCCGCGGAGGAGGGCATTCGTTCGGTCGAACTGGCCAACGCGATGCTCTATTCATCGTTGCTTGGCAAGCCCGTGGATCTCCCCCTGGACGGCGCAGCTTATGAGGTGGAGCTCAAGCGGCTGATCGCTGAGTCGACCTTCAAGAAGGCAGCCGGTGGGTCTGACGCAGAGACCGACATGGGCGCCTCATTCAACAACTGAGGAGGGCAAGATGGCACAGGCAGATATCGGTATCATTGGCCTGGGCGTGATGGGCCAGATGCTGGCCCTGAACATGGAGCGCAACGGCTTCCGCGTCGCCGGTTTCGACCTCGATGCGGAGAAGGTAGCCAGGTTCGCCGGACATACGGACAAGAACGTCGTGGGCTGCGGGACTATCGAAGCCTTCATCGAGGTCCTCGAGAAGCCGCGCAGGATCATGATGATGGTGCCCGCCGGAAGGCCGGTGGACGCCGTGATCGCCGACATCAAGGACCTGTTGGAGCCTGAAGACCAGCTCATCGATGGCGGCAACTCACACTTCAAGGACACTGAGCGCCGCGGCGAGATGTTGGCGGAGACCGGCATCCACTATATCGGCACCGGTGTCAGCGGCGGCGAGCACGGTGCTCTCTGGGGACCGTCGATCATGCCCGGTGGGCAGCGGGCGGCCTGGGAGCGCGTGCAGCCGGTTCTGGAGGCCATCGCTGCCAAGGTTGGTGATGATCCTTGCGTGGCCTACATGGGCCCGCGGGGTGCCGGTCACTACGTCAAGATGGTCCACAACGGCATCGAGTACGGCGACATGCAGCTCATCGCCGAGGTCTATGATGTCCTCCACCGTGGCGCAGGGGTGTCCGTCGACAAGCTCCACGCGGCCTTCACCGAGTGGAACGACGCCGAGCTTTCATCCTACCTGGTGGAGATCACCCGCGACATCCTCGCCAAGGTCGATGAAGAGACCGGCGAACCGCTGGTCGACCTGATTCTTGACGAGGCCAAGCAGAAGGGCACCGGAAAGTGGACGTCGCAGGATGCCCTGGACGTCGGCGCGCCCACCCCCACCATCAACGCCGCCGTTGAGGCACGCATCGTCTCCGCCTACCGTGACGAGCGGCAGGCGGCTTCCAAGGTCCTGTCCGGTCCTGAGCCGGTCTTCAGTGGCGACGTCGACGATATCATCCAGACGGCGCGCGACGCGCTCTACGCCGCCAAGATATGCTCCTACGCCCAGGGCTTCGGTCTGCTCCGCGCTGCCGGCGCCGAGTACGACTACGGCTTCGACTATCCCACCATCGCCAAGATCTGGCGTGGCGGCTGCATCATCCGCGCTGCGCTGCTCGAGGACGTCCGGGCGGCCTTCGCCAAGAACCCTGACCTGCCCAACCTGCTGATGGACGAGGCCTTTGGCGACGCCGTGGTCTCACGCCAGGGCGCGCTCCGCGACTTCGTCACCTTTGCCGTTGCCAACGGCATCCCTGCGCCGGCCTTCTCCTCCTCCCTTGCCTACTTTGACGCCTATCGCAGTGCCCGCCTTCCCGCCAATCTCACCCAGGCCCAGCGCGACTACTTCGGTGCCCACACCTACCGCCGTGTCGACAGGCCGGGGTCGTTTCACACGGAGTGGGTGGATATGGGGACGCCGCCAGAGGGATAACGGGCGCCCTGTCAAGAAGTCATATGTGGTGCGTCACGAGTGATGACTCTAGCGGTCCTGACTCGTGACGCATGACTCGTGATGTTGTCTCGCGGGACCCGCCAGACAACTCAGAGATCTCGCAGGAGCAACCTATGTCAAGACCCAGAAACGTTCTCGTCGCCCAATCCGGCGGCCCCACACCCGTCATCAACGCGTCGCTGCGCGGCGTTGTGGAGGCGTGCAAGGCCTATCCCGAGTCCTTCGGCACGATCTACGCCGGCTACCACGGCATCGAGGGTGTGCTCACAGAGCAGCTCCTCGACCTCTCGGCTCAGCCCGACGAGGAGATCGCGCTGCTCAGTACCACGCCTGCCGCCGGCGCCATCGGCACGTGTCGCTACAAGCTCAAGGCCCACCAGGACCAGGACTTTGAGCGCATCATCGAGGTCCTCCGGGCTCACGATATCGGCTTCTTCTTCTACAACGGCGGTAACGACTCAATGGACACGGCCAACAAGGTCGCGCAACTGGCCCAGGAGCGCGGCCTGGACCTCGTCGCCACCGGGGTGCCCAAGACCATCGACAACGATGTCGGCGACAGCGCCTTCGAAATCATCGACCACACGCCCGGCTACGGCAGTGTGGCCCGCTACTGGGCGCTCAACGTCCAGAACGCGAACCAGGAGAACGCGGGGTCCTGTCCCTCCGATCCGGTGCTGGTGCTCCAGGCTATGGGCCGCAAGATCGGCTTCATCCCTGCTGCGTCGCGACTGGCGGACCCGGACCGCGAGATGCCGCTGCTCATCTTCCTGCGCGAGTCGAACATGGATTTGCCGGCGCTTGCGGATGCCGTCAACGACATGCTCCGGGCGCGGGGTCGCGCCGTCGTCGTGGTCAGCGAGGGTTTCGACGTCGGTGACATCGGCGAGCGCAAGGACTCCTTCGGCCACACGATGTTCTCGTCCAGCACCATGACCGTCGAGCAGATCATCGTCAACTACCTCAACGACGCGGGCCTGACGGCGCGTGGATCGGCCCGCGGCAACGTCCCCGGCACCGACCAGCGCCACAACATCGCCTACGCAAGCACGGTCGATCTGGAGGAGGCCTACCGCGCCGGCTGGAAGGCCGTGGAGATCGCGGCTCAGGACGGCTCCGGGTACATGTCCACGATCCTCCGCGAGTCCGGTGCCATCTATACCGTACGCTACGACAAGGTGCCCCTCCCGCTGGTGGCCAACTCTGAGCGTGTCTTCCCGGAGACGTGGATCGCGCCCTCCCGCACCGACGTGACCGATGACTTCGTCAAGTACGCTCGTCCGTTGATCGGCGACAGCTGGCCCACCATTCCGCTGGTCGATGGCCGGCAGCGCTTTGCGCGGCTCTCCGAGGTCTTTGCCGACACAAGGCTGGCGTCCTACGTGCCGCAGGCCTATCGGTAGTGCGTCTGGCGGGGAACCCTTCTCCTGGTGACGGGCAGCCGGTCGAGGCCGGCGTGCGGTTTCGGGCCGCTGACAGGGGCGAGCTAGGCGCACTTCTCGAGCTCTACGAGCATCTGCACATTGAGGACACACCGCTGCCTGATCGGGCTGCGGTGTGTGCTGTCTGGGAGTCGATTCTGGCTGATCCCAAGGTACACTGCCTCGTGGCGGAGGCTGGCGGTACCCTTGTCTCCTCCTGCATGTTGGCGATCATCCCCAACCTCACCCGTGGGGCGCGGCCTTACGGTCATATCGAGAACGTGGTGACCCACGCCGACTACCGCAAGCGGGGGATCGGTACCCGGCTGCTGCAGCACGCGCTCCAGGTTGCCTGGGACACCGGTTGCTACAAGGTGATGCTCTCCACCAGCCGCAAGGACGAGGCCGTGATGCGCTTCTACGAGGGCTCAGGATTCCGGCGCGGCGTCAAGACTGGCTTCGTCGCGACGCCTGAGTGAGAGGATAGGAGGAGTGTGATGCACCGAAGCTGCCGTGAGCATACCAAGCGCAGAGTGATGGATCTTGACGGCATCTGGGACTTCGCCTTCCTCGGCGACGTTGACCCCGATGCGATGGATATCGCCGGCATTGTCTTCAATGACCGAATGGCGGTCCCCGGCTGCTTCGATGCGACGCCGGCCTACGCCGGGATGCGCGGGCTCGTGGCCTACCGGCGCGAGATCGTCTTCGGCGACGCATCGCTGCACCGGCTCGTACTGGCGGGTGTCCACCACTGGTGTCGTGTCTTCGTGGAAGGTCGTCCCGTTGGGGACCATGCCGGTGGTTTCACGCGCTTCCACTTCGACCTACGCGGTCATAGCCCCGGAGTCGCCGAGCTGATCGTCCTTGTTGACAACCGCCTGGACTACGCGCGTGCCCCCCTGCATCACGAGGTCTTCGACTGGTACCACTATGGCGGTATCGCTCGTGGCGCCGAACTCCATCGTCTGGGTGACCATCACATCGACGCTGTCAAGGTGGTGACGACTTCGCTCTCGCCGCCCGAGATCACCATATCGCTGTCTGCCTTGGTGGAGGGCGGCGCGATGGGACTGCCCCTGTCGCTGGTCGTTGATGGTGAGGTCCTCGTGGAGGAGCTCCTCGAGGTGTCGACCTCGGGCGCGGTCGTCGACCGCACGCTTGCCCTGCCTGCGGCAGCACTCTGGTCGCCCGAGGCGCCCAACCTGCACTTGCTCGAGGTGCGGCTGGGCGAGGACGATACTCGGGTGCGCTTCGGCATCCGCCAGGTGACCACCCGCGGCCAACAGGTTCTGGTCAACGGCGAGCCCGTCCGCCTGCTGGGCTTCAACCGCCACGCGGCGCATCCTCAGTTTGGCCATTCTGTGCCCGAGCAGGTGATGCTCTCCGACATCCAGCAGCTGAAGGAGCTGGGCTGTAACTTCGTCCGTGGCAGCCACTATCCCCAGGACGCGCGCTGGCTGGACCTCTGTGACGAGGTCGGCATCTTCGTCTGGAGCGAGGCCATCGGGTGGCAGCACCACGCCGATCACCTCACCGATCCGCACTTTGTCGACGCCCAGTTGACCCACATCGAGGAGATGGTCGCCGCCGACCTCAATCACCCTTCGATCATCATGTGGGGAATCCTCAACGAGAGCCACAGCCACGATCCGGCCTGCCGGCCAGGCTACGAGCGGCTCCTGGCGCGCATCCGTGAGCTGGACCATACGCGCCTGGTGACCTATGCCACCAACCATCCCTTCGACGACCTCTGCCTCGACTTGGTTGACATCCTGTCGGTCAACTGCTACCCTGGGTGGTACAGCTGCGAGATCGAGCGGATTCCCGAGGAGATTGACCGCATCGTCGCCGCCCTCGACCAAGCCCACGCCGATACGCCGCTGATCATCTCTGAGATCGGTGCCGGCGCCATCTACGGATGGCGGGACGGTCACCGGGCTCGGTGGTCGGAGCAGTACCAAGCCCGCCTGCTCGAGACTGTGATTCGCTGTCTCTTCGTGGATCGGGACCGCGCTTGCGGGCTGGCGATATGGCAGTTCTGTGACTGCCGCACCTCCGAGGCTGTGCACAAGATCCTTGGCCGGCCGGGTGGCTTCAACAACAAGGGCGTCGTCGATGCCTTCCGCCGTCCCAAGCAGGCATATGAGACCGTGAAGCGGGCGTTCGCTGAACTGAGGTAGATGCAAATGACCAACCGCAAGACCGTTGTGACCATCGAGGGTGGCGCCTTCCACATCAACGGTGAGCCGACCTATGCAGGCCGCACATATGGTGGTAGGAAGATCGAGGGCTTGCTCCTGAACGCCCGGCTGGTGCAGGGCGTCTTTGATGACCTCAATCCCGCGACGCGCGCGTTGTGGGACTACCCGGACGGCCTGTGGAATCCCAATCGTAACACCGACGAGTTCGTCGCCGCGATGCCTGCCTGGCGCTCCGCGGGGCTTCTGGGCTTCACGATCAACCTGCAGGGCGGCAGCCCCCAGGGCTACAGTCAGGACCAACCCTGGCACAATTCCGCCTTCACGGCCGAGGGCGCGCTGCGCCACGACTACCTGGCGCGGCTCACGCGCATCCTCGATCGGGCTGACGATCTCGGTATGGTCCCGATTCTGGGCTACTTCTATTTCGGCCAGGACCAGCGGTTGGCCAACGAGTATGCCGTGATCCGTGCGACCGAGGCCGCCACCGACTGGGTGCTGGCCAAGGGCTACACCAACGTTCTTATCGAGCTTGGTAACGAGGTGGACAACCGCAAGTACGACCACGCCATCCTCAAGGCCGACCGCTGCCCGGAGTTGATGGCACTCGTGAGGACGCGTTCGGCCGGCAAGGTCGCCACTGCACACGGACGGCTCCTGGTGAGCACGAGCCTCTGTGGCGCCAAGGTGCCCACCGAAGCCATCGCTGCCGAATCGGACTTCCTCCTACTCCATGGCAACGGCGTCTCCGAGCCGGAGCGCATCCGAGCGATGGTGGATGCCACTCGCGCCCTCGATAACTTCCGGGGCCAACCCATCCTCTTCAATGAGGATGATCACTTTGACTTCGCCGCCGGCGACAACAACATGTTGGCCGCGATGGATCGCTACGCAGGGTGGGGTTACTTCGACTATCGTATGGCGGGCGAGGACTACTCCGAGGGATACCAGAATGTGCCTGTGGACTGGACCATATCGTCAGCCCGCAAACGCGGCTTCTTCGAGCTCCTTCGCGCTGTGACCGGCGCCCAAGGCCCACACTCAGAGGAAAAGGACAGATGAAAACACGCACCCTTGGCCGCACCGGGCTCGAGGTCTCACGTCTGGGCTTCGGCCTGGCCGAGATCGGCGGACTCGAGCTGGCGGCATCCAGGCAGGCAGCGCGGGTGCTCAATCTCGCGCTGGACAACGGCATCACCTTCTTCGATACGGCTGCCTGCTACGGCAACAGTGAGGAGCTGATCGGACGTACAATCGCGCACCGCAGGGACGAGGTTATCCTCGCCACCAAGGCCGGTCACGTCGCCGGCGGCTACGAGGGCCAGGCCTGGACTGCGCAGACGATCCGTGACAGCATTGATCGCAGCCTCCAGCGTCTGCGCACCGACCATCTGGACATCGTCCAGCTTCACACGTGCGACATACCCACGTTGGAGCGCGGCGAGGCCATCCGGGTCATCCAGGAGGCTCAGCAGGCCGGCAAGACACGTTTCATCGGCTACAGTGGCGATAACGAGGCCGCGCTCTGGGCGGTCAACAGCGGCATCTTCGACACGCTTCAGACCAGCTTCAACCTCGTCGACCAGCGTGCCAGACACGATCTCTTCGGGCCGGCGGTCGCGCAGAACGTCGGCATCATCGTCAAGCGCCCCATTGGCAACGGCGTCTGGGGTGCCGCATCGCTACCTCGAGCGCCGTCGGCGCCCAGTGACTATGCTGCCGACTACTTCGCGCGCGCGCGGGTGATGTTGGGGCTTGGACCGCTGCCGGCAATGCCCGATAGCGGCATCTTGCTGGCCCTGGGCTTTGCCTTCGCCCACGAGGCCGTCGACACCTTCATCGTGGGTACGCAGAACCCGAAACACATGCAGGCCAACATCGACTGGGTCAACGCGGCATTGCCCATTGCCGACGCGCCGGTGCTCGAGCTCCGCAGACGGTTCGATCAGCTCCACGATCCCAACGACTGGGTGCAGCTCTCTTGAGGGCCCAAAGCCTTTCCCCTGGTCCCCGGGTTTTGGGCCCTGGGACGTCAAGATGCTCCGGGTTGTGTAGCGGAGGAGTGATATGGCCTGGTCGATAGATCGCTATCTCAACATACGCCAGGCATACGCACCGACCATCCGGTCCGACGGCAAGGCCCTGGCCTTCCTCACCAACGTGACAGGCACGCCGCAGGTGTGGAGGGTCCCTCTCGACGATGCCTGTGCCACGGTGCCGTGGCCCGACCAACTCACCTTCGGGACGGACCGGGTGAGTGAGATTGCCTATTCGCCTGCGTCCGATGACGGTCGCCTGCTATACATCGAGGACGCCGGCGGCACGGAGAACCACCAGCTCTACCTGCTGGACGCGGACCGTGGTCAGGTCGTGGCGCTCTCAGAGGGCTACGAGGATGCCATGCATCTCTTCGGCGCGTGGCGTGATGACGGTCGTCAGATTGTCTTCGCTGCCAACCGGCGCGATCCCGCCGTCTTCGATCTCTACGTCCAGGAGATGGACGGCATGGTGCCGGGACCCGTCGTGATGGCCTGGCAGAATGATGTTCGCGGTTACCTGCGGTCTGTGGCGATCTCGCCGGACCACCGGCGCGTCACGTTGGCACGCACAGCCAGCTCCTTCAGCAACACGCTGTTGGAGATCGATCTCGCGACGGGGCAGGCCCGGGAGCTGGTGTCGTGTGATGAGCCCGTCCGCTTTTCCAGCGTCGCCTACACCGGCGATGGCCTCGGGCTCTTCCTGATCACGGATCTGGGCTCGGACTACCTCTATGTGGCCAAGTTCGACTTGGCGACCGGAGTGATGGACAACCTGGTCGACCCGGCGTGGGACTGTGGCGCGCTGGCGGTATCCCGGTCTGCGAATCGGCTGGCCTACACGGTGAATGTGGATGGCGCCGACCGGGTTTTCGTGCTCGACCTTGGCACTTGGCACACGCGCTCGATGCCCGACTTTTCAGGCGCTGCCGGTGTGGTTTCCGATGGCCGGCTCGTCTTCACGCCCGATGGCGACGGCCTGGCATGTGCGTTCGCCATCACGGTCCACACAAGTGATGTGATGCTCTGGGATGTCGACCGAGACGACGTGCAACCGGTCACGCAGTCTTCCCACGGTGGCGTGCCTGAGTCCAGCTTCGTGGCACCGGAGCTGATCCGCTTCCCCACCTTCGATGTCGACGCTGACGGCGAGCCACGTCAGATACCCGCCTGGTACTACCTCCCCGGTGGCGACCACGCTGACCCTCGGGCCGGGATCATCATCGTCCACGGTGGCCCGGAGGGCCAGTCTCGAGCGGACTTCCGTTTTCTCATCCAGTACCTGCTGCAGCACGGCTATGCTGTGCTGGTGCCCAACGTCCGTGGCTCCACGGGCTACGGCAAGGCCTACAGCCACCTCGACGACGTTCGCAAGCGGATGGATTCCGTGGCCGACCTTGCCCACGCGGCGCGATGGCTGGGGTCCCAGCCGGAGATCGATGCCGACCGGCTCGTGGTATACGGCGGCAGCTATGGCGGCTTCATGGTGCTGTCGGCCATAACCACGTACCCGGAGCTATGGGCCGCTGCCGTCGACATCGTCGGTATCAGCAACCTGGCCACATTCCTCGAGAACACCAGCGACTACCGTCGCGCCCATCGCGCGGCGGAGTACGGCAGTCTGGAGCACGACCGTGACTTCCTGGAGTCCATCGCGCCGATCAATCATCTGGACGCCGTCACGGCGCCCCTCATCGTGATCCACGGCAGGAACGACCCTCGCGTGCCCGTCTCTGAGGCCGAGCAGTTGGTCGCTGCTTTGGAGGCTCGTGGGGTCCCTGTCCGACTGCTAATCTTCGATGACGAGGGTCACGGCATCGTCAAACTCAGGAACAAGCAAGTGGCATATCCGGCGATCGTTGAGTTCCTGCGGTCGCACGTAGGCTAATGTGGAGGGATAGGTAAACTATGTACCTGGCGAATGAGAAGCGCTACGAAGGTGCAGTCTACAACCGCGTTGGGCGGAGTGGCCTCAAGCTCCCGGCAGTCTCGTTGGGCTTGTGGCACAATTTCGGCGGCGTGGATACCCTGGGGAATGCGCGCGCGATGCTGTGTCGAGCTTTCGACCTTGGTATCACGCACTTCGACCTGGCCAACAACTACGGCCCGCCCCCCGGATCGGCCGAGGAGACCTTTGGCCGTGTGATGGCGCGGGACTTGGCGCCCTACCGCGACGAGTTGATCATCTCCACCAAGGCCGGGTACCACATGTGGCCAGGCCCATATGGCGAGTGGGGTTCCCGCAAGTACATGATCGCCAGCCTGGACCAGAGCCTCGAGCGCATGGGCCTGGATTACGTGGACATCTTCTACAGTCATCGATACGATCCGGAGACCCCGCTGGAGGAGACGATGGGCGCGCTCGACGCCGTCGTGCGCAGCGGGCGCGCGCTCTACGCGGGCATCTCCAACTACCAGCCCGAGCAAACGCGACGTGCAGCCGAGATACTCGCCGACCTGGGCACGCCGTGTCTGATCCACCAGGCATCCTACAGTATGCTCAACCGCTGGGTTGAGGACGGCCTGCTGGACGCGCTTGAGGAGACGGGCATGGGGGCCATCTGCTTCTCCCCGCTCGCCCAGGGCCTCCTCACCGGGAAGTATCTGGACGGTCACATCCCCGAGGGCTCCCGCGCTGCGAGACCGTCGGGGTTCCTACGGCCATCACACATCACCGACGAGAAGCTGGCCAAGGTCCGCAAGCTGAAGGTCATCGCCGAGGGGCGAGGACAGACGATGCCTCAGATGGCGATCTCCTGGGTGCTCCGTCACGACGCAGTGGCCTCTGCGCTTATCGGGGCGAGCCGCGTCGAGCAGATCGAGGACTGTGTTGCCGCGGCGGACAACCTCACATTCGAAAGCGCGGAACTGCGCGCGATCGACGCAATTCTGCGCAATGAGGCCTGACGTGTCCCCTGCGCACGGGCTGGAGCCCCTGGTCGGCGGCACGCCTCGCGAGCGGTTCATCGCCGCACTCGATGGACGGCCGTTGGTCGGTCGCGTGCCGCATTTCGAGCTGGTCTTCTTTCTCACGATGGAGGTCTTCGGTAAGGTCCACCCGAGCCATCGCAGCTATCACCAATGGGGGCAGATGTCCGAGCTGGAGAAGCGTCTCCACCGCGAGGACATGGCCGATCTCTTCATCGACACGGCCGAGCGCTACGGTCACGATGCCATCTTTCTCCACCCGAACCCGGGGAGTGAGGAAGAGGTCGTACGTCTGATCGACCTGGTGCGTGAGAAAACCGGTGACCGTTACTTCCTGATGGTCCATGGGGACGCCACCTTCGGCATCCCCGACGGCGAGGGAATGGCCAAGTTCTCGTATCGCACCGTCGACGATCCCCAGGGACTCAAGCGTGAGGCCGTGGCGCGCGTGGATGCAGCTCTGGCGGCCGCCGAGCGCGTGGCTAAGCATGGTGGACTGGACGGCCTTGCGCTCTGTTCGGACTACTGTTTCAACACCGGCCCCTTTCTCCGACCCTCCAAGTTTGCGGAGTTCATCACGCCCTATCTCGAACGGCTGACAAGGGGCTACCGGGACTTGGGCTTCTACACGATCAAGCACACCGACGGCAACATCATGCCGATCTTGGACCAGCTCATCCAGACGAACCCCCACGCGCTCCACTCCCTGGATCCGCAGGGCGGCGTGGACATCGCCGAGGTCAAGCGCATCTGCGGCGATGCCACAACGCTCATTGGCAATGTCAACTGCGGCTTGATGGACACGGGCACCGACGAGGAGGTGGTGGCGTCCGCGCGTTACGCACTGGAGCACGGTATGCCTGGTGGGCGGTACATCTTCTCCACCAGCAACTGTGTCTACACAGGCATGCAGTTGGAGCGCTATCACCTCATTCTCGATGTGCTGGAGCGTGAAGGGCGCTATGTAGCGCCAGGTACCAAGGCATAGGGGAGAAGGCACCAACGAAGATCACACAGAGGGACCAAGAGCCAAGGGACCAGGCGAGACAGAAGACTCAAGATTCAAGGTCTTGTAAGGATGTCTTCCCTTCTTCCAGATCTCCTTGGTCTTGGTCCCTTTCATCCTCACAAGACTGGAGACGGACACATGACGACAAGCAGCATGGGCACAAACGTAGTGACGCAGATCGCAGTAGTAGTGAAGGACATCGACAGGGCCATCGAGGCCTATAGCAGGATCTTCGGCTTGCCCAAGCCCGAGGTGAATCTGACGGCGCCTCCTGAGAGCGCCAAGGGTGTGTATCGGGGATCGCCGACGACCGCGCGCGCCAAGCTTGCCTTCTTTCACATGGGGCAGGTCGATATCGAACTTATCGAGCCAGTGGGTGAGGACAGTGTCTGGCATGAGGTGCTGGCGGAGAAGGGAGAAGGCGTGCACCATATCGCCTTCCAGATCAAGGACACTGAAGGTGTGACGGCCTTCCTGGATGGCAACGGGATACCCACGATCCAGCAGGGGCACTATACAGGCGGGATGTACAGCTATGTGGACAGCGGTCCCCAGCTCGGTGTGATGCTCGAGCTGCTTGAGAACTTCGGTGAGCCGCAATGACCACGTCAGAAGAGGAGACGATCATGGAACAACCACGGCCGGATTGGGACAACCCCGATGTCATCAGCCGGAATCGACTGCCGCGACACGGATCGCTGGTGCCGTTTCCGGATGTCGAGTCCGCCCTGGCCGGTGACCGGGACGCCGCCGCGGCTGTCTCGTTGAACGGGACCTGGGCCTTTAGGCTCTTTCCAAGCCCTGCATCGGTGCCCGAGGACTTCTTCTCCCCCGAATATGACGGCTTCGGTTGGTCGAACATCGTGGTCCCCGGCAACTGGCAGACGCAGGGTTTCGGGCAGCCGATGTACACCAACGTGCAGTATCCGTTCCCCATCGACGAGCGCTTCGGACCAGCCCTCGCTCAGATGCACGCTCAGGAGCGGCGCAATATCGCCGAGATGGCGCTGCCGGAGGCGGCGCACGAGTTCCCCTTGACCGTGCCGCGCGACAGCAACCCCACCGGGTGCTACCGCACCATCTTCGAGGTGCCTGCTGAGTGGAAGGGGCGCAGTACCTTCCTACGCTTCGAGGGCGTCGACTCTGGCTTCCATCTCTGGATCAACGGCGAGCCCGTCGGCTACAGTCAGGGCAGCCGGATGCCTGCGGAGTTTGATGTCACGGCCTACGTCAAGGCCGGTGTGAATGAGCTGGCCCTTGAGGTCTATCGCTGGACGGATGGTGCCTATCTGGAGGATCAGGATTTCTGGCGCCTCAGCGGTATCTACCGTGATGTCATCCTGTGGTCCGTCCCTGACGTCCACATCTGGGATGTCACCGTCGTGACCGAGCTCGACGCGGACTACTGTGATGCTGATCTCAACGTCACCGTGGACCTGAGAAACCAGGGAGGCGTCGACGTGGGTGGGTTGGAGGTCGAAGCACAGCTCTATGATGCCGCGGGCAACAGCGTGGTCTCGACCTCAGGTAGCGTGGAAGGGGACGTCGTCGCCGGTGGGACAGGCGCAGTCGCTCTCACGACACGTGTCGAGGATCCCGCCAAGTGGTCGGCTGAGCACCCCAATCTGTACACACTTCTTGTGGTACTCCGCGATGGATCGGGCAAGGTTGTACAGGTGGAGCGTGCCCGTATCGGTTTCCGCAAGATCGAATGGGAGGGCGGCGAGATCAAGGTGAACGGTGCGCCGGTGCTCATCCAGGGCGTCAACCGCCACGAGCACGAGCCGGAGACGGGCCACACGGTCACGTTGGCCACGATGATGGCCGACATCGGCCTGATGAAGCGTTTCAACATTAATGCCGTACGGACGTGCCACTACCCCGATCATCCGGTCTGGTACGAGCTCTGCGACGAGTACGGCATCTACGTGTTCGACGAGGCCAACATGGAATCCCACGGCGTCTGGGACGTGCCTGCGAAGCTGGATACCTGGAAAGAGGCCTTCCTGGATCGTGTGACCCGCATGGTCGCCCGCGACAAGAACCACCCCAGCATCATCGGATGGTCGCTGGGAAATGAGGCCGGCTATGGTCCCAACTTCGTCGCGTGCGCTCAATGGATCCACGAGAACGACCCCACGCGCTTCGTCCACTACCATCCCGGCTACGATGATGCGGCGCTGGACATGATCTCGCTCATGTACCCCACGCTCGAGTCCCTGACGGAGCATGCGGCGGATGAGAAGGAGACGCGTCCCGTGGTCATGTGCGAGTATGCGCACGCGATGGGAAACAGCCCCGGCGCCTTCAAGGAGTACTGGGATATCGTGCGGACCTACCCCCGTGCAGTGGGTGGGTTTGTCTGGGACTGGGTCGATCAGGGCCTGGCCCGCAAGACTGCCGATGGCGAGCTGTGGTATGCCTACGGCGGTGATTACGGCGACGAGCCCCACGACAGCAACTTCTGCCTCAATGGGCTCATCTGGCCCGACCGGACCCCGCATCCTTCTCTCTGGGAGTACAAGAAGGTGCTGGAACCTGTGTTGGTGGAACCTGTCGACTTGGCGGCTGGCACCGTGCGCATCACCAACCGCTACGCACACACCGATCTGAGCGGATTGGTCGCCACCTGGTCGGTGATCGCCGACGGCGTCACGCTGGCCTCGGGCGAGCTGGCGCCGTTGTCAACGGCGCCGGGGGCCTCCGAAGAGGTGACGGTGGGCTATGAATTGCCCGACGCGCTGCCCGGCACCGAGGTCTGGTGCAAGCTTTCGTTCGCGTTGGCCGAGCCTGAACCCATGATGCCCAAGGACCACGAGGTCTCGTGGGCGCAGTTCCAGTTGCCCGTCACCGCGCCGCCCGACCAGGTTGATCCCGCCTCGATGCCCACCCTGATGGTCGAGAAGGACGAGGACGAGATCGTCATCCGTGGCAGCGCAATGACCGTTGGCTTCGATAGGGCCACCGGACAGCTGCGGTCATGGCGGGTAGATGGCAAGCCGGTGATCCTGGGCGGGCCCACCACGAATCTCTGGCGCGCGCCGACTGACAACGACGCCCGTCAGTTCGCCCAAGCCTGGCAGGCCGCAGGGCTCGACACGATGACCGAGCAGGCTGTCTCGGTCGATGCCAAGCGCGTGTCATCTAGCGCCATACGGGTGCAGGTCGCTATGGAGACCTCGGTGCCCGGTGTCACCACGCGCTACACCTACGTGGTCTACGGCAGCGGCGACATCGTCCTCGAACACGCTGTAGATGTGGGGCCTGAGGTGCCGCCGTTGGCCCGCGTCGGTGTCAACGTGACACTACCCGGTGCCGATGAGACCTTCACCTGGTACGGACGCGGGCCACAGGAGAGCTACGTAGATCGCAAGGAGGGTGGGGCGGTCGGCGTGTATCGCAGCACCGTGGATGCTGAGTTCGTGCCCTACATCAAGCCTACCGAGTGTGGCAACAAGACCGATGTCCGCTGGGTGGCGATGACCGCCAAAGCCGGCACCGGCCTGCTCGCGGTGGGCATGCCCTTGCTCGAGGTCAGCGCCCACCACTACACGGCCCAGGACCTGGCCGATGCCGATCACACGTACGAGCTCCACCGCACGCGTGAGATCACGCTCAATCTGGATTTGGCCCAGTGTGGTATCGGCAGCGCCGCATGTGGCCCGGGCACCCTCCCGAAGTACCAACTCACCGCCGCCGGCTATCGCTACTGCCTGCGACTCCATCCGCTCGCGGAGGGCGAGGACCCTGCCGCGGTGGCAAAGGTCCAGTTCCCGTGTCCCTAGCTCTGACCGGGTCAGGCTGAGCCGTTGCTGCCACACGAGATAGGGCTGCACAATATCGCCGAGCTGGTGCCGCAGGCTGACACCGGGTGGGTCGGCATATCTCGCGTACCGCTTGACCTGCGCACGAGGCTCAACGAGCGTGCGCAGGTCTGCTCACTCCAAGGGGCGGGCTGCGAGCTGCGCTTCAACCTCGTGGAGGACGAGGCGCGCATCACGCTGGCGATGGCGGAGCGTCCTGCCATTGCCGAAGTCTTCTGCGGCTCTTTCCTGATCGGCTGGCACGTGGTGGAGACCACGCCGACCGAGATCGTGGTCGCGCGTCCCCTGCTCGACGAGTTGGTGGCCCGCGCCGCGGAGCGACAGTCGCCCCCCTTCGACTCTGACCTCTTCCGCGTGGTGCTCCCTTGGCGTCCCGCCGTCTACATCTGCGGCGTCACGGGGGACCTTGCCCCGCCCCGGGCCCACCAGGTGCCGCCCCGACGCTATCTCGCCTACGGCTCGTCGATCACCCACGGAAACAATGGTCTCGCGCCATCGGGCACTTACGCGATGCGCATCGCCCGCAGGCTGGGCGTGGATCTGATCAACCTCGGCTTCGGAGGCGGTGCCCACTGTGAGCCCGAGCTCGCCGACTACATCGCCGCACGCGATGACTGGGACTTCGCTACCTTGGAGCTGGGGATCAACATGATCTCGTGGCTGGACACTGCCGGCTTCGCCGAGCGTGTGCGCACCTTTGTCGGCACAATCGCCCGCGCGCATCCGGACAAATGGATCGCGTGCATCGATCTCTTCCCGTTCCACATGGACCTTGATCCGGAGGCAGAGCGCAACCACGCCTACCGCGCCGTGGTGCGCGAGATAGTGGCCGAACTGGCGCTCCCGCGACTGGTTCACATCGACGGTCGCGACCTGTTGCGCGATCTGACCGGTCTCTGCGCGGACGTGCTCCACCCGGCGCCGTCCGGGATGGAGGAGATCGCGACCAATCTGACAGTCCGTCTGGAGAGGATGCTGGCCGAATGACCGAGACTGACCGCAACGACTGGCTCCGGCGACGGAACCGGGGCTTCCACGTCACGATCCGCGATGTCGACTGCGCCGGTTTCGACGTGCAGCGCTTCGTCGACGACCTGGTCTCGATGCACGTGACCTTCTTCAGTTTCTTCGTCGGCGGCTATGTCACCACCTACCCGACGAGGCTGGCCTACCAGCGCGAGAGTCCCTATCTCGGCGGGCGTGACCTTGCCGGCGAGATTGTCGAGGCGGCGCACGCTGCCGGCATCAAGACCCTGGGGATGATCGATCTGGGCCAGATTCCCGAACAGGGCGCCCTGGACCATCCCGACTGGTGTGCGCAAGACCGCGACGGCACCCCTGTACCACGGCTGCCCGGACTCTACGCGGCGTGCCCGATGGGCGGCTACCAGAACGACTACGTCCGCGAGATCGTCGCGGAGATTCTGGATCGCTATGATCTGGATTGTGTCAAGTTCGGCGGTGGGAGCTTCGGATTCTCTCATAGTATCTGCTACTGTCCCAACTGTCGGGCCGGCTTCCATCAGCACACTGGCCACGATCTCCCCCAGGTCTCAGACTGGTCCGATCCCGTGTGGCGGTTCTACACTGCATGGCGTCTGGATCAGGCCCGCCGGCGCGTCCACGCCCTGGGCGACGTTGTCCACGAGATTGACCCAAATATGCCCTTCATGGGCAACAGCGTCTGCTTTGGCGATCCTGGGTGGACCGTTGGCGCCTCACTGGATATCGAGAATCAGGCCTCCGTCGAGGATGCTGTGCAGGTGGAGGTTCAGACGCGGGCGCGCTATGACGAGGCGACGGGCGAGGCGTCCTGGCAGTACTTGAGCTGGCCCGCTGAGACGGCACGCTTCATGACATCGGTCTCCGACAGGCCCATCTGGGTCGTGGCCTCCTACTTCCTCGCCTGGCCCTGGCGACGCAGTGCGATGGCGCCCGTCGAGCAGAAGGTCTACCTGGCGCAGATCGCGGCCAACGGCGCGGACCCGATGGTCAACCTCTCGGGCGGCCCGCCCGCTGTCCACGAGGATCCGCGCGGCTTTGATGTGGTCCGCGATCTCTACGGCTTCCTAGACGCGAACCAGGACTACTACGCTGGGGACAGCTCCGGCGCCAACGTGGCCCTGGTCTACTCACTCGAAAGCCTGATCTACTACGGGCAGGACGATCCTGAGAAGCGCTACGTGCGCGAGATACGCGGGTTCGAACAAGCCCTGCACGAGGCGCATATCCCGTTCGACATCATCTCTACGCGCGTCCTGGATGAGGCTACACTCAGCCGATATCGCGTCCTGGTCCTGCCCAACCTCGCCTGCCTGGGGGAGGATGAGGCTGCCGCCATCGAGGCCTTCGCTGCACGTGGGGGCAGCCTGATCGCCACACTGGAGACCTCGCTCTATGACCGCGAGGGTCTGCGCCGCGAGCAACCCCTTCTCGGCGACCTTCTGGGCGTGCGCATCACCGGCCCCACGAGGTCGTCGATGGCCTGCGACGTCGAGGGCTGCAAAGCCGGCTACAGCCAGGTCTACATGCAGGTTGCCAGTGCCCACGGCGTGCTCGATGGCCTCACGGGAGCATGTGTCCTGCCGATGGGCGGTCCGATCTGTGAGGTGGCAGCGGCTGGGGATGCCGATGTGCCGCTGACGCTGTCGGCTCCCTTCATCGTGTTCCCCGAGGGCTTCTCTTATCCCGAGGTGCCCGCGTCAGAGGATCCGCTGCTGGTCGTCAGGGAGCGTCCTGGCGGCGGACGCACGCTCTACTTCGCCGGAGGGATTGGCTCGCTGGCCTGGACCATGCCCTATCCGGACCTGAAGTGCCTCATCGCCAACGCCGTGCGCTGGGCTGCACACGGCGACCTGCCTGTGGCCATACAGGGGCCGCCCACGTTGCAGGCCTCGCTTCGAGTGCAGCCGGGTCGGCGTATGGTCCACCTCATCAACCTGACCGGGGGCGAACGCTTCTTCAGCGAGCTCATCCCCCTGTGCGACGTTGCTGTAGCTGTGCCGTCCCTGCCGGGTTCTGTGCCGCCGTGCGCCTTCTTGCTCTCCGATGGGCAGCGCCTCCCGGTCGTTGCCACTGACAAGGGATGGCAGGTCACCGTGCCGAGTCTCGTGGACTACGATGTCCTCGTCTTTGAGGACGGGAACTGAGGGAAGACGATGGAAACGACACTGTTGGGCCGTACCGGTATCACCGTCAGTCGTCTGGGCTTCGGCGGCGCGCCGGCTGGGCTGACCAACTACCTCGATGCCTATAGCCCGGCGGACGACGAACAGCGGCGGACCGTCATCGCTGCCCTGGAGCGCGCGCTGGAACTTGGCGTCACCTACTTCGATACCGCGCCCGGCTATGGCGATGGTGCAAGTGAGGCCATCTATGGCGACGTGCTCTCCGGCGCCGGCGACGACATCTTCGTCGCCACCAAGGTTGGCCCGACCGAGACTGATCTGCGCGCGAGCGTCGAGGCCAGTCTGCACCGTCTTCGGCGTGACCGCATCGACCTCCTGCAGATACACGGCTCCAGCTACAGCCGCACGATGGCTGATGCGCTGCTGGCCCCCGACGGGATGGTCGCTCAGATGGAGGCGCTGCGCGACGCGGGCCTGATCCGTTTCCTGGGTTTCACCACCGAGGACAACAACGCCGCCGTCTACCGCTTCATCGAGTCGGGCCGCTTCGACGCCATGCAGCTCTGCTACAATCTGCTCTACCAGCACCCCG
>Ga0180429_10000762_pt1 | contig 28221 bp, 27 predicted proteins | sample SS_ome_FD_132428 | JGI IMG/M metagenome (GOLD analysis project Ga0180429, IMG submission 132428) | Hypersaline lake sediment archaeal communities from the Salton Sea, California, USA - SS_1_S_1 metaG | ecosystem: Environmental > Aquatic > Non-marine Saline and Alkaline > Hypersaline > Sediment ...
CACCTTGCCCCAGCTCGTGGCCTCGGAGAGTGTGGAGCCGGACAGCCCCCCCCAGTGCGGGGAGTCGGTGGTGACCTGTATGGCGTAGCGGTGGCCGCCTGTGTCCATGCCGAAGATGTAGGCCATGACCACCGAGTCGTTGATGAAGTTCTTGGGCACCCCGCCGGCGACGTAGATCGCGGAGGTGCACGGCGACTGCACCACGATCTGCGTGAGCTCGTAGTTGTCGCGTATCGAATCTATCACCACGCCCTCGCGGCCGTCCTTCACGCATCGGTGATAGTGCTCGGTGAGACCGATGCCGATCGAGGAGTCGTTGAGCGCCGGCGAGAAGACGGGCACGCCGTGCTTGGCCGCGGTGCCAAGTATCGAGTTGGGGTCCTCCACCGTCTCGCCGAGCTTTTGCATGAACTCGCGGCTGGAGTATCGTCCGGGTTTCATGTGGTCGGCGAAGGCGCCGATCGAGCAGTCCAGCCTCCAGAAGTTCTCCTCGTCGACATAGACGTCGTAGATGCGGTCTATGTAGAGGTCGCGCAGGCGTCTGTCGTCGGCAAGCGGCGTTCCAACGGCGTGCGTAAAGCCCTGTGCCTGGTAGAAGTCCTGGTAGAGTATGGCGCCGGTGGAGACGATTACGTCCACGATGCCGTTCTCTATCATGTCGCGGATGACCTTGCGAAGCCCCGCGGCGATGAGCGGGCCGGCCAGCCCCAGAAAGACCGTGGGCCTGTCGCCGTCGGCCATCATGAGCTCGACCACCTCGGCGCACCCGCCTACGTTTCTGGCCTGTATGGAGGCGCCGGAGTAGGCCTTCACCAGCTCGTTCACGGAGCCTATCTTCTCCAGGTCGATCTGCTTCACCTTGTTCTCGAAGAGCTTGGACTTCTCGGCCTGCTCGTCCTTGCCCAGCGTCGGGAAGTTGTAACCCGACGGCTTCTCTATGATATTGAACTTTTCCTTGGACATCGCATACCTCCCTTTCGGACCGCTTCTAACGGCGTTGTGGGGCTATGTCAAATGTTGCGGGCGGCCGCCCACGGGGCTATAATCGTGGTCGGAGGTCGATATGAGCCACTTCACACTTAGGACCTTGGCCGCAGCCGCCGCGGTGGGGTTGGCGGCCCTGGTCTTCGGCTGCTCGGATTCCAACGTATACACCAGCCTCGAGGACGCCTTTTTGGACGCTGATGAGATAGAGTCGGTCAACTTCAGCGTATCCGGCGAGGGCTCATGCCCCGGCTGCTCCGAGGATGCCGAATTCGCCGGCATGGAGGTGAACCTCTATCTGAAGGAGGACCCGCTGCACGACGTGGCCATAGTCATGTTCGACGAGCCGGGATTCTTCAGCATCGAGAACATCGAGGTGGTAAAGGGGGCGACGATGGTGGCCCGCGGCAGGCTCTACTCGGCGGGCTCCATAGATACCCCGCCCATCCAGGCATACGCCGAGTTTGCCGTGCCGGACGACGACGGGGAGACGGTGGACATAACGCTCACCTTCCCATCGTCCAAGCCGGAATGAAGGCGAACGTCTAGTCCTCGACCCGCTTCCGATTGGGAAACAGAAATGATATCCCGCCGCCCAGCGAGACGTCGCCGCTGAAGTCCTTGCCGCCTGGCATCGGCGTGTAGTGGAGGTAGGAGTTTATATCCAGCCTGAGCGCGATCCACGGCACTGGAAAGTAGAACTTCGTCCCGCCGCCGATGACGCCCACAGGCTCCCACCGGCGGTTGATGCGCATCGCCCCCGCCCCGAGCGTGAAGTAGAAGTCCATGTTGAACATCCGCTTGTCCATTCGCATCGCCACGGGCGTGTTGAGCATGCACAGACCTACGGCGGTGTGGGTGTCGGAGGTCGCGAGGCTCTGGTAGAAGGGCGTGTCCTTGTCGACGACGATCGGGCTGTAGAAGTACTGGCCGCCCAGCGCGATCAGGTCGTTGATGTGGTAGAAGTAGGCGCCGCCTATGTAGTAGGTGTTCTTCCAGTTCTCGCCAAGATAATCGCCGCCAATGATCACGAACTCGTTTTCCCCGCCGTCGCGATAGTTCTCCCTGCCGTCCCAGCTTGGGCCGAACCTGTTGCCGACGAGAATGGCCTTGGGGTCGGCCGCGTCGAGGGTCTCGGAGTCGTCGACGACATCAGGCGGATCGTCATACGTCTGTGCGTCCTCAGCAAAAGCGGGACAAATCGTCAGAAAGACGAGGATGCACGCGAGAGCTGTGCAGATGCGTAGTGCGGTCTTCATCCCTCCCCCAAAATGACCGGCCTATGGATTTGAGGAGTCCATCCTGGTGGCCCTGCCCGCCTTGGCGCTGGCCGCGGCCAAATCCTTGGTGACCTTCCAGGCGCTGCCGGGGAACTTGTGGCAGTCCGCCACGACGTCCTCGAAGGCCTCGAGGAACCTGACAACATTGGCCTCGTCTATGATCAGAGGAGGCAGGAGCTTGATGACGTCCATATTGTGTCCGGCCACCTGCGTCAGTATCCGGTGCCGCTTCATCATCGGCACGGTGATCATCTGCGCGAAGAGGCTCCGATTGAGCGCGTGCACCATCTTCCATGCCGCCTTGAGCCTCAGCGAGCGGGGCTCAGCGAACTCTATGCCTATCATGAGGCCAAGGCCGCGCACCTCTGATAGCATCTCGAAGCGATCCGCCATCGATCGTACGCCGTCCGTGATCAGCGCGCCCATCTTCGCCGCGTTCTCGACGAGCGCCTCCTCCTCCAGGACGTCCAGCGTGGCCAACCCCGCGGCGGTCGCCAGCACGTTTCTGCTGAAGGTGTTGGAGTGGACCACGCAGTGCTCCATGTCGGTGAAGACCCTGTCGTATATCCAGCGGCGGTAGCAGATCGCGCCGCATGGTATGAAGCCTCCGGAGAGCGCCTTGGCGACGGTGACGATGTCGGGGCCGAGGTTCCAGTGCTGGTGGGCGAACATGCGGCCGGTGCGGCCGAAGCCGGTCTGGACCTCGTCGCAGATCGTGAGCACGCCGTTTTCGCGGCAGAGCCTCTCCGCTTCAGCGTAGAAGGTGGGCTCGGCTACGTACACGCCCTTGCCCTGCACCGGCTCGAAGATGAAGGCGGCGACGTCGCCCTTTTTGATCTCGGCGGTCAGCGCCTCGATGTCGCCCATCGGAATCTTGGTCGCTCCCGGCAGGAGCTCACCGAATCCCTTCTGAAACTCCGCGCCGCCGTTTAGGGCGAGCGATCCGGTCGTGAGCCCGTGGAAGGCGTGGTCCCAGTAAATGATGCGCTTTCTGCCGGTGGCCTTGCGCGCGAACTTGATGGCGCCCTCGTTGGCCTCGGTGCCGGAGTTGGTGAAGAAGACGGTGTCCACCCCCTGCGGCATATAGGAGAGGAGCCGCTCGGCCAGAAGGCCCGCCACCAGCGGGGCGTCCATCTGGACCATGTTGGGGTAGCTGAGCTCCAGCGCTTCCCTGATGGCCTTTACCACCTTAGGGTGTGAGCGCCCTACGGCGAAGACGCCGTAGCCCGCGAGCATGTCGAGATAGGGCTCGCCCGCATCGTCGTAGAGGATGGCGCCTTCGCCGCTCACGTAGTTGCGGTCGAAGCCTATCGTGCGCAGGACCCGCACGAGCTGGGGGTTTATGTGCCTGGCGAATAGCTCGTGCCCGCGCCCGGCGTGGGCCGTGAGCAGTGTTTTGAGATCCGTGACCATGGTCGCCTCGCGCTGTCGTATGAAAAACCCAAGAGTTTCGCTTCTCTAGCAAAAATGCCGGGCACAGGCAAACCATTACTTCGCGAAAAAATTGGGGCTGACCGCAACCCGGCCGTTTTGCTGCCGATAATTACTGTGAGGGCCGATCGGGGCCCAGTGGATTCGAACTTAAACAGTTAATGATATCAATTAATTAGGAGGGGTCATGAACAAGAAGGTATCTTTGGAAACGGTAGTGCCGATAAAGGATCTGGAGGTCGGCGGGTGCAGGTTCGCGGAGACGGAGGACGGGAAGGTGATGAAGACCTGCCCGGCCGACCTAGATGAGACGCCGAAGGTCGACGAATACGAGGACCTGATCGATGAGCAGCAGAAGCTCATCGAGTTCTTCATGGACAACTTCAGGGACCTCTCGGCCAACGCCAAGTTCTTCCGTATGATAGCCGACGCCAAGTCCTTCGGGATAAAGGTTCCCGAGGTGTCGGGCGACGACGGCGTCTACAGGCTCCACCTCGAGCGCGAGGACGGCGGCCACAAGAGGATCTACGACGTCGAGATAACGGACGCGGGCCTCGACGGAATCTATGACGGCATAAAGGTCACGGGCAGGAGCATGTGGGCCGGCCTCAAGGACGAATTCGAGCAGATGCACCTCGCTGGACCGGTTGCCGCGCTGGAGGGCGAGCAGTTTCACGGTCTGATCATGGCCTTGGCGGGCGCGGTGGCTGATCCGGCGGAGCCCGTCGGGGGGAATTACCCCTTGAGATTTTTCGAAATACCACTGCAGCCGATCGGCGGGGACCTTCCCTGGATTTATTTGGAGCCCAGGCCAGGCTCAGAGAGCAAACCCAAAGAGCCGCCCATGGACCTCACGCCGCCTCCGATCTGCAGGGACGTGCCGGAGCTCGACCCGGGCTTCTACATCGAACTGCCTCCCCTGCCGCCGGGGGTGGATCCCTTCCCCTTCCCCGTCTTCGAGATTCCAGGGCCCAGCCTGGACCCATGCTTCAACCCATGTTCGCCGGAGTGTCTGGATCGCGACTATGTCGACCGGGGCGATTATTTCAGGATAGGAGGAATTTTCTATCTGACGGAGCGCTGATTTTAGATTTGATTTCATGGGTTTATTTAGGGGACAACTTTTTGGCTTTTGAGCCGATAATGAAATGAGGGGAGCGGATATGGAGGCCGGGACCATGAGGGATTATTCACTAGACGTGACTCTGGGCAGCGAGCTGATCAGGGAGCGCAGCTTCTACGATGTCGCAAGGCTCGATGAGACGGAGTATACGGGCGCGTTCATTGAGGACGAGCAGAGCTATATGGAGTTCGACCTCTTCCTGTCGGAGGCCTACAGGCTAGATTTGAGCCGAACGGAGCCGGCATCGAGCCCGCCCATCTACTGGAGATCCACGTTGCCGATGTTTCCGTGGTACACGGATCGTCCGAAGCCGCATATCTATCAGGACTTCGACAGGCTGGACGATCCCGAGGAGGACGGGTCCGACGGGAAAAAGGACGACCCTGAGAAGGTCGAGAATATGCCCCGCGTGCCCATGCCGGTGATCGTGATACCAGGCCCGAGCCCGGATCCATGCTTCGACCCGCACTCCCCGGAGTGTTTACAGAGACAATTCAAAAGCGCGGTTGTCGTCGACGAGGGCGCCTACAGGATGATCATCGAACAGGACGAATTCACCATCGAACCAAAACTCTGACGTCGTTGAACTCATTCCAAGTGCTGTATCCAGCCCTCCGTGAGCCCGCGCTCGTGGAGGGCTTTTTCGGCCCTTGAAAACTCCTCCTTCGTGATCCTCCGTCCGAGCAACGGATCGTCCAGCGCGTCGTGCGCGGGGAAGTACTGGCTCATCAGGTTCACCGGTACCTCGGTCGAGAGCTCCTCCGCGATGAACTTGAAGACCTCGTCGGAGCCGGCCAGATCGCCGGGCAGGACCAGATGCCTTATCAGGAGTCCCCTCACTCCTATGCCGTCCTCGTCCATCTCCAGCGCGCCGACCTGCCTGTACATCTCCTTGACCGCGGGGCGCACGCGCTCCCAGTAGTCCGGGGCGAGCGAACAGCGCTCGGCCGCGTCGCGCGTCGAGTACTTGATATCCGGCATATAGATGTCGACCACCCCATCCAGGAGCTCTAGCGCCTCGAGGCCTTCATAGCCGGAGGAGTTGTAGACGATCGGCAATCTCAACCCATCCTTCGCCGCGATGGCCAGCCCTGCCAGGAACTGCGGGACGACGTGCGATGGGGTGACCAGGTTTATGTTGTGGGCGCCGCGCCTCTGTAAGTTTAGCATCATCTGCGCGAGCCGTCTTGCGCTGACCCTCTCGCCGTGGCGCAGGTGGCTTATCGGCCAGTTCTGGCAGAAGCGGCAGCCCATGTTGCAGCCGGTAAAGAAGATCGTTCCTGAACCTTTCGTTCCGGAGATCGGAGGCTCCTCGCCGTGGTGGAGATTATGGCTGGCCACGCCGGCGTGTCTCCCTATCTTGCAGTAGCCCAGCTCATCCTTGAGTCGATTCGCGCCGCAGTCCCGCGGGCAGAGCCGGCACTCGCGCATCGCCGCGTGCGCTTGCCCCGCACGCCTGGCCAGCTCGCCGGATTTCGAGAGGGCGATATATGAAGGATGGTTGTGATTCGGAGCCATGGCGGGTCAGTAGATCAGCGCGGGATTTCTGGCCTCGATGTAGTCGTAGGGCGTCTCGGCGAGCTGCTCGATGATGTCGAGGTCGATCTCGTCGATCGATCTGCGGAATGCGTCGCTGCCGGTGAGCAGATCTATCGCCGGACGGTTGGTGACGAACTCGTACGGCTCGTGCCTCCACTCGAAACCCTTGTCCTTGTACATCCTGTTGCACAGCCAGATGAAGGCGAGGCCGGTCAGATACGGGCGGAACTCCTCCTCGTCCGTGACGACGAAGCGAAGCCCATGGCAGAGCTTGGTCTCCCACTTCTGCCTCGTCGGTATGAACGACGTCGGCGCGGCGTGCACGCCCGGCAGCTTCAGCGAGTCGAAGGCCTCCATCAGCTCGTCGGTGTCGACGTAGGGGGCTCCCACGATCTCGAAGGGCGTGTCTGTGCCGCGGCCCTCGGAGAGGTTTGTGGCCTCCACCAGGCACATGCCGGGATAGAGGAGCGCTGCGGTGTAGGAGCGCATGTTGGGCGAGGGGTCGACCCACTTGAGCCCCGTGTCGTTCCAGCCCATCGAACGCCTCCAGCCCTGCATCGGGACGACCGTGAGCTCCACGCCCATCTGGCCCTCATCGTTCATCATCTGAACGATCTCGCCCATAGTCATCCCGTGGCGGTTCGGGATCGGGTAGAGCCCTACAAATGATTGATATCCTTCCTCAATACCGCCTCCCTCGACCAGCTCCCCACCGATGGGGTTGGGCCTGTCCAGGACCACGACCGGTTTTCCAGCCTCGCGGCAGGCCTCCATGCAAAGGGCGGTGGTCCAGACGTAGGTATAGTAGCGGCTGCCTATGTCCTGCATGTCGACCACGAGCACGTCTACGTCGCCCAGCATCTCCGGCGTTGGCTTGAGCGAGTCCAGGTCGGACCCGTAGAGGCTGTAGACGGGCAGCTTCGTGGCGGGGTCGGTGTGCGTCTCGACCGCCTCCATATCCTGCGCCTTGGTGCCGAAGCCGTGCTCCGGGCCGAACAGCGCCGTCACCTTGCCCCCGCCCTCCCCGGCCAGGCGGTCGAGTGTGTGCCTGCCCCCGGCCGATACGCTGGCCGCGTTGGCCAGCAGGCCCACCCTCTTGCCCTGGATAAGCTTCAAATGATCTTTGAGCAGAACGTCGATTCCAAGGTTCATAGGGGATACCTAGCAGATTCAGGGCCCACCGTCACGGATTACGGATCACGGATCACCCGCCTTCGCCAAGGCTTCGGCGGGCAGGCGGTTCACGGTTTATTGACAAAAGTGCCCATATTCATTAGCCATATTTAAATTTCGCGAGGGGAGAAAACTATGGAACCTAACATCGGCAAATCCGGACTTCCTGAGAACGCCTACACTGAGCTCAAACCCGGCGAGACCTACACGCCGATCGTGCCCGCGGACTCGTCCGTGCACGAGGTGACCTTCCGCTCGGTCTTCTGGGGCATCATCATGGCCATCCTCTTCTCCGGCGCGGCGGCCTTCCTGGGCCTGAAGATCGCGCAGGTCTTCGAGGCGGCCATCCCGATCGCGATCCTGGCGGTGGGCATCGGCAGCATCTACCGCCGCAAGTCGACGATACTGGAGAACGTCATCATACAGTCGATAGGCGCGGCCTCCGGCCTCGTGGTCGCCGGCGCCATCTTCACGCTGCCTGCGCTTTTCATCCTGGGGCTGGACCAGCACGTCAACGTTTTCCAGCTCTTCATGGCGGCCACGCTGGGCGGCGTCATGGGCGTTCTGTTCCTGGTCCCGCTGCGCCGCTACTTCGTGGCGGACATGCACGGCAAGCTCCCCTTCCCTGAGGCCACGGCCACCACCGAGGTGCTCGTCGCCGGCGCAAAGGGTGGCTCGCAGGCCAAGATCCTGGCCATCGCGGCGCTCATAGGCGGAGCCTACGACTTCCTGTCGATCGCGCTGCACGCCTGGGCCGAGGAGTTCACCACGGGCATGGTGCAGCTGTTCGCGCCGCTGACCACCAAGGTCAAGGCGGTGCTCTCGATCAACACCGGCGCCGCGGTCATGGGTCTGGGCTACATCGTGGGCCTGCGCTACGCGATGATAATCGCGTGCGGATCTTTCCTGTCGTGGTTCGTATTCATACCGGTCATCAACTACCTGGGCGCCTTCATCACCGTGCCCATCCCTCCGGCGGAGGGCGAGACGCTCATCGCCTCGATGGGCGCGCACGAGATCTTCACGAACTACGTTCGCTACATCGGCATCGGCGCGATCTTCGTCGCCGGCCTCATCGGCATAATCAAGTCCAGCCCGATCATCGTCCAGGCCTTCACCAAGGGCTTCAAGGAGATCTTCGCGGCCCGCAAGAGGCACGAGGGCGAGGCCGGTGCCGAGCGCACGCAGCGCGACATAGCGATGCCGATCGTGATCGTGGGCCTCATCGCCCTGCTCGTCGGCAGCTGGTTCTTCTTCCGCTACTCGGTGCTGGAGGGCCAGGCCGACCCGACGAAGATCAGCTTCATCGCCATGGCCGTGGTGCTGGTGATCTCGTTCCTCTTCACCACCGTCGCAGCCCGCGCCATAGCGATCGTCGGCATCAACCCGGTCTCTGGAATGACGCTGGTGACGCTGATACTGTCCTGCCTGATACTGGTGGCGGTGGGGCTGTCCGGACCGTACGGGATGATGGCGGCGCTGGTCATCGGCGGCATGGTCTGCACCGCCCTTGCGATGTCAGGCGGGCTCATCACCGACCTCAAAGTCGGCTACTGGATCGGCTCGACGCCATCAAAACAGCAGTGGAGCAAGATAACCGGCACGGTCTTCGCGGCGATCACCGTCGCGGTTGTCATCATAATACTAAACAAGGTCTACGGCTTCACGCCAGACCGCCCCGACGCGCTGCCGGCGCCGCAGGCCAACGCCATGGCCGCGGTCATCAAGGGCATCATGGCCGCCAAGGGCGCGCCGTGGCTGCTCTACGGCATAGGCGCCGTCATCGCGCTGCTCATGGAGTTTCTAGGCATATCGCCGCTGGCGTTCGCGCTGGGCATGTACATACCGCTCTCGCTCAACACGCCGATCCTCATCGGTGCGCTGGTGGCCCACTTCGTGCAGAAGTCCGCTGGCAAGGACGAGGCGCTGGCCAGGGCCCGCCGCGAGCGCGGCACGCTGATCGCCTCCGGCTTCATCGCCGGCGGCGCGCTCCTGGGCGTCCTGGGCGCGGTCATCAAGTACATCGAGTCCGAGACCGGCATGCACATACTGCCGGACTTCGCCAACGAGGGCGCCTTCGGCAACTGGCTGGGCCTGGGCATGCTCGCGGCCCTTTGCATCTACGTCTACATCGACGCGAAGAGGGCCAAGAAGGAAGCTTGATAGGTAGTCTTGGATATCAGCATCTGCCCCGGCAGCGTGAGGGATGCTGCCGGGGCTTTATTTGAAAAGGAGGATGTCATGGATGCGATAGAGTTCGGAGCGAAGCAGGCTGTGGTGAATTGCCTGAAGGTCCAAAACGGCGAGAACGTCGTGATCGTCACCGACCGCGGCACGGAGCGCCTCGCCAACGCACTGGTGAGCCAGGCGGAGGGCGTGGGCGCGAAGGTCACGAAGTTCGTCATGGAGGACTTCGGCGAGCGCTCCGAGGACGGCTCGAAGCCTTTGGCCTTCCCGGGCGAGATCGGCGATGCGATGAAGGGCGCGCAGGTCTCCTTCTACATGGCCCAGGGGAAGATGGGCGAGTTGCAGACCTTCCGTATTCCCATGATAAAGGTTGCTGAGGAGAACAACCTCCGCCACGGGCACATGCCCAACTTCACCGAGGAGATGATGAGCCAGGGCATGTCGGCCGACTACGCCGAGATCCAGAGGCTTTGCAAGAAGGTCTACGACATCGTGGGGAACGCCAAGGAGATAAAGGTCACCACCCCCGCCGGCACCGACGCAGCGTTCAACTTCGACAACAAGTACAGGTGGTACATCTGCGACGGCGACATAAAGGCCGGCCATTGGTCGAACCTTCCCGACGGCGAGGTCTTCACGGCGCCGGTGGACGCAAGCGGCACGATGGTGATCGACGGATGCCTGGGCGACTTCTTCACCGGCAAGTACGGCGACATCGAGAAGACTCCGCTGAAGTACACGCTCAAGGGCGCGCGCTGCGTGAAGGGCTCGGTGGAGTGCCAAAACGCCAAGCTCAAGGCCGACTTCGAGAAGTACACCTTCGAGACCGACGAGAACTCCGACCGCGTCGGCGAGTTCGCCATCGGCACGAACACGGCGCTGAAGAAGCTCATAGGGAACCTCCTCCAGGACGAGAAGTTCCCCGGCGTGCACGTGGCCCTGGGCAGCCCCTACCCGGACAAGACCGGCGCCGAGTGGGACAGCAAGGCCCACAACGACGGCGTGATGCGCAACCCCACGATCGTCGTCGACGGCACCACGATCATGGAGAACGGCCAGTTCAAGATATAGGTCTATTTTGAAAAGAGAAAAAGCCGGGCATTTGCCCGGCTTTTTTTATGAATCAATGCGGCCAGCGCGCCTGGGAGGATTGTCGCGCTGCTCTGACGATCAAGGCTATTCGTTCCGAGCGTTGCTCGGAACTTTATTATAGCCTCTGTACGTTCGAACCCCCGGCGTTAAAACACAAAAGAAGGGATCAGCGCGCCTGGGAGGATTCGAACCCCCGGCCCCTTGATCCGTAGTCAAGTGCTCTAATCCACTGAGCTACAGGCGCGCTGATCCCTTCTTCAATTGCCAATCTTCAACCCCCGGCCCGAGCGAGTCATCGGCTTTGCCGATGCGAGCGGGGTGCTTTCAGGCCGCCGGAGGATCTGCCGGAGGCAGACCGCACGGGGCCGTCCTCTAATCGACCCGTAGTCAAGTGCTCTAATCCACTGAGCTACAGGCGCGCTAACTCCACCTTGGGGCGCGGAACCTAGTCCATAACGGTCGTATCTGTCAAGGTTATCCACCGGTTGCCACAAGTGGGGCTTCGTGTCATAAATATCCATGATTAAAGGATAATGGAGGATTCAATGAAGCGCTTTTTCATATCGATCATGTTTCTCTTTGTGCTCACCCTGGCATCGTCGCTGGCCCTCGCCCATCCGCCGGAGGCGGTCCACGGCTTCTACGACCTGGACAGGCAGGAGCTGGGCGTCACGGTCCAGCACCTGGTGAGCAAGCCCAAGCAGCACTACGTCGAGGAGGTCAGGGTCTACAAGGGCGGCCAGGAGGTGGCCCACAAGAGGTTCGACTTCCAGACGAGCCACCGGAACCAGACGATGCCCCCCTTCAAGATCCCCGCGTCCGTCGGGGACAGCTTCAGGGTCGTCGCCAAGTGCGTGGTCTCGGGCGACTATGAGGCCACGATAGAGGTGACAGAGGCAAAGCCGGATGTGAGGGAGCTCAACTGAGGTTTATGACGACCTTCGTGGGGGGCTTGCGCTTGGGCTTCTCGGCGTGCGGCTGTTTGTCCTCTGGGTAGTGGGCGGGCATGCGGTCGCGCTCCTCCTTCTCGAGGCGGCGCCTATCCTGCTCCCGCTTTCTCCACTCCTTGATGACCCCGACTGGTATGTGCATGGGGTGCCTCCCAGGCTATTTTTCTGCAATGACGGGGCCACGGCCTGCTGGCGGAGACATCTTAAAAAAAGCGATTATCCAGATACTTGCAGAGGCAGATTGCGGTAGGGCGTATATTATCCGACGCCCCATGCGTCAAAATGAAAATATCCTGACGATATTTTGACGATATCTTGCTTCAGAACTTGAGGAAGGTCGTGAGCCTCAGCATCCAGGCCATGTTGGCCTTGTCCTTGGGTATCGGCTCCACGATGTTGCCGGGGTCGAAGAGCTGGACGTCGATGTCGTAGGCCCTGCCCGGGAGCAGAAAGCCCATCTCGAAGGCCGTGTACATGAACTCGAACAGCTGCGCCTCGACCGAGATGTCCATCTCCAGGCCGTACCACCTCGACCACATGGAGCTGGCGGTCTCGGTCAGCGCCGGCCAGTCGCCGGCCTGCGGTATGAGGTCTTCGAAGTTTATGTTCGTGTTCTTCTTCGGCGCCCAGGCGGTGATGAACTTGCCGCCCACCTTCAGCCAGTCCGCCCAGGCGGAGTTTTTGAACGTAAACTTATGCTTGTAGCCCAGCGTGAAGTACACGGCGTTGTTTATGTAGTTGCCGGTGATCGCCTGGCCGCCGGCCAGATACTCCGTGCCGCCCGTGCCCCCCGCCCTCTGTCCGTAGAGGGAGGGCGATGTCCCCAAAGGCATGTGGAACATCATGAGCGCGATCTGGTAGTCCGGCCGAAAGCCCAGCTGTGTGACCTTTTGCGAGAGCGGGCTGCCGTCGCCCTCCGCGTAGCCGGCCTGGAACTTCCAAGCGCCGCCGAACTTGTACTCTGCGTCGGCCTCGAAGGCGAACATGAATACGCGCATGTCCTGCTTAGGGGGCAGCTGGATTATGCCCTCGCCGGCGCCCAGCCCCTGGAAGGGTATCGCGTCGAGCGCGAGTCCGGTGGTCACGTCGCCGCCTATGAAGACGCCCTCGAGTTTGAAGTTGTAGTTGCGGAAGGTGTATCGGCCGTAGAGATCGATGAAGTACAGCATCGTGTCGCCGTCGATGCCCGCATCGACCTCGTTGCCCAGGGCGTCCGTAACGGTCATCGTCGTAGCGCCGTCGGCGCCGTTTCTGCGCCTGATTCCTCCGAAGAGCCCCGCGGAGAACGCCGGCTGCTCGTAGAGGACCACCGCGGCATACTGCTGCGTGTCGCGGTTGTTGGGCTGTGGCGCTGAGGCGAGTCCCGTGATTCGCGGGTCGAACTGCGCCTCATAGGCGATGTCCCACAGCAGGCCGCCGGTGATGGCGCCGCCCTTGGCGAAGTTGTACTGCAGGAGCCACATGATGCGGTCGGCGGTATCGCCGAAGTCGCCCTGCAATTCGTTTCCGTCGTTCTGGAAGATCCCCAGGCCCCAGTTGGAGGGCTGGCGTCCGGCTCGGAACTTGCCGATCGGCGTTAGCACGTCCATCCAGACCCTTCGGACGTTTATGGCGCCGTTCTCTCCGACGCGGTCGGGGCCCACCATGTAGAAGGAGCCCGCACCCGGCGGCAGCGTCTGCTCGCCCACGACCGGAGCGATGATGTTGAGCTGGCGGGTGTCCTCGGTGCCGAAGAGTATGTTGTCCAATATGTCGAAGGTGGAGTGGATGCTTATCCAGTCGTTGAGCTTGAGCGAGGGCTCGAGCCTCAGCCTCATCTGGTTGTACTGTATGAAGCCGAAGCGGTTGTTGTTGTAGGGTATGTTGCTGTTGTTGCTCTGGAGGTCGAGGTTGTCGTTTGCGACCACGCGCAGCCTGTAGTAGCCGTGCGTCGAGAAAGACACGGCGTGGGCTACAGCGCAAAGGGCGGCCTGGGCCGTTGCGGCGAGCGAAAAAAAGGCTATTCCAATTAGCCACTTACGAGCACAGGATGAACTGGATCTTAGCAAGCTGCGGTTCCCCCAGATAGAGTTGGCGCATTATAACACGTTGATTTTCTTGGGGTCAATATAACTTCAGCACCGGCCGCTCCCGCTGTACTGGCGAATACAAAAAAATAGGTGGCCTCTTTCGAGACCACCTATTTTGCAATTCAGTTGGGCTTACTTCTTAGTACATACCGCCCATGCCACCCATGCCACCCATGCCACCGCCGCCCGGCATAGGCGGTGTGGCGGGCTTGTCCTCAGGCTTCTCGGTGACCATTGCCTCTGTGGTGATCATGAGGCCGGCGACCGAAGCGGCGTTCTGCAGCGCCGAGCGGACGACCTTGGTCGGGTCGATGATGCCGGTGTTGATGAGGTCCTCGTAGTTGCAGTTCTGGGCGTTGAAGCCCTCGTTGCCCTTGCGGGACTTGACCGCGTCGACCACCACGGCGCCTTCCCAGCCGGCGTTCTGGGCGATCCAACGGCAGGGGTACTCGGCCGCTCGGCGTACGATCTGCACGCCTTCCCACTCCTCCTCGGTGCACTTGTTGCGGAGGTTCTCCAGGCCGCCCGTGGCCCTGATGAGCGCAACGCCGCCGCCGGCTACGATGCCCTCCTCGACCGCCGCGCGCGTCGCGTGGAGCGCGTCCTCGACGCGGGCCTTCTTCTCCTTCATCTCGGTCTCGGTGGCCGCACCGACGTTTATGACCGCGACGCCGCCGACGAGCTTGGCCAGCCTCTCCTGCAGCTTCTCACGGTCGTAGTCGGAGGTGGTCTCCTCGATCTGGGCCCTGATCTGCTTGATGCGGCCCTCGATGGCGTCCTTGGTGCCGGCGCCGTCGACGATCGTGGTGTTCTCCTTGTTGATGGTGACGCGCTTGGCCTGGCCAAGGTCCTTCGCGGTCAGGCTCTCGAGCTTGAAGCCCAGCTCCTCGGCCACGAACTTGCCGCCGGTGAGCGTGGCGATGTCCTCGAGCATGGCCTTGCGGCGATCGCCGAAGCCCGGGGCCTTGACGGCCGAAACCGCCAGGGTGCCGCGCAGCTTGTTGACGACCAGCGTCGCCAGTGCCTCGCCTTCGATGTCCTCGGCGATGATGAGCAAGGGCCTTCCGATCTTGGCGGTCTGCTCCAGGAGCGGCAGCAGGTCCTTCATGTTCGAGATCTTCTTCTCGTGGATGAGGATCAGCGGGTTCTCGAGCACCGCCTCCATCCTCTCCGGGTCCGTCACGAAGTAAGGCGAGAGGTAGCCGCGGTCGAACTGCATGCCCTCGACCACGTCCAGCGTGGTCTCCATGCCCTTGGCCTCCTCGACTGTGATGACGCCCTCTTTGCCGACCTTGTTCATCGCCTCGGCGATGATCGTGCCGATGGTCTCGTCGTTGTTGGCCGAAATCGTTCCGACCTGGGCGATCTCCTTCTGGTCCTTCGTGGGCTTGGAGTTCTTCTTGAGCTCGTCCACCGTCCACTCGACGGCTTTTTCGATGCCGCGCTTGAGCGCCATCGGGTTGTGGCCGGCCGCCACGAGCTTGGCTCCCTCGTGATAGACGTACTGGGCCAGGACCGTCGCGGTCGTCGTGCCGTCGCCGGCGACGTCCGAGGTCTTGCTCGCGACCTCCTTGACCATCTGCGCACCCATGTTCTCAAACTTGTCGCCCAGCTCGATCTCCTTGGCGACGGTCACGCCGTCCTTGGTGACGACGGGGCTGCCGAACGACTTGTCGAGGACGACGTTGCGGCCCTTGGGGCCCAGCGTGACCTTGACCGCATCGGCCAGCGAGTTGACGCCGCGCAGGATCTTGTCGCGGGCGTCCTGGCTGAAGAGCAGTTCCTTTGCTGACATTTGAAACCTCCTTTAGTTTCGATTCGTTTGTTTAAGCATTGATTACGCCGAGGATGTCGTCCTCGCGCATGATCGTGTACTCCTCGCCGTCGATCTTGATCTCGCTGCCGGCGTACTTGGAGAACAGGACCTTGTCGCCACCCTTGACCTCCGGCTTCAGCGTCTGGCCGTTGTCCAGGATCTTGCCGTTGCCAACCGCGATGACCTCGCCCTCCTGGGGCTTTTCCTTCGCGGTGTCCGGGATGATGATCCCGCCCTTGGTCTTCTCCTCGTTTGTGAGGCGCTTGACCAGGATACGATCGTGCAGCGGTCTGATGTTCGTCGTCGCCATACTCTCTCCTCCTTGGTTAAGATAATGAAATAAAGTCGGTTTTTAATCTGTTAGCACTCGAACCATTCGAGTGCTAACGTTTGGGTTCGGGACCATATAATGTCTCTTTATCCACAGTCAAGGGGCTTGGGCATTTTTTTGCACGCTGCGTTATATGCCCTGACGCCCTGCATATTGGCATCCTGAGCCTCAAGATATAGTCTACGGTGCCATGAAGCTAAAAATGCTAAATAAAATAATTACTTATGCTGCTTCTCTAGCTGTGCTCCTAGTCCTCGGCGCTGGCTGCAACGGCTCAAAGGGCCCCCCGGTGCTGGTCTCTCCCGACGGCAGCGTCTACGTGGGGGTCTCCGAACCATCGGTGGACGAGGAGCTGGCCGACGAGGCCTGGCGCAAGCGCCTGGTATTCCACGTGGGGCCCGTGGACCTGCCCGCCGGGACCGAGCGCATGTCGGATCGGCCGTTGGCGATGAGCTTCCAGACCGACGAGAACATCTGGGTGACGGCCTTCGAGCCCAGGGTGGTGGACGCCAGCGGCGCCGAGCTCCCCGCCTCGCTCATCCACAAGGCGATCGTCTCGAACATGCACGAGGACAACCCGATCTGTTCCGATTCGGGCGTGGGCAACCCCGCCTTCATGGCCACCTCGCTGCTCACGAGCGTGGAGCTGCCGCAGGGCTACGGCTACCCGCTCCTGGCCACCGACCCGCTGGAGGCGCAGGTGGTGCTGCAGAACCCGACCGAGGAGAGCTATTCGCAGGTATTCTTCGAGATAACGCTCGTCGCCAGGCCCATGAACGAGTTCGCAAACCTCTCCGACGTCAAGCCGATGCTGCTCGAGTTCAACCCGTGCGACCACGCGGACGTGGACGTCGAGCCGGGCTCGTTCGAGCAGATAGAGGCATCATACAAGGCGGGCATGCCATCTCGCGTGATCATGGTCAGCGGGGCGATGGGCGATTACGGCTCGGCGCTCTCGCTGACGGCCGGCTCGGAGATCGTCCCCTTCTGGAGCTCCGAGGCGGTGCTGGGTGATGGGCACGAGCTGGTGGGGCTGACGGAGAACCCCTACGTGGACATGCAGACGAACCTCTCGGCCGACGACGAGATAACGCTCGGGGCTACATTCGACAACGCGAAGGACGACTGGCTAGAGGGAGCCGTTGCAGGAGCGATGATATACGTCAATCCGGAGGAGTGAGCTGACTGCGCCGGGGGATCCTTCGGAAGTCACTTGAGCTCGAAGATCACCGTCAGCGATATGCTAGATCCGCCGGGGAGGCTCGCGACCCCCGCTGCGGTCCTGGTGTGTTTTCCGTAGGGCCCGAATATCTCGCCGAGGAGGTCGCTGGCACCGTCGAGCGCCTTGTCGTGATCCTTGAAGTCGGCCCCGCAGGCCACGAAGCCGTCCACGTGGACCACTCGCCTTATCTTCGCGAGCGACCCCCCTAGATCGTGCCATGCGCAGGCGATGGCGAGAACCGCGGCGGTGCGCGCGGCCAGCCTGGCCTTGTCCAGGTTGATCTCGATGCCCACGCGTCCGGGGTGGTGCAGACGCCCAGAGGCGTAGGGCGTGGCACCTGCGACGTACATAGTCTTGCCGAGCCTGGTCACGCCTACTGTGCTGCCCTTGTTCGATGGCGGCTCCGGGAGGTCTATGTAGAGTTCCTCAAGCTTCGTGTCGAAATCGGTCTTCATGTCTGTCCCCGTCCTATGTCCGAGGCTTCCTCGGTTTATAGATGAAGAAGAAGGCCAGGAGCGGGCTCCCCTTCAGGGCGCGATAAGCACCGATCTTGTCCTCGGCGAACATAGCGCGCGTCTTCTCGTCGACGAACGCCTCCCGGACGTCGACGATGCGCAGCCCCGCCTTTCGCATCAGCGAATAGTAGTCCTCGAGCCTGCGCAGTCCCGACTCGACCGACTTGATCCGGTCGGGGCCCTTCTTGGCGTAGAGTCCGAACGGATGGAAGTCTATCAGCACGCCCTGCCCGCCCGGAGCCAGCACCCGTCCGATCTCCATGGTCGCGCGGGTGACGTCGCCCTGGAATATCGACGCGAGCCTGGCGATGACGTATGCGAAGCGCTCACCGGAGAAGGGGAGCTTTGCGGGCTTGCCGCGGACGATGAAGCCGCGCGAGGCGTCCCCCTGCGCGTCCGTCGAGGCGCTCCTTATGTCGAAGCTGATCGCCGTCTCCGCCCTGGCGCCCAAGAGCCTTGCGGCATAGAAGACGGGGCCCTCGCCTATGTCGAGGGCCGAGTTGCCCTCGAGGTTGGGGAACACGTTCTCCATCATGCTCTTTACGGAGGCGTCGATGAGCTCCTTGATGTGGTCGTAGCTGAGCTGGCTCTCGATGGACAGCACCGGCTGCATGCCGGTGCGCGCCCCCACCTGGACCCTGGCCTTCTTTGCGCTGCCGATCAGGTGCTCGACGAGGTGGCCCAGCCATACCATCGCCCGCCTGAGTGATTGGTCGAATGACTCCGCCATCGCACCATTTGTAGCCGAAACGGCGTCCACATACAATACAAATGGGCCCGGGCCCTCCGGCGCCAGGGTGCGCCGCTCCGAGGCGGCATAGGCGATACGGAATTGACCTATTCGTCCGCCCGTATAAGATTGAGGAACCTTCAAAAGGAGCCCGGATGAAGTTACAGATAAGCAAGGCCAGGCCGGACGGTTTCGACTGCGGCATCGTGGCGGTGGGTCTGTATGAACGCAAGGCGGAGGCTGGCGGCGCCAAGCACGCCCTCATCAAACACGTGGACGGGGGCATCGCTCTCGACAAGGCGTTGGGCGGCGAGATATCGAGACAGATCGCATCCGAGCCCTTCAAAGGCGAGCGACACACGCACCGCATGCTCTTCACGGCGGGCAGGATCCCCGCGCGCTTCGTACTTCTAATAGGCATGGGGCCCAAGAGCGACATCTCGCTCGATGTCCTGAGGGAGGTCGGCGGCACGATCGCCAAGGCCGCGCGCAACGTCAGGGCGAAGACCGCGGCGCTTGTGCTGGAGCGCGGGCAGGTGGACGAGCTGCCCGCTCCGGAGAGGGCGCGCGCAATCGCGGAGGGTGCGATCCTCGCAGGCTACGCCTTCGAGAGGTACAAGACGGACGACGAGGACAGGCCTGCGCCGCTTGCCGGACTCCACTTCCTCTACGATGGCAGCTCTGCACCCGTCAGGGCCGCGTGCGAACAGGCGCGGGTGATCGCACAGGCGCAGAACGTGGCGCGCGATCTCACCAACACGCCGGGCCAGGACGCGACCCCGCGCATGATCTCCTCCTTCGCGAAGGGCGTTGCCGCGAAGCATGGGCTTGCCTTCAAGGCGCTCGGCAAGGAGGCGATAGCCAAGGAGAGCATGGGCGGGCTTCTGGCCGTCGCCAGGGGCTCCTCCGAGCAGCCGGCCTTTATCACGCTTACGTACAAGCCCAAGGGCAAGAGGGCCAAGAAATTAGCGATAGTCGGCAAGGGCGTGACCTTCGACTCCGGCGGAATATCGATAAAGCCCTCGCGCGGCATGTCCGAGATGAAGTCCGATATGGCCGGTGCGGCCGCCTGCATCGCAGCCATGCAGGCGATAGCGCAGCTGAAACCAGGCGTGGAGGTCACGGCATATATCCCGGCGGCGGAGAACATGCCGGACGGCAAGGCGGTCAAGCCCGGCGACGTCGTCAAGATGCGCAACGGGAAGACGGTGGAGATAATAAGCACCGACGCGGAGGGCAGGCTCCTGCTGGCCGACGCGCTGTCCTACGCTGCCGATCGAAAGCCCGACGCCATCGTGGATCTGGCAACCCTCACCGGCGGTGCGGTCTACTGCTGCGGCGAGCTGTACACGATAGCCGTGGGCAACGATCAGAAGCTCATCGACAAGCTTTTCAAGTCGGCCGAACACGCAGGCGAGAGGATGTGGCAGCTGCCCATGGTGGAGGAGTACAAAAAGGGCTACACGTCTGGCATCGCCGATCTCAACAACACGGGCAAGAGCAAGGCCCAGACGATAATGGGCGCTATATTCCTGAGGGAGTTCGTGGGCGACGCCAAGTGGGTGCATCTGGATATCGCGGCTTCCTCGTGGTCGGACGCCGCGCGCGAGTGGGATCCTAAGGGAGCTACCGGATGCATGGTGAGGACCCTTGTGGACTTCGCCATGAACTTCAAGTAGGCCGCCTGCGTCCGACGTTCTGCCTCAATATCACCCACAGGGCCCTCAGGCCGTCGCGCCACCCGATCTTCTTGCCCTCTGAGCGAGACCTTCCGCAGTAGCCTATGGGGACCTCCAGCACCCGAAGCCCGCGTTGCGCTATCTTGGCCGTTATCTCGGGCTCTATATCGAAGCCGTCGGATTCGAGATGTAAAGACCTCAGGGTCTCAAGCGCCATAGCCTTATAGCATGTCTCCATGTCCGTGAGCCCAAGCCCGGTCAAGGCGTTGCTGAGCCAGGTCAGCACGCGGTTGGCCAGACTCTGCAGCGGCTTGAGCGAGCGCCTGGAGTCCTCGCGCAAAAACCTAGATCCGTAGACCGCGTCCGCGCTCCCATCGAGCAGGGGCCCTAATAGCGAGGAATAATCGCCCGGATCGTACTCCAGATCGGCGTCCTGGATTATCGCTATATCGCCGTCGGCATGGTCTAAAGCCGTCCTGACGGACGCCCCCTTACCACGGTTGCGTTCGTGAAACACCGCCTTCACTATCGAGCTTTGTCCGGCCAGCTCGCCCACTAGCGCGTGCGTGCCGTCGGTCGAGGCGTCGTCGACGATGACCACCTCCATCCCGTCGATGCCCTCTATGCGTTGCGCGAGGACCATGTCCAGGATCTCCTTCAGGGCTTCCCGCTCGTTGTAGACCGGCATCAGGACGCAAAGCTTCATGGCGCGAGAATATACTATCCGTCCGGCAAGGCAAGCGCTCTCGCTTTGGTGTTTACCTATTTTCTGAAACAACTAAAATCCAAAACATGTGGTCAGATGCATCAGGCAAGAGCCGCAACATCATCCTATGGGCCATTCTGTTCCTGGCTTTTGCGCTTCGGGCCGCATATCTCATCCAGCTCTCCGGCACTCCTTATGGCGAGATGCTGATGGTCGATGCCGAGGTATATCACCTCAAGGCGATGCGCATCCTGGAGCACGGCTGGATCTGGCGGGGGGCGTCCTACCAGGCTCCGCTCTATCCCTACCTGTTGGCCGCGGTCTACAGCCTTATAGCGCCCAGTCCGGAGTACGTGCTCTGGATCCAGGTCGCCGCCTCCGTCGCAACCGTCTGGCTGATATACCTGATCGCGAGGCGGATCTTCTCCGAGAGGGTGGCGCTCGCATCCGGGCTGATAGCGGCCCTTTGCGGTCCTATGGTGTTCTACAGCGCGCTTCTGCTCAAGCCCACCTTCGCCATGCTCTCCATGTTCCTGGCGCTGTATCTGATCGTCAGATATTGCACTGGCGGTTCGGTCTGGCTGTGTGCGGCCGCCGGCTTCTCGCTCGGTGCGGCGTCAACCCTGCGAGAGAACCTCCTGCTAATGGCGCCGGCCTTTGCCCTGTGGGCGCTGGCGGCGGTACGTCCGCTGAGGAGAACGGCTGGGTTTTTGGCTGTGTTGGCGCTAGGGGTCGCGCTGGCGCTCTCGCCCTTTGTCGTGCGCAACTACCTGGTGGAGGGGGAGCTCTTGCTCACAAGCTACCAGGCCGGTCCGAACTTCTATATAGGCAACAGCCCGGAGTCGAAGGGCTTCTATACCCGTTTCGACTTCGCCCGCCCCAACCCTGAGTTCGAGGAGGCCGACTTCCGAGCGGAGGCCGAGAGGGCCATGGGCAGACGGCTCAGGCCTTCCGAGGTCTCGCGCTATTGGTTCGAACGCGCCTTCGAGGGCTTTGCTGAGGACCCGTGGCTGCTGCCCAGCCTCTTAGCCACTAAGCTCGCGCTCTATCTCAACGACCATGAGATCCACGACAACTACAACTTCTATTTCATGAGGTCACTTGCTCCCGTCCTTTGGGCGGCGTTCGTCCCCTTCGGAGCGATCCTTGTGCTCGCCTTGCTTGGCATATACTGCTCGCTGAGCAGGCGCCCCGAGTTTACTTTGCTATACGTCTACATCGCGGTCTTCTCGATCTCGGTCGTGGCCTTCTACGTCAACTCCCGCTACAGGCTGGCCGTCGTTCCGGCGCTCATACCCTTCGCCGCATATTTTGTGGTTCAGGGCTGGAGATCGTTTATCAAGTGGGGCTGGGCAAAAAGGTTTGTGGTAGCGGTATCAGCGATAGCCTTCGGTGCGCTGGTCTTCATGCCCTATTCGGATCGGGGAATCCACGTCTCGGAGTTCAAGCTGGGCGTGGCGTATCAGAGGAGGGGGGAGCTGGACGCCGCCGCGGCGAGATTCGAGAGGTCGATGGCCATCGTTCCGGACTATGCGCCAGCATACAACCACATCGGCGAGATCATGGACCTGAGGGGCGACCGGCCCGGCGCGATGCGGATGTATGAGCGCGCTCTTGAGCTTAGCCCCGACTACGCCGCGGCGAGGCTCAACTTCGAATCCATAAGATCTGAGTTGGGAAAAGTGCCTGAAACTTCCGACTAGGCCCTCTTGAAGACGGAGGGCATGGGGACCTCGGCCTGGCTGGAGGTCCTGCGGCCGTGCCCGCGCTCTACGTCCTTGAGCGAATCCTTCACCATCTCGAACTTGCTCTTGGAGGCGGGCTCGCTCGACTTGGCCGACTGGGCCTTCTTCGAGCTCGGGTCGAAGTAGACGTTGGCGCTCTTCGCGCCATCGATCAGCGACCTGTATGATTTTACGTTAATAGCCATTTATATGCTCCAGTGCGCACAAGTGCCCACATAGTAGTTATCGGCTGAAAGGGGGCAAAAGTTGCGGGCGGGGGCAATTTTTTTTATTAATAATTACGGGTATTTAGGTGGTTTTTCCGAAAAAGTCGCAATTTTTGGCCTCGGGATGGATGCCCAGGCGGGTGAGACAGAAGTCGTATCGAACGGGGTCCTCGGGCGCGAAAAGCCTGAAGGCCGCGGTGATTTCGCAGGCGGTGCGGCAGTCGGCCGCCCGACGCTTCGTCAGGCCCAGCTCCTTGGAGATCCGGTGCATGTGAGTGTCCAGGGGCACGATGAGTTTGGCCGAGGAAACGCCCCTCCATCCGCCAGGGTCGACCTCGTCGCGGCGGACCATCCAGCGCAGGTACATGTTGAGCCTCTTGCAGGCGCTGCCCTTTGGGGGCTCTGAGACGAGGCTGGTGCCGGCGCCTATCTCGGATGTGAAGCCGCCAAGTGCGGGCAAAACGCTCTCGTCGCCCCTGCTCAGGTGGGAGGCGAAGCATCGGCCTAGCGAACCGTGCCTCCTTATGGCCCTGCGCGCGCCGGAGAGCATCGCAGCGATCTCATCGCAGGTAGTGAAGCGGTGTTTGAAGCCCTCGAAGGCGCGCCGCATCCTGGCGGGCGTGGAGTCCACTACGAACCTGTGAGGCTCGCCCATGCGGTCCAGGACGTCCCGGACGCTCCTCAGTATCTGCGCCACGCGGCCGTATGCCAGCGAGCTCGCGACGAGCCCCACGACCTCGCGGTCGGCCGGATCGTCGTACTCGTAGAGGAACTGGAGAGGATCCGGCGAGACGTACTCCCGCCGGTTGTATCTTCGGTACAGCCCTTCGAGCTGTCGCTTGGTGACTTTCATCTCTATTTTCTCAGGCGGCGGGTAGATCCTGCGCCGACTCCCGCGGAAAAACCCGGGACACAAAACCGATTTTTTAAAATCCGACCTAGTACACCCCGGAAAAATCGGTATTGTGTCCCGGATTTTTTCATACTCCGCTCCCTCTGTAAATGCAGCTATACCACGGTTTAAGGGCGGCTAGTCAAGTTCTTAAAAAATTGGCAACTTTTGGCTGGAATCGCCGATAACATAATATGAGGGGAGGGGCATGGCTATCGGCTTATGCCTATTTTTTTGATCATAGCAGGCGTCGCTGTGCTGGCGGCGTGTTCCAGGCAGGAGGACTACGACTGTCCCGTCCTCGACCAATACCCTCAGGATATAGATTACGACAATCCGGATAAGTACTTGGCCTCGGGCGAGCAGACCGAGGCGGGCGCTCTCGTCAGGTCGGCCGCCAAGGAGGCTCGGTCGAGGGCCCAGGCCGACGGAGGGTCCAGCATGGACTACTTCCGTGCCATAGACGAAGTCGTCCACGAGAGGCTGTACGTGAACACGGACAACGAACAGAGCAACGCCAGAGATGCCGAGGGAGTGCTGGAGGTGGGCTACGCGAGCGGTTGTCACGACTGGGCGGTGGCCGGGGCCGCGATTCTTCGGGAGATGGACATCCCCGTCGTCTACGTGGATTCGGCACATCGCGATTCGCTGGAAGGCGCGCTGCCCGAGGGCCAGGTCAAGGGGCACGCATTCCTGGAGCTCTTCGACGAGAACAACCGGGACTGCGCGAGCGATGCCGGGTGCTGGCTACTCTACGACGTCACCTTCTCAAAACTCTATACTGGCTATGATCCTCTCGAAAGCGCGCTGCCGGGTGGCTACGTCACTTTCGCCAAGGGACTGGATCCTTGGAGCATGGATATAGAATCGATCGACGAGGTCGAGGTATGTATCGATCGCTTCAGCGAGGAGTACTACGAAGGCACATCCGATCCGGGATATCCCGTCACTGACCTCTAGACCAACCCAGTCCCCAGCAACAGAGCCACCAGTATCAATAGCGTCCCGGTGACGGCCTGGACGAAGCCCAGCGTTATCTTCTTCACGAACCTGCGACTTATGAGCGTGCCGGCGAAGGCGCAGAGTATGCCCGTTACGACCAGCCACCAGCCGTCGGCGAAGCCGCCCTTGAGGATCCCGGCCGCGGCGAAGCTCTTTCCGTAGATGGCTATTCGCACAGCGTCGACCATGAAGCCTATTATGGCCACTGTCCCCACGAAGGCCTGGGCGGAAAGCCCCGACTTTATGAGGAAGGCGCTGCGCAGCGCCCCCTGATGGCCGGACAGTCCCCCGAAGAAGCCGGACAGGATGCCGCCGATCGGCAGGAGGTTGCGGTTGAAGCTCATGCGTTTGAACCTGGGCAAAAGGTCGAACATGGAGAATATGAGTATCAATATCGCGATCGTCAGCTTGATGGGTGTGATCGCGGCGTGCCTGCCCATGAGGTCGTACTCCACAAGCGGGGTCATCCCCGACATCGCGGTCAGCAGATATGCCCCGCCGAAGGCGGCGACGATAGCTGGGATGCCGAAGTTCGACACCACCCTCCAGTCGGCGCTCCTGGCGAATAGCGGGAGCTTCAGCGCGTTGTTGGCCGCGTGCACAAGCGCCGTGGCCGCGATGGCCACCTCGATCGGAAAGAAGAGGGCGAAGACGGGCATGAGCAGCGTGCCCAGGCCGAAGCCGGAGAAGAGGGTGAGCGCGGCGACGACAGTCGCGGCGATACCTACGATGAGGTATTCCATGGGGGATCATCTACATTGACCATCCGATCATGTCCAGGATTCAAATGGCTCGCAAATATATGTATATCGCCCAATTACCGCCTGTAAGAGGGGCTTTACACGCAAATATAGAGGTGCTAGATAGGTCCGCCAACAACATGGTAGCTGCTAAGAGAAAAGCAACTCCACAGAGAAGAGCTGCTATAGTTAGGGCGGTAAGGAAGAGGCGTAAGAAGGTTCGCGAGATGGCGATACATCATAAGGGCGGTCGATGCCAATGTTGCGGATATGATAAGTGTAAGGATTCCTTGGAATTTCATCATTTGGTCAGAGACAAGAAGAGCTTTGGTATATCAGCGAAAGGCTATACGAGGTCATGGAGGGCCATTGAGGAAGAGTTGGAAAAATGCATAATGCTCTGTGCCAATTGTCACAGAGAATGGCATTCAGGCCTGATAGACGAAAAGGATTTATCGTTCTTTAACAATTGTTCTATTCCGGTGTAGCTCAGTCGGTCAGAGCAGCGGACTGTCAAAAAGGCAGCCCCCATTGGAAACGATGGGGTGTCAAGTGGGTGAATTCAGGGGAACCTGCGCTATCCTAGGATAGTATGGCAATCCTGAGCCAAGCCCCCCGATGTAAAAGGCGGGGGGAAGGTGCAGAGACTAGGGGGTGACGAAAGAATAATCCCCCATCAGCGCCCACCACCTAAGTTCTATTTGGATATGGTGAAGATATAGTCCACGCCAATTGGAAACAATTGGGCTACGTGTAATCCGCGTGTCGCCGGTTCGAATCCGGCCACCGGAGCCAAAGGGGATCCGATTTATTATTAGATCGGATCCCTTTCTATTTGGTGAGGTTCGGCGGGCGGTCGACGAACCACCGGCGGTTCGTCAGCAGCCCGGCGAATCCCACCAGGGCCAGCGCCAGACCGGCGAAGTCGGAGCGGTATATGCATATCGCGACGAGATGCGACATCATGATCCCGCCGAAGACCTGGGCGATGAGCCTGCGGAAGGCTATGGCGACCGCCGCCACGACGAATGGGACCCACAGCGCCACGATCTCCATCGCCGCGCGCCTATCCAGCGGCTGCCCCCTGAGGATGAGGCCCAGCATAGGCATCGCACGGACGGAGTAGGCCAGGGCAAGCGTGAATATCCAAATGCCCGCCGGCCTGTGCATCACCTTGATCGTGAGCGGGCGGCCCAACGCCCGCGCTATCTCCCTGAACTTAGAAGACATGGCGGAATAATATCGCCGTGTTCTTCAAAGACAAGGACTTTGTGGGGTGCTATGATCTCCGGCGATGGCTTCAAAGAGGACATGGTGCGTCTACATCCTGCGCTGCGGCGACGAGAGTCTCTATTGCGGCGCGACCAACGATCTGAAGAGGCGGATGCGCGCGCACGATCAGGGCCGCGGGGCCCGCTACACCAGGGGCAGGGGACCGTTTCGCCTGGCGTACTGCAGGCGCTCGCTCACCAGGAGCCAGGCGCTCAAGGAGGAGGCCAGGATAAAGGGGCTCACAAAGCGCCGGAAGGAGGAGCTGATAAGATCGAAGCGGCCACGCTCCTTCGCTTTTGACTTCCGCCGCGCCTCGCGTATATTCCATGGTCGTCTCCGAAAGGGGGAGGGTAATATGGCTCAGTGGGACAACATCCAGAAGGGCGCCAAGAAGATAATCGACGAGGGACTCAAGCTCCTCAGGTCCGGCATGAGCGAGGCCGAGTACATAGCGGAGGCCACAGCCGAGTCGACGAGGCTGCACATAATCTCCAGGCGCAACCGCTTCGACATGTACAAGGCGGTACACGATCTGGGCTACAAGGTCTACGAGGCGGCCCTCAAAAATCCCTCCGCCAAGGAGGTCGCGCTCAGCGATGGCATGAAGCGCACCATCGCCAACATAGGCAAGATGGAGGCCGAGGCCAAAAAGGCCGAGGCCAGCATATCGAAGCTCACCGTCACGAATAAGGGAAAGACGAAGCCCAGGAAGAAATCCAAGAAGAGTCAGTAGGGCAGCTTCCCGCCGGATCGCATCGCCTCGTCCAGCCGCGCCGGCGAGCTGACGAAGGCGCCTAAGCCCATCGCCTCGTCCCTCAGACCAAAATCGTCCGTTATCAGCACCAGGTCGTGAGGGTCTTTCGTCCTCTCCCGCGCGTGCTCCATGAGCATGAGGTGGATCTCGAAGTCCGCCGAGCGACCCCTGCCGGAGTAGACGACGTCCACCCCCGCGAAGCGCTCCCTGCCCTCGAGCGAGTCGTCGCCGGCGGGCCTGCCGCCTCCGTCGAAGACCACCGTGATGGCGAGCCCGGTCGCCGCGCCGTAGGCCTCCAGCTCCATGAGCAGGGCCTCGCGGCCCGCCCGAAGCCCCTCCCGCTCGGCCTCGAGGAAGCGGTCTATGCGCCGGATCACGTTGTATCCGTCTATGAGCAGGTGGGTCATATTCTGGTCGACTTATAACTAGCTGATATCACAAGTCAAATAGCTTCAACCGATACAGGATTAGTCCGCAACTTTTTTCCGCCGGTGTCGATAATACCCATGTAGCATGAAATCCCCCAAAATTGGGCAGGAGTCCATATGTTTACGAAGGATCTGGTGAAGAGGGTCATAAGGGAGGCGGCGGACGGCATCGACCGCCTCTCCGACGAGGAGTGCGTAGAGCTCATAAACGAGGGCGAGCTCACAAACGATCAGTGCAGGGCGCTCCAGCGCGTGTTCGGATACGGCGAGGACATGGCGATCGAGCCCGAGGAGATAGAGTATCTCCTGCAGGAGCGTCTGGACTTCTCGGACAAGTTCATAAGCGAGTTGACCG
>Ga0180429_10000764_pt1 | contig 28160 bp, 24 predicted proteins | sample SS_ome_FD_132428 | JGI IMG/M metagenome (GOLD analysis project Ga0180429, IMG submission 132428) | Hypersaline lake sediment archaeal communities from the Salton Sea, California, USA - SS_1_S_1 metaG | ecosystem: Environmental > Aquatic > Non-marine Saline and Alkaline > Hypersaline > Sediment ...
AACCCGTTTATGAGCACACCGTCGAGTTCTTCCACGTATTTGTGCGGGATGAAAAGGACACCTTGCGTATCCAGACGGCGGACAGCCCGGAGTGGGGGGGACTGGAGGTGATGATGAACATCACCCAGGGCTACACGCATCCCCACGAGCATCTCATCTGGCGCGAGTATCCGATCAACGTTGTCCCGGCGGAGGAATAGGCGGGGCTTCAGCCCCGCATCCTGTCAATCAGGGGGCTGAAGCCCCCTGCTACCGGATGTTGTTGCGGGCGCAGCGGTCCGCCTTTGCCAGCCCGCTACATCTCCACGTCGGGCTGGGTGAAGAACTTCCTGACGCCGTAGGCGATGGTGTCGCGGCCCAGCTCGCTGATCGACTGGGTCAGCGGGATCTGCTTGGGGCAGACCCTGACGCAGTTCTGGGCGTTGCCGCACTCCACGATCCCGCCGGGGCCCATGATCTCGTCGAGGCGGGCGTGATGGTGCATCGCGCCCGTCGGATGCGCGTTGAACAGCCGCACCTGGCTCAGGATCGCCGGCCCGATGAAGTCCTGGCGGTCGTTGACCTGCGGGCAGGCGTCCGTGCAGCAGCCGCAGGTCATGCAGCGGCTGAGCACGTACATCCAGGTCTGCTGCTTGGACGGCTGGCGCGGACCGGGGCCCAGGTCGTGCGTCCCGTCGATCGGCACCCAGGCCTTGACGCGGATCAGGTTGTCGAACATCACCTGGCGGTCGACGATCAGGTCGCGCACGATCGGGAAGGTGTCCATCGGCTCCAGCGTGATCGGCTGCTTGAAGTTCTCCACCAGCGCGCTGCAGGCCTGCTGGGGGGTGCCGTTGATTCGCATGCTGCAGGAGCCGCAGACCTCCTCCAGACAGGCACACTCCCAGACCACGGGTGCCACCGGCTTGCCGCCGGCGGTGACCGGGTTGCGCCGGATCTCCTCCAGGCAGGTAATCACGTTCATGCCCGGAGTGTAAGGCACCTTGAACTGCTGCCAGTACCAGGGCTTGCCCGGCCCGTCCTGCCGCCTGATCTTCAGATGTACCGTCTGCTCTGCCATTGCTCGATCCTGTCAGTTATTCCTGGTGCAGGCCACCGGCCTGCGATGCATGCCGGCGGGCTCAAAGCCCGCCCTACTTCTCGTCCTTCGCTTCCTGGCCACCGTGGCTGGCCGTCACGTAGCTCCTCAGCCGCGGTTTGATCAGCGAGATGTCCACGTCCTCGTAGCTGAACTGAGGAAGCCGGTCGCCGTCGAACTCAGCGACGGTGGTCTTCAGCCACTGCTCGTCGTTGCGCTCCGGGAAGTCCGGCTTGTAGTGCGCGCCCCGGCTCTCGTCGCGGGCGATGGCCCCCATCACGATCACCTTGGCCATCAGCAGCTGGTCCCGGAGCTCGCGGATGAACACGATTTCCTGGTTGGCGTGGGGGCTGCTGTCCGCCACCGTGCAGTCGTCCCAGCGGTCGAGGAGCTCGTCAAGCTTGGCGTCGAGCTGCTTCAGCTCGCTGTTGTAGCGCACCACGCTGCAGTACTTGGCCACGTGCTCCTGCATCTCGCGCTGCAGGAGGTGCGGGTTGCTGCTGCCCGTCATCGCACGGACGCGCGCGTACTCCTCGTCCTGCTCCTTGACCGCCGCGTCCACCACCTTGCCGCTCAGCTCCGGCAGGTCGCTATTGTCCAGGTACCTGACCATCTCCGGCCCCAGCACGCGTCCGGCCCACAGGCAGGAGAGCAGGCTGTTGGCCCCCAGCCGGTTGGCGCCGTGGTACTGGTAATCGGACTCGCCACCGGCGAACAGGCCGCTCACGTTTGTCATATGCTTGTAGTCGGTCCAGTTCGCGGGCAGGCGGTCGCGATGGTTGGTCTCCTTGCCGTAGCCGATGTAAATGCCGCCCATCGAGTAGTGCATTGCCGGGAAAACCATCATCGGGTTGTGGTAGGGATCCTCGCCGGCGAACTTCTCGTAGATCTCCATCACGCCGCCCAGCTTGGCCCGCAGCGTGGCTTCGGGAATGTGCGTCACGTCCAGGTAAACCTTCCAGCCCCCGCCGACACCCAGGCCCTGATTGACGCACACGTCGAACAACTCCCGGCTGCCGATGTCGCGCGGCACCAAGTTGCCATAGGCCGGATACTTCTCCTCGAGGAAGTACCAGCGGTCGCTCTCCGGAATGTCGCGGCCCGGGCGCGTGTCGCCCTTGCTCCTGGGTACCCAGACCCGGCCGCCCTCGCCGCGCACGCTTTCACTGATCAGGCGGCACTTGTCGGTGCCGGGGATCGCCGTCGGGTGGATCTGGATGAACTCGCCGTTGGCGTACCAGACGCCCTGCTGGTAGCAGCGGCAGGCGGCGCTGCCCGTGCACAGCACCGGGCTCAGCGTGGTCTGGCCGTAGATCGCGCCGTTGCCTCCGACGCACATCGAGACGGCGTCGGCCAGCAGCGCCTCGTTCTCCATCGTGCGCAGGTCGGTCAACACGATCCCGCGGCAGTTGCGCTGCCCGTCGAGGATCAGGCTCTGGAAGCTGTGGTGCTCGAACTTGCGCACCATCCCTTCGGCCTCGTACCGCCGTACCTGCTCGTCCAGTGCATAGATCAACTGCTGGCCGGTGGTGGCGCCGGCGAATGCGGTGCGGTTGAACAGCGTGCCGCCGAAGCGCCGGAAGTCGAGCAGTCCCTCGGCGGTGCGGCTGAAGGTCACCCCCATTCGATCCAGCAGGTAGATGGTCTTGGGCGCGTCGTAGCACATGTCGCGCACCATCGGCTGGTTGGCCAGGAAGTCGCCGCCGTAGATGGTGTCGTCGAAGTGAAACTCCGGGCTGTCGCCCTCGCCCTTGGTGTTGACCGCGCCGTTGATCCCGCCCTGGGCGCAGACGCTGTGGCTGCGGCGCACCGGCTGGTAGCTGACCAGGTCAACCTCGGCCCCCTGTTCGCAGGCCGTGATTGCGTTCATCAGGCCCGCCAGGCCCCCGCCGACGATAATGATGCGTTTCTCTGCCATTGCTCTATCCTTTCAAGCTATCCGATACCGTGTCTGTCTGAGTGCCGGGTGCCGCCGTCCACCGCCCGGTGGCCACGCCGACTACTGCCCGGAAGTGAAGCTCATGCTGCTGGTCTGGTCGGCGGCGTGCTGAACCACCGTCGCCGCGTGGTCGCTGAGCGTCAGGCCCCACAGTGAGGACAGCCCCAGCACCACGCCAACCAGCGCGATGCACAGGCCACCGGCGATCGCCCAGCGCTGACTGCGCTTGCTGGAGGTGTAGCCCCACTTGTACATGAAGTTGAAGATGCCGTTGCCGAAGTGGTAGGCCGCCATCAGCACGAACAGGATGTAGATCCAGATCCAGGCCGGGTGGTCGGCGAACAGCTTCTGCATCTCCGGGAAGATCGGGTAGTGCCGCCCCTGGAGCTTGAGACCGACCTTGACCAGATAGGTCTGGGCCAGGTGGATGACGATCATCACGAACAGCAGCACGCCCGTGAGGCGCTGGATGACGTAGGCCCAGTTTTCATAGAAGCTGAGCGCCGGGCGGTGCGCGTTGATGTCGCCCCAGTAGACGATGAACAGCCCCAGGATGCCGTGGAAGGCGATCGGCAGCAGGATGAAGATGATCTCCACCGCCCAGATGAAGGGCACCTGCTCCAGGGTGTCGGGCACCCACTGGTACGCCTCGGCGCTCTGCATCGCGCGGCTGTTAAGCAGCATGTGCACCAGGAAGAACGCGCCGACAGGGATGATTCCCAGCAGGCTGTGCAGCCGCCGGATGAAGAAGTAGTTCGTCCTGTAGAAACCGCCCATGACCTCTCCTCGGGGAGTCCCCCGCGGGGTGTGATTCAACCCCAGCAACGGCCTCCATTATAGCACCGCAATTGAGACCGAATGGGCGATAAAACGCGCCCCTGGCGCCTGCAATCCGTGGATACCTGCGGTACACTTTCCTTGGGAGGAGCGGCATGGAAGTTCGCGGTCACAGCGCAGCGAAACCCGGACGGGTCTGGCCGTACACGATCTGCCTGGTGCTGGCAGCCGTGATGCTGACCGCCGTCAATCTGCTGGCCGGCGGCTGTCCGCGGCGAGCCGGTGACACGCTGAGGCACCCGGTGCAGCTGCCCATAGACTGGCCGCTGCCGCAGCTCAAGGCTCCGCCGGGCATGGAGGCCGACGTGGTGCCCAGCGCCTACCGCACCAGCGACCGGCCCTATCAGGCCACGGCCAGCGGCGGCGGACGGGATCAGTGGTGGCTGGTGGCGTTCGACGGGCCGCGGAACTGGGGTGAAGTGGACGATTACGCCAGGGGTGTGCTGGCGCCGCTGGGATTCCGGCTCGCCGACGTGAACGACAAGACGGGCGTCGGCAGCCACAGCACTTACAGCGAGTACACGTCGGCCGACGGCAAGGTCACGGTTAGGGTCGGCTACGAGAAGAGCCCCGGCACGGTCGCCTACGGCAGTTACGACTGCTACTACTACCTGGTCACGGTCAGCCGCTAGCGAAGCCGGACCCGGGCTTGCGCCGGACCGCGCCGAGCGGGGCTTTGCCCGCCCGGCGCCCTGCGCTAGAATCGGTACCTAGGGGCACGAGACAGCCTCACCGAGGGAATCCTGAATCCATCGCGGAGTACTCATGCTTGCCAGGACCACAACGATAGGCCTGCTGGCCGCCATGATCATCCTGACCACCGCGCGACCGCTCTCGCCGGCGGGGGCCGCCGAGATCGAGGCGGCGATGCTGCGCTTTCCGGATGTCAGCCGGACGCAGATCGCCTTCGTCTACGACAACGACGTCTGGACTGTGCCCAAGGAAGGCGGGGTGGCCAGCCCCCTGAGCTCGCCCGCTGGCCAGGAGCAGCACCCCAAGTTCAGCCCCGACGGCCGAAGCGTGGCGTTCAGCGCCAACTACGACGGCAACTTCGACGTCTTCGTGATGCCGGTTGAGGGCGGCACGCCCCGGCGTCTGACCTATCACCCCAACTTCGACCGCGTGGTCGAGTACGCACCGGACGGGCGGGTGGTCTTCAACTCCTGGCGCGACGCGGGCTATCCGGCCAGCAAGCTGTACTACGCCGACCCGCAGGGCGGGCTGCCCGAGGCGCTGCCGATGGCCTACGCGGCGTTCGCCTCCTTCAGCCCCGATGGCGGCACGGTGGCGTTTACGCCCTGGACCCGGGAGTGGAGCACCTGGAACCGCTATCAGGGCGGGACCGCGACGGACATTTGGCTGATGGACATGGAGACGCTGGAGGCGCAGCGCATCACCGAGCACCCGGGCACGGATGATATGCCGATGTACCGCGGCGGGCACATATATTACATGTCCGACGCCGGGCCGGCCCACCGCCGCAACATCTGGCGCTACGACACCGTGGGCGGCAGCCGCGAGCAGGTCACCCACTTCACGGAGGACGATGTCAAGTGGCCCTCGATCGGCCCGGAGGACATCGTCTTCGAGTGCGGCGAGGCGCTGTACCTGCTGAGCCTCGACACCCACACCGCGCGCCGGGTCGAAGTCACGATCCCCGGCGATCACCCCAGCGTGCGCCCTCAGCTGCTGGACGTCAGTGACTACCGCCGCGGTACGGCGCTGTCGCCCAGCGCCAGGCGGATCACCGCCAGCGTGCGCGGCGACATCTGGACCATGCCGGCCGAGGAGGGCTTCAAGCGCAACCTGACCCGCAGCGACGGCGTCGCCGAGCGTAGTCCGGCCTGGTCGCCCGACGGCAAGTGGATCGCCTACTTCAGCGACTCAAGCGGCGAGTACGAGCTGTACATCCAGCGCGCCGACGGCAGCGGCGAGACGCGCCAGCTGACGAGCGGCAGCCGGGGCTTCTACTACAACCCGACGTGGTCGCCGGACTCGAAGAAGATCGCCTATTCCGACCAGACGGGCACGATCTGGCTGCGCCTGATCGACGAGGAGGAGACGCTCCGGGTGGACAAGGACCCCTGGGGCAGCCAGTGGCTGACCACCACCTGGGCCACGGACAGCAACTGGCTGGCCTACACGCTGGCCGACGAGCGGACCTCCAACGGGGTGATCAAGCTCTATGACCTGAGCAGCCGCGCCGCCCACCAGGTAACCAGCGCGATGTTCTCCAGCTTCACCCCGACCTTCGATCTCAGCGGCGACTTCCTCTACTTCGGAACGGAGCGCCACTTCCGCCCGATGTTCAGCGCGATCGGCGAGTGGGGCGAGTTCTTCTTCACCAACACCACCGTGCTGGCCTGCGCGCCGCTCAGAAGCGACGTCAAGTGGCCGTTCGCACCTGAGAACGACGAGGAAGCGGTGGAGGAGGACGAGGACGACGCTGGCGACGTCGACGAGAACGGCGATGCCGCGGACGACAGCGACCAGGATTCCGAGGATGAGGAAGCCGCGGATGACGACGCCGATAGCGGCGGAGACAACGGCGACGAGGACGCCGCGGCCGACGAGAACGGTGATGAGGACGAGGATGACAGCGGCAAGGATGACAAAGAAGACCAGGACGGAGCCGAGTTGCTTCAGATCGAGCTGGAAGGCCTCGAGGCCCGCGCGCGGCTGTTGCCGATCGAGGTGGGCAGCTTCGGCGACGTCGCCGCTGGCGACGGCAAGCTCTTCTACATCTACCGCGGCCGGGCCGGCGCCGGTGACGACGACATGCTGATGATGTACGACCTTGAGGAGGAGGAGGAGACGCGGCTGCTGGAGAACGTCGGGGGCTTCGCACTGACGCCCGACGCGAAGAAGATGATGGTGTCGGCCCGGGGTCAGCTGTTCATCACCAAGGCGGGCCCCGGCGCCAGGCTGGACCAGGCGGTGGACACCCGCGGGATGCTGGCCGAGATCGACCCGCGCCGCGAGTGGGAGCAGCTGATCCGCGACAACTGGCGGCTCTACCGCGACTACTTCTACGACCCCGGCATGCACGGCGTCGACTGGGACGCCCAGCTGGACCGCGGACTGCGGCTGGTGAAGCACGCCGCCAACCGCGAGGACGTCAGCTACATCATGGGGCTGATGGTCGCCGAACTCAACGTGGGCCACGCCTATGTCGGCGGCCCCGGCGAGGGGGCGGACTCCCTGCCGGTCGGGCTGCTGGGCTGCGACTTCCAGCTGGCGCGCGATGCGGACGCCAACCCGGGCTACCGGATCAGCCGGATCTTCGAGACCGCCGAGTGGGAACTGGATATCAACGGGCCGCTGAGCGAGCCCGGCGTGGATGTCCATGAAGGCGACTTCCTGCTGGCGGTCAACGGCGTACCGGTGGATACGGCGCGCTCGCCGTTCGCGGCGCTGGCGGGCACGGCGGGCCGCACCACCAGCCTGACGGTCAGTGACAAGGCGGTGCTCGACGACGACGCGCGCGAGGTACTGGTCACGCCGATCGAGCGCGAGTACGAGCTGCGCCACCGCGCCTGGATCGAGCAGAACCGGCGCTACGTCGAGGAGCGGAGCGGCGGGCGGATCGGTTACATCTACGTGCGCAACACCAGCCGCGGCGGCTTTTCCGACTTCATGCGCCAGTTCGTCGGGCAGTTCCGCCTTGCCGGGCTGATCGTCGACGAGCGCTGGAACGGCGGCGGCCTCAGCCCGCACCGGATGGTGGAGCTGCTGGACCGCGAGGTGCAGCAGTACTGGGCGGTGCGCGACGGCGTCAGCTGGCGCACCCCGCACTACGCCAACAGCGGACCCAAGGCGATGCTGATCAACCACGCGGCGGGCTCGGGCGGGGACTCGTTCCCGTACGTCTTCCGCAGTATGGAGGTCGGCCCGCTGATCGGCACCCGCACCTGGGGCGGGCTGGTCGGCCTCAGCGGCAATCCGGGGCTGATCGACGGCGGCTACTGCTCCGTGCCGACCTTCGGCTTCTACGAGCCGGACGGCACCTGGGCGGTGGAGGGCTACGGCGTGGCGCCGGACATCGAAGTGGTGGACGATCCCGGCCTGCTGGCGCAGGGGCTGGACCCGCAGCTCGACGCGGCGATCGAGTGGGTGCTGGGCGAGGTAGAGGCCAATCCGCCACAGGATACACCCAAACCAGCATACCCGGACCGCAGCGGGATGGGCGTCCCGCCCGAGGACTGGTAAGCGGGGCTTCGGGGCACGGGCCGCCGTGCCCGATCCCCGGTAGGACGGGTCTCTGTGCCCGTCATTTGGTGTAGCGCAAGCGTCCCGCCCGCGATGTGGGGGCGAAGCCATGCTTCGCCCGCTGGGAGCGCCGGCATCCTGCTGGCTATGCTTGGGGGGATGCCGCACGGCGGGACGCCCCGCTCCTGCTGCGGTACACTCTGGGCGCAGGGAGGCGGAGTTGATTTCGCGCCGAACCTTCTTGATCCTGGCTGCAGTAGTCAGCCTGACCGTCGCTTGCGGCTCCGGGCACTGCGGCCGGATTCTGTGGAAGCATAGATGCGACGGCTACACACCGGCGCTTGACTCTCACGACAATACCTACGTACTCAGCGGTTCCTGCGTCCATTGCCTGGACGCCAGCGGGTCACTGATTTGGGCCTCCCCGCGAGTTGAGGGATTCGATGTATCGGTTGGGCACGACGGCACTTGCTACGTTGCTGGCTACAACGGCGTAGTCACCGCCATCGACTCCGCCGGGACGATCAAGTGGCAGTATGACACTGGCACCGCTGTGTACTCACTGCCGCACGACAGCAGTTCCGGGACCATAGTGTTTGGCTGCAGCGACAACCATGTCTATGGTGTGTCAGGAACGGGGAACCTGCTTTGGACGCTCCCCGTTAAGGGCGAGGTGAAGGCCCCGCCGTTCTTCATGGGTAAGGATCAATTCGTGATTGGTGACAAGGCTGGTTTCCTGTACCTATGTACAGCAAGTGGTTCGATAGTCTGGAGCATCCGGACCAGCGGTCCAATCTCGGCCGCCGCGACAATCTCCCCTGATGGGATGATATTCGTCGGCAACCAAGACGGTGAATTCTACAAGGTGTCATCGTCTGGCTCGGTTGTCTGGACGTACAAGGCCGGCGATGGGATCCACTGTCAGGCGCGAACGGACGCAACCGGAAGAGTGTACTTCGGTTGCCTTGACGGGTGCGTATATGCGCTTGACTCAGCCGGAGCATTGGATTGGAAGTTCGCGGCAGGAGACAAGGTCGTCTCTACGCCGCTGCTGACGGGGGGTAATCTGCTGCTATTCGGAAGTGTCGATGGGTACCAGTATGCCCTCAATCTCGATGGCACACTCAAGTGGAGGATGAAGTCTGCTGGCCCGATTATTTCTCACTCAATCATCGACAGCACCGGAATCGTGAGGTTCACTGGAGGTGGATCGGCGCTGTTTGAGAACGCCGGTGTGCTGTATGCAGTTGCCCCTTAGTGGGCACTAGACACAACCCGGCCCAAGGACTGCAATGGGCAGAGGATCATGAAATGAAGAGCAACCTAGACGAGGAGCGCTATCAACCGTCGGTGCAAGAGCGCGTGGGGCGCTTCTCTGCTCGATTGAGTCGGCCTGCAGCTGTGATTCAGGAAGCGTCGGCCACGCAGCATCTCTTGGCGCATGTTTTCGTCACATGCATTGCGGTTGCATTCACTATCGCAGGCACGTCCTGCAATAGACCCGGGCAGGAGCCTGAGCTGGCTGAATTGCCGTCGGACTGGCCACTGGCGGAACTCACGCTGCCGGCAGGCGCCGTCAGGGACGTGCTGCCGCTGCGGATGCGCATGCCTGAAACCGAAGACGTACACATGGCGAGGGGCGACGCGATCGGTGGTCGCGTCTGGATGATCGGCTTCGACTGCGATCTGAGTTACAGCGAACTGGTGGAGTACACAAGCGAAATCCTGCTGTCTCTAGGATTTGCCGTGACCGAGGTCGACAACACGGATCCCATGGACAAGTGGACGTACTACGACAACGGCGACGACAGGACTGCAGTGAGGGTGGGGTACGCCAAGCATGTCGCACGTCAGGCGGTGGACTCGTACGGGGCTTTCTACTACGAGGTAGTTGCACCGTAGTTGACGCTGGCCATCGCCTGCACGGCAGTACTGTCGTGAACTGCTCCTGCTCCACGACGGGCACAGTGTGTCGGCAGGGCCCGTGGAACCGCGGAGCTGGTGGGCGGTACTGGACTCGAACCAGTGACCTCCACGATGTCAACGTGGCGCTCTAGCCACCTGAGCTAACCGCCCTTATTCTCATCTCGGCTCGCAGGAGTGCTTCGCCGATCTCCGGACTCCTCGAAGCGAAGCTTCTCGCCACCGGAAGCTCCATCCCACCACCACTGCGGCGCCCGGACCGGGGCGGGCTGGCCGACAGCCTAAAGGAAACTGGAGGCGGCGACCGGAATCGAACCGGTGATAGAGGTTTTGCAGACCTCTGCCTTACCACTTGGCTACGCCGCCTCGGCCCTGCCCGGACAGGGGCTAAATTCTAACATCGCCGCCATGCGCGGTCAACGAAACGCCCCCGCGCGGGGCGGGGGCGTCTCACGTGTTCCAGGACTGAAGCCTGTGGCTTGCTGGTTAGAAGTCTCCGTCGCCGCGCTCGGGCATGCCCATCGCGTCGTCCATCATGAACACGGGCTCGATCCCGCCGCCGCCCCAGGGCCCGCCGCCGCCGCTGACCGGCCACAGCCAGAAGTCCATCGACGGGTTGATGCTGTCGACCCAGATGCGGATGTACAGGTCCTGATAGTCCGGCCGCTGGACCAGCACGTTGTACTCCGTGGGGATCAGAGTGCAGCTGTAGGCGCCGTTGGCCCCGCTGACCACGTGCTGATACCAGCCGCCGTACTCGTTATCGACCGGCGTGAACACCAGGTCCGCGTCCCCGAGGCCGCCGTTGTCCGTGCCGTCCACCACGTGCCCGCCGTAGACGATCGTGTCCGGCTCCGGCGGGTTGTAGGTCTGGATCTGCAGGTTGACCGTCGCGGTGCCGCCGTCGGTGATCTCGACCTCCTCGCTGACCGTCAGGTAGCCCTGCTTGTAGGCGCTGATGATCCAGGTGCCAGCCGGCACGTTGTCGATCAGATAGCCGCCCTCGCCGTCCGTGTAGGTGAAGGGATCGACGTAGGGCTGGGTGGCGTTGACCAGGCAGTCGTTCACCGGAGCGCCCGTGTCATCTGTCACCACGCCCTGCACCGCGCCGACCGGAATGTTGGGCACCACCAACTCGTAAACGTTCTCGGCCGGCACTTCGCTCACTTCGTAGCTGTCATTGAAGGGCAGGTGGCGGTAGGCGCTGGCGAAGACGTAGTAAGTGCCCGCCGGCACGTCCTCGAAGGCGAACTCGCCGCTCTCGTCGGAGTAGGCGTAGTAGTAGCCGGTGAAGTAGGGAGCATCCGAGGCGCCGTGCCCGCCCTGCTGGTTCTCCCAGCGGAAGCGCTGCATGAATTCGTTGTCGGCGCCCGCGCCGCTGCTGGGCGCGGCTCCGCCGCCGTCGCCCATCATCGGGGCCGCGCTCTCGGCCCAGTCGTCCCAGTCGCCGTCGCCGCCCTGCTCGTTGGGCGCCATCGGGGGCGGCGGCGAGTCGAACTCCTCCCACGAGTCGCGGCTCTCCGCGGCGAGCGTATCCAGCTCCATCACACCCGGCACCGCCATGTCCATCGGCACGCCGTAGAAGTCGCCGCCGTAGATGAACTCCACATAGGCGCCCTCAACGGGCGAGCCCAGGTCATCGACGACGGTACCGCTGATCGAGGTCATCACGAAGGCGGTCAGCTCCACCGTCACGTCCAGCGTGCCGGTCATGCCTTCGATGTACTCGTAGTGGCTGCCCGGCATGTAGCCCTCGGCCTGGATGTCCATCCAGAGGCTGTAGCCGACCACTTCGTCGGCGAACTCGAAGCTGCCGTCCGCTGCGCTGGTCGTCTCGTAGTAGCCCGGCTCGTAGCCCCAGTACATCATCGAGCCCTCGCGCACGGGGTCTTCCGCCGGCGCCGGCGCACCCGCATCGGCTTCAAAGGTCGCGATGTCCTCGTAGATCGCCGGCTCGGGCACGCCCAGATAGCCCGTGTCGGCGTACATCGAGATCAGCGCGCCGGCCACCGGCGCCTGGGTGGCGACGTCGACTACCGTGCCACGCACGATCAGGCCGTCGCCGGGGGAGACGTTGCCGATCCGCACCATCGAGAGGTGCTGGGTGACGTCTTCGGCCTCGCCGATCGACACCACCGCCGCCTCCGGGCTGTAGCCCTCCTTGTAGGCCAGCAGCCGCCACTCGCCCGGCTCCAGCTCGTCGAACTCGTAGAGGCCATTCACATCGCTCTCGGTGATCAGCAGTCCGCCCCAGTCGGCGAAAGCCGTCACCTCCACGCCGCTGAGCGGCTCGGCGTAGTTTTCATCCCAGATGTAGCCGGACAGGCTGCCGGGATCGCCCGTCGGTTTCACCGGATCGTCCGGATCGCCGGGGTTGGTCAGCCCGAAGTTATCGCCGAACCTCAGCGTCAGCTCCGGCGAATCGGCCGGGACTACCAGCTGGTTGCCCAGCACCAGGCCGTTGCGACCCAGGCTCAGGTCGTTTTCCGCGGTGACACCGTTGGGGAACGCATCACGGCCCAGGCTGAAGTTGCCGCTGGCATCCGTGGTGACGCCAGTGGCCCGGCCCTCGACGCGCACCGACAGCCCCGCCATCGGCGCGCCGTCGGTATCCTGCACCTGGGCGGTGAGCCGCGTGAAGTCGTCGGGCGGATCCACCGGGCCGCCTCCGCCACAGGCTGCCAGCGCCAGGATCGCCGTCAGCATCATTACCACTAAGACATGCTTGCGCATCGTCCGCTCCTTGATTCCCTACACCCCGTATGGTGCAGTGACCTCGCTATCATGAGATTATCATTGCATTTCGCATCTGCTAGTAGAATTCTATCCGGTCTACAGCAAAACATGGGTACCAGTTGAGCGCGATTTTCGGGTATCCGGTCCGACGCCCGCGGCGGGCACACTTCGGGATTCACCGTCATTTATCCGGAGGCTGAAACCGGGACGCTGATGCCCTGCTCTATCATCGGTGCCACGGACAGCGCACCGAATGCCAAGCGAGAGGTGCAGTATGAAGAGCAGTGCCGCGATACTCCTGACAGCCGCCCTGATCGCCCTCGCGTCCTGTAGCGGACAGGCCGTGGGCCCCGCGGTCCCCGACAGCGGCGCGGGCACACCCCCGGCACTGGCGGAGATTCCATTCCCCGATGCCGTCCGCCAGGCATCGATGACGCAGATCATCCCCGGGGACAGCGCGGTCGACACCTCCGCCACCGGAACCTCCTACGACGCCGGGCACACGCTTGTGATCGAGCCCACCACCGCGGACTATGCCTGGGCGATCTACGGCTACGCGCTGCCCGACGACCAGTACCCGACCGGGCTGAGCATCGACATCTACAGCCTCAGCGGCGAGTTCTGGCTCGGCCTCGCCGACTACTCGCGGCGGGCCTGGGACTGGCGCGGACCATTCGACACGGGCGGCCCCCTCGACCTGCAGCCCTGGACCGGCGGCACGGACTACGTCAGCGAGACGCGTGAACTGGCCTGGGTGGTGGCCGCCGAGCAGGACTCAAGGGTGCGGATCAGCTGGAGCGTGGTGAGCAGTGAGCTGTATACCTTCGTGGAATCGCCGGGGATCGGCGAGATCGTGGTGCGGCTGACCCCGCCGGAGACGCCGCGCTACACCGCCGGCGCGCCGGTGGTGGTGCACGTCAACACCTGGGCGATGGAGCCCCTCGGCTTCACCGTGCCGCTCACTGTCCAGCAGCTGGGCATGGTGCAGCTCAGCTACCTGTGGCCCGGCATCGCCGACGAGGCGTCCGGCCTGGCCAGCGACGGCACGTTCGATTGCGGCGGGCCGGCCTGCCTGGCGGCCCTGCGCGACGTGATCAGGTATGCAGGCGGGCTCGCTGCCGACACCCAGGGCCGCACCATCGACGATCTGCTGCCGATGGATATCTGCATGGACAACGTCGGCCTCAACACCTTCAGCAACCCCGGCATCGCGGCGACCAACGTGTTGGCGATCCACGGCGCCGAGCTGCCCGCCGGGCTCTATCTGATCGGCGGCGAGAACCCGACCAACGACCAGATCCTGACCAAGGAACTGGGCATCTGGGAGACGCCGGGCGTGCCCAGCGAAAACCCGTTCTACGACTACCCGGCGGACTTCACGCCAGCCTGCTTGCTGCTCGACTACACTGCCGTCGGCTGGGTGGAGGACGCGCAGCACGTACCGGGCCGGCCGGTGTTCGCCCACCCGACCGAGCCCAACTACATCATGCACGAGGTGACGCCGGAGTTCTGGGGCAAGCGCTACTTCTCATCGGCGATCTGCCACGCGCTGCTGACAAACGGAGTGTTCACCGAGCAGACCTGGCCGGCGGACGTCGCGACACTCGCAGAGGCGCGCGCGGCCTGGCCGCTGAGGAGCACCTGCGGCCGCGACCCGGTCAGCGGCGACAGCTGGAACCACTACGAGGACATCGGCAGCGATGTCAATGTGATGCTGGTCTTCGCCCTCGAGGACCACATGCAGCCCGCCGCCGACAAGCCACATGTACACATGGGCTACTACGGCTTCCACGACCTGGCGGGCTGCTGGACGCGGCTCAACCCGGACGGATGCTACATTGAGGACCTGTTCCCCGCGTACGCCGGCTTCACGCCGGACAACGCCGCCAACACCGAGCCCGCGGACTGGATAGATATCAACGACTGGGCGTTTCCCAACGAGCTCAGCGCCAAGCACGAGGTGACGCTGGCCGCGATCGCCGAGATGGCGGACCGCACCCAGTACGGCGCCTGGGCGGATGACCTCAACGCGGTCTTTCCCTAGGCCCGAAGAGCTGCGCGGTTTGACGCGCGCCCGCGGCGGTAGTAATGTAGCCGCCAATGGGCGGGGGTTCATTCGTCACCTACTGGAAACGCAACCGCTTGACGCCGCTCGTGGCCGGTCCGCTGGCGGCGGTGCTGATCATTCTGCTGACCGATCTTGAGCCCGGCAATCGGGCTGTGACCTTCATGGCGGCAATCGCGCTGTGGATGGCGATCTGGTGGATCACCGAGGCCGTCCCGCTGGCCGTCACCGCGCTGCTGCCGGTGGCGCTGTTCCCGATCTTTGGGATCATGACCGGCAAGCAGGTCGCCCCGCTCTACTTCAACTCGATCATCTTCCTGTTCATCGGCGGCTTTATCATCGCACTGGCGATGCAGCGCTGGAACCTGCACAAGCGCATCGCGCTCTACATCATCCGGCTGGTGGGCCTCAGCGCCAGCCGGCTGGTGCTGGGCTTCATGGTGGCGACAGCGTTTCTGTCGATGTGGATCAGCAACACCGCCACCACCATGATGATGGTGCCGATCGCGCTGGCGGTGATCATCAAGCTGGAGGAAAGCGCCGCCGCGGCGGACCAGGCGGGCGCCAAGCGCTTCAGCGTCGGGCTGCTGCTGGCGATCGCCTACAGTGCCTCGATTGGCGGCATCGCCACCCTGGTCGGCACCCCGCCGAATCTCAGCTTCGCGCGGATCTTCACGATCAGCTTCGAGCAGGCCCCGGAGATCAGCTTCACCCAGTGGATCGTGTTCGCCCTGCCGCTGACCATCATCATGCTGACCTTCGCCTGGCTGTACCTGACGCGCGTCTTCGCTACGCGGCGCGCGGCCGGCGAGATCGACCGCGGCGTATTCAACCGCGAGCTGCGGGCGCTGGGGCCGATGGGCCGCGAGGAGCGGGGGGTGCTGGTCGTCTTCGCCCTGACCGCGCTGCTGTGGCTGACGCGCTCGGACTTGACGCTGGGGCAGCTTGAGCTGACGGGCTGGGCCACGCGGCTGGGGCTTGCCGGCCTGGTCGACGACGGCACGGTGGCGATCGTGATGGCGATCAGCCTGTTCGTGATTCCGGCGGGCGACGGCGGGCGGCTGATGCGCTGGGGCGACACCCTGAAGCTGCCCTGGGGGATCGTGCTGTTGTTCGGCGGCGGCTTCGCGCTGGCCAGCGGTTTCAAGGAGAGCGGGCTGTCGATGTGGTGTGGCGACCAGCTGGCGGGCATCGGCGCGCTCAATCCGGTGCTGATCGTGCTGATCGTCTGCCTGCTGATCACCTTCCTCACCGAGCTGACCAGCAACACCGCGACCACAGAGATGATCCTGCCGATCCTGGCCGCCACCGCCGTGGCGATCAACCTCAATCCGCTGCTGCTGATGGTGCCGGCCACGCTCAGCGCCAGCTGCGCGTTTATGCTGCCGGTCGCCACCCCGCCCAACGCGATCGTGTTCGGCAGTGACCGCATCACCGTGGCCCAGATGGCGCGCACCGGTTTGGTGCTCAACCTCGTCGGCGCCGTGCTGATCACGCTGGTGGTGTTCACCCTGGGGCGCCTGGTGCTGCAGATCGATCTCGGCGCGATGCCGGTATGGGCGCTGGGGCAATAGCCGCGAGTTGTGCTCGCAAGGCGCATTGCCACTGGGCGCAGCGGGCCGGGCGCGCCGCATCCCGCTCCATCAGCGGCTTGACACCCGGCGGGCATCGCCGATAATGGACGCAGCGGCAGGACGAAGCAACTGAGGGGTCAACGCGCGTGAGGGCGTGCGGTACCTAGCTCACCGCCACGTGGATACCGGTGGGTGCCCGAGCGCGGATCACAGGCCGAGCAAGTGGAGGTCCCGCCATGGCTTCGACGTAGTGAGTATGGGACGAGGCAGGAGGTTCGCAATGCAACTGATACTGAAGAGCGGCGCGCTGGTGCTGGCACTGACGGCGTGGCTGATGATCGCGACGACGGCCTGGGCGCAGACGGCGCCCAAGGAGCTTGACCTTTCGGAGCTGGAGTTCGACATCGTCGATGCGCACTTCGTCGACGAGATGCAGGGCCTGAACGCGACGTTCACGGAGTCCCAGCCCGACAAGTATCGGGGTCTGGTCCTGACGATCGAGATCGAGAAGCCGGCCGGCGAGGAGCTGACCGTCTACGTTCAGGACCTCGTGCTGCACTACACCTACGGCGACGTCGAGGAGATCACGCCCTGCTGGGGGATCAGCGTCTTCTCCGCGGATAAGAACGTCGATCGCCCGATGTACCTCTATACGGCCGGAATCGGCGGGTCCACGACGGGCCTCGCAACCACGGACGAGGACGTGGTGTTCGCGGACCTGTTCTTCCAGTTCATGGAGCCCGACACCGAGGAGCTGCACCTGTTCGTCGCCCAGCCCGTCGGGGCGTCCTACACCTGCGACGGCTGGTAGGCCCGCGGCCCCCGCAGCCCTAGGCGAAGCGGTCGTCCGAGCGCTGCCGCTCCACCTCAGTCTGCGCGGACTTCATCCAGCCGGACGTCGCTTCGGGGCGGTTATCGAACTGCGGGATGTAGGGCTTGATGTCCAGCAGCGGCGTGCCATCCAGCACGTCGACGCCGCGCACCCGCAGCCGGTTGCCGTCGACTTCCAGCAGCTGAACCACGGACAGGCCGAGACGCGCGGGACGCAGCGGCGAGCGCGTGGCGAACACCCCGCGCAGCTCGCTGTCGAGATAGGGAACAACCTGCAGTTCGGTGCGGTCGGCCCGATGGAAGCAGTACAGCAGGTGGATGTGGCTGAAGCCGCCGAGGTCCCTGAGCCCCGGCGCGTACTGCTCATCGACCACCACCTCGCCTTCCACGTCGCGCGCGCCGACCGGCTGGATCGGCATGTCCTCCGGCCGTGTGAACGGCGAGTGAATGACGCCGATGTACTCCGCGGCGAATCCCGGCATGGCTGAACGCTCCCTGGTCTCGGATACAGCCCTAGCCTACCGCGTGGATCTTCTGCGCATGGAGCGCACGTCATCAACGGCAGTCCGGCAGCTAGTCCTGATCAGATGGCCATCGTCTCAAGCCGGGGCCTGAAGGTCTTGTAGAATCGCTCCGCGTAGACAAGCATCTGCTCCTGAACCGCGGGCCACGAGTCCTTGTCGTATAGACCGCCATCAACGTCAAGCCGCAAGCCAATCTCACAAGAACGTTTGCTCTCTCCACGATCCCAACTCAGTGTCGCCTGAATCTCGGCCTCGATTGCCTCTCTGTCCTTCAGCAACCTGTCGAAGATCTCCTTATTGAGTCGACCCGTTTGCTGGTCGTAGTCAATCCAGAGAGTCACGCTGGCGCCGTCGACGTATATGTTGCAGGAGAAGTGGACATTCGACTTCCCAGCGCCGCACGAGATCCAATGCTCCTTTGGAGGCGTCCGCCTGCCGGCAAATGACCTGGCGCCCCGCTCTTGGGCAAGCGACAGGAACTGCTCCCAGAACGCCAGTCTGGCGTGGTGCCTCTCGCTCAGTTCCTTCGTGGTTCTACCGTATTCCTTTACCTGCGCATCCGGCCACACCACGGGAGTGAAGATCGGTGCGCAGAACGACACGCCCTCGTGCTCAGGATCGTCGATCTTGACTGCCTCCAGTTTCACCAGGAAGAAAGACATGTCGTCGTCGGTGATCCGGTTCAGCCACTTCATAACCTCGATGTGCTCGTTGCGCGGGTCTGGCGAAACCCAGATGGCTGTATGAGCATCGAGGTTCACCAGGTAGACGAGCACCTGCCCGGCGTGGGAGTGGTCAGTTGGCTCCAGCTGGTTCTCGATGATCACCCGGCGCCCATGTTTGTCAGTACATACGAGATCAGCTTTGAAGTCACCAATCGACTTCTCCCTCTCCTCGACAGTTAGTTCAAGGCCGCCCAGCCTGTCGCTCAGGGCCTGGATGTTCTCTTCCAGCCAGGGCGTGAAGGAGCGGTCCTCCCAGGAAAACGCATCGCGTACGTGAATGAAGTGAGGAACACTAACGTTGATCGATCTTGACATAGATGCCCCGCAAGATCAGATTGTTGGTCCAGTCTACCCCACGGCGTGGATCTTCTGGCGGCGGGCCAGCACGTCGCGCAGCGCCTCGGCGACACCCACCGCGTTGAGACCGGCGAGGTCCATCAGCTCCTGGGGCTCGCCGCTGGAAAGGTACATGTCGCGGATCGCCACGCTGCGGAACGGCACCAGGCAGTCGCTCTCGCCGATCACGCGCGCGATGGTCGAGCCCAGGCCGCCGTAGATGCTGCACTCCTCGGCCACCACCACCCCGCCCGTCTCGCTGGCCGTCGCCAGCACGGCGGCCTCGTCGAGCGGCTTGATCGTCGCCATCGACAGCACCCGCGGGAAGACGCCTTCTTCCGCGAGCATCTCCGCCGCCAGCATGCACTGGCTGAGCATCAGGCCGTTACTGATGATGGTGCCGTCGCTGCCCTCCAGCACCAGCTGCGCGCGGCCGAACTCCCAGGGGGTATCCGCGCTGCTCACCGTCGGCACCTTCTCGCGGCCCAGCCGGCTGTAGCACGGCCCGTCGATCTCGGCCAGGCCCTTGGTGACCTTGCGGGCCTGCCAGTAGTCGCTGGGCAGGAACAGCGCCATGTTGACCAGGTTCTGGGTGTTGGCGATGTCCTCCATGCTCTGGTGGGTCGGGCCGTCCTTGCCGACGCTGATCCCGCCGTGGGCGGCGGCGATCTTGACGTTGCAGAAGCTGTAATCGACCGTGTTGCGCATCTGGTCCCAGGCGCGGCCGCTAAGGAAGATCGAGTAGCTGGCCAGATAGGGGATCAGCCCCATCTTGGAAAGGCCCGCCGCGGTGTTCATCATGTCGGCCTCGGCGATCCCGCACTCGAAGAAGCGGTCCGGGTACTTCTCGGCGAAGAACTTCGTCAGCGTCGACTGCGAGAGGTCGGCATCCAGCACCACGACGCGCGGATTCTCCTCGCCCAATTCCAAGAGCGCCTCATAAAAGCCCTTGCGCGTCAGCTCGCTCTCCCACTCGCTCGACGGCTTGTACCCGTTCCGATAGTTCAGCTTGGCCATTGCTCTCTCCGCTAACTTAGTGCTCGTTGTGGTCCCACTGGGTGATTTCGCAGGTTTCGGCGTGGATCACGCGCGCCCAGGGCGCCGCCATCACGGGCGGGCGCTGCCCGTCGTAGACCCGCTCGCCGTACTCCGCCCGCGCCTCGTCGAGGCTCTTGTAGTCGTAGCCGAGGCTCGCAAGCATCTCCAGCGCCTCGTCGTCCTTGGGCGGGCGGCCGTGCCAGCCGGGGATGTCCTCGTACTTCCCGCCGGCGCCCTTCATCATGATCGTTTTGAACAGGATCGCGCTGGGCCTGCCGCTGCCGACGTTGCCGAACGCCCAGTCCCAGGCCGCGAGGATTTCTTCCATGTCATGGCCGTCGCACCAGCGCACGTTCCAGTGAAACGCCGCCAGCTTTGCGTCGACCGGATCGACACGTTTGACGTCCATGACGCGGCCGTCGATCTGGGCGTCGTTCCAGTCGATGCTGCAGATAAGGTTGTCCGTGCCGCGATGGCCGGCGTGCATCAACGCCTCCCAGATGTTGCCCTCCTGCATCTCGCCGTCGCCGATGTTGCAGACCACGCGCACGTCGCTCTGCCCCTTCAGCCGCGCACCGAGCGCCATGCCGTGGGCGGCACTGAGGCCCTGGCCCAGGCTGCCCGTGCCCAGCTCGATGCCGGGCAGCTTGACGTGGTTGGGATGGCCCTGCAGGCGGCTGGGGGTGGTGCGGAAAGTCAGCAGGTAGCCGGGGCTGAAGAAGCCGCGGCGCGAAAGCAGGCTGAAGTTGAGCGCGCTGCAGTGGCCGTTGCTGATGATGAAGCGGTCGCGGTCCTCCCAGTAGGGCTCCTGGGGCCGCAGGCGCAGGTAGTTCATCATCAGCGCGGCGGTGTAGTCGGCGGCGCTCAGCGGCCCGCCGGGGTGGCCTGATTTGGCCGTGTTGGTCATCAGGATGACGTCTTTGCGGATGGTGCGCGCTGCTTCGCGCAACTCGTCGAGCGACAGATCAAGCGTATCGGCCAAGGCCTTCCTCCACTAGCAGTTAGCGGCCCCGGGGCCCGGGCCGCGCCCAGCGATTATAGCAACAGCGGCGGCGTTTCGCTGATGCTGAACCGCAGGACCGCCGGCCCGTCTGCTATACAATGCCTGCTATGACCAAGCACGCGGCAAGTGCCGCATTCGCCGCAGTATCGATCCTGCTGGCGCTGCCGCTGGTGGCGCGTGCCGCCGAGCTCAGAGAGATCGAGCTGAGCCGCCAGCAGTACTACGTCGAGGTGCGCCTCGGCTTCGACCGCCGGCCGGCTTACACCGAGAGCTTCCGCTACGACCCCGACCGCTATCTGCTGACGTTCACGGGCTGCGCGCTGGCGGTGCCGGCGACCCAGCTGGAGGCCCTGGCCGAGATCGACCACAACCTGCTGACGCGCGTCAGCACTTTCGCCGGGGCGGAGAACCTGGCGGTCGGGTTCTATCTCAACCTGCCCCTTGAGCCGCTGATCCGCTTCGACGAGACCGGCTACTACGTGCGGTTCTACACCGCGACGCGCGGCGAGCGCGTGACCCAGCTCGGCACCGGCGTCAGCCTCACGGAGAAGACCAGCGTGCATCAGGGCCGCAACTTCCACCTCTACCTGGTCAAGGTCGACCCCGGTGCCCAGGCCCGGCTGTATACCGCGGCCGCCGACCGCTACGACGGCAAGACCCGCCGCCGCGAGCCCGCCAGCTTCGCGCGCCGCGAGCAGGCGGAAGTGGTGATCAACGGCGGCTTCTTCGGCAGCGCCGGCGAGCACCTCTCCACGCTGGTCGAGGACGGCCTGATCCGCGCCACCGGCGTCTACCCGACGCGCCCGCTGCTGGTGGTTACCGACTCAAACCAGGTGCTGATCGGGCGCTTCAACGTCGAGACGGCGCTGCTGGTCGGCGGCCAGCGGATTCCGGTCAGCGCCAAGAACTACCCCTTTGAGCCCGGCAAGGTGATCGTCTACGACCACAAGTACCCGATCGAGTCGCTGCCGCAGAGCGGCATGTACTACTACCTGCTGGAGGCTGGCCGGCTGCGCTATTACAGCGCCAGCACGTCGGGGCTGTGGCTGGCGCCCGAGGTGCTGCTGATCGGCACCGACATCATTCCGGAGGCCAACCCGCTGCGCGGCATCGCCGACGGCTCCGAGGTGGCGCTTGAGACCCGCATCACCGACGAGGGTGGGCAGGTGATCCAGGCGGTCAGCGCCGTCGGCGGCGCGCCGATGTTGATCGAAAGCGGCGCGGTGGACATCTCCGTGACCGAGGACAAGGTCCGCGCTGACATCGCCCGCAGTGAGCGCAGCCGCACCGCGGTGGGCCTGACCCGCGGCGGCCAGGTGCTGCTGGCCGTCGTCAAGGAGCTGGAGTCGGCGGGCTACGGCGGCGTGACGCTGCCGGTGCTCAGCGAACTGCTGCTGGCCGAGGGCGCGCACACCGCGATGAACCTCGACGGCGGGGGCTCCAGCGCGATTGTCGTCGCCGGCGAGGTGCTTAATCTGAGCGAGTCCGCCCAGCGCGCGGTCAGCAACGTGCTGGTGCTCAAGCTCGACGAGCAGGCCGCGCTGAGCGGCAGCGGCAGCGGCGGTATGCTGACCGCGCCGCAGCCGGCGATCCTCAAGTACGACCGCCAGGACTAGCCGCGCTGCCACCAGCGGTCGCCGAGTATCATTGGTGCTCGATGGATGGCTCGACCGACGCTGCTGACTCCGCAGGGCTGCCGGATGTACGGCAGCTGACGGCCTACCGGCACAAGATGAGGATCCGCAAGCGGAGCGCTGCCGCAGCCCTGCCGCGCGAGGACTACGAATCGCAGGTCCGCGAACTGCAGCTCAGCGTGGTCAACGCTCAGCGCAAGGTCGGCGACAGCGGGCTGAGGGTGATCCTGGTGTTCGAAGGGATGGACGCCGCCGGCAAGGGCGGGGCGATCAAGCGCCTCACCCAGCATCTCGATCCGCGCGGCTACCGCGTGCACAGCCTGGACCCACCGGGCGCCAATGACAAAGCGCATCACTACCTGCGGCGCTTCTGGATGCGGCTGCCCAAGCCGGGCCGCATCACCATCTTCGACGACTACTCCTGGTATGCACGGCTGCTGCAGGAGCCGATCGACGGCTACTGCACGCCCGCGCAGGCCGCACTGGCGCCGCGCCAGATCCGCGATTTCGAGCGGACGCTGGCCGAGGACGGCTACGTGCTGCTCAAGTTCTGGATCCAGGTCAGCCGCAAGGAGCAGCACATCCGGTTCCGCAAGCGGCTGAACAACCCGTACAAGGCCTGGAAGCTGACCCCCGAGGACTGGCGCAACCGCGAGCGCTACGATCAGTACATCTTGCGCGCCCAGCAGATGATCGACGAAACCGATGCACCCCACGCGCCGTGGTTCATCATTCCCGGTGACGACAAACTGGCGGCCCGTCTGAGCGTACTCCAGGTCGTGACCGAGGTGCTGACCGCCTGGCCGACCGAGAAGGCGCCGCTGTCCTATCGCCTGGCGCAGCTGCAGTGGCTGGACGAGCACGGCGACGAGCCGCTCGACGACGACTCGGAACTGGTCGAGGACGACGACTAGCCCCGGCCGTGCTGCAGCCCGATGCGTGCCGCAGCGCGGCGCCGGCCGGCGTATGATCCCGCTACAATAGTCCCATGGGAAAGAAGAAACGCGACTGGCGGCCGCCCCGCCGCTCCTTCAAGCTGGACGAACTCGATCTCAGCGCCTCTTTGAAACACAAGGAATACGACGCCCGGCTCTACGACCTGCAGGTCGCACTGGTCGAGCTGCAGCGCAAGGTGGTGGACAACGGGCTGCGGGTCGCGCTGGTCTTCGAGGGCATGGACGCCGGCGGCAAGGGCGGCGCGATCAAGCGCCTCACCCAGTTCCTCGACCCGCGCGGCGTGGACGTGCACGCGATCGGGGCACCCAACGAGCAGGAGCGCGGCCACCACTACCTGCGCCGCTTCTGGCTGCGCCTGCCGAGCCGCGGCCGGATCGCGATCTTCGACCGCAGCTGGTACGGCCGGATGCTGGTGGAGCCGATCGAGGGTTTCTGCACGCCCGCGGAGTACGAGCGGGCCTCGCGTGAGATCCGCGAGTTCGAGTGCCTGCTGGCCGACGACGGCTACTGCATCATCAAGTTTTGGCTGCACGTGGACAAGGACGAGCAACTCAGGCGGTTCAAGGAGCGCGAGGAGGATCCCCTCAAGGAATGGAAGATCACCGACGAGGACTGGCGCAACCGCGAGAAGTACGACGAGTACGTGCGCCACGCCGAGCACATGTTCTCCACCACCGACGTCCCGCGGGCACCCTGGCATCTGATCCCGGGCAACGACAAGTACTACTCGCGTATCGAGGTGCTGGATACCGTGGTCAGCCGACTGGAGGAAATCCCGGCGGTCTGATCCCGCCGCTGGCACCTGCAGCTTCCGGCGGCGAGTGGCGTCGATGCTGCGCTACAATACCGGCATGCGGTTCTGCTGGCTAGTCCTCATGCTGGCGCTGATTCCCGCCCTGGCGTGGGCGGCCGATGACCCCTGTCCGCCCCGCGTCCGCGCCGTGGCCGACACCTGCTGCCAGGCCATCGAGGCGGCCTGCGCGACGGTCAAGTACCGCCCGCGCTGCGACTGGCCGGAGCACCGCTGCGCCGCAGCCTGCCGGCCGGCCACGCGCTGCTATGAAAGCGAGCCCCCCTGCCACCAGCCGCTCGCACCCTGCGATCCCTGCAGCTGCGCGGTGGTGGTGGCCATGTGTCACATGCCGGCGGTGCCGTTGCTCCCCTGCGATCCGTGCGAGAGCGAGCCGGCTCTGACCGGCGGCTGGCATTTGCTGGGCGCGGACTGCGCGGAGGGCTGCTGCCGCTAGAAGCGGCGGACCAGGTCCTCGCTCCTCACGATCACGCCCTGGGGATAGCGGTAGACGTACTTCGGTCGCTCGTGGTCCCGCGGCCAGTCGTTGAGGAACGCACTGAAGTGATAGCCCTGCCCGCTGTAGGGATCGATCACCAGTTCCTGATCGTCCATCATCTGCAGACCGGAGAGGGGACAGGTTTCGCCAATCACCCGCTCCGGCATCACGTTTTGCTTCAGCAGCTCACGCTCGCGTTCCTCGGCCTCGCGCTGCCGATCCGCTCCTTCATCCGCCTCGCGGGCCGCCCTCTTGGCCTGGGCGGCCATCAGCAGTGCGTCCTTGCCCTTCTCGAACTCCTCCCGCAGGGCGGTGGTGCTGCTCTCGTCCATTCGCGGCCGCAGCTTGCGGAAGACGTAGACCATCACCACTACGACCACCAGCAGGAACACTCCCACCATGATCGTGAACTGCAGGGCGTTCGTGGCGATCCTGGGTGTCTCCGGCTGGAGCATTACCAGCGCGATACTAAGCGTCGCTGTTGTCACTTGGACCATCCTCCCGCTCGTCTTCGAGTTGCTCTTTGATCCGCTGCAGCTGCTGCTCGCTCTCGCGGCGCGCCTCGCGCAGCAGGTGGTGCACGTAGCTCTGCCGCGCCAGCGACATCCAGATCGCCACGATCCACAACAGCGTGAACCCGGCCAGCACGACTACCATCCGCCGCAGGTCCAGCTCCGCCGCGCTGGCGCTGGGCACCAGCACCGCCAGGATGCTGAGCTGCAGCAGCAGGTCCTGCACCAGAAACCAGGTGCGCCGCGGCTGCGCCACTTCGCGCAGAAACGCCAGTTCACGCGGCAGCAGCACCACCGCCGCCGCGAGGTAGAGCACCAGCAGCACCAGTGCCACCTGCTGCATCCCCAGCTGGCTGGCGTACGCGGCGAGCATCATTCCTCATCCGGCGCGCTGCGCACGGCCGCCTGCGCGATCTTGATGTCACGGATCTCCGTGGTGTCGTCGGCGAGGTCGATCACCAGTTCGCGCGGCTCCGGCGTCGACAGCTCCTCCGCCTGCAGCACGGTCAGGAAGTCATAGACGTAGAGTGCGCCGCGGTCGTCGACCACGAACACGTATTCGTCGAGGGGATCGACGGCGATCTGCTGGCCGCCGGGCACGTAGCCGAGGTTGGGATCGTAGCCGCCCTTCAGCTTAACGCGCTTGACCGGCAGGTAGTGGGGCAGCTGGAAGCGGTAGGAGCCTTCGAACACCTCCGGGTAGAACGGTACGTCCTGCCAGGCCACGTCGTTCTTGCCGCGGTCCTTCAGATCCCAGAGGGCGATGGTCTTCTGCTCGTAGTTGGTGCCCACCAGGTAGCGGGCCTCGCTGTCGACCGCCATGTGCCGCAGCTTGCCACCCGACCAGCGTCGTTCGGGATCGACGAAGCCGTAGATGTAAACGGCCACCACGGTGTCCGTCGCCTTGTTGAGCTGATAGATCGCGCGGTGCTGGAGCACGCTGACGTAGTAGTAGTTGCCGACCCGGGGGTAGAGCATCTCCTCGGGGGCGCCGTACAGGTTGATCTCGCCCACCTTCTCGCCCTGGCCGAGGGAGAACACGTGGATCTTGTCGCTCTTGGCGTCGATGCAGTAGATGCGGTCGCCGTCATCGGCGACCGCAAGCTTATGTGTCAGGCTCAGATCGCGTTCGCGGTACAGTCGCTTCTTCTTCCGCGGGTCGGCTCGCGACGGCTCGTAGAGATCCAGCACGTCGAAGCCGCCGGCCATGAAGTCGCTCTTGCTGCCGAGGATCACCGCCAGCCGGCGGTTGTCGGGAAACACCCCGATGCCCTGCGGCACGCCGTCGACCTCGATCACTTCTTCCTTCAGGTAAGTCCGGGCGTCGATGACTGACAGCCGGTTGCTGACGTCGACAACGTTATAGATATAGGCCTTGCCGCCGTCGCGGCTGAAGGTCAGGCCGCGCAACCCGTCGGCGACCTGGAACTCCTTCTCGATCACGCCGTCGAACGGATTGACGATCACCACCTGGTCCGGCGTGTGGTTGAGCAGCCAGACGCGGATGCCGCTGTCCGTCTTGGGACGCAGCATCAGCCCGACGAAGGCCACAATTGCGACCGCGGTGATCGCCGCGACCGACACCGCCCCCGCCAGATAGGTGCGCGGCAGCCGCACCGCCGCCCGCGGCCCGTCGCGCTTAGCCGTGTCCTGCGCTGCTGTCATTGGCTCACCGAGATTATACCTACAACCGCCGCCGGGTCTGCTCGCGGCGCTTCAGCATGGCCTGCTTGATCTGCTCGGCCACCTCCCATTCCTCCCGCTGCTCGGCGCTGTCCAGCGGAATCCCGGGTAGTACCGTCGGGCGGCCGGCGGCGTCGACGCCCACCATCGTGAAGTAGCCCTCGCAGCAGAAGTGCCGGTCTCCGGTCGCGGTGTCGTCGGCGTGGACGATGACCTTCACCATGCAGCTGGTGCGGCCGACGTAGACCACGCGCGCCCGCGTCTCGACCATCTGGCCCTGGTGGATCGGCGCGCAGAACTGGATCGCGTCGATGCTGGCAGTCACCGGAGTCTGGTGACACCAGCGCCGGACACACATCCCGGCACACTTGTCCATCTGCGCCAGCACCTTGCCGCCGAACATGGTGCCGTGGGAGTTGAGGTCGCTGGGAAAGACCAGCTCAAACATCGTCAGGGGCTCGGCCGCCCGGATCTCGCGCTGGTTTTCACCTGTCATGGGGCCTCCTGGGGTATCTACCTAGTATACGGTGTGCTGGTCGTCGTTTGCACCCACCGACGGCGCGGGATACAATTGACGGCCAGCATCCGAGGAGGAAGAGCTGAATGCGTAACGCGAGTACGATCATACTGGCGCTGGTGGCCGCCTGCCTGCTGATTGGCATGCTGGGCTGTACCTCACTGGCGCTCAGTGGCGGCAAGAAGTACAAGGTCGACGTGACCAACGTACTGCTCAGGATGAAGGCCCAGATCGAGCAGGACGGCGAGATTGCGGACGGGACGGTCAGCAAGCTGAAGTCCGTGATGAGCAAGTACGAAGCGGAATTCTCCCAGAACGGTTCATACGTTACCTGCAAGCGGATCGTGGAAACCCTGGAGGGGGCCAAGGACTCCTCGCTGACTACGTTCCAGATGAACCAGAACGTGATGCAGATGATCGTCGACGTGCTGGAGACGCTCAAGACCGAGATCAAGGACTAGCGGCGCCCGGCGCGAGCAGCGCAGCTGCCGACGAGGAGCCGGGCGGGCCACACCGGATGCTGGCGGACATGCCGGTGCAGAACACACCCACCGAACACACCCGGGAGATGGTTGAGGGCCGCTGGTCGCGCCGCATTGCACCGCGGCTGCGCAGCGTCCAGAAGCCGGCCCGCTATATCGGCGGCGAGCGCGGCGCGGTCGTCAAGGACTGGGACTCCGCCCGGCTGCGCCTGGCCTACTGCTTCCCCGACGTCTACGAGATCGGCATGAGCTACTACGGCCGCGAGGT
>Ga0180429_10000765_pt1 | contig 28154 bp, 25 predicted proteins | sample SS_ome_FD_132428 | JGI IMG/M metagenome (GOLD analysis project Ga0180429, IMG submission 132428) | Hypersaline lake sediment archaeal communities from the Salton Sea, California, USA - SS_1_S_1 metaG | ecosystem: Environmental > Aquatic > Non-marine Saline and Alkaline > Hypersaline > Sediment ...
CACGTCGTTGAATTCACCGTCAACGCGTGCCATCTCCAGGAAGAGAGCGCATGCAGCGATACGGACGTCCCCCAGATCTGCCTTTGCGTCTTCTCCCGGATTCTTCGGTCTTCCTCTGCCAAAGGGCCTGCGCAGTAGATCCATCATCTTCAAGAGTTTGCTCCCTTCTCCCGGTTGCGGTCGAACGGTGGGGTGCAGGATTGTCCCCTTATCTTACACCTGAAGCCGAGATCGGGGTAGTGGCGTTGTGCATTTTTTTCCCTTTTACATTGAACTCGATCCACACTCGCGGGGTCTAATTTCTTCAGCGACAATTGGGCGATCGAATCCTGAAAGAGAAAGTACTATGAACCGACAAGAGAAGCTGCTTACTCCCAGAGATGCGGCCGGCATTCTCGGCTGCAGTCCGGATCGTGTCATCCAGCTCGCTCGGAATGGTCAGATTCGTGTTGCCGACCCGGGCAGGTTCTGGAGATTCCGGCACTCGGATGTGATGGAGTACAGAGACCAGGATGCAGGTGCTGCCGATCGATGAGTGGACTGTACGCAGGCCACCCCCAGCTTGGTAAGGGGGTATCCGAGGGTTGGCCTCTTAAGGAGATTCGGTCGGTTCCGGCCGGGTCTTCCTTCTCCTCCGTCTTCTCTTCCTGGGGAAGATCTTCCCAAAAACGACGTAGTAGAAAGATCTGCGGACGACCTCGAAGAACAGCGTGATCACGAGAAAGGCAATCGCAAAGAATTGCGTCTGCTGGATTTCGCTGTATTCCCGGTGCAGGGTGACTGGGTCGATTACGTGCTTCTTTCTGTATTCCTCGACATGGTGGTCCCAGAGGGCAGGGTTCTTCTGGTACGCACTCCTGCCGGCCTCCTCATCCCTCATCCCTCGGTAGGCGCTCACGTCTTGCGTGAGGGCTCTTCCGATCAGCTTGAAGGAGATGGGTGCGATCACCTTTCCATCTGTTCTGTCCCGAACGAGAAGAAACGCGATGGCCTGTGCCGTGACAAAGGAGAACACAAAGGCGATCCGCAGGATTCGGTACCATCTCTTCTTGGTGAGTTCGTTGATGCTCTTCGCGAGTTTCATGTTCCTAGAGGCCCGACGTTTGTCTCTTGCCTGTGGCCGTGAGAGGTGGGTCGTCAGGGGCCGCGGCTTCCCTCCGCGTCGTTGAAACGATCAAACAGGCCCTCCAGGTCTTCCTGCAGGGCCCCTGTTCGGGCACGTGCCCCTGCTACCCCCTGGTCGATGTCGTTTTTCAGGGATGTGTAGAATTTCTGTGGGTCTGTGACCTCCACTCCGCTTCTCAGGCGAAAAGGCGCAGCAGGCAGGTCCGCAGAATCAAACCAGTCGATCAGGGCAGAGGTCTGCTCGTCCCAAGAATAGAGGGTCGGTTCATCATCCGGCCTTTTCTTCATCCTTTGCTCCCAGCCCACGTTTTGTCTCTCATTATAGAGTCTGCCCGGCCATCTGCAAGCCTTCGGATGAACTCGAAGATTGCAGAAAATCCTTCTGACAAGTATACAGTATACGACTACACATAACTTGAAGCAGACACTTGGGAGGCTTCATGAGCAAGGAGCAGACCCCCGGGCAGAAGACGAAGAAGAAAGCACCGAAGGTCAGGTCTTATGTTCGACCGACCCGGGTGCATACGCCCAAACCGAAGAAGAAGCCTAAGTACCCGGATAGGGAGGTCGAGGAGGAACTCGGAGATTCGAGTAGCAAATGAATTCCCGATCCCTTTCTGCCGAACAAGAAAAAAGGGATTAGCTGTTGCAGCTAACCCCTTGATCTGCCTGGTGCCGAGGGACGGAATTGAACCGCCGACACGCGGATTTTCAGTCCACTGCTCTACCGACTGAGCTACCTCGGCTCTGGAGGTGATCGATTGACAATCAACTTTCAAAAATAGTCGAAATCCCCTGTATTGTCAACTCAAGGGCCACCATCGAGCCGTCAGCGCCCCTTGCCTTTCTCACGTATTTTGGCCCGGCCCGTACGAGGGAGGAGGCTGCCAACCCTGGATTTCCGCCAGGCCGGTTCGGATCTCGTAGGTGCCTGCGATCTTGTCGTGCAGCCCCTGTTTTCGCGGATCGATGGCCACCCACAAGAAACCGATGCAAAGGGTGAAATGGTTTAGGTAATACCCGAGAGTCCTGACGGCGGCTTGGCCGAAGCTGATGGGACTTCCGTCGAGCCGTACGACCTTGAGGCCGCAGAGCATCTTGCCCGGTGTCTGGCCCCTCGTGCCGAGAAAGAAGGTGAAGTAGGCCATGTTCAAGGCGAAAACGACCACATTCAGGAAGTTCCAGTTCGACTCCTGGAAGGAGTAAGAGAAACTGCTGAACGTGTCCGTCGCTGTTGTTCCGGACGTATATCCGAAGATGCCGACGCCGGTCAGAACGGCCATGAGAAGGAGAACGAGAAAGCCGTCGATCATGTAGGCCACAGTTCGGATCCAGAACCCCGCAAACTTTGGGGCGAGGGCCGGCCCGTCCCATGGCCGAGGCGGCCCGGACGAGAAAGGAGGTTGGCCCCTTCCTTCCGCGCCCTCAGGAGCAGGGGCGGCCGATGAGGGGTGGGGTTCCTCGACGGGAGTGTCCTGTCGGGGAGAGGAAACATCCTGAAGACCCGCCCCGCAGAAGGTGCACTGATTCAGGGTTTGGTTGGGTCTTCCGCAAACCGGGCACGTAACGTCACTTGGGGGTTGCATCGCTACTCCTCTTTATCTGCAAGGTTCTCACGAGTCAGCGAGTGGGACATCGCTCGGGCTTCCACCCAGATCGCCGAACGCGTATTGGGCAAGCCCCACGGCCAGAATGGCTGCCGTTTCTGCACGCAGGACACGCGGCCCCAGGCCCACCGGGACAAAGCCCTGTCCCTGAGCGGTCTGCTCCTCCTCGGGACAGAAGCCGCCCTCCGGGCCAACGAGCAGGAGCACCCGTCCGGGTCGTCTGTCTTGTTGTCCGGCAAGCTCCTTCAGAGGCCGGCCGGCCTCCGGCGTGAAAAGCAATGAAATGTCTGCATCTCCGGATCGCCCCACGAATTCTTCAAGAGACGATAATTGCCCCACATCCGCCACCGTGGACCTGCCGGACTGGCGGGACGCCTCACGGGCGATGGTTCGCCATCTCTCCCGCCTCTGCTCGGCACGACCCGGATCGAGTGCAGGCACGGCTCGGCGGGCCGCAATAGGGCAGACTTCCTGCACACCCAACTCGGATATCTTCTGAATGACCAGATCCATTTTGTTTGCCTTGAGCAACCCGATTCCGACCCGGATGTGGATGGGCGATTCGCTCATCCCCGGGTGCTTGCCCAGGATCCTGAGCGTTATGTTCCGTGCCGTTGCCTCGATGATCCTGGAAGGGTACTCCATCCCGCTGCCGTCAAACAGGACGAGCGGATCTCCACGGCCCATGCGAAGGACATCACGGACGTAGCGCCTGGCGGGTCCCCTGAGGACCACGTCCAGCCCGGTGTCCGGTATCTCCGGCACGTACAGCCTTTTTGCAGTACAGGGTTGTTTCATCGATTCGGGTTTTGCCATGCGTTCGTCGCCGTCAGGGCTTCTTCAGGAGAAGCGAAGTCCAGCCCTCTTCTTGGTCTGCCTTCTCGGCCATAAGATGGAACCCCTTTTCCTTGAAAGCGGCCAGCACACCGGGGGCCTCTTCAGCGAGCATGCCGGACAGGACGGCGAGCCCTCCCTGCGTCAGGGATGTCCAGAGGGGTTCCCGATGCCTCAGCAGAGTTGTAGCATCGAGGTTGGCTGCGATCAAATCAAACCCGGCCCGGCAGCACGCCATCGAGCCGTTCACGATCACAATCTCCCTGGAAAGCCGATTCAGCCCCAGGTTTCGGCGGGCCACCGTGAGGGCGTCCGAATCGATGTCCAGGCCCACCACCCGGGTCGCCCCGAGTCGCCGGGCGGCAATCGACAGGATGCCCGACCCGCACCCCACATCCAGGAAAGAGCGATGAAGCCCGCCCTGCGGTTGCGCGATCTCTTCCAGAAACTCGAGACAGTGCCTCGTGGTCTGGTGTTTTCCGGTTCCAAAGGCCTGGCCCGGCTCGAGGATCATCGGAACCGCGTCCTCGGGCAGGGAAGGGGCTTGCCACGGGGGGATGACCCAGAAACGGGCGGACACCTTCTCCGGGGGGAAGCCGCCCTTCCAGCGCGTGGCCCATTCCTTCTGTTTGATCCTCCTGCACCGGAGGACGCGGGCCCGCGCATCAGGTGAGCGTGAGGTTCCTTTGAGGGCGCGGGTTCTTGTTTCCAGCAAATCCACGATCTCCTGGATTCCGGCGGATCCCGGGAAGTAGGCTTGTATGTGCGCAGCAGGCCCGCAGGACTCACATGCTTCGTCTTCCTCGATCTCCCCTTTCGTCGCCATGTTCGTCTCGCGGCTTCCCACAGCGCCAAGTTCGATACAATCGGCAACGAAGGAGCCGATGTCTTCATCGTCGGCATTCACGAACTGGATGGTCGCTTCGATCCAACCGGATGGTTCGTCGGGCGCTCGAACGTAGGAGATGCCCGTCTCTTCCTTCATTTGGAAAGCTCCTTCCTTAGTCCCTCAATGTCTATTCTGCGTCCCCGTTCAGAAGCACTTGCTGGACAGAACACCAGGGGTGCCCCACCAGGGGCGAGACCGGGAACAGGCATCGATCTCCCTGGCACCAGGGATACCATAACGAGGGAGGGTTTTCACGGTTCGGGAAAGAGGCGCGATGATGTTGACTCTCATGACGCACCGTGTTATGGTTGTAGGGTGAAACAGGGTCTGCAACATCGTTGTCCAAGGGGGGGCATCGAGGAGTGATATACATGCATAAACGAGAATTCAACTACACGCTCCTTACAAGCCGCGAGGCGGCCATTCAACTCAACCTGAGTCCCGACACGGTCAATGCCCTGGCCCGGAGCAGAAAGCTTCGGGGCATGAAGGTCGGTCGGCAATGGCGCTTCAAGAAAAGGGATGTCACCCTTCTGAAGAAGCACCTTGCCAGAGATCTCGAAGCAGCTTAAGAGGCTGCCCAAAAGTCCCGTCTGCGGAGTTCGGCTTCATCCCCCCGCCTTCGCGGGGGCATGTTTCGCCTGCCTTGCATCTGGAACTCCTGCAAACTCTTGTCCCCAAACTCTCCGGGCAGCGATGTATGTGTGGCATTTGCCCCACAGGCGCTCCTCCTCGTACTCGATCAAAGAATACGGACCGTATCTTCGCGTACAAGCACTCAGGTTTGGGAGGCAGGGTTGCCGATAAGATCATTCAAGGAGATGCTTGGCATGCGCGAAAGGTTTGGCCCGGACTGCAACAGCTGTAAACATTTCTACGTCACCTGGGACGCTGCCTTCCCTTACGGGTGCAAGGGCTTCCAGATGAAGTCGAAACGAAGTCCCTCTGCGTCCGTCCTCCATGCATCGGGCACGAAGTGCATGCTCTTTGTGCAGAAGAAGCGGCCGGCGAACAGAAGGCAAGGCGACAGAATAATATGAAGTTGTTTATTGTGTTATCTCTATAATCATTTGTAATTATTGAATATTTTCTGGTATTATATCTGCCTCTACGAGGCAATCCGGACACAGGTATTTCTCGGCTGCTTTCCGCACATCTTTCGCCGTGACCTCCTTGATACGCCGCGGGTATTCCAGGTACTCCGCATATCCCAAGCCGTAGCGTTCGTTGAAGGCCATGGCCGATGCCTGGGCCGAGTTGGTCTGGATGCCCACCTCATAGGTTCCGATCAGGTAATTCTTCGCCCTCTCGATCTCCTCTTTGGGTATCTTCTCTTCGCGGATCCGCTGCACCTGTTCGACCATTCCATCGATCGCTACCTTTCGCTTGTCCGGACTCGTCGCCATGTAGACAGCGAACATGCCGGGCTGCACCGCCTCCCGGTTGAGGGCCGTCACGGAATAGGCAAGGCTCTGCTCGTCCCGGAGCCGGGCGAAGAGTCTCCCCCCCTGTCCCGACAGCACGGCGTCGAGGACGTCGAGGCTGTACTTGTCCGGGTCCGAATGCCGTGCTCCCCTTGCACCGACCAGGATGTGGGCCTGTTGTTTTTCCGCCGAGACCTCCCGGACCGCCTGCTGAACCGGCCGGCTGTCACACGCCTCGATGGAACGCAGGAACGGCTCGTTACGCAATCCCATCAGGAATCCTTCAGCCACCTCCTTCGCCTCGAAGCGGTCGATGTCTCCCACGATCGCCAGGACCAGGTTCTGAGACACCGCTTGCTTCCGGTAATACTCGGCCAGGCCCTCTCGCGTAATGCCCTTCACGCTCTCCAGGGTGCCCAGGACGTCCATCCCGTAGGGATGGCATGGGTAAAGGGTCTTCCAGAGAAGGCGGAAGGCGAGATGGGCCAAACTGTCCTCCTGATTCTTTATGGCGGCCAGTACGTCCCGGCGCGTTTTCTCCACATGCTCTTCCGGGAATGCTGGATGGAGCAGGATGTCGGAAAAGATCTCGAAGACGGGGAGGAAATTCCAGCTCACTGTCTCGCCGACAAGCCCGAAGGAATCCCGGCCGGAGAAGCCCGAGACGGAACCCGCCATGGACTCGACCTGTTCGGCAATCTCCTCCGCGCTCATCGTTTCCGTGCCCTTGTTCAGCATTTTCGCCAGGAAATTGCTGATCCCATTGTCCTGCTCATTTTCCGAGAGGAGCCCTCCCAGAAAGACGGCCCGGAAAGATACGAGCGGGACCGCCCGGTTCTCTTTCACGAGCAGGGTCGCACCGTTCGACAGCCGAACCCTGAGGACCGGATCGCGAGCCTCCGGGGTTCCCTCGGCAGGTGTCGCGAAACGGGACTCGGTGCTCTTGTAGGTGCTGCTTACCTGCTCGAGCAACTTCTTTTTGGAGATGAGCTCCTCTTGCGTCTTCGGGATGAGTGCGCCCAGCGTGAGGTTCCAGGGGCGAAGGTAGGTGCTGGCAACCCGAAGGACATCTTCGGCGCGTACCGTCCTGAGCCGTTCCAGGTATTTCTCTCCAAAGTCCAGGTCGCCCAGGATCGTCTCGTAGTAACCCAACTCCCTGGCTTGTCCCTGGACGGTCTGCTTCTGGTAGATGAAGTCGCTCTCGATTTGCGCTTTCGCCTTCTTCAGTTCCTGAATCGTCACGGGCTCGAAGCACACCCGGAAGGTCTCTTCCAGCATTGCCTCGAGGGCACGATCGAGGTCCTCGGCCTCCAGGCTGGAGCTTACGAGAAACAGGCCCGGTTCTTTCGGGGTCATCGAATAGGCAGAGATTGAATTGACCAGCCTTTTCTCCATGCGCAAGGATGAATAGAGACGGGAGCTTCGGCCCTGGCCCAGGATCTGGGCCAGCAGGTCCAGGGCAGGCACGTCCGGATCGGAAATATCCGGAATGTGGAACCCGATCTTCAGACGAGCCTCCTTGGCATCCTCCTGCTGAACGAACACGCGCGGCGCCGACTGCGCGGGTTCGACCGTCTTTTTCTGGACGGGCAGGGGCCGGTTCGGGATTCGCGAGAGCCTCGCTTCCAGCTCAGGCATCAGGGCTTCCGGATCGAGGTCTCCAACCATGACCCAGACCAGGTTCTCCGGAACGTACCAGTTCCGGTAGAACCGCAGTACGTCTTCCCGGGTGAAGCCCTTGACGATTTCGTCATACCCGATCACGGGTCGACCGTAGGGATGCACGTCGTAGGCGGTTGCGTAGAACGTCTCGGACAGCCTTCTTGCCGGCATGTCCTTGCCCCTGCGGATTTCCTCCCGGATGACCTCGAGTTCCTTGGCCAGCTCCTGTTCGTCAAAGGCCGCGTTCTCGATGATGTCTGCCAGGATGTCGATTCCCTTCTCCTTGAACCGGGACGCCATGTTCACGAAGTAGACGGTCATCTCCCAGCTCGTGTAGGCGTTGATCTCGCCACCGGCCGCCTCCACTTCCCGGGCGATGGTTCCCACCCCCCGGCCCTTCGTTCCCTTGAACAGCATGTGTTCATGGACATGGGCAACCCCGGCTTCTTCGTCTTTCTCCTGCACACTGCCTGCCTTTACCCAGACCTGTATGGACACGACGGGTGCGGCACGATTCTCCTCGAGAATGACGGTCATGCCGTTCGGGAGCACCCGCCGGACCGGCCCGTCTTCCCCAGAGGCCCCGGCCGGCAGCAACAGACAGGCGGTTGAGAGGCATATACAAATCAGCAGAATGTTTCGTGCGCTGGTTCTGTTCCCAGGATCCAACATCTTTTCCCCTTTTCCTCTTGAGAGCTTTCGTCTGCGGTTCGGCTTTTTTTCGCTCGAGTCTCCGAACGCACAGCCCGTCTTACCTACAGTTCGGCTTTCCTCTGCTCCAATCTTCGCAAAATCTTCCGCGTTGCCCCTGTGATCGGATAGGGCTCCAGTCTGGTTGGATGAATCCACCGATACGTTTGTTCCGTATCGCCCCTGGGCCCCGTGTTCGGGCCGCCCGAACCCTCACACAGAAACACCCGATTGGTCTCCTCGAAGTGGCTGTAAACGTGTTTGACGGAGAAGTTCCCTCTCTCCGGGATCGGCTGATTGCTCAAGCGGCTGCCCACCTGCTGCTTGAGCCTCCCGAGCCCCTGCCTGTTGCCCTCTCTTGCCTTCAGGTAAACCCCGGGAAGTTCCCAGAGCCCTCCGAGAAACCCTTCCAGATCCCTGTGCTGAAAGAGCAACCTTCCCCGGTGCTCGATGGCCGCTACCACGCGTACGCGCACCGGGATCTCCTGCTTCGGGGCCCGAAGGGGCAATCGTTCCACCAAGCCTTTCTTGTAGGCCACACATGCCTCCCTGACCGGACACTCCCGGCAGTCGGGCCGCGTCGGCCTGCACACGAGGGCCCCGAGTTCCATCACGGCCTGGTTGAAAACGGCCGCATGTCCTCTGGGCAGGAGGCTGTCGGCGATCTTCTCGAGCCGCCTTTGCGTCGAAGGGTGCTTGGGGGCCTCTTCGATTCCAGCCACCCGACACAGGACACGTGTGACATTCCCGTCGAGCACGGCCACGTCCTTGTCAAACGCGATGCTGGCGATGGCCGCAGCCGTGTAAGGTCCGATGCCGGGGAGTCTCTCCAGAGCCTCCGGCTCGCTGGGGATTGTCCCCTTGAACTCGTCTCTTAGGAGCCTGGCGGTCCGATGAAGGTTACGGGCGCGGCCGTAGTACCCGAGGCCCTGCCAGACCTGAAGGACCGCTTCGACCGGGGCCTCGGCCAGATCCGCAAGGCTGGGGAACCTGTCGAGGAAGCGCTCGTAGTACCCGGTTGCCGCGTTCACCCGGGTCTGCTGGAGCAAGATCTCGGAGATCCAGATGGCATACGGATCCCGCGTGCGACGCCAGGGAAGGGAACGACTGGATTCCCGGTACCAGGCGAGCAGGTTCTTCTGGAAAAGTGCTTTGTTCTTCATGCGTTAACACGATCTTCTAATGTAATATATTACTTTAAATAATTCGTGCAATATATTGAAATATTGATATTTTGTCTAATCCTTGTGTTGGAAAGAGCGGAAGATCTCTTCAACCGAGGCCTCCGGGTTCTCGGATAGATAGCTGGCCACCCTGTTTGCCACATAGGCAGTGGAGATGGATGTGCCTGCATAGGTTCCCGGATCCCCTTTGTAGCCCACCGGCAGTGTTGCGAACCCGGGGGCATCGACCGCTACGAAGTCCCCGTAATTCGACTTCGCCCACCGCTCGCCGTCCGGGGCCAGCGCGCCCACCCCGATGACGGAAGAGTAAGCGGCCGGATAGAAGGGCTTGCCTGTCGGTTTGTTTCCTGCCGAGGCGAGAAGAACCATCCCTTTTGATGCCGCATAGCCAAAGGCCTCCCCCAGGAAAGCGCTGTCTGTTTCGGCCCCCCAGCTCAGGCTCATGACCCGGGCTCCGTGCTCCAGTGCAAAATCGATGCTTCTCATGATCGTGTGATTGGTCGTGTATCCGTTCTCATCGAAGGCCTTGATCGGAATGATCGGGTTGTGAAAATTGCCTTCAGCGCTTACCCCATGGGGTTGGATGATTCCCGAAGCCACGAAGGCCATCTGCGTCCCGTGGCCGAGAGGATCGGAAATCGGCTCGGCGGTCTGGAAGGCATCGAGGGATGCAAGCACATGGTCGTCCAGGCCCGCATTCGGCGAGAGGCCGCTGTCGAGGATCGCAATAGGTGCGGTGCCTGGGTCGGACGACTCTCCGCCGAGGTGGAGGCGCTCTGCCCCTCGTTCAGACGGATAGGGCGGGGCGATTGGGTAGGCAAAATTCGGCTCAGCCTTTGCGAGGCCCGGGTGCCTCGAGATCTGCTCTGCCAGGGCGGGCACATCCGTACCATCAGGGACGCGAACCTTGTACAGTGCGAGTGGGGGATAGCTGTCTACGACCGTCGCGCCCCACTGTTTCAAGAGCGCCATGAATGCTTCGGGGGCCATGCCCGGCTCGGGCCTGAGAAGAATCTCGTTGGCCACATAGAGGGCACCGTTCCTCGGGTCCTTGGCGATCGACAGGGTCGTTCGTTCGGCAAGGGGTTTCATCCGTCCCTTCTTGCCGGGCCTGAACACCTGGATCTCGGCCAGCCTGGGCATGGGGCCAAGCGGCCCGTCCACCGATTTCCACACGAAGACGTGGCTCGCGGATTTCAAGATCGAGGCCAGGCCCTTTTGCAGGTCCCGATCCTTGAAGGACGCGGACACGACCGGGTTGATCTCAGCATCGATTTGTACATGGACGCCCAGATCCGCGATCCTGGCCAGGATCGCTTGAAGGCGAACTTGATCCGCTTGCACCGTTAGCCTGTCTCCCTCCATGCTCACTTCGAGGGCCGCCGGTGTTCCGGCCCAGAGGAGGAAGACGAGGGGGATGAACCCAAGCAGGCAGATTCTCTTCATAGAGCCCTCACTCTTCGCAGAACCCTTACTCTTCGCAGAACCCTTACTCTTCGCAGAACCCTTACTCTTCGCAGAACCCTCATTGTATGCATCGTCGTCTGGAGATCAAGACAGGACACCAGCCCATCGGCTTTCCCTTGACACATTGTCAGTGCTTCCCTATGCTTCTTGCATCCCTATGCTTCTTGGATCCCTATGCTTCTTGGATCCCTATGCTTCTCGCAGATTCCTTGAACTTTGAGCGGGCGAGCCAAACCATGACGAATTCCCTGGTTGAACTGGAAGATGTCCCTGTAGAGATTATATGCCTGTCTGTGAGCCCCCCGGTGATCCGAAACGGCCGCGTCACCTGTAGAGGGGAAGATCCTTGCGAGGTGGTCCTGGAGGAGCCCGAACCGAGGCTGGAGCCGGGGATGCGGGTCGTCCTGGACGGTGGGCCGGATCGTGATCTACGCATCAAGGGGCGAGTTACGGGAATGGAAGGTCTCCGCCTTCAGGTCGAGACAGAGCGTGTGGTGCCACCCGACAAGCGTTCCTTTCCCCGGATGTACGGCGGGATCCACGTCCGATATCTTGTTCTGGGTGCCGGGGCAGGCGAAGAGGAGGCCTCTGCCTGGGTCGCCGGAGAGGATGCCCCCGGAGAAGGAAGGGCGTGGAGAGAACCGGACCCGTTCATGGATTTCAGTGGGACCGGTTTGCGGTTCGAGGATCAGCTTCACTGCAAGACAGAAGATCGGATGCTCATTGAACTGAGGCTTCCCTCCTCAGAAGACTTGTGGCGTGCAACCGCACGGGTCGTTCGGGTGGACTCGATTCGGCCCGAGGATTTCGAGGCGCGGGGCGAGAAGAAGCCGGCATCGGCCCCGACCCACCAGATCGCCGTCCAGTTCGTGGATCTCCCGGCTGATGCGGCCGAAGCCCTTACCGCATTCGGCATGCGGATCCAGGACGCCCTCCTGAAGACTTAGGAGGCTGCCCCAAAAGTCCCATCTGCGGCGTTCGGCTTCATCCCTCCGCCTTCGCGGGGGCAGGTGCCGTCATTCAACGTACAGGAAGTACGCCTCATTCCTCGGGGTTTCGCCTGCCCTGCATCTCGGAATTCCGGAACTTCTTGAACAGCCTCCACCACTTTTTCAACGGGCTGTTAGACCATATTGCACGAAGTTTTCTGCTGGGAGCGACGGTGGGGTGGGGAAGCTACAGAAGTGACTTGGCAATGTCGCTATGTTTCCATTTCCGGGCTGGAGTTGTTCGGTGCTGTGCAGGGTTCCCTCGTAGATTTGTGCCGGGCGACTTTGTAGGGGGAGAGGGAGCGCTGGACAGCGCCGAACGGCGAGTCCCTCGTGAAACATAGTGACATTGCCAAGTCATGCCGCTATCCATCCTCGTTCATCTGTTCCACCAGCCGCTCGAGCACCCGGTCCGCCTGGTCGATCGGCGTCTGGCAGGTTCCCACCTTCTTGTGGCCCCCTCCGCCGTACTTCAACATGAGGCTCCCCACGTCCGTGTTGCTCGTTCGGTTGATGATGCTGTGGCCGCAAGTGAAGACGACGTTCTTCTTCTCCTTGCCCCAGATGACCTGTATGCTGATGTTGCAGTCCGGGTACATGGTGTACAGGACGAACCGGTTGCCGGAATAGATTTCGGTAGCGTTCCGCAGGTCGAGAACAAAGACATTGCCCCGTTCGGTCCCGTTTTTCTGGATCATGTCCCGGAAGAGCGCGTCCTGCTCGAAGTATCTCGTCACCCGTTCCTGGACGTCGTGTTGCTCCAGTATGGCCTCTGCGTGCTTGTTTCCGCACCACTCGATCATCTGCTCCATGAGCTGGTAATTGCTGATGCGGTAGTCCCGGTAGCGGCCTAGACCGGTCCGAGGGTCCATGATGAAGCTCAGGAGAACCCAGCCGGTGGGGCTTTCGATCTCGTCGGCGGTCAGGTCGCCGCTGTCACACTTGTCCACGTACCGAAGCATTTCATCGAAATGATCCGGGAAGCCGTCCTTGCCGCCATAGTATTCCCAGATCACCCTGGCACAGCTCGGGCACAGCTTGGAGGCGCCCTCAAAGGGGAAGTGGAAGTTGAGCCGTTCCATTTCACTCGAGTGGTGATCGAACCACAGTCCACAGCCCGGGGCGAAAGGGACATTCACCAGGATGTCGTCTTTCGTGACCTGAACCGCGCCGTCCTGCACATCCTTCGGATGGACGAAGCTCCACTCGTCCATGATGCCGACTTCTTTCAGCAGGACCGCGGAAACCAAGCCGTCGAAGTCCGACCTCGTGAGCAGTCTCATTTCCAATACACCTCCCTTGTACATGGATACTGGCCTGTACAGGGAGGTCGTCCATCCGTGGGCAGGACTTTAGCGGCTTGCAGAGGTATGATAATGATGTTCTTATAATCAGAACGGATTCGGGTGGGCTATTTCCCCTTTCGTTGGTCGAATCGTCTGCCGAAAAGAAGGCTCGCCATGGTGATTCTGAGCATCTGGACCGTCCCGCCGGCCACGCACCAGGCCCTTGCGTCCCGGAGCATTCTTTCCACGGGAAACTCCTTGCTGTAGCCGTAGCCGCCGAAGACCTGCATGGCCGCGTTCGTCACTTCGATCACCATTTCGTTGGCAAAGCACTTGGCCACGGCCGAATCGTAGATCGAGGGAAAGCCACGGCCCGCGCCCATCACGGCCCGATAGACGAGGAGGCGTGCCGCCTCCAGCTTCATGGCCATGTCCACGATCGGGAACTGGACCCCCTGGAACTCGCAGATCGGCCTCCCGAAGGCGCTACGCTCCATCGCGTAGGCCTTGGCCGCCTCGAGGGCGCCGCCTGCCACGCCGAGGCACATGGCAGCGTTTCCGCAGCGCTCGATGTCAAAGGTGAGCATCATGTCCGGGAACCCCCCTTCGGGGATGACCACGTTCTTCTTGGGTATCCGAACGTCCTCGAAGATCAGGTCACAGGAGGGCATCCCACGCAGGCCCAGGAACTCCTCCTGCCTGCCGAATGTGAAGCCGGGCATTCCCTTTTCCGCCAGGACCCCCCCGATCCCCTTGTATCCTTTCGAGTCGCCGAAACGGGCGTAGACGAAGTAGTGGCTGGCGTGTCCTGCCCCGGTGATGAAGATCTTCCTGCCGTTCAGGATGTAGTCGTCCCCGTCCTCTGTAAGTCGCGTCGTCAGGGCCGTGAGATCCGAGCCCGCCTCCGGTTCGGTCATGCAGACCGATACGCTCAGGTCGCCCTTGCAGACCCCGGGGAGGATTGCCTTCTTCTGCTCTTCGGTTCCAAACAGATCGATGGCCCGGACAGGCCCCACGTTCGACTCGAACACGGACCCGGCGATCATGGGGCTGAACTTTGCCAGTTCCTCGATGGCCAGGATCGCGTTGATGGCGGGCTGGCCCCCCCCCCCATACTCCGGGGAAAGCACCATCCCGAGCAGCCCCATTTCGGCAAACCTGGACATGAGGTGCTCTGGGAACTCCCCCTTTGTATCCACCTCCTTTGCCAGGTCCTTGAATTTCTCCCGTTCCCCCATGGTCCGCAGGGTTTCGATCAACATGTTCTGTTCGTCGGTCAGATTGAAGTCCATTGCGCTCCATTCCTTTCTCTTAGATGATCTCTGTCCATTCCCTGATGTCGCGGACCTTCTCCAGATCAACCGTTCGCTCGAGGATCTTGTCCAGTCCGGCCGGATCCCTTTCCCCCGCAAAGAGCCTCACCTTCTCCGCCAGGTCTTCGAGGGTCATCGGGTCCCTGGGGTCTCCCTTGGGGATGTCCACCTGCTTCACGAGCGTTCTTCCTCCCTTCATGTGGACCTCCACCCTGCTGGAGGTCTTTTCCGGGTAGACCGTGTTCAGCTCGTCGTCACAGTGGACCTGTACCTTCTTCGAGAAGTCCAGCAGAACCGGGTCCGCGACACGCTCTTCCGTCAACTGCTTGGGACCGAGTTCCCGGTCGAACAGGGTGGCGGACACCACATAGGGGATCGAAAACTGGGCCGTGACGAAGCTGTCCTTCTTGGAGATCGGCTTGCCCACGGCCAGGAGGGCGATGCCGTAAGTGTGAACGTCAAGGGTCTCGATCTCCTCCGGGTCGAAAATGTTCTCCCGGACCAGGCTCAGTACCGCCTGGGCGGCTCCGTGGGTGTGCCGGCAGGCCGTGTAGGGTTTGAAGTAGACATCCATGAGTGTGTAGTGCTCGCCCAGGCGATCCGTGATCCTGTCCAGGGCCGGCTCCCCGTCGATCGTGATCTGGGTGAACCCACCGTTCAACGCCGACCCTTCCAGAACATAGGGAGCGCCCGTGATCCCGACGCGGGCGAGACCGGAGGCGGTGAGGCCTGAAGACGCGGCCTGGCCTCCCTGGATGATCTTCACCGTGAACCCGCCCATGAGTTGCTCACCCATGGACAGGGGCACCACATACCCGGCATTTCCCAGGGCGTTGAGGATTCCCTCTTCGTCAAGCCCCATCATCCGGGATGCCGCGCAGGCGGCTCCAAAGGTGCCGCAGGTGCCGGTGGGTAGGAATCCGGAAAGGGTGTGGCTCGGGTGTACGGCAGCGGAAATCCGGTTCGCCGCCTCGTAGCCTGTCACGACCCCTTCGAGGACCTCTTTGCCTCCCAGGCCCAATTCCTCTGCCACCGCCAGGGCAGCCGGGATGACCGCTGTCCCGGAGTGGTTTCCGCCGAATCGGAGGCCGTCCTGTGCCTCGATCGCCTCGGCGGTGACCCCGTTCAGAAAGGCGGCCTGATGGATCCCTGTCTTGAACCCGCAGCCGAGGGCGGTGGCCGTTTCCGGGCCCCCGAGAGTGCGGACATACGAAACCACCCTGGAGACGGCATCCAGTTCGAGAGATCCGTACACGTTGGCGATGTAGTCCAGGATGCAGGCCTTCGCCTTCTGGACCACCTCTCCAGGAAGCCGGTCCAGGGTCACGCCTGCACAGAAGGCAGCGAGTCTCCTCGTCTCGTTCATGAAATCCCCCCTTACACATGTGCGCTTCTTGGCGGACTTGTGGAGTTCGGTGCCTGTCCCCGACCTCCAAGGTCAGACGTAGCCCTTCTTTTCGTAGATCTTGATCAGGCCGAGGGTGTCGACGATCTCACGCAAGGCCTTCAGTTCTTCGGCCCGGGGCGGTTCGGTTTCGTGCACGTCTTCGGCAACCTTGAGGTCCCACGGTGTCCGTTCAGCGACCTCATCGACCGAGCTGTCCGGATGGTACGAGGCCAGATAGGCTTCCCCGGTCTCCCGATCGAACCGGAGCAGGGCCTTGTTCGTGATGAGAATGGATGGGCCCGTGTTCTCCGGCAGGCCCCATCGTTCCCGCGCGCCGGGACCGTCTATGTAGCCCGGTGTGGTGATGAAATCCACCTTTTCGGCCAGGCGGCGGGTATCGTGCAGGGCGATGATGATGACCCGTTTCGCCAGGGCCCCGATCGGATTCGCTCCTCCGCTCCCGGGCAGCCGGCTCTTGGGCTGATCGTAGTCGCCGATGACCGTGGTGTTGATATTCCCGTACTTGTCCACCTGGCTGCCCGCCAGGAATCCCGCGTCCACCCATCCTCCCTGAAGGAACATCCCCATCACATCCGCCAGCCCGCCGATCATGCCCGCCCCGGGGTTCAGGCACGGGTCGCCCACCGACAGGGCCGGCCTCTTGGGTTGAGCGTCGTACACGCCGGATTCCTGCATCATGGTGGCGCGCGGCGCGTGTGTGTGCTTGGCGATGTTGGCTGCGACCGTGGGGAAGCCGGTTCCCACGATGACTAGGTCACCGTCCCGGATCTCCCTTGCCCCGCAACAGGCCATCAACTCCGGCTTGATGTAGTCGTTCGGGTGTTCGTGCATCAACGAATCTCCTGCTAATATGAGTAGCTGACCGGGTAACCGTAATCGAAACTCGCCTGCAAGCCCTTGAATGCGGCGTAGCCGAAACGTTGGATATAGTGCTGTGTGTATGCGTTCCTGTCCTCCAGATCGAAGACCCATTCCTTCAGGAACGCTTCGAATCCCTCAACCGTATTCGAGGCCTGCTGGTAGAGGGAGCTGAACTGAAAGTCCACGTCGTAGAAGCCGGGCGTGTAGCCGGGATGGGCTGCGAAAGGCTCTTCCACAACGGCCACCACCTTGAAATCGGGTACAATCGTCCGGGAAGGGTCCTTGCCGATCACATCCCGTGAGACGATCCTCTCACAGCTGACGATTACCTTCTTCGAGGCGTTCGCACCGTGCTTGCAGTCCCCCCCGATCCCCCACATCTGTGCATTCCCGTTTTCGTCCGCCTGCTGGACGTGGACGATACCCACGTCCGGATTGAGGGCCGGCACGAGAAGGGTCGGCTTCCCATCGAAGGGCGAATCGATCATCTTGTACTTTCCGTCGCCCATGAAGGATTTCACCTTCATCAGGTCCGTGCCGACCATGTCCTTGACAGGGACAAAGGGCATGCCCATGGACCCGGCCATGAGCATCATCGGCAGGGAGAGGTTCGAGTACTCCTCCACTTCGATCTTGTGGGGGATGCCCTTTTCGATCGATCGTCGGTAGCAGCGTCCGAGGCCGTAGAAGCCCAGGGAGAGGAAGGTGGCGATGAATCGTTTGACCGCGCCGGCGCCGATCAACATGTCGAAGTCGTCCGCCGCATTGCTTCGGGTGACGGTCAGTTCCTTCCTGCCCTGACGGATGATTTCGTGGATGGCCGAGAACGGAGGCCTGCAGATATAGCCGCCCATGTAAACGAAATCCCCGTCGTGCACGTGTTCCTCAATGGCCTGCTTCATGGTCGTGACTTTGCTCATTGGGTCCCCGTTTCGTGCTAGACGCGGTGTTTGTAGTTAGGTGTTAGGTATTAGGTATTAGCCCACCCCTCTCCCCCTTAGCGCACTGTCTTTGGGGGGGCCGGGTTGGGAGCTAATACCTAATACCTAATACCTTCTTTTCGCCATTCATCTCACAACTCATACGCCGTTCGCTCGATGATCTCGTCCTGAGCCGCTTCGCTCAGGCCGACGAAGTGTGCGGAGTAGCCGCTGATCCTCACGACGAGATCCCGGTAGTCCTTCGGCTTCTGCTGCGCCTGCTCGAGCACCTCCGAGTCCACCATGTTGAACTGGACCTGGGTGCCGTCTCGCTGGAAATAGCCCTTGATAAAGGCGTTGAGGTTCTCAGGGGCGATCGTCTGTCCCGGGAAGCGCATGTTGAGGTTCGTCCCGTTGTGAACGCGCCGCAAGGGGAGCTTGGTCACCGAGTTGGCCACGGCGGTGGGACCGGACAATGCGGTCCCCGTGGTGGGGGTCAGGCCGTTTCCGAGCATGTCCCCGGTGGACCTTCCGTCCGGGGTAGCGGCTGTGAGAGCGCCCATGGCGATGTGGAACCCGACCGAGAAGACCCCGGGCCAGAACTGTCCACCACGAAAGTTCCTGTGCCTGGCCAGCTCGTCGCAGAAGTGGTCCAGGACGGCCACGCCCATGGCGTCCACCTCGTCCACGTCGTTTCCGTACTTGGGGATCTTCTGGAGGAAGTAGTTCTTCTTGTCTTCAGCGCCCTGCCAGTCCTTCGCAAGCCAGGAGACAAGCTCGCTGAGGGTGGCCACCTTGTCCTCGAAGATTGCCTTCTTGACCGAGTACAGGCTGTCCACGGTATTGGCAAACCCCATCAATTGAACGCCCGTTGAATTGTAGATCGCGCCTCCCGCAGTCAGGTCGATGCCCTTTGCCAGCGGGCCCTGGATCATGGACGAGGCGAAAGGGGAGGGCACGCGTTCGGCGATGGCCTGGTCCAGGGCTGCCATGCCCTTCACCATCTGACCGAGGAAGTGGGACACCTGGGCCGTGTACGCCTTCCAGACGTTACCAAAGGTCTGAAACGTGGAGGGGTCCCCGGTCTCGATACCGGCCGTATAGCCGAATACACTGTCCATGCCATTGTTCAGGGCGAGTTCCAGACACTTGATGCCGCTGAACTGGACCGCAAAGGTGGAGCCGAAGGTCTTGCCCTGTGCGTTCGGCTCAAGACAGCCCACAACCCCGTAGTCGCGTGCGTCGGGGAGGTCGTGTCCCCCTTCGACCAGGCACGGGATGATCGCGTCGTCGTTGAAGAAGTGAAGCAGGACCCCTTCCTTTGCGCACTCCACGGCCTTTCCGATGAAATCCTCCGGCGATTTCTTGCTCAGCCTTACACCGAAGTTGGGCTGTGCGGTCCTGATGTCCGCGTAGGCATCCAGCCCGAGAAGGCTCATCTCACAGGTGGCGTCCTCCCCATCCGGCCCGAGCCCGCCGACCGTCACGTTCTGGGTGGTTTTCCCCTCTGCTCCCTCTCCGCCAGGAATGAAGGCCTCCTCGAGCACGTTCCATATCTCGTTGGTCTTGAGAAAGAGCAGGGACAGGAGTTCTTTGGCCCCCTCTCGGGTGACCCTGTCGCTCGCCCTGTCTGCGTCATAGTAGGGGCCGAGAAGCTGGTCGATCCTTCCAAGGGAAATGGAGTTGCCCCCGGTTTCGATCTGGGCAATCAGGTGGATGAAGTACACGCTCTGGACCGCCTCGTGAAACGTCTCCGCAGGATGCTCCGGGACGCGGCGGCAGACCAGCGCGATCGCCTCCAACTCCTTCCGTCGAACCGGATCCTTCTCCTTCCCTGCCATGGCTTCGGCCTGGTCTGCATACCGGTGGGAAAAGCGTATGGCCGCCTCGAGGGAGCGGACGACGGCTTCGTAGAATAGCCCCTTCTTGCCGGATCGTTCCTCGGCCGAGAGGCTGTCGCGATGGCTTCGGGCCTCCTGGATGATTCCCCTGAGGCCCTTCTTCAGCACCTTTGTGTGATCCATGGTGAAATGGCCGATCCCGTAGGTGATCTCCAGCATCATGGTGAAGATGAACTTTTCCATGTCCTGGGCCACATCCGGGGGGAGAAGCTCTACAAGGCGGTCTTCCACGGCCTTGCCTTGCCAGAAGGGGAGGATTTCCTCCTTGATTTCTCTCTTCTCCTCCTCGCGGATCAGGGCCTTCTGCAGGGGTCTCGCATCGAAGCCATCCGCGTTTTCTTCGATCCACTGACGCTTGTTCTCCGGGAAGAGCGGCGCGCCCTTGAGCTTGGAGGTGCGGCATCCTACGATCAGCTCGTCCTCCCGGATGATGACGGAGATGTTGTCGAGGATGTCCGACAGGGCGAGGCTCATGCGCGTCAAGGGATCCTCGTTCCAGTTCTCTGCCATGGACCGGGTGAGGAAACGAGCCCTCTCGACGCAAACCTCCTGAGGGGCATCGATGATGCCCGTCCTGAGGCGCTCCACCCTGGTATTCGTGGGCTTGCTGCAAGAGGTTTGTTCAGCCGGCATCACTTCCTCCTGTCTCTTGCATGGAAGAGTGCACGTGAAGCAATGGCTCTATACCTGGATGTCCATGTGCTTCAGAAGGATTCTGTCCCGGATCGACCGGGGGAGGTATTTGTTCAGCCCGAGGAAGAAGGTGCTCATGAAATCCACCTGGTTGTGCAGGCGGGGCTTGTCCTGCATCACCACGTTCACGACCTTTTCCGCTGCCTGGATCGGGTCGGGTGCCGTCTTGATCAGTTCCTCGTCCTTCTCGATAAACTTCCGGGCACGGTCCCTGTATGGAGAACCCTCCGGGGGCAGCTTGTGAATCTTTGCTGCAAAGGTTGTAGAGACCTGCGCCGGTTCGATCAGGGCCACCCGAATTCCGAAGGGCTCTACCTCGTACCTGAGGGAGAGGACGAGTCCCTCCAGGGCAAACTTGGATGCTGAATAGATCGACTCGAAAGGGAAGGGCACCTGTCCCACGAGAGACGACATGGCGATCAGCTTTCCTGCCCGTTTCTCGCGCATGGAGGGCAGGAAGGCCTGGAAGATGGCCGCCGCTCCGATGACGTTGATCTCGAGGCATTTCAGTGCGTCCTCCAAGACGACTTCCTCAAAGGGGCCGAAGAAGCCTATCCCCACGTTGGACAACACCGTGTCGACTCCCTGGTACTTATCCAGGACCGTGTCCCGGAATGCCAGAATACCAGGGCGGTCGGTTATGTCCAAGGGAACGAGATGGTGGTCTGCCCCGACCCCGTCCAGCTCCGCCCTCAGGGAGTCGATTCCCTCCGGGTCCAGGTCGAACCCCGCGACAGTTGCGCCCCTGGCGGCTAGCATCTTGGCTGCCTCTCGACCCATTCCCTGCGCCAGTCCGGTGATTACTATGACTTGGTCCATTGTGTCTCCTTCGTATCAGCATTCTCCCCGGAGTTCCCCAGAAGTTCCCCTCTCATCCTTTCTGGTATTAGGTATTAGCTGTTAGGTATTAGCTCCCCGCCATTGCCCTCCCAAGGAGGGTATGGCCGCGAATCCTTGGTGGTGAGGGGAGGGCTAATACCTAACAGCCAGGCGTTACAGAAGCTTGACCCGAGCATACTCCTCCCCAAGCTGCTTGATCGACGCCTCGAAATCAGGGTATTTACACACGAAGCCGCTCTCCTTGAGCCTCGTGTTGTCCACCACATAATCGCCGTAAAGGTAGTTGACCGCGTCGAGCTCCAGGTCCGGGACTTTGCCCCTCAATGCCGAGAGGGTGCCGTCCACCCAGGCCACGGCCTTGACCAGCGGGAGAGGCAGGTGGAGCCTTGGAGGCCTTCCACCGAAGGCCTCGGCAGCCAGACGCAAGGCCTGCTCCAAGGTCGGGCGGCTATCGTCAACGATGTTGTATGCCTGGCCCACGGCATCCTCCAGATGGGACAGGTGCTCCAGGGCTGCCGCCACATCCTCGGCCCGGACGTTGGCGAGGAGCTGTTTGCCGTTGCCCGGAATGGCCGTGATCGAGGTGGGCCGGGAGAAGGCCTTGCCGGCTCCGTCCGCACAGCGTGGACCATACACGGTGCAAGGGCGGGTAACGACCGCGGGCAGACCCTGTGTGACCCTCTGCCAGATTACGTCCTCTCCGTCCCTCTTGCTTCGCCCGTAGTCATCGCAAGGCTCGCGTGGGTCGTTCTCCTTGAAGGGATGACCGCGGTAAGGGCCGTACACACTCGTGGAGCTCGCATGGATGAACCGCTTGATCCCGGCATCCAGGGCAAGACGGGTGATCCGGGCTACACCGTGAACGTTCGTCGGATGGAGCCTGTCGTAAGGGGTCGAAAAGTTGCAGACGGCGCCCAGATGGAAGACCCTGTCCACCCCTCCCTCGAACAGGGCGGGAAGGCTTTCAGGCTTCGTGACATCGGCGGGAACGAACTCCACGCCGAGCTTGTCGAAGAAGGAAGTGTCCTTTCTCGGTCGGGCGGTTGCCCGCACGCGAACGCCTCGCTCCACGAGGTGCTCGACCAGGTGGCTCCCCATGAAGCCGGCAGCACCGGTCACCAGTGTGATTCCGCCGAATGCCATCGCAACCTCTTCAGTCCAGGGGCAACTCCATGAAGTCGGTCGAAGCCTCGAAATCCGCGCTCTCGGCAATCTCCGTCCGGCTTCGTTTCAGCCACTCGAGAATCATCTCGTTCAGGAGCAGACCGAGTTCGCCCAGCTGTCGCACATAGATCCCTTGACTCTGCCATTTGCGCATGTTCTCGCGCCTCTTCTCGAGCTGGGCCTCGTAAGATCGGATTTGCTCGTCCACGAGTGCCAGGGTCCGGTCTTTGCTCCCGAAGCCGAAGAAGACGAATCGCAGGAGGAAGGGGTCTCTCAACAGCATCGTTCCTTGAGGGTCCGAGACGAGCCACTCGGAGAACACTTCCTTGCCCGCCGGGGTGATGGAGTAGAGCTTCCTGGAGGGGGTCCCGGACCGCGCCACTTCCATCTTGGTAACGAGGCCCTCTTCTTCCATCTTCTTCAGGTTCGGGTAGATCTGGCCGTAGTTGATGGACCACATGTGGCCAAAGTGTTGTTCCATGTGCCTCTTGATCCTGTATCCGTGCATGTCCTGGTAGTGCAGAAGGCCGAGTATTGCGTGTCGGACAGACATGGTGGCTTCCTCTTGAAGAAGATACAGGGAATGGTGGCTGCATTGTACGAATCCGGCGATACCTATGGTAAAAGTATATATATCAAAAGTATATATACGTCAAGCCCTTTTATTGTCTAAAGGCGCTGTATTCCCTAGAATGGGGGAAGTATCTGGGTGTTGGCAGTTTGTGACCAGTGGATTCCGGGCACGGGCACGCACACGGGCACGAGCCGGTGTTGGGATTGGAGCGAGTGGGACACCATGAAACTCACGAAAGAACAATACATCCGTTACAGTCGTCAGATGATCCTTCCCGAACTGCAGGGAGCGGGGCAGGAGAAGATCTTCCAGGCAAAGGTGCTCCTCGTGGGCCTGGGGGGGCTCGGGTCGCCACAGGCGCTCTATCTGGCCGCCGCCGGCGTGGGGACCCTGGGCCTGCTGGACGGGGACCGGGTGGACCTGACGAACCTCCAGCGACAGGTGGTTCACTCCACCGACGACCTGGGCTCACCCAAGGTGATCTCCGCGCGACGAAGGATCCATGCGATCAACCCGGAGGTGGAGGTTCGAACGCACGATGAGCGGCTCACCTCCGAGAATGCCATCGCCATCCTGTCTGATTACGATATCATCGTGGACTGCACGGACAATTTTCCTGCCCGGTACTTGATGAGCGATGCCTGCGTGCTCCTGGAGAAGCCGCTCGTTCACGGTGCCATCTACCGTTTCGAGGGCCAGGCCACGGTCTTCCACCCGGCCCGGGAGGGGCCCTGTTATCGTTGTCTCTTCCCTGTTCCTCCTGCGCCCGGGATGGTTCCGTCCTGTGCCGAATCCGGGGTTCTGGGTGTCCTGCCCGGTGTGGTGGGTTCGATCCAGGCCACGGAGGTGACCAAGCTCATTCTGGGAGCAGGAAGGCCGCTGATCGGGCGGCTTCTGTTCTGTGATCTTCTTTCCACCCAATTCCAGGAACTGACCATACGGAGGGACCCGAACTGTCCGGTCTGCGGAGAAGAGCCGAGCATCCGGGGACTGATCGACTACGAGGAGTTCTGCGGCCTTCGTGGCCATGAAGGGGAGGCGGCACTCGAAAGGCCCGACCTGCCTCACGGACTTCGGGTCATGGAACTGGACCAGAGGATGCGGGCGGAGGAACCGACTCTCTTCCTCGATGTCCGGGAGGAATGGGAGCGATCGATCTATCCCTTCATGGACGGCATCCATATACCCTACAGCAGGCTTCATCAGGAATGGAAAGACCTCATGCCCTACAAGGACCGTGAGATCGTTGTCTGCTGCCTGTTTGGGTGGAGAAGCCGGGAGGCGGCCCGTCTCCTCACAGGCAAGGGGTTCAGGAATGTCTTGAACCTGGAAGGGGGCCTGGAGGAGTGGGCCCTGTACCAGGAGGAATCGATTCCGAAGAAGTCGACATGAACCATGTGAACGCGATGCTGAACGCTGATGATCGAGGACCTGCGAAATGAAGCTCTGTTTTCTTTCGGGATTGAAGGAGATTGTTGGACAGGAGGAAGTCGAGATCGAGTACGCGGGAAGGTTGACCGGCCTGTTGGAAATCTTGAGCAGCAAGTATGGCGAGCGCCTTCGAAGTCTGCTGCTCGACCATGAGGCCCCGGGGAAGAAGAGTGCCTTCGTCAAGGTTCTCGTCGAAGGAGAAGACGTGGGGCGGGCCGATCCGGAACTCAAGGGAGAGGAGACCCTCTTCCTGTTTCTGCCCATTGCCGGAGGTTGAACATGGCCTCATTGTTGCGGGTCGGTTATCTCTCCACCCTCTATCACACCTCCCATCTGCTGCGGCAACTCCGGTGGGTCGAACAGGACCTCGAGGTGGACTGCAGGTGGCTGCTCTTCGGCACCGGGCCCGAGATGGTCCATGCCTTCGAGGGGAGCGAGATCGACATCGGCTACATCGGGCTGCCCCCCGCACTCATCGGCATGGCCAGGGGCGTGCCTCTGGTCTGTGTGGGAGGGGGGCATGTGGAAGGAACCGTCATGGTGGCGGGCCCTTCTTTCATGACCCTCGCCGAATCGGATGGGGTACGCTCTTTCCTGCAACAGTTCAGAAATCGCCGCGTCGGCATTCCGGCGGCCGGCTCGATCCACGATGTGATCTTTCGCGCCCTCTTGATGGAGCACTCGATCGCCGATGTGGAAGTGGTCAACACCCCCTGGGCCGATCTGATCCCCTACGCGTTTGGGAAGGGGGAACTCCACGCGGCCGTAGGTACCCCTCCCCTGGCCCTGCTCTGCAACCGGGACTGCGAGACCCGGACCGTGATGCCTCCCGAAGCCCTGTGGCCCTTCAACCCAAGCTACGGCATCGTTGTGCGGAGGGAAATGCTGAAACAGGAGGACCTGATCGAGGGGTTTCTGCGGCTCCACGAAGGGGCATGCAACCTCATCCGTGAATCGCCGCAACGTGCCGCCCGGTGCACGGTCTCGGCCCTTCCAGGCCTGGATGAGCCTTTCGTGCGAGGCGTCTACGGGGTCTCGCCCAAGTACTGTGCCTCCCTTCCGGAAGCATATGTCGCGTCGACGCTCGAGTTTCTTCCCGTGATGAAGCAGCTTGGATACGCGAGCGATCTGCCGGGACCCGAGGAAATCTTCGAGTCAACCTTCATCGAGAAGGTTCATCCGGATCCCCATCACTATCAGGCTGTCTAGAACGTGTGGGCCGGGCGGCCTGCTACTCCAGTCGTTGAGTGACCAGGCCACTGTAGACCTTCGGGTAAAAGAAGGTCGACTTCTGGGGCATCACCTCACTGTCTTTCGCAACGCGGACGATCTCTTCCACGCTCACCGCGTTCATGAAGAAGCCGAAGGCGTATTCCCCCTCGGACAGTAGGGTCATCGCCGCGGGCAGGCTCTTCATGTAGGCGATCTTATCCTGGATATTCTCGTCGTCCGTATCGATGTGAAAGAGGGGCTTCAGGATCAGCTCGTGCAGAACCGTCACGTCCAGGTCTCTGAGCGCGGCTGATTGTGTCGCGATTGAATCGAGGGCCCGACGGTCCTTGAGGCGGAGGACATAGTCGTCGCCATCGCAGCAAAACCCGTAAGAGAATTTCTCTCCGTGGATCTTCTCCACCATCTGCTGTTGGGGAACGGTTTCCACGTGGAAGGTGTCCTCGATCCGGTGGAGAATCGTTTTCGGATCGTGATCCCCTCTCCTGATCAGGCGATGGGTCGGAAAGACGAGCAGGCCTTCGTTGTACATGTTCACCAGAGCCATCATCAAATACCGTCCGCCATCCCGTTCCGGATGGGCGTCGCGATACCGCAGGGCCGTTGTGTAGCGATGGTGCCCGTCGGCGATGTAGACGTGTTTCTCCTCCATTTCTCGTTGCAGGCGCTCGATCAAGGCAGGGTCGTCAATCTTCCGTAGCTCGTGCAGCACCTCGTCCATCGTCCCGGAAGCGACCGACCGGGAGTGCAAGACCTCGTCGAGAAGCCGGTCCACCTCCTTGTTCGGATCCGCGTAGAGCCCGAAGACCATTCCGAAGTTGGCCTCCGTTGCCTCCAACAGGGCGTAACGGTCCTCCACGTGCTTTGCGATCACCTTTTCGTGCGGGTAGACGTGCTTCTCCCGGAAGTCCTCCAGTTCCACCAACGGGATGATCCCGGTCCTTCGTTTCTGTTCTCCCTGCACGTCAAAGACCTGGGAGTAAACATAGATGCTCTCTTTGTCCTCCTGCCGGAGGACCCCCTCGTCGATCCAGGCCTGAAACAGGCTGCCGATCCGGGTCAGGTCGCGCTTGCATTCTTCGGCGTCCGGGTCGTCCCCGAGAATCATCCTGACGAAGTTGTGAGGCGAGAGCTCGACCAGGGCCTTCTGATGATCCCTGGCGATGACGTCGTAGGGGGGGCTGATGACCCTCGAGAGGTCGCCCACTTCATACCGGTATCCTCTAAAAGGCTTGATGGCTACCATTTTCTTGTTTCTTCACCTGCTGTGAAATCCTGATGGGTAAGGGGTTCGTACAACCTCAGTGAACGGGGATGTCCCCGGCGAGTCTCCTGTCCCGGCAATCGTATTGCACAGGTTTGGTTCGTAATTGGGGGCAGGAGACTCGCCGACACATTGCATCCAACGGCAAACTGCGTTCGATGTCCCGGCGAGAGGACTCCGCATGATGGCACATTTGGCCGCGGGAAGACAAGCGCCTCTGAAAGGCAGTCTACTGCATTCCACGGGGCAGGGGGCCCGACCCCTGGTCCCCGATCCCTGCCCCCTAATTCCCCTGTCGCCGGTAGGCACGGACCCTTTGTCTCGCCTCCTCGGTTTCGAGGGAGCGAATTTCCCTGAACAACCCCCGACATTCCGGGTAAGAGAGGCCTTCCACGAGTCGGTTCGATTCGATCTGATCCCGGGTATGCGGGAAGAACCCCTGTTCGTCCTCCATTTCCTCTTTGTTCAGGATCTTGACTTGGACCAGGTTTCTGGCCGCCAGCAGGTCTGCCCTGGGCCCCTCGTAGTCGGGCCGGAACCCGTAGATGAGAGTGAGGATGTCTCCCGGACCCAGGGCCCGACACTTGCCGCCGAACCGGCGTACCGCGGGGTCCATCAGGTAGACCGGCTGGAGGAGGGTCGTGGACGGGATTCGCCGTTTCAACTCCGGGAGAAGGGCCACATGAAGGTCTCCGGCTTCGACGTAGACCGATTCGTACGACCCCACGACCGAGGCCATCTTCTCCGCACGCAGCCGGTCCCTGAGCCTGCCGCGGGCGGCGTCCGCCTTGGCGAACGCCAGGGTCGAGGCCACGATTTCGTCGAAATCGGGTCCCATAGATTTCCGATAGTAGTCGAGCAAAGCCGAAGTGCATCTTCGCTCTGCCTGGTAGACGGGGTGATGGGGTGTGCCTTCCCGCACCTCCTCGGGGCTCCCCCCGGCTCCAAACAGATCGTGGACCTCCAGCAGGCGGTCCATGAACGGGTCGATCTGCAGGATTTCCCTTCCCTCTGCGTGCAGATCGCGGAGCAGTTGACAAGATCTGCGGGCAAATCGAGGGAACCCGACATCTGTCTCGAGGAGATACTCATCGATGGAGAGTTTCTTTTGGAGCATCGGAACGAGGTGTGGGTGCTCCGGTTCTTCCAGGATGATCGCTTCGTGCCCACGCATCCGACGGACCGCAAGGGGCAGGGCCTCCAGGCGGTGTGGCGAGAAGGCGAGACTGATCCTTTTCCGGTCCACGGAACGCACCTCCTCATCGTTTTTCGACAACAAATCCGAACGGATGAGCACCGTCCGTTCGGCCCACGCTCTCTTGCATCCCCACCCCTGTTGTGTTAGAGAATGACACGATCTAATTTGATTCGTTACGTGCAATCTTTTCGGTGGCTTCA
>Ga0180429_10000767_pt1 | contig 28123 bp, 20 predicted proteins | sample SS_ome_FD_132428 | JGI IMG/M metagenome (GOLD analysis project Ga0180429, IMG submission 132428) | Hypersaline lake sediment archaeal communities from the Salton Sea, California, USA - SS_1_S_1 metaG | ecosystem: Environmental > Aquatic > Non-marine Saline and Alkaline > Hypersaline > Sediment ...
ATTTGTTTCCCTATTGCCTTGTAGGAAAACCACTTAGTCCATCACTACCTGGGAGAGGTCGGCGATGTGGGTCGTGTAGAGTTGATTGAGCGTTTTCATCAGCGCAAGGCGGTTGTTCTTGACCGTCACGTCGTCGACGTTGACAAAAACCTTCTCGAAGAAGGTGTGCACCGGCGCGACGAAGACGGCGGCGTACTTGCGCGAGGCGCTCAACAGATCGCCTCCGGCGAGGAGTTCCTCGATGGCGGGCGCCTCGGTGCGCAAGAGGCGAAAGAGTTCCTTCTCCTCGGGCGCCTCGAGCTTGTCCTCGACCACCTCACCCAGATCGCCGGCCTTCTTGTAGATGTTGAAGGTGCGCTGCACCACTGTGACGAGCTCGTCCCACCCCGGTTCGGCAGAGAGCGTCTTGATCGCGTCGATCCTCTTCTGGAAATCGTGGATGTTGTCGTAGCCCGTGGCGAGGGCGGCATTGACGAGGTCGTAGCGGTATCCCCTGTCGACGCTCATGTGATAGAGACGGTCCCAGAAGAAGTCGAGGACGCGGCTCTCCAGAAGTTCGGGAGCGGGGAGGCCGTCGGGCAGGTTGGAGGCGGCGAAACGGATCGTATCCCTCAAGGAGACCTCGAGCCCCGCCTCGAGAACGATTCTCAGAATGCCGAGCGCCTGGCGGCGCAGGCCATAGGGGTCCTGGGAACCGGTCGGCGAGAGGCCGACGCCGAAGCAGCCGACGACGGTGTCGAACTTTTCCGCCAGGGCGAGCACCTTGCCCACCTTCGAATCGGGAAGGCGGTCGCCGGCGAAGGCGGGCATGTAGTGTTCCTCGATCGCCAGGGCAACGGCTTGTTTTTCGCCGTCCATCAAGGCGTACTCGCGGCCCACCGTCCCCTGGAGGTTGGGGAATTCACCCACCATCTCGGTGGTGAGGTCGCACTTGCAGAGGCGCGCCGCGCGGCCGCAATCAGCGATCTCGTCGGCAGACAGCCCCAGACCCTCGGCGAGGCGAAGGGCGAGCTTCTCGAGCCGCTCGACGCGGCGGCCGTAGGTGCCGAGCTTTTCCTGGTAAACCATCCCCTCGAGGTCGGCCACGCGGTCGGCGAGAGACGTCTTGCGGTCCTCCCTGAGAAAGAAGGCCGCATCGGCAAGCCGCGCCGAGAGGACGCGCTCGTTGCCTTCGCGGATCTTGTGGGCGTGCTGCTCGTTGCGGTTGATCACGGTGATGAACCGCGCCAGGAGTTTTCCCGCGCCGTCCTCGACGGGGAAATAGCGCTGATGGTCCATCATGGCCGACTTGATCACCTCGGCGGGGAGCTCGAGAAAGCTCTCGTCAAAGGTGCCCTCGACGACGCAGGGGAACTCGACGAGATTGGTCACCTCGTCGACGAGCTGAGTTTCGGTCAGGGTGGAGCCGTACTTTTCGAGAACCTTTTCCACACCGCCGCGCACCAGTCCGCGCCGCTCGTTGACGTCGGCGATCACGAACCGCTCCTTGAGCCCGGCGAGATAGGCGTCGAAATCGGCCGTCTCCAGATCAAACGCTCCCGGCGCCAGAAAGGGATGCCCCTCGACCTGGCGGCCCGTGGCGATCCCATTGATTTCGAAGTTGACCACCTCGTCGCCGAGAAGCGCCGCCATGCGGCGGATCGGGCGCGAAAAGGTCGTCGTGCCGCCCACCGCCCAGCGCATCGACTTGGGAAAGTGAACGCTGCCGATCACCGCCGGGAGGAGGCCGGCGAGGACCTCGGCCGTGGAGCGCCCCTTGATCCGTTTCCGGACGAAACAGTAGCGCCCCTTGGGCGTGTCGCGGATCTCGATCTCTTCCACCGTCGCACCCTGGCCCCTGGCGAAGCCGCTTCCGGCTTTTGTCGGATTGCGGTCCTTGTCGAAGGCGGCCTTTTCGGGCGGGCCCGAGACCTCTTCCTCGCGGTCGGCCTGCCTCTCGGGCAGACCGGAGACGAAGAGCGCCAAGCGCCGCGGCGTGGCGGCCGTGCGCGAACCGCTGACGGTGAGGCCTTCCTCGTCGAGGGCGGCGAGCGTCTTGTCGAGCAGATCGCCGCAGGCCGGTTCGAGGCTGAAGGCCGGGATTTCCTCGGTTCCGATTTCGAGAAGAAAATCAACCATTGCTCTGTTCCTTGAGTAGCGGGTGTCCCTGTTCCTCGCGGAACTTGATCCATGCCTCGGCGCAGCGCCGCGCCATGCCGCGGACGCGGCCGATGTAGCCGGTCCGCTCGGCCACGCTGATCGCGCCGCGCGCTTCGAGAATGTTGAAGGCGTGGGAGCACTTGAGAACGTAGTCGTAAGCGGGAATGACGAGCTCTTCCTTGACGAGGCGCCGGCATTCGGCCTCGTACTGGTCGAAGAGCTTGAACATCATCGCCACGTCGGCGACCTCGAAGTTGTACGTCGACCACTGCACCTCGTCCTGGAGATGGATGTCGCCGTAGGTCACGTCGTCGGTCCACTGCAGATCGTAGACGCTGTCCTTCTTCTGGATGAACATGGCGATCCGCTCGAGCCCGTAGGTGAGCTCGAGGCAGACCGGATTGACCTCGATGCTGCCCACCTGCTGGAAATAGGTGAACTGGGTGACCTCCATTCCGTCGAGCCAGATCTCCCATCCCAGGCCCGATGCGCCGAGGGTGGGCGATTCCCAGTCATCCTCGACGAAGCGCACGTCGTGGGCGCAGAGGTCGATCCCGAGCCGCCGGAGCGATTCGAGGTAGATCTCCTGCGAGTCCTCCGGGGCGGGCTTGACGATCGCCTGGTACTGATAGTAGTGCTGCAGCCTGTTGGGATTGTCGCCGTAGCGGCCGTCGGCCGGCCGGCGCGAGGGTTCCACGTAGGCCACCTTCCACGGCTCGGGGCCGAGGCTGCGCAACATGGTGGCGGGATTAAAGGTCCCCGCTCCGGTTTCGATGTCGTAGGGCTGCCAGATGACACAGCCGTATTCCGACCAGTACCGCTCGAGAGTGAGAATGATGTCCTGGAAATTCATGGTTTACTTCTTTTTGGTTTTCTTGGCCGTCTGGCCGCTCTTGGCCGTCCGGCCGCTCTTGGGCTTGGCGGCCTTTTTTCCCGTCTTCACCGGTTTGATGATTCCGAAACGCCGCGCGTTGTACCGCTCCGTGTCGTAGAGCTCGCGCACGTTGACCGTCTTGAGATCGAGAACGGCGTCCTTGAGAGGAACGTGGGTGATCCGGCCGTTCTTGTAGCTCACCATATGGCCGAACAGTTTGTTGACGATGAGGTCGACGGCCGCGATGCCGAAATCGCGTCCCATGCACACATCCCACGCCGAGGGCGCGCCGCCGCGCTGGAGATGGCTCAAGACGACGTGGCGCGTTTCGAATCCGCCCCTGTCGCGCAGCTTGCCGGCGAGGAATTCGCCCACGCCGCCGAGCGCCTTGTGGCCGAAGCTGTCCGTCTTTCCGTGGATGACGGTTTCCTCTTCGCCCTTGGCCTTGGCTCCCTCGGAGACGACGACGATCGAATAGCGGATGCCCTTGGCTTCCCGTTCCTTGAGCAGGCGGATCACCTGGTCCACGCTGTAGTCGTGTTCGGGGATCAAGATGATGTAGGCTCCCGCGCCGCGCCCCCCCTCGAGAGCGAGCCATCCGGCGTGGCGGCCCATGGTTTCGACCACGAAGATCCGCTTGTGGGAGCCTGCCGTGGTCCGCAGCCGGCGCACCTCCTCGGCGATCACGTTGACGGCGGTCTGGAAACCGAGGGAGTAGTCGGTCGAGTTGAGATCGTTGTCGATCGTCTTCGGGATCCCCACGGTGTCGATGCCGTCCTTGTAGAGCTTGTAGGCGACGCCGAGAGTGTCCTCGCCGCCGATGCCGACCACGTAGTCGAGGCCGAGGCGCTTGATGTTTTCGAGGACCTTCTTCGACGTGTTGTTCTTGGGATTGTAGGGATTGGTGCGCGACGTGCCGAGGCGCGTCCCGCCCTCGCGGTCCCAGGTGCGCACGATACCGGCGTTGAGGGGGATGATGGTGCGCGACAGGTCGGCGCCGACGCGGGTGTCGGCCTCGACGAGGCCGCGCCATCCGTCGAGGATGCCGTAGCATTCGAATTCGATCTTGGTCTTGCGCTTGATCGCTTCGTCGGTGGCGGTCTTGACGACCCACTTGACTGCGGGATTGAGGCCGGCGCAGTCGCCGCCCCCGGTGAGGATGCCGATTCTTTTTTTGATCATTCTAATGTCTCCAGAAAAAGACATGGTTTGGTTAGACGATTTCGCGATCGTGGGCGATCTTGAGCGCGTCCTATCGCGCGCCTTGTGGCGGCTTTTAGCCGGACCTCGCGCCCCGTCCATTAAAAAGGGGACGCAACCGCGTTTTAAACCTAGAGAAGCTATAATGATCGACAGTCAAATTCAACATCTGAAGTGGGGAATCCCCTTTTTTGAAGGGACCGATTCTCACGGTAAAGAGACGATTTTTCCCATGATCAGACCGCCCTGGAGGGTGCGATGAAGATTTTTGCCATCTCCGATCCCCATCTCTCCTTTGGCACGGAGGACAAGTCGATGGATGTTTTCGGCCCCGAGTGGAGTGGCCACCCCGGGCCGATGGCCGAAAAGTGGCGCGATCTCGTCTCGGCCGACGATCTCGTGCTCCTTGCCGGGGATATTTCGTGGGCCAAGCGCGTCGAAAACGCCCTGCCCGATCTCGACTTCATCGCCTCCCTGCCCGGCCGGAAGGTGATGATCCGGGGCAATCACGATTACTGGTGGGCGTCGCGGTCGAAGGTGCGCGCCCTTCTGCCCGAGGGGCTTTTCATCGTACAGAACGACGCTCTCCTTCTCGACGGGGTCGCCCTGGGGGGGAGCCGCCTCTGGGACGATCCCGAGATCGATCTGGGCCCGATCGCGCAGCGTCCCTCCGAGAGGGCGTGCGATGTGGCCACGGCCGTCCCAAGGCCGCCGGCGGAAAGTGAAAAGATCTTTTCGCGCGAACTCAATCGCCTCCGCCTCTCCCTGTCCGAGCTCGACCGAGCAGCCGACCTCAAAGTGGCCATGGTCCACTATCCGCCCACCAGTCCCGCCCTCGAAGACAGGCGCGCCACGGCGGTGATCGAGGAGTCTGGCGTCGACCACTGCGTTTTCGGCCACCTCCACCAGATTCTGCCCCGGTCACAAAATCCGCTTTTCGGGCGGCGCAACACAACGACCTACTCCCTCACGTCGTGCGACTATCTCGAGTTCGCCCCCCTGCTCATCGCCGAGGTTTAATAGAATAGCCCGAATCCCGGGCGGCGAGACATGAGGACTGTCAGGGCAGGACGTGGTCGAGCTGGTCGCGGATCTTGTTCCAGTGGGTGCCTTCCCAGAAGAGCTGCTTGCAGCGCGCGCACCGGAAGAACGCGTCGAGCCACTTGAAGGTGCGCGGCGGGGCCTCGTGGCGCACCGATTCCTTGGGCACGGCCTCGAGACGGCCGCCGCACTTCATGCAGCGCGGCACGGAGCGCGTCAGACCGAAGGTGGCGAAGACGAGCCGGAGCTGCCCGTCGACGCCGAGGGGATGGGGGATGAAGAGGGAGGGGACGGCGCCCGAGGCGATGGGGGAGCGCTTCATGATTCCCGAGTCCTGGGTGAGCAGGATGCGCCCCTCGTCGGCGGCGAGGCGGACCAGGTCTCCGTCGTCGACGCCGTAGCGCCACCAGGCGTCGAATCCCGCCGCCCGCAGCCAGCGGGCGAGCCCCTTGAGCATGGCGTCGCAGGCGAAGGTCGGTTCCGCACTCTTCATGGTGCACCATTCTATCCTGTGCCACCCGTGGGAGGCCGAGAAAAAGGTGACCTTGCATCGCCGCACGCTTTCGGGCATATTCGGGTGGGAAGTGTTTTTTTGACTCATCGATCAATTATTGCCCGAGCGGAGGAATCTCGATGGTCAGCCGCGACCGAATCGTTTCGGCTCTCGATGCCTATCTCGACGTGGACGCCTTCAGGGACTACGCCCCCATCGGTCTGCAGGTCGAGGGTGCGGCGCGGGTCAAGGCGGTCACCCTCGGTGTGAGCGCCAACCTGGCCCTCTTCGAGGAGGCCGTCGCCGCCGGCTCCCAGATGGTGATCGTCCATCACGGCATGTTCTGGAAGAACGATTCGCGCGTGCTCGAGGGCCCGCTCCGGGAGCGGGTCCGGTTTTTGCTCGACCACGACCTGACCCTCCTCGGCTACCACCTGCCCCTCGACGCCCACCCCACGGTGGGGAACAACGCACGGCTCATCAGGCAGGTGGGCGCCGTGCGCACCAAGCCGTGGGGCGTCTACGACGGGACCACGGTGGGGCAGATCGGGACGTTCAAGAGGGCCGCCTCCCTGAGCACGATCGTGAAGAAGCTGTCCACTCTCACACCCGATCGGCCGATGGTGCTCGACCACGGCCCGGCGCGCGTCAAGCGGTTCGGTGTGGTGAGCGGCGGCGGGGGCTCCGTTTTCGTCCAGGCCGTCGACGAAAAGCTCGACCTCTACATTACGGGCGAACCCTACGAACCCGCCCAGGCGCTCTGCCGCGAGGCGGGGATCAATTTTGTCGCCCTCGGCCATCACAACAGCGAGAAGGTGGGCGTCATCGCCCTCGCCGCATGGCTGAGAAAGAAGTTCAAGATCAAGGCCGCCTTCGTGGATATCGCCAATCCGGCCTGATCCGTAAGGAGAATGAATCATGAGATCGGCCCGAGCGACGAGTATCGTTGTGTTTGCCCTCTTTGTCTTGTTCTGCATGCCCGCGCCGGCCGTTGGCGAAGACCTTTCTCCCGAAGCCGCCCGCGTCGAGGCGTGGTGGCTCGCGTCGGTCTTCCGCTTCGACGAGGCCAAGACGGTTCTCGCCTCGATCGAAGGGATCGACAAGGAGGAACTCGAGCTGCTCGACAAGCTCGACACCTTTGCCATGAGCCTCTTCGATCTTCTCGTGACGCGCGGCAAGGGGGCGACCTTCAAGACCAAGGGAGGCGGCGTGGTCAAGGGAAAGCCTGTCGAGTTCAAGGAGACGAACACCTTTGTTCTCCACAACAAGAAGACCCTCCCCCTGGCGCAGTTGAGCTGGGAGTCGGTGGCGATCCTCGCGAAGAGCGCCGCCAAGCGGAAAGGTCCCGAGGTCGACGCCCTCTGCGCCGTCGCCTATGTCCTCGGCGGCGTGCCGGCCAAGTCGAAGGGCGCGCTCCGCAAGGCGAGCGGCCCCCTGGCCGACACTGCAAAAAAACTGGTCGATTCCCTCGCCGAGATGGAGGACGAATTCGCCGCCCGCGGCCTCGCCGGGATGGTGCTCGCCGGAGACGTGAATACCTTCCGTCCCGCCGTGGAGAAGCTCGCCGCCGACTACGCCGGCACCGACGTCTACGAGAGGCTCAAGGACGAAATGGGCGAAGCGCTGATCCCCCTTCTCAGGGAAGAAGGCAAGATCGGCGCGGGGCTCAATGGCCTCGAGGTCCAGGATCTCGGCAACAACAGGCGCCGCCTGGTTTACGGTTTCGTCTCCGCCGAGGAGTGCGCCGACTGGGAACTCCTCAGCTTCGAGGAAGCGACAGTCGATCTCAACTCGTCGCTGCGGTCGTTCCTCATCGGCCAGGCCAACCACTTCGCGGAGGAAGCGGCCGTCGACCCGATGGACGTGGAGCAGAAAGCCGCCATCGAGGACGACACGATCGTCCTCCATCCGGGATCGGCAATCCGCCACTGCCTGAAATTCCGGGGCAATCTCAAGGTGACCTATGAGGTGAACAAGGGCTACGACGGCATGCCTTTTCCCTACCTCATCGCCCACGGCCACGAGGACCATTACATGTTCTCCTTTTTCTTCCACCTCTACGTGGGGCAGAAGGGGGGGATCGTGCTCGAGCCGCAGATCGAGAGTAAGAGTAGCTGGCCCCTCTCCGGGCCGACCATGGATTTGACCTTCACCTACAAGAAGTCGAGGCAGGGAACGGAAGCGTCCCTCGAGTACGAGGACGAGGATTGCGGCAAGGTCAGCGCCGACGAGAACGACGGCGGCTATCTGATTCTCGGCGCGATTGCGGCGGGCGACGCGTCGATCAGCAGGGTGCTCATCGAGGGCGAGATCGAACCGGAGTCGCTCGCCAACCTCGCCGAGACGAGAATCTTGAGCGAGATCAAACGCCTCTTGCCCTGAGTCGGACGGCGACCATGTCCGACTTCGATCAAATCTACAGAAAGACAAAATCCTTCTTCGGCGACGAGCCCGAACCGCTCCTCGTGCGATTCTGTGATCGAATCAAACTCCCGGGACCGGTGCTCGATCTCGGCGCCGGGCAGGGGCGAAACGTACGAGGCCATTCTGGCCCTCGGACTGATCCAGGTGCTGACGCGCGAGGCGATCGCCCTTCTCGAAGGCAGGGTCACGGAGTGGCTCCGGCCGGGCGGGCTTCTCCTGGTGACGGCCTTCACCACCGACGATCCTTCCTTTGCGCGCCTGTCGGCCGCGGGGCAGAGGGTGGGCAAAACGTCGGTGGTCGACGAGGAGGGATCGGTGAGGACCTTTCTCGAACCGGGCGAGCTTCCACAGCTCTTCGCCAGTCTCGAAAATATTCACTTCCGGGAAGGGGTCGGCCCCGAACACCGCCACGGCGACGGCCCGCTCCAGCACCACGCCCTGGCCGAGGCGGTCTTTTCACTCGATCTCAAGAGCTTTCAGCCCGGATAGATCATCATCATGCCCTCGCCCACCTCGAGGGTGCATCCCTTCTCGACGACGGTGGTGGCGCTGAATTCGGGGACCACGGCCGGTCCCTCGATCACGTCGCCGGGACGGAGCGAGTCGCGTGGATAGAGCGCCCAGGAGCGCGTGCCGAATCCCTCGATCGGCCGGAGCCGGCCCGAGGGCTTCGGCTTCTTGGCGCGACGGGCTCGAGGGAGCTTGGCCGTAAAAATCGCGGCGCCGAAATCGCCCCGCCGGCGCACGAAACGGGTGCGGGCGGTGACCGCTTCGACGCGGCCCGTCTCGTCGCAGTGTCCATACTGGTCGAGGTGCGCCTCATGAAATCGTTTGACCAGCGTGCGGCCATTGTCGAAGGGCAGGGTGAGCTGGAAGGATTGTCCCTCGTAGCGGAGATCGATCTCCTTGATGCGCTTGATCCTGCCCGATGCCTTCCGCTCCCGGCGCCAGTCCGCCTCGAGACGATCGAAAAGAACCTTGAGCCGTTCCACGAATCGCCCTTCGAGAAGAAGGGGAAAACCGCGCGACCGTTCTTCGCTGAGCTCGGCGCCGGCGATCCCCGCCGCCGAGAGGACGCCCGGATCGGAAGGCACGATCACCGAGGTTAGGCCCATGCCGCGCATGAGGCGGCATGCGTGCAGCCCGCCCGCGCCGCCGAAGGAAAGGAGCGGAAAGTCGCGCGGATCGCGCCCCCGGCCGAGGGTGATGACGCGGATCGCTTTTTCGATGACGGCGTCGGCCACGTCGAGAATCCCCTCGCAGAGCGCCGCCGGCGAGACCTTGAGCTTGCGTGCCAGAGGAAGGAGCGCGCGGGCCGATCGGCGCGCGTCGACCTGGAATCCGCCGCCGAGCAGCCCCCCGCCGTCGAGGCGGCCGAGCGCGATGTGGGCGTCGGTCAGAGCGGGGAGGAGCGCCTTGCCGTAGCACGCCGGGCCGGGATCGGCCCCGGTGCTTTCCGGTCCGACGCGGAGCGCGCCGCCCCGGTCGATCCAGACCTTCGAGCCGCCGCCGGCGCCCACCGTGTGAATGTCGAGCGACGGGGCGAGCAGGGGCAGGCCGAGGATCGACGACTGGTGCCTGCGGAGCGGTTCGCCGTCGATGAGAGCCACGTCGGTCGAGGTGCCTCCCATGTCGAAGGTGATCGCCTTGCGCTGCGCGCCGGCCCCTTTCAGCAGCGCGTCGGCCCCGGCCACGCCGCCCGCGGGACCGGAGAGGATGGTGGCCACGGGACGCTCCGCCGTTTCGGCGGGCGGCGCCACGCCCCCCGTGGAGCACATGACCAGAATCTCCGCCCCCGGAAAGGCGCGGCTCAGTTTTTTCAGGTACCCGTCCATCACCGGTTTGAGGGAGGCATTGATCACGGTGGTGGTCGTGCGTTCGTACTCGCGGAATTCGGGCGCCACGCGGCTCGAGATCGACACGGCCAGCCCGGCGCGGCGCAGGGCTCTGCCGATCCTCTCCTCCGGCCCGGGCCGCAGAAAGGAGTAGAGCAGACAGACCGCCGCGGCGCGCGCGCCCGACCGCTGCGCGCGCTTCACCACGGCGTCGACCTCCTCGCCGGAGAGGGCGATCTCCTCCTTGCCCGTGTGCAGGGTCCGCTGCGCGACGCCGAACCGCAGGGCGCGCGCCACGGGCACCGCGGCCTTTTCGGCAGGGAGGCGGAAGAGGCCGAGCCGTTCCTGCCGTCCGATTTCGATCACGTCCTCGAATCCCTTGTTCGTGATCAGGCAGGCCTTGGCGATCTTGCCCTCGAGAAGGGCGTTGGTCGAAACCGTGGTGCCGTGAATGATCACGAGGCGGCCCGCGTGCGCGGCGATGAGATCGGCACCGTCCCGGGTGCGCCCGGCGTGGGGGCTCAGGCTTTCGAGGTAATCGACGACTCCCTCTCTGATCACGGCCACGGGATCGGCCGGCCGGGAGGGGCGCTTGTCCACACGAAGAGCCGTCCCGTTGACGAAGATAAAATCGGTGAATGTGCCGCCCGTATCGATGCCGGCGATGATCGGTGGTTGTTTCATGGATCGCCTACAGCCTCTTCGAAAGATTCTGAAGATCGACTAGCCGTAACACAATCGATCCCGAATATCCATGGGGAACTCCGTTGATCGCGCGCGGCTGACGGCTCATAATGCTTTCATGGTCACCGAAACTCTCGACACACTTCTGAGGCCGGCTCTTCTTATGGCCGCCGTCGATCTGCCCCTGCTGGCCGGGTGGATCATCGGCTCCTATCTCATTGGCGGAATCCCCTTCGGACTCCTCTTCGGATTCGCCAGGGGTGTGGACATCAGGCAGCGCGGCTCGGGCAACATCGGCGCAACCAATACGATCCGCATTCTGGGCAAACCGATCGGCATCACCGCCTTTGTTCTCGACTTCGGCAAGGGATTGGGACCGGCCCTCCTGGCGCTCCACGGCGCCTTGTCGATCCGCCCGGGTGAGATCTCTCCCCAGGTGCTCGCCCTCTGCTGCGGCGCTGCGGCGGTCGTCGGACATTGCTATCCCATCTACTTGCGTCTCAGGGGAGGGAAGGGGGTGGCCACCACGGCGGGAGTGGTGCTCGCGCTCCGCTGGGACGCCGCGCTGATCTCCTTTGCCGTTTTCTTTCTGGTCAGGAAGGCGACGCGCTACGTGTCGCTCTCATCGATGGCTCTCGGTCTCGCCTTTCCCCTCGCCATCATCGCCCTCCATCCAGGCCGCGCCTTCGACGATTTTTTTGCCATCACCATGGGTGGCATCGTGGTCGCCCTTCTGATCGTGTGGCGCCACAGATCGAACATCGGCCGGATTGCGAAGGGCGAGGAGAGCAAGGTGGGCGAGCCCGATCCGGAACGCGTGAGGTGACGACATGACAGGCACGAGGCGGAAGGTGACGGTTCTGGGCGACGGCGGATGGGGGACGGCGCTGGCCATGGTGCTCGCCGAGGCGGGCGCCGACGTCACGGTGTGGGGGCCCTTTCCCGATTACATCGCCCTCATGCGCGACGAGCGGCGCAATCCCAAGTTTCTTCCGGGCATTACGCTTCCCGATTCGATCGCGCTCACCGACGATCTCGCCGAGGCGGGCCGGGCCGACATGATCTTTTCCGTGATTCCGTCGCAGTACCTGCGTGCGGTGATGAGCCTCTTTCGCGCCGTCTACGTTCCGGGCACGCCGGTGGTGACCGCCACGAAGGGGATCGAGGTCGACACGCTCGAAACGGCGGTCCAGATCATCTGCGACGTTCTCGATCCTTCCGACAAGGGCTGCTCGACCAAGGACAAGAACGCATCGTCGGGCCTCTCCATCGATGATATCGCCGTCGTCTCCGGCCCGAGCCACGCCGAGGAGGTGGCGCGCCGCATGCCGACCACCGTCGTCTCCGCATCGACGAACAGCCGCCTGGCGTGCGCCGTTCAGGACACGCTCACCACGGAGCGGTTCCGCGTCTACACCAACAGCGATCCCGTCGGTGTCGAGCTGGCGGGGTGTATCAAGAACGTTCTCTCCATCGCGGGCGGCATGGTCGACGGCCTCGGTTTTGGCGACAACACCAAGGCGGCGCTCCTCTCGCGCGGCATCGCCGAGATGGGGCGCCTCGGTGAAGCGATGGGCGGGGAGAGGGCGACCTTCTTCGGGCTCGCCGGGATCGGCGACCTCGTCGTGTCGTGCACGTCGCGCCACGGCCGCAACCGCGCCGTGGGCGAAAAGATCGGCCAGGGCCGCACCCTCGACGAGATCGTGGCCGAGATGGACATGGTCGCCGAGGGCGTCAAGACGACCAAGGCGATCCGCGCGCTCATGGAGGAGCACAACGTGGAGATGCCGATCTGCGCCGAGGTCTACAACGTTCTCTACGAGGCGAAGCCTCCCGAGGCGGCGCTCCGCGACCTGATGACGCGCCGCCTCAAGGACGAGGTCGAATGGTAGACCGACTAGTGGAATCCCCTAACCAATCGATGGATTCAGATAATTATATTGGGTCCTATGTGGAAATCGCTTGAACGCCTAGCGCTTCGGCTTAAGATGAGATCTTCTTAGATTTCCTTCCCATTTGGGACCGGTCGGCTTGTACCGTCACGCGGGAGCACCCACCCGCGGGGTGGGCACACACCCGCGGAAGCAAGCCTCTTCTTTGATTCGATGCGCCGCAGAGCCCACTGCGACGGGATTTCCGGAAGGTTGCTGAAATGAGATCATTCATTGCGTTGGAGAAGAAGAGAGTCCTTCTTCTCAGCACCCTTTTTCTGTTGACTGCGGCCCTCGTCGCTTCGGCCCGACCCCAGGGCCGGCCACCGAGCGATATGGTGCTCATCAAGGGAGCGCGCATCATCACCATGGCGGGCGACGACATCGCCGCCGGTGATCTGCTGATCCGCAAGGGAAAGATCGCCGCTGTTGCGAGCCGGCTCCGCGCGCCGCGCGGCGTCCCGGTGATCGACGCGACGGGCAAGGTCATCGCTCCCGGATTCATCGACGCACACAGCGCGCTGCTCGTCAATCCGGGCGGATCGTCGGGCGGCCGCGCCGAGAGCAGTGTGCTCGACGGCGTTGACCCCTTCGCGAAGCACGACCTCGTGTCTGCCCTGTCGCAGGGCGTGACGGCGGTTCACCTTCTGCCCGCCGCGTCGAGCGGGATTTCAGGGCGGGGAGCACTGGTGCGCCTTATCCCCGAGACGGCCCTCGATGCGATGGTGCTCGAATCTGACACGGCCCTCAAAGCGTCGATCGGCCGCGGCTCGTACGGGCGGCCCATCGCGCGCCTCGGCGAAATCAAGAACCTGCGCGCCGCCTTCAAGAGGGCGCTCGATTACAAGGAAGCCCTCGAAACCTACGACGAGGAGCTCGAGGAGTACGTGAAGAAACTCGAGGAGCGCGCCGCCGAGGAAAAGAAGAAGGAAGAGAAAGACAAGAAAAACGGTGCCGCCCACACGGCCCCCAAAGACAAGGCTAAATCGCCGGCCAAGAAGGACGATAAGAAGGACGACAAGAAAAAGGACGAAGAGCTCAAGAAACCCAAGAAGCCCGGCTTCAATGCGGCCGGCGCCGAGCTCATCAAGGCGCTCGACGGCGAGATCCCCCTCTTTGTCGAGGTGCACCGCGCCGCCGACATCGTCAACCTTCTCGAGGTGGTCAAAGAGTATCCCGTGAAACTCGTGCTCCTCGGCTGCACCGAGGGATACCTCGTGGCCGATGAGATCGCCGCGGCCGATGCCGCGGTGATCGCCGGGCCCGTGGTGCGCCAGAGGCTCCTGGAAAACAGCGAGTTCAGAAACCACAAACCGGGCTGCGCGGCGGCGCTCGCCCGCGCGGGCGTCGACATTGCGCTCGCCAGTTCGGGACGGCAGGCGCTCGAAACGCGCCACCTCGGCCTCAACGCCGCCCTGGCCGTGGCCCACGGCGTCGACGCGCGCACGGCGCTCGGTGCCATCACAATCGACGCGGCCCGCATACTGGGTGTGGCCGACCGGATCGGATCGATCGACAAGGGCAAGGATGCCGATCTGGTGATTTTCGACAGCGACCCCCTCTCCTCGTCCGCTACGGTGGAGAGGGTTTTCATCGCTGGCAAGGAAGTTTACAGCCTTGGCCGGTGATGGCCTTTGGAGGATCGATGAGAATCGAGATGAGACGAAAAAGAGCCCCCCTGCTCGCTCTTCTGTTCTGTGCCCTCTTTGGCCTCAGCGCGGCGTTCAGTGCGTCTGACGCCCGATGCGCGCCTGAGGCGAGCGGGCCTGTCGCTCCGTCGGCGGGTGCCCTCGCCCTCCGCGGCGCCAAGGTTTTTACGGGCACCGGTGCGGTCCACCACAATGGGGTCATCCTGATACGCAACGGCAAGATCGAGGCTGTTGGCGCCGACCTGAACATTCCGGCCGGTTATACGGTCAGGGATTTTGGAAGCGCCACGATCGCTCCCGGCCTGGTCGATCCCGACACCGCCCTCGGCGCGCGGGGATCGATGGCCGAACCGGTCACGGCGATCCAGCCCGATGTGTCGGCCGAGGATGTGTTCGATCGTTTTCACGACGATTTCGAGCGCGCCCTCGCCGCGGGGATCACCACGGTCCTGATCACCCCGTCGGGCGAAAACGTGGTGGGCGGCACGGCGGCGGCGGTCAAGACGGCGGGCGACACCCTGGGAGAACGCATCGTGCGAACGAGCGGCCCCCTCGTCCTTTCCGTCGGACCGGCGGTTCAGAAGCGCGATCGCCTGCCCACGTCGCGGATCGGCGCCGTCGATCTCCTCGAGCAGACCCTCGAGGGCGCTAACGCCGGCACCGAGGGCTCGCAGCGGCTCCGGGCGTTTGCGCGGGGCAAGCTCGACGGGTTCTTCCGCGCCGATCGCCGCATCGATGTCGAAACGGCGATCAGCCTCCAGAAGAAGTACGGGCTGAGACTCACCCTCGTCGGCGTGGGCGACGGATGGCGCATGATCGACCGGCTCGAGGCGGCCGGGCTGCCGCTCATCGTCGGCGGATACAGCTTCAACACTGAGGACAAGTTCCTCAAGGTCCCCGCGCGCGCCGCCAAAGCGGGATTGAAGATCGCCTTCACCGCCGGCGCGCCCTATGCGAATCCCGCCGCCCTGCGCACCACGGCGGCTCTCGCCGTGCGCCACGGCCTCGACAGGCAGACGGCGCTCAAGGCGATCACCGGCCACCCGGCCGAGATCACGGGGATCGCCCACCGCGTCGGCTCCCTCCTTCCGGGCAAGGATGCGGACCTCGTGGTTTTCTCCGGCGATCCCCTCGATCTCTCGTCGCGCCTTTTGTCCGTTTACGTCAACGGCGCCCTGGTCTACGCACGCTGTGAAAACGATCAACACACGGAAAGGGAGGTTTGCCGCTAATGAGACCTTTCAAGCCGATACTCTACTTCTTCATCGCCGGTCTCACCCTTCTTGTTGCGGCCGACCGACTGAACGCCGCAGACAACGACGACGGCCTCCTCGTCGTCCGGGCCGCCAAGATCTACACGGGCGACGGCACCGTTCTCGACAAGGGCGTGCTCGTGATCAAGGACGGCAAGATCATCCAGGCCGGCAGCGGTGCGATCGACGCGCCCGAGTCGGCCCGTTCGATCTCGTCCAAGGCGGGGATCGTCACTCCCGGCCTGATCGACGCGTCGTCCCTCGCCGGCCTGATCGACAAGAATTCGTGGACCGAGCACTCGAGCGAGATCGTTCCCCATCTCAGCGTTCTCGACGCCGTCGATCTGAGGTCGCGCGATTTCGAGCGCCTCCTGCGCCAGGGGGTGACCACCGTTTTCGTCACTCCCGGATCGGGAAGCGTGATCGGCTGCCGCGGGTGCGTGCTCAAGACCGCCGGCCCCATCGACGAGCGCGTCGTCGTCGAAAAGGGCGCCGTCAAGGCGACGCTCGGCCGGGACGGCTATTCGAGGGGCGCCTACAACCGGCGGCCCTACGGCTCGGAGGTCTCCTTCATGACCCGCCGTCCCACCACCCGCATGGGTGTGACCGCCGTCTTTCAGGATGCCCTGTACTCGGCTTCGGCAGGCGAGAAAGCGTCCGATCCGGCCTCGGCGATTCTGGCCGATGTGCTCGCCGGAAAGATCCCCTTCAGGGTCCAGGCGCGCAAGGATAACGACATCATTTCGGCCATCAGGCTCTGCAACGAGTTCGGCATCGATTTCGTGCTCGAAGAGGCGATCGAAGCCCACCGCTGCATTCCCGAGCTCAAGGCGCGCGGCGTGCCGGTCGTCTTCGGCCCCGTCTACGCCTACCCTGTCGGCTACCGGGCGCGCACGGGCGAGGCCGATCGGAGCTGCCTCAACACGGTCGGCCTCCTTCAGGAAGCGGGGCTGCGCGTGGCGCTCACCGCCAGCGATCAGTCGGGCGAGGGCGCTCTGCCCCATCAGGCCACCTTCGCCATGCGCGGCGGCCTTTCGCGCGCCGGCGCCATCGACGCCACCACGGCTGCGCCGGCCGAGATCCTCGGACTCGGCGACAGGATCGGAAAGCTCGAGGCCGGCTTCGACGCCGACCTGGTCGTGTGGAACGGCGAACCCTTCGCTCCCACATCCCATCCGATCATCGTCGTCGTCGGCGGCAGACCGGTGTACGTTTACGGCGTGACCCAGACCGAAATGAACGATCTCGGCAAGGAAGAGCCGGGTGAGAAATAAAAAAAGAGAGTTGTTCGCGGAGGATAAGACGTCCTCCCGGTTCTTAAAAAAGGACGGAGTTTTGATGATGCGTTTTTCCAAATTCTTTCTCGCCCTTCTGATCGCGGCCCTCGTGCCGGTCCTATCTGGGCAAGCGCAGGATCTGAGCAAGGCGCCCGGCGACAAGGTGGCGCTCAAAGCGGGACGGATCATCACGGTGATCGACGACGAGATCACCGACGGTGTGATCCTCATCGAAAACGGACGGATCACCGAGGTGGGTGGCAAGGACCTGGAGATTCCCTACGACTTCTGGGTCATCGACGCCTCGGACAAGGTCGTTTTTCCGGGGATGGTCGAGGCGCACACGAATGAAGGGATGAGCGGCTACATCAACAGGACCAACGAGAGCCTGCCCGTGGTGCCCTTCACCAGCGTTTTCGACGCCATCGATCCCTCGGTGCTCTATTTCGAGGACGCCCTGCGCGACGGAACGACCACCATCCTGATCTCCCAGGGGAACAACACGGTGATCGGCGGCATGACGCGCATCGTGCGGCCCATCGGCCGCACCGTGGCCGACATGACGGTCAAGGCCGATACGGGCCTCAAGATCTCCTTCACTCCCATGAACGGCCAGGACCGGCTGACCCAGATGGCTCTCTTTCGGGAGACCTTCCGGGAACTGGCCGAATACAAGCGGAACCTGGCCGAGTCGAAATACGAGAAGGATCTCGAGGAGAAGAAAGAGACTCTCAAGGTCTCGCCCGACGAGGCCGCCAAGAAGGGGATGGAGCTCCTCGACGAGGCCGATTTCGATTTCAAGCATCTCAATCTCGAACGGCTCGTCACCGGCCGGCTGCCCGCATTCGTCTCCTGCCGCGAGCCGATCGACGTACACAACGCGATCAAGATCGCCAAGGAGAACGGTTTTCTCGACCGGACGATCTTCGTGCTCGGCAACGAGTGCCACAAGGCGGTCGACGCGATCAAGGCGACGGGCCGCCCCGTGGTGCTCGAATCGCGCATGGTCTATCGCGAGGAAGATCCGCTCACCGGTGAGGAGACCGAGGTCTTCGTGCCCCTCGCCTTTTACGAGGCGCGGATTCCCTTTGCGATCACCTCGAATCAGCGCGACGCCTACGGCGCCCGCTATCTCTGGTACCAGGCCGCCCGCCTCATGCGAAACGGCATCCCGCGCACCGAGGCGCTCCGGGCGATCACCTTCACCGCCGCATCGATGATCGGCGTGGGCAACAGGCTCGGCGCGATCCTGCCGGGCTACGACGCCACCCTGCTCGTGTTGACCGGCGACCCGTTGGACGTGGGCACCTGGGTCGACAAGGTCCTCATCGAGGGCCAGGTCGTTTACGAACGGGAAAAGGACTATCGCCTCAAAGAGCTCCTCACTGGAAAGGCCGACGAGGACGAAGAAACGCCCGAGGACGAAGCGCCTGAAGACAAAGCGCCCGAAGAAAAGGCGCCCGCTGCCGAAGAGACCAAGCCCGCCGAGGGCACAGTGCCCGGCGCCGATAAGGAGTAGATGATGGTTATGCGTTTTCTCTTGCTTTGCGCCGCAATGATCGCGACCGCCGGCGTCTTCGCCGCGGACAGCGCCGCCGTGCCCGGCGCGAGCCAGCCGGGCTACGCCCTTGGCGGAGCACCTGCCGATACAGGACTTTTTGCCGTGCGCGCCCGCCTGATCTACACGCTCTCCGATCGCGAGGGGATTCCCGAAAAGATCGAGAACGGCGTGATTCTCATCGAGAACGGAAAGATCGTCGACGTGGGCGCCGAGCTTTCCATTCCGGCCGGTGTGCGGATCGTCGATTTCGCCGATTCCGTCATCATTCCGGGCCTCGTCGATGCCGGCTCCGAGACGGTCGCCTCCGTGGCGGGCCGCGAGACGGTTTCGGCCAAGTATCGCGCCATCGATGCCTTCGATCCCTATGCGAAAAACACCGCCCAGTTGCGCGGCGGCGTGACGACCGCCTACCTTTCGCCCGACGCGCGGAGGCTCGTTTCGGGCCGGGGCGCCGTTGTCAAGACTGCCGGGAAGGGCCTGCGCAGCCGGATTCTCGACGAAGGCAGCGATCTCTGCGTCAACACCTGCGAGAGCGCACTGAGACCCCCGGGACTTCAGGAATATCCCCTTCCCGCCTACTCGATGAACAAGATCGAGGCGGCCACCAAACAGAGGCCGACGACGCGCCTGGGAATGTTCCTCGAGCTGCGCGACGCATTCGGCCGCGCGATCGACTACGGCCGCAAGATGCGCGACGGGAAGATCACCGCCGAGACCTTCGACTACAATCTCGAGGTTCTTGCCGGGGCTCTCGCCGAGCAGCCTCCTCTCAGGATCCGCGCCCTGCGCGCCGTCGACATCGAGGGCGCCTGCAGCCTGGCCAAGGATCTCAAGCTCAGGGCCTACCTCACCGGCGGCCACGAGGCCCACAAGGCGGCGGCCCTTCTGGCCGCTTCCGGGATGGGCGTGGTGCTCGAGGTCCCCTTTCAGACCGACCGACCCCTCGACGACCGGGGCATCTGGCCCGGCGCCGTCGATCAACGCATCGAAACCGCTGCTATTCTCGCCGAAAGGGGCGTGCCCGTGGCGCTCACCGTTCCCGAGCTCGTCTCGCCCGCCGAGCTGCTCACCGGCGCGGCGTTTGCAGTCCGCGGCGGCCTCTGTCCGAGCACGGCTCTCCGTGCGATCACCCGCACGCCGGCCGAGATTCTCGGCGTCGACGACCGGGTGGGCGCCCTCGAGCCGGGCATGGACGCCGACTTCGTGGTGCTCAATGCCGAACCCTTCGGCGCGGGCGCTCAGGTCTGCCGGGTCTTCGTGGCGGGAGCGTCCGTGTTCGCCAACCCTGCAGGCGGAAACGCACTCGTCGTGCGGGCCGCAACGCTTCTCACCGCTGTCGGCGCGCCGATCGCGGGCGGCGAAGTGCTCATCGAAGGGGGCAAGATCAAGGCCGTGGGCCACACCGTGCCCCATCCCCCCGGCGCCCGCATCGTCGATGGGGGACCGGGTTCTGTGATCACTCCCGGCTTCATTGACAGTCACGGCCATCTCGGCCTCGAGGGCGACCGCACGACGCCCGGCCCCGACGTGGCTATTGCGCGCGCCGTGGTGACCGAACAGGACAATTTCCGCCCCGTGGCGCGCGCCGGCGTGACCACCGTGCTCATGGCGCCGGTCGGCGCGAGCAGTTCGGGTTCGCAAGTGGCTGCGATCAAGACGGCCGGCTGCGGCCGCGACGCGCTCGTCGTCGACGAGCTCGCCGCCCTCAAGTTCAGCTTCCGCGGCAAGGATCCCACCCTCGGCCTCTCGGCCTTGCAGAAACCGCTCAAGAAGGGCAAGGACTACGACGCCAAGTGGAAGAAGTACCACGACGATCTCAAGAAGTGGGAAGAGGAACAGGCCAAGAAGAAGAAGGAGGGCGGCGGAAAAGCCGACGCCGAAAAGGAGGTCAAAAAAGAGACCAAGGAAGTCGTCGTCGAGGAGAAGGAAGAGGAGTTCGATCCGATCTCGGGCACCTGGGATGGGACGCTCCAGGGCGGTCCCCTTCCGGAGCCGGCCGACATCACGCTCAAGCTCAAGCTCGAAGAGGACAAGACCACCATCAACGGTTCGGCCACGGCGCCCATGAGCCCCGACGAGGTCGGTGTGAGCGGTTCCCTGTCGGGCAAGAACGTGACCCTCACCGTCGACGCCGAAACGCCGATGGGCGCGCCGATTCTCGAGGCCACTCTCGACGCCGAGGACCACATGAAGGGCTCCTTCAAGGTGGGCGACGTCTTCGCCATCGATTTCGAGGCGGACCGGACCGAGCGCGAGGCGCCGGTCATCAAGGTCACCAAGAGCAGGAAGAAAAAGAAGACCGACGGCCGGCCCGAGGCGCCCAAGCTCGAGCCCTCGCTCGAACCCTATCGCAAGCTTTTCGCCGGCGAAATCCCGCTCCTCGTCGACGCGGCCGGCCACGGCGGGATCGCCGCGGTCATCAAGGTCGTCGTGGAAGAGTACAAGGTTCCTCTCGTGATTCTCAACGGCAATGACGCGTGGCGCGTCGCCGACAAGATCGTCGAGTCGAAGGCCGGCGTTGTGGCCGCCCTGCCCCTTCTCAGCCGGAGAGAGCACAAGACCAGCGCTGCCGCCATGCGGTCCTTTGTCAATGGGAATGGGGGCGGGAGTCAGCTCTACTGCCAGGCGGCCGATCTGGCCATGGCGGGGATCCCCGTTCTCTTTCAGAGTAATGCCGAAGATGGCGCCCGCAGCCTGCCCGACATGGCCGGTTTCGCCGTGCGCAACGGCATGGATTCCACGGCCGCACTCCGGGCGCTCACCATCAATCCGGCGCGCCTCTACCGCATCGACGACCGGGTCGGCAGCCTGCAGCCGGGCCGCGACGGCGATCTCGTTATCTTTTCAGGAAATCCCTTCGACGCAACGAGCCGAGTGCTCAGAGTTTTTGTTGCCGGAAAGGAGGTCGAGCCGTGAAAAGGCTGACCCTTACCACAATCGTAATTGTCCTCGCCGCTCTTCTTGCCCCCTGCGGCGTTGCCGGCGGCGTGCCCGATCAAGCTCCGGCGCCCGAGAAGGAAGTCCCTCTCGTGGCGGTGCGGTGCGGCAAGCTGCTCACCATGGACGCAGACAAGAGGGTGATCAACAACGGCGTGATCCTCGTCCGCGGTAGGCTCATCGAGGCGATCGGCCCGGCGAGCGACGTGAAGATCCCCAAGGGCTGCCCCGTGATCGACGGCAGCGACTACTGGGTGACGCCGGGCCTCGTCGATTTCCACAGCCACGTGGGCGGCGACCTGGGCGATCTCAATGACGGCGTCTATCTCACCAACCCCGATCTCCGCACGACGGAGACGCTCACGCCGAACAACGAGTATGTCAAGGATGCGCGCGCCGCGGGCGTCACCTCGCTCCTGCTGATTCCCGGTTCGGGAAACAACATGGCCGGTTTTGGCACGATCGTGAAGACGGCGGGCCGCACTGCCGAGGAGATCACCCTCAAGAATCCGGGGTGCATCAAGATCGCTCAGGCGGGGAACCCCGAGCGCTGGTGGTATCGCGTGGGCCGCTTCTTCATGTACTGGAATCTGCGGACCACCCTCGAGGAGCTCAGGGAGTACCATGATACGTGGTGCGCCTACGAGGAGGGGAAGATCAAGGAGAAACCCGCCGTCGACCGGATCAAGGAGCCCTTCCGCGATCTCTTCCGCCAGAAATACGTGGCCGTCATGCACACCCAGGGATACCAGCTCATGATGACGACGGTCACCCAGCTCTGGGACGCCCTCGGCATCAGGACGGTGATGGATCACTGCACCTTCGACGGGTACAAGACGGCGCCCCTCATGGCCGAGAGGAACGTTCCCATCGTGGCCGGGCCGCGCAACATCTGGTTCGATCGGCACGACCGGCGCGTCAACGGAGTCCCGGCCAAGTACGCCGAGGCGGGGGTGAAGATCCTCGCCACCAATACGGACTCGCCCGTGCTGCCCATCGAGGAGCACTTCTACCAGGCCACGATCGGCGTGCGCATGGGGTGGGACAACGCCTACGACGCGCTCGCGGGACTCACCATCATCGGCGCCGAAGCGGGCCTCACCCATGATCGGGTCGGCTCGATCGAGATCGGCAAGGACGCCGACTTCGCCTTTTTCACGGGCGATCCGATCGATCCGAGGTCGGCGTGCATGTTGACGATGGTAAACGGCAAGGTGGTCTACGACGCCAAGAAGGACGGTCAGCGCTATTGAGTCTGAACCGCCGAAAAATTTGGAGCACATCGGAATGAGTGTTTACGAGATTATAAAAGGTCATTGGCGCCGGGCCGCACTGATGGCGGCCGTCACGGCGATCGGCCTGACCACGGGGCTTTTCGCGGCCGATGATGACAAGGAAGACTTTGTCGCCGTCACCGGAGCGCGCATCATCACCGTGAGCGGCGACGAGATCAAGTCGGGCACGATCGTGATCAAAAACGGCGTGATCGAGGCGGTGGGGAAAAATGTGGAGATCCCCTTCCCGGCGCGCGTGATCGATGCCGACGGCCTCGTCGTCCTTCCCGGCCTGATCAATCCCTGTACGCTCGCCGCCAACCGGCCTTACAGCCGGAGCGGGGTGCAGGCGCACATGAAGGTCGCCGATGAATTCGATCCCTACAAGGAGACGCTCGACGGTCTCCTCAAGGCCGGATTCACCACCCTCGGATTCAGACCGAGAGGGAGCGGTATCCCGGGAACGGCCATGGCCGCCCGGCCCCTCTCCGAGTGCGGCGCCGACCGTGTTCTGAATCCCGATGCCTACGTCTTCATGGAAGCCGACTCCCCGTCGCGCGACAAGCGGCTTCTCAAGAGCGCCTTCGACACGGCCAAGAAGGAGATCGAGAAACAGGAGAAGGCGAAGAAGGACTGGGACGAGAAGCAGAAGAAGGCCGCCGAGGAAGCCAAGAAAAAAGCCGAGGCCGAAAAGAAACAGGCCGAGCAGAAGGGCGAGAAGAAGGACCAGCCCAAGCCGCAGCCAGAAAAGAAAGGCGAGGCGGGCAAGAAGGACGAGAAAAAAGAACCGGCCAAGTTCACGCCTCCGGCGATCAAGCCGCCCTACGTGCCGATCGTCGATCTGATCCAAAAAAAGGAGGGCGTGCGCGCCTTTGTCGCCTTCGGCCAGGCGAGCGATTACATTCATTTCGAGGACGGCCTCAAGGACTACGAGTTCGCCCACGACTACGTGCTGCGCAACAACCGCTCCGATTGCGACCTACCTCTCGTGGCCGACAAGCTCGGCAAGAAGAAGGCGCGCGTCGTGGTCATGCCCGTTGTCAATTTCAGGCCGCTCACGCGGAACAGATTCAATCTCCCCAAGCTGCTCGTCGAGGCGGGGTGCCACCTTTCGCTGCGCCCGTCGAACGACGACGTGCGGGCCCACACCGAGTTTCTGCGCCAGGTGGCGGTGCTCGTCGCCGCCGGTCTCGACCGGGACGCGGCGCTCAAGGCGATGACCCTCAACCCGGCCGAGCTGCTCGGCATCAGCGACCGGGTGGGCAGCATCGAGAAGGGGCGCGACGCCGATCTGCTCTTCCTCTCGGGAGATCCCTTCGACCTGGCCACGCGCGTGGAAAAGGTGATGGTCAAGGGCGCCGTGGTGGAGGGACGTCATGAGATTCAGTAGGAGCCTTTCGATGAAGTGTTCAGCCTTCGCGACGATCGCCGCAACTCTCGCGATCTGCCTGTTCGTCCTGTTGACGGCGCCCCAGGCCTGGGGCATGCCCCAGGACGAGCGCAAGAAGGCGATGGAAGAAAAATTGGAAAAGCCCGCCCCGGCAGAAGAGGCGGAGAAGAAGGACGAGCCAGCCAAGGAGCCCAAGGAGAAGTGGCTCGCCGTCAAGGGCGGCGATGTCTACACGATCACGGGTCCCGTGCTGCGCGACGCCATCGTCTTGGCCAAGGACGGCATCATCGTCGATCTCGGCCGCGACATCGCCATTCCCGACGGCGCCGAGATCCTCGACGCCACGGGCCACCGCGTCTACCCCGGGCTGGTGGCGGTCTCCTCGTCGGGGCTCCTGGGGTCCGAGCCGCCCGAGCATTCGACCGACGTCTACGGTTTGAACATGATCCTCGGGCTCTCGGGCGGCCTGACCACGGTGGTGACGGGCAATACCGCCGCCAAGCTCACCTACGGCACGCTCGAGAAGATGGTGCTCAAGCGCGGCCTCTTCACGACGATCAGCTATTCGCGGCGCAGTTCGGCCCAGCGCAGGGCGTTGCGCGCCGACCTCGACAAGGTGCGCGGTTACCTGCGCGACGTCGAGGTTTTCGGGCTGCGCAAGGCGGCGGGCGACAAGGATGCCAAGGAACCGGACAACAAATGGATCAAGGGGAAATACTCCACCTATCTCAAGCTCCTCAAGGGCGAAGTCACGGCCATCCTGAGCTGTGACCTGACCCAGGACCTGCGCGACGCGGCCGATCTGGCCGAGTATTACGGTTTCAACCTGGTGATCCGCGGCGGCGGCGAGGCGTGGGCGGTGGCGCCCGAGCTCGGCCGCAGCAACGTGTCGATGATCATCACGCCACGGCGTAAGATCCGTCAGGGACCGTCGTACGGGCCCGAGGACGACGAAGATATCAACCCCGATCTCCAGCCGATCCTCGCCGCCTGGGAGGACAAACGGCTGCTGCGCGAAACGGGCACGTCGCCCGAGCTGGCGCGCATCCTCTACGATCACGGCGTGACCTTCGCGATCATTCCCCAGTCGGGCTACATCAGCCTCGGCGGCATCACGGGCCGCGATATTGCCACCATGCCCATGGAAGCGGCCTTCGCCGTGCGTGGCGGATTGCCCGAGGATGCGGCGATCGAGGCGATCACCATCAATGCCGCCCGCCTCCTCGGCGTCGACCACCGGGTCGGTTCGATCGAGGTGGGCAAGGACGCCGATCTGATCATCCTCGACGGAGACCTGCTCCACTACAAATCGATGGTCCAGTGGGCGGTCGTCAACGGCCGCATCGCCTACGACAAGGAAAAGGAGTCCCTTTTCGCCCATATCCGTCCGCGCGGCAAGGAGGGCACCGAGGCGATTCCCGAGTTCTGGCCCCGCGACCTCGGCCCCATGCCGACCTTCGTTCCCGACGTCGAGCCGCCCGTCCCGGGCGAAGAGCCGCCCGCGCCGGGCGAAGAGCCGCCCGCGCCGGGCGAAGAGCCGCCCGTTGCGGGCGAAGAGCCGCCCGTTGCGGGCGAAGAAAAGACCGACGACGGGGCGGACGAGCAAAGCCCTGCCACGAAGGAGGATGAAGGGGGGAAATAACCCCCGAGAGACCGATATTAGAAAAAAATCCAAGCGCTGGCCCCAATCCTCGGCAGGAATGGTGGCCAGCGCTCTTTCATGGTGCTAAGATACGCCCCCTTTTTGCCCCGCAGTACAAAGTGAAACGGAAGAGATGTGACTGACGAGAACAGACTGAAATCGATCGCAGCCTCGGGAGATCGCGACGCCCTCGAAGAGGCCTGGCTCGAGCAACTGGAAAACCCCGGACCGGCCGGCGTTTTCACCGCCGCACTCGACGTCCTTCCCGACGAAGCCTGCGCCGAGGTCTCCCACGCGCTCCTGCCCCTCGTGCTCGAAACCTACATGGAGCTCGATCGGAGCGACGACGCACTCGAGGTGGCTCTGCGCCTCGCTCCCTACGAACCGAACAGCCGCCCGCTGCGGCGGCATCTGGTCAAGCTCTTTCAGACCGTTTACGGGTCCGAGACGTGGTTCGAAGTCTTTTTCAAATCCTGCGGCCTCGACGAGGAGGTGCCGCTGCCCGAGGCGATCGGGCTCTTCAACAGCTACGAGCCCTTCAAGCCCGGCTCTCCGGTGGAGCACAAGGCCGGGTGGGGACCGGGCGTGGTCGACGGATACAACAACGACGATGTGGAGGTGCGGATCAAGTTTCATGACGGCGCCAAGAGGGAACTGCCCCTCTCGTCCTGTCTCGACAGCCTCACCGTGATGAAACGCGACGATCTCAGAGCGATGGTGCTCATCGATCCCGAGGGGCTCCGGGCGCTTGCCGAGGACGATCCGGGCGAAGTGGTGTGCCGCGCCGTCAAGCTCGCCAGGGGCCGCGCCACCGCCGCCCGCGTGAAGGAGCTGCTCATCGACAAGGCCGTGCCGACCAAGGCCTGGCCCCGGTGGTGGACGGCCGCCAAGAAAGCCGCCGCCCGGCACCCCTGGCTCAAGATCGAGGGCGGGTCGCGACCCGTTTTTTATCTGCGCGACAAACCGGTGTCGATGAACGACGCGTCGATCGCCGCCGTGAGCGAGGCGCGATCGCTCGAAAAAGCGGTGGCCGCCGTGCGCGCCATCGTCCACTCGTCGCCCGACAAGGATCTCATGGCCGCCCTGCTCGACGAGATCGCCCGCCGCCTCGATGGCCAGATCGATGACGACGGCGAGTCGGAAGAGATCCTTCTCGAGGCAGCGCTGCTCCTCGAAGAGTTCGGCCGCCAGGTGGAAAAGGGATCGGCCCTTCTCTTTCAGGATGCCGAGGAGGCCGACGAGCACGGCGCCATCGATCTTCTCGGGGCGATCTCGGCCAAGGGGCGCAAGGCGGGCCTCAAGGCCTACGAGAAGGCCTTTCCCGAGGACTGGCCCGAAAGGCTCGCACTCGGCTTTCACCTCCTGCCGCGGGAGCTCATGAAACCCGCTCTCGAGGCGGCGCTCAGCAAGAAGGCCGGCCAGGCGCTGCTCATCGAACGGTGGAAGGCGATCGATACCGATCCCTGGAAGTACCCCTGGGCGCTCTACTACCTGGGACGCATGGTGGTCAACGGCGCGCTCAAGGGCGACGGCGCGCCGACCAGTCATGAAGCGGTGCTCGCCCTCCTCCGCTGCCTCGAGGCGTCGCTCTTTCACACGTCTCACGACAAGGCGACGGTGCGCGAGGTGACCAAACGCTACGAGGAGTATCTCTTCGAATCGCGGCACAGTGTGCTCGAACATTTCCTCGACGAGGCGGACCGGTCGCTGCTGGTGCGCGCTCTCGGCATGGTGCACATCACCTCCATGCTTCCCAAGTCGATCACCGATCGGCTCGTCATTTCCATTCCCACACGTTTTCCCGATCTCCGGAAAACCGAGGAGAAGGCCTTCTGGGAGGACGGCGGTCTCTTCTGCACCCGCGCCGGCATCGAGAAGCGGCGCCTCGATCTCAAGGAGCTCATCGAGGAGAAACTGCCCGAGGTGGCCAAGGCGATCGGCCGGGCGGCGTCTTTCGGCGACCTCAGCGAGAATGCCGAGTGGGAGGCGGCCGTCGAGGAGCAGCGCCTCCTGTCGACGCGCGCCAAGCAGATGAATGAAGAATTGCTCACCGCCCAGCTCCTCGAGGAGCAGGACCTCCCCGACGGGATGGTGGCGCCAGGGACAAAGGTGATCTACCGCGTCGTCGAAAGCGACGAGGTGAAGAATCTGACCATTCTCGGACCCTGGGATGTGGGCGGCGAGGATGTCGTCTCTTACGAGGCGCCTCTTGCGGCCGGCTTTCTCGGCTTGCGCGTGGGGGAGGAGGCGACGATCTCCCTGCCCGGCGGCGAAATCGCGATCGTTGTGGAGAAGGTGGAGCCCGTCTTCGGATAGTGCCGGTCCCGCTGGAACGGCCCGGGGCGGGGCATTTCCGGCGAAAAACCTTGACTCGGGCCGCTCACGGTTTCATAATCCCTGGTCGAATTGACAACTGAATAACATAAATCGGGGCGTGGCGCAGCTTGGCTAGCGCGCTTGAATGGGGTTCAAGAGGTCGGAGGTTCAAATCCTCTCGCCCCGACCAAAAACAGAAAGGG